>WNFZ01000531.1_pt1 | contig 55141 bp, 36 predicted proteins | sample 5400081 | NCBI WGS metagenome assembly WNFZ01 (sample SAMN13153365, study PRJNA577476) | soil metagenome | isolation source: 80 cm soil or saprolite under grassland replicate 1 | place: USA:California | collected 2016-06-15
ATGATGCGGGAGATTCGGCGTGGCGGCGATCAGGACGTTTTCCAGCAAGAGCAGGCCGAGAGTGATGAAATACATAGGCCTTAAATTCTGGAGCTTATATACGAACATGTAGAGAACGTCCTGCGGCCTTCTCAGGATCACGGGGACACTGAATTCAACGCCATGTCTCGCTATGAATGCGGCAAGCGTGAAGGCGCACAGACCAAGCCCGACGATCGACATGATGTGATCAAAACCGTACGAAAAGCTGACTGCAATTGCGCTTAGAAAAATCATCAACAGGTAGTCAAGAAAATCTCTTCTGTGATAAGCAATCCTTGTTTTTTTTATTCCATATAACTTATGGAAAACGGCCGGATCAATTTTTTCCATAGCATTCACCGCATCATCCTGATTGAGGGAGGTGTTCGGCTTAGCGCCCGAGCGCCGCTAACAAGGCCGCCAGATTCTTCCGGTCGAAGCCATAAGGCGTCAGAATCGCATGCGCCGTCGACCTGGTTGTCGCAGGCGCCACGTACTTCAGGAAGGTGGCCAGAGTGCCAGACGGGCCGAGGTCGATGTATCGGCGAGCGCCCTCTCGCTCCAACCGCTCTATGGTTTCACGAAATCGAATCTGGCGCCGGACGACATTCCAGAAATAATCTTCTGAGAGATCGAACAGAATGGCCGACTGATCGCAGCACGCCAGTGGCAATCGGCCTCGCTTGAGCCGAATCGATCGCATGAACGACTCGAACCTGGCTTTCGCTCTTTCCATCCACTGCGAATGAAAGGGGAAAGAAACCGGGAGCCGCTGATAACCTATATTGCGCCTCATCAAGGCCGCCTCGATCTCCGCAAGTTCCGCCCGTCTTGCGGATACGACGAAATGAGAGGAAAAATTGACTGCCGCCAATTCGCTGCGACCGCTGAGGAAATCCTCCGCAAACAGCGCCGGGTCCGCCAGCACAGCGATCATGCCTCCGGGCTCGCAACACTCCTCAAGCGCAATCGCCTGGCCCGTCACGGCGGTCAAAGCGTCCTCGACGCTGATGAAGCCCGCCACCGCCGCCGCAGCGAAAGACCCCAGACTGGCGCCCAGGACCATGTCCGGCCTTACGCCCGATTGAATTAGGGATTGCGCCAGCGAAATTTCCACCATGAATATCGCGGGATGCGTCATCAAGGTGCGGTCGAATATGTCCCCCTTGCCGCGCGCGTCGGAATAAATGGTCTCGATCACCGACCTGCCTGACAACTCTTGCGCAATGCCGTCGAGCCGGATCATCCATTCGCGGAAAGTGGCGTCGCAATCGTACAACTCCCTTCCCATCTGGAAGTACTGCGACCCCTGGCCTGAGAACATAAATACAGTCGCATTCAAATCCATTGGTCACAATTTCTCCCAGGGAAACATGCCTTGTTCGACGTATCGGGTGATGGCTTGCAGATTCCCGGCGTCGGAGAAAATTTCCAGGTTGGCGGCGACAGCCAATGATTTCAACTCCTGCAACGGCGCGCTGATGCGGCTCACGTAGCTCTTGTAGCGTCGAATCGCGACCTTTGACAGTCGCCGCAACCGTTGCAGATGACGACGCAACAGCGCCTCGCTGAGGGGTTCACATGCGTCCACCAATCCCCATTCGCAGGCCTGCCTGGCCGAAATGGGCTGGGTCATCAGCGTTAAGTAATGCGCCTTCTGAAACCCGATGCGGCGTATCAGGAACGGCAGCACACAGGCGGGGTAGAGCCCGAACAGCAATTCGGACAAACTGAACTGCGCGCTTTCATCGGCGAGAACGACATCGCTCGCCGCGACAAACCCCACGCCTCCGGCGTTCGCCTTGCCTCGCACGTGCGAGATCGTCACGTACGGACCGGTCGCCAAGCGCAGCCACAGGTCGTACAACGGTTCGGGGCCGTCGTCCCGCTTGCAGCCGTTCTTCGACTCGCCCGCGATAGCCTTGAAATCGGCCCCCATGCAAAACACTTCCGGCGCCCCGCTCACGACTACGACGGTCACCGCCTCCTCGCATGCGGACAAGACGTGATTGCACTCAGCCACAAGCTGACTGCTTATCGTGTTGTCGGCCTGGGGCCGGTCGATCTGTAAAAAACAAATCGACTCCTGAAACTGAACTTTTATCGTCTCGTAGGTCACGACACCACACGTATTCGCGTATTCACGCACGCTGCCAGCACAGCGCCGTATTAATCCCACCGAAGCCCATACTCAAGGTCAGCGCATTCTCGATCGGATGATCGATCGATTTGTTTCTTACCCAGTTGAGTGTCGGGTCGATGGGATTTTCCAAATTGCGCGTTGGATGCAATCGTCCGGCCTGCATCTGCAGTAAGGTCGCAATCACTTCAACCGTACCTGCGGCGCTCAGGCCGTGACCGATCAGGGACTTGGTGGCGTTCAGATGGGCGCCCGTCAATCCGCACATGCGCAAGGCCTCCAGCTCTGTTTCGTCTCCCAGGATCGAACCCGTGCCGTGCGGATTGACGTAGTCGATTTGCGCCGGCGGCAATCCGGATGCGTCGAGCGCGCTCTGAATCGCCCGCGTTTCTCCCTCCACCGACGGCTCAGGATTGCGATTGCCGTCCATCGCCACCCCCCAACCGCGCAAAGCGGCGTAAGGCTCTATACCTCGACGCTCACTCGATTCCAACGACTCGATGACCAATGCGCCGCAGGATTCGCCGAAGATGAATCCGTCGTGATCGCAGTCGAAGGGACGACACGCGAACTCGGGCTCGTTGGCATAGCGATCCGACCCCATCGCGCCAAGCGCGCGCAGGCTCTGGCATTCCCAATACGACAGGTCCATCAGCGCGCCTAACGCGACGCACACATCGACTTGATTGGAGAGCACCGCCTGAGCCGCTTGAATAATCGCCAACTGGCCGCTCGCCGACGCGCCGCCCACCGTGTAGGCCAGGCCGCGAATCCCGAACTGCGCCGTGCAAAAGCCGCACAGATCCGAATCCATGAACGACAACGCATACGTCGGCCGCAAGAACGCCGAACGGTCGCGATAGCCTTCGTGAATCTGCGTCAACTCGCGCTGCTGGATGTTCGAGCCGCCGACAATCAGGCCGATGCGGCGAGGATCAACGTCAGCCAATTGCGCCTCGATCCACGCCTCCTCGAGCACGACCAGAGCGGTCTGCGCGGAGAGCGAGGCCGCGCGCAATGTTTGCCTGGCGACGCCTGCCGGAAAGACCATTTCGCGAATTTCCGCGCCGATATAGGCGGACTCCTGCTGGCGGCCCGGCCGCTGCATCAAGTTAAAGGCGGCTCTTCCCTCGAGCAGGGCGGTCGTAAACACAGCCTTGCCTTGCCCGATGGCCGAGATCACACCCATCCCGGTGACAACCAATTTATGCGGCACTGAGTTTCCCCAGGAACAATTCGGCCAACTCGCCAATGTTCTTAGGCCCGAACAGTTCGACGCGTGAAACCGACAAGCCAAGCGATTCTTGTACGAGCATGGCAATTTCGGCGCGATCCACCGAATTGGCGCCCAGATCGGCCAGCCGGTCGGCCTCAACGAACCGATGCGCGTCGAGGCCAGGCAGTATTTCTCGCGTATGCCGCGCGATGAGATCGAGTAATTCCATCTTGGTCATAACAAACTCTCCACATCGTTGCTTAGCTCCTCAAACTCAAGAAAGTTTCGAGTTCATCTGGCGGAGCCTTTCTGAAATTCCCCTAGTGGAGCCTTTCTGAAATTCTCAACCTCGCTCTTTGAATGGTAAAAGCGGATCCGGGCGATGCGCGCTTTTTCGACAATCAGGATCACGAAGGCGACCAGAAGGGCAAAGTAGATAAGGAGCTGCGCGACGAACTCGAACGCCTCCATCATCGCCATTTGCTCTGCCAGCATCCTGGCGCGGTATTCAATTGGGATGTTGTCCATTGCTCCCTGTTATGGCTGACTGCTTTTGCACGCCTTCCACGCTGGGCGCGGCGGCCGGTTTGAGCGACTGGCCATCCACCGTGTAATCGATCCAGCCAATCATCATTTCGTCGTAGGTCGGCTCGCCGAAACGCACTTCCTGCCAAGGATCGAGGTTGTTTTTATTCTTCGCCGAATTGTCGAAGTATCCAGTCACCATGAATCTAGTCCCCTTCGGAATCGCCACGGGTTGCTTGAAGATGTAGATGGTCTGCCACGCGAAGTCGTACCTGGGCACGTTGAGCAACACCTCCGAGCGGCCGTCGGGATAGAAGACTTTGATCTCCATCGCCTTGCCGCGATTATGCATATGCGGCGTCGCGGTGATGAGATGAATGTCTTGCGGCGCCGTCCAGCAAGCCGTCACTCGGTGGTTCTCCTCGCCCGCCATGATCAGGAAGTAATTGTTGGAAATCATGCGCGTGATCAACTCCTTGCGTGGCGGCCGCTTGGCGAAGACCAGGCCGATCATCGAGCGATCCTTCTCGATCTGGCCCGCCGTCCTGGAGTAGTGGACTTGCAAGAGTATCTTCGCGCCGGCGGGAATCCTCCTGACTGTGCCCGGCTCCCAGGTTTCGGGCCTCGCGCCCGGGCTGAACTTGGTGAGCAACATCCCGAACTTGAACTCACCGCTGCCATCGAGCTGGTTGCCGCCACCGCCGTTCGGAAGCTGGCAGCCGTCGTCGAAGACCGGCACGTCCGGCCTCAGCCGACGCAAAAACCTATCGTAGTAAAGGATCGGATCCCGCTCGGCGCACAGCTTTTCAACCTCCTCTTTGGTCAACCCTTTCGGCGGATAGACGACTTGCAGCGGCGGAATAATGAAGGCGAGGATGTGATGGACGATCCTGCGATTGCCGGGACGCGCTTCGGCAAGCTGCACGTATTTGTCTTCCGTGAAGCCAGGATCAAGTACGAAACGCTGGTACTCGTCCGCCCCATCGGCTTCGAGGGTGAACTCTTCCGGCATCTTCAGGATCAGGTCCGGCTGACCGATGCCCCACCCTTCGACGAACTTCGGCGCAGGCGGCAGGTCGCGCGGATCGCCCTCTTGGGCGCCGCCGTCAACCCAGGCCGTGATGGTGTCAATCTGGTCTTGGGTCAGGCTGACGTCGTTTGAGAATTGGCCGACGCGCGGATCGGCGTGCCAGGGCGGCATCTCCCGGCTGACGACTTTTTCGCGGATGCTGCGGGCCCGGGGGCGAGCGTCCTTATAACTCAGGAGCGACATCGGCGCGGCCTCGCCCGGACGGTGACATTCGGCGCAGTTCTTGAAGATGATCGGCGCCACATCTTTGTTGAACGTGACGGACGCCTTTGACTTCGCAAGGCCGTCGGCTCTGCTCAATGGCGATGCGAAGAAGGCGGCGGCCAGAATGGTTAGCGCGGTGAGCGCAGTAATGAGCTTTCTTTTCATGATCGTGACCCCGTTAGCTGCGAGATGAACTCGAACGTCTCCATCAGCGCCATTTGCTCCGCCGCTATGTGCCGCAGTATTCAATTGGGATGTTGTCGATTGCTCTCTGTTGTGGCTGACTACTTTTGCGTTGCGCTTTTCACGCCGGGCTCGGCGGCCGGTTTGAGCGACTGGCCATCCACCGTGTAATCAAGAGCGCCAACCATCATTTCGTCGTAGGTCGGGTTGCCAAAGCGCACGGCCTTCGCCGGATCCGGGTTGTTTCTATTCTTCGCCGAGTTGTCGAAATAAGCCGTCACCATGAATCTGGTCCCCTTCGGAATCGCCACGGGTTGCTTGAAGGTGTAGCTGGTCTGCCACGCGAAGTCGTACCTGGGCACGTTGAGCAACACCTCCGAGCGACCGTCGGGATAGAAGGCCTTGATCTCCATCGCCTTGCCGCGATTGTGCATATGCGGCCTCGCGGTGACGAGATGGATGTCTTGCGGCGCCGTCCAGCAAGACGTCACCCGGTGGTTCTCCGCGCCAGGCGGAATCCGGAAGTAATAATTGGAAACCTGGGCCGTGAACAATTCCTTCTGGGGCGGGTGCTTGGCGAAGACCAGGCCGATAGTCGAGCGATCCTTCTCGATCTGGCCTGTCGTCTTGGCGTAGTGAATCTCGAAGAGTATCTTCGCGCCGGCGGGAATCCTCCTGACCGTGCCCGGCTCCCAGATCGGGGGCTTCGTGCCCGGCAGGAATCTGGTGAGAAACGGCCCGAACTTGAGCTCACCGCTGCCATCGAGCTGGTTGCCGCGACCGCCGTTAGGAAGCTGGCAGCCGTCGTCGAAGACCGACACGTTTGGCTTCACCCGCCGCAAAAACCCCTCGGTGTAAAAGATTGGATCCTGCGCGGCAATATACGCTTCGACCTCCTCGCTGGTCGGCGTTTTCCACGATTTGACGCCTGGTGGCGGCGGCACAATGTAGGAGAGGATGTGATGGACGATCCGGCGATTGCCGGGACGCGCTTCGGCAAGCTCCACGTATTTGTCTTCCGTGAAGCCAGGATCAACCATGAAGAAATGGTACTCGTCCGGCCCATTGGCTTCGAGGGTGAACTCTTCCGGCATCTTCAGGATCGCGTCCGGCTGACCGATGCTCCACCCTTCGACGAACTTCGGCGCAGGCGGCAGGTCGCGCGGATCGCCCTCTTGGGCGCCGCCGTCAACCCAGGCCGTGATGGTGTCAATCTGGTTTTGGGTCAGGCTGGCGTCGTTTGAAAATTGGCCGACGTGCGGATCGGCGTGCCAGGGCGGCATCTCCCGGCCGACGACTTTTTCCCGGATGCTGCGGGCCCAGGGGCGAGCGTCCTTATAACTCAAGAGCGACATCGGCGCGGCCTCGCCCGGACGGTGACATTCGGCGCAGTTCTTGAAGAGGATCGGCGCCACATCTTTGTTGAACGTGACGGACGCCTTTGACTTCGTAAGGCCGTCGGCTCTGCTCAATGGAGACGCGAAGAAGGCGGCGGCCAAAATGGTCAGCGCTGTAAGAGCAGTACAGAGCACTCTTTTCATGATCGTAACCTCGTTTTATGGTTGAAGGTGATGATTGAAAAGCGGGCGGAATCGCCTCCGCTCGCTCTTGATGATCTCCCCATAGTCAGCGGCTCAATATGGATAGAAGCCGGCGCCGCTCTTGCGGCCCGCTTTTGCGGCCATACAATCCCGCGTCCACCATCTGCCTGATTGGGATGTTGTCCATTGCTCCCTGTTGTGGTTGACTACTTTTGCGCGCCTCTATCGATGGGCGCGGCGGACGGTTTGAGCTGCTGGCCATCCACCGTGTAAGTAATCCAGCCAACCATCATTTCGTCGTAGGTCGGCTCGCCGAAGCGCACGGCCTTCGCCGGATCCGGGTTGTTTTTATTCTTCGCCGAGTTGTCGAAATAACCCGTCACCATGAATCTGGTCCCCTTCGGAATCGCCACGGGTTGCTTGAAGTTGTAGCTGGTCTGCCACGCGAAGTCGTACCTGGGCACGTTGAGCAACACCTCCGAGCGGCCGTCGGGATAGAAGACTTTGATCTCCATCGCCTTGCCCCGATTGTGCATATGCGGCCTCGCGGTGACGAGATGGATGTCTTCCGGCGCCGTCCAGCAAGACATCACCCGGTGGTTCTCCGCGCCAGGCGGAATTTGGAAGTAATAATTGGAAATCAAGCGCGAAAACAATTCCTTCCGGGGCGGCTGCTTGGCGAAGACCAGGCCGATCATCGAACGATCCTTCTCGACCTGGCCCGTCGTCCTGGAGTAGTGGACCTCCAAGGCGATCTTCGCGCCGGCGGGAATCCTCCTGACCGTGCCCGGCTCCCAGATCGAGGGCTTAACGCCAGGAAGGAACTCGGTGAGGATCATCGTGGTGAAGAAATCACCGCTGCCATCAAACTGGTTGCCGCTACCACCGCTCGGGAGCTGGCAGCCGTCGTTGTAAACCGGCACGTTTGGCCTCACTCGCCGCAAATACTTCTCGGAGTAAAGGATCGGATCCAACTGGGCAATAAACGCTTCGAGCTCCTCTTTGGGCGGCGCCTTCCACGATATGACGCCTGGCGGCGGCGGAATAATGAGGGAGTTGATGTGGTGGACGATCTTGCGATTGCCGGGACGCGCTTCGGCAAGCTGCACGTATTTGTCTTCCGTGAAACCGGTATCAATCAGGAAGTGATGGTATTCGTCTGGCCCATTGGCTTCGAGGGTGAACTCTTCCGGCATCTTCAGGATCGCGTCCGGCTGGCCGATGCTCCACCCTTCGACGAACTTCGGCGCAGGCGGCAGGTCGCGCGGATCGCCCTCTTGGGCGCCGCCGTCAACCCAGGCCGTGATGGTGTCAATCTGGTCTCGGGTCAGGCTGGCGTCGTTTGAGAATTGACCGACGCGCGGATCGGCGTGCCAGGGCGGCATCTCCCGGCTGACGACTTTTTCCCGGATGCTGCGGGCCCAGGGGCGAGCGTCCTTATAACTCAGGAGTGACATCGGCGCGGCTTCGCCCGGACGGTGACATTCGGCGCAGTTCTTGAAGAGGATCGGCGCCACATCTTTGTTGAACGTGACGGACGCCTTTGACTTCGTAAGGCCGCCGGCTCTGCCCAATGGCGACGCGAAGAAGGCGGCGGTCAGAATTGTTAGCCCGATGAAAGCAATAAAGAACACTCTTTTCATGATCGTAACCTCGTTTTATGGTTGAAGATTTTGGTTGAAGAGCGGGTGGAATCGCCTCAGCTCGCTCTTGGCGAACCTCCAGTAGTCAGCGCATCCCGACTGGGCCAGACTCCGCCAAACTCCGAGTGATAACAACGCCCAGGCGCCGGCCTCAACGACACCTACGGTTCCTACCTCCAATTTAGCGCCCTCCTGCCGGCGTCGGGAGTGAGATAGTCCTGGTTTGACAGACCGTAGTCACAATGTGAACTGCGACCGTTTTCCTGCGCGACCGCCGCAAGATATTGTTGCGTGCGCCCAATAGCCTGTTCGCAAAGAGCCGACCGTTCATCTCTCAGCAGAAGGCGGGTAACGCCGAATTGAGAGTGGAAGACGCGCTCGCTCACTGAAAAGCCGAGATGCGCGCGTAACGAGGAATTCGCGGCGCGTTTCGCGTCGAATAACAGCCACGTGTGCGTGAAATCGCCCGGGACCACGAAGTGGTAATGCGCTTTGAGAATCAACATCAGAGGAAGGTTCATCCCGCGATAAGGCTTAACCACCGCAAGCTGCGTGTAGCGCGCGGTCCGGGCGTTTGGATGGAGACACAGGCCATACCGCCCGCAGAGGTCGTTTTCGTTCGTCGTGTCCACGACCGTGAGCGTCGCAACCGGCTCACTCGTCGCTTCGGCGCGCGCAATCACGTGCGCTGCGGCCACGCCTTCCGGCGCGCTTAGCGCCGGAAGCGCCAGCCCCATTTCATATTCGAAAACCTGTCGGCGAATTCGACGCATCGACAACAAGTCTTCCTCGCTTGTGGCCATCTCGATGATCATCTCAGGGGTTTCTCCGCTACGCGTCCTGACCGTGCTTATCCTCGACTACGCGTCCGTTAAATAGGTGGGTTGAATGGTCGGCGCGTCGAGCGAAGCGTGGGGCAGGAGCCACCATACAGACCTGGGCCGCGCCTATACCATTTCCAAAATCAGCTTGGCTGGAATGACGATCACAGCCTGGAGAGGCTGCGGGCGGAGGCTAATCTTTGCGAATAAAGCAGGGAAAGGAATGACACATGGTAGCCCCCGCAGACTGCTCTTCCACTCTATCCCATTCTCTTCACCATATCTCTTCCGATCTCCACATGAGCCTGGTAACTTACAGCCTCAAGAAGGATCCTTACTCGATCGTTATCTTTCATCTCTCGCTCGAATATTCCCGCGAAATTTTTCAGCGGACCGTCCTTTACCATTACCCTGTCACCAGGCCTGATCTCCTCGTTAATTCTGACGAAGCCATCTTCTTTTACATAGGATTGTATAATCGCGATGATTTCTTCATCGATCGGGGTCGGAACCTCGCCGAAACTGACCACGCTGGAAACACCTCTTGTGAAACGAATCTTGTGATACAAATCATTGATTTTAAACTGGGCGAAGATATAACGGGGAAACAATGGTTTCGTCATGTAGGTTGGCATATTGGTATATTGGTTATAACGGCATTCCCTCGTTTTTAGATTGAAGATTGGCATTCCCAAAACCTTCAAGTTACAGCTTGCTCGATCTTCCTGTTTCGGGTGAGTATGGATTACATACCAGTGAGCCATCTCTTCTATTTCTGCTTTGTTCACCATTGAGCGCCTCTCCTATGGCCTTGTGAATAGATAAAAAATAAAACTTGGAAAGCTACCGCATGTTGAGCCAATGACATTCATGATCCCAACGCCGACTCAATATACTAACATCTAGTATTCGTATGGACCGCATTCTTCGATAACTTATGGATGCGCCTGATCATAGGAGATACGCGCCCGAAAGGCCCTGAACGGTTGAGCCGGTTGTTTGCGTTACCGGCAATCGCTTTCGCGTGGGCCCTTGTTGTCGGCCCATCGCGAGCGGCTGTCAAAAAGCTGACAGGCAGGCTGCCGCATGTTGCGCCAATCAACCGGGCTAAGCGCTATCGCTAAGTTTGTCTTCTATAACTCCTACAGCGGTTTTCGCCCAGGCCGGGAGCGATAAATCTCCGATTAAACATTAGGCGAGATTGCAAGCCCGCCTTTTCATTCATATGAAAACCGTTGTAACAGCGAAGCCGCAGAGTTAGAATCAGTTGCTTTCCGGATTAAAACGGCTGATCAACTCAGGCACGCGCGGCTGCGATACTAACTACTGTCTCCCACTTCGCTATTTCCTGTCGGGACGTATTCTCATCTTTTACGCGTCTGCTAAGCATGTCAGCTGGATATCGCTCCGACAACAAATCGAGGCCTAGAAAAGCGCTGGCAGCTTCTAAACAGCCCGCACAACTGACTATATGGGCAAGTGTTTTACAGTCTATTTCCTTTCGACCCCGGCTACCGTATAGTTTGCACCAATTAGAGTGTAAAATGCATTCACGACACGAACACGACTGAAAAATTGCGCGGCGCAATTCCTCCACCAGATCCTCCGCCAGGAAACCATAGTTAAGTTTATATCTGCCACGGACAGCAGTGATTTCGTGATAAAAATTGAAATGCTTTGGGTCTTTGAGGTAAAGACAGACTTCAGCTTGTGCGAGCTTTAACTGATGGCTAACCGCGCTCGATGTCACCCCCATAATCAGCGCAATCTCGCTTGTGTGATAACCATGGAAGAAGCGCAATATAAGAACACTTCCGAGCTTCAGCCTTTCCTTGCGGAAACAAGCATACTCGCAGATGATGCGCAATACATCTTGCATCTGTAAGAGAAAATTTGGGTCACAACATCGATCGGCTATTCCAGGCAACACGCCCTCAATCAAATCGTGATTTTCGATTGGAAGTTCACATTTGGAGCGAGCGGTCACTCGCTGCATATGCGCCTTAAACAGATTACATAACAATGCACGAAGATAGCCATCTAGATTATTTATCTTGCGCAAGTCAGGGCTGTAACGAACAAAACTTATTAGCGCGTCATGTACGATGTCCACGGCCTGCCCCTGATCGTTATTAGTGAGAGAGCGCGCTATTCCAAGTAACTTATTATAACGTTCTGCAAAAATGCTTATATGCACAGTGGAGGCCTCTGGCGTTAGCTCAAAGTCACCTAACATAGATTCCTCTTGATAATTCATTCTTATGTCATCGGCTACTACTGAATCGTAACAACTCAGGCCATGGAAGCAAGGCATGCGGCATTACGCAGAAGCGCACAGAAGCATGCACATACACGCAAATGTCCATAGTAGCGTGCATAGATACGCCGCGACGCACAGAGGCGCGCGGCAGCATATAGAAATACGCAGAAATACGCAGAAATACGCAGAGGCACGCTGAGGTAACAGCTGGGGGATACTTAGAGGTACTCAGAAGCGCACTACTGCATGACCTGATTTAGCGACAACGATAAAATTCTTTTTCCGCATATATGAGCTTTTGGCTATGGCCTAATTGAGATACGAGCGTATTTTCAAGTTCATTACCGCATTAGCTGATTTAGCGACAACGATAAAATTCTTTTTCCGCATATATGAGCTTTTGGCTATGGCCTAATTGAGATACGAGCGTATTTTTATAGTGGGATTTTCAGGCTACCCACAATACATATTGGCCGGCAATTGTGGGACCACCAGTCCTGAATCTGTAAGTAAGCTCTTATTTCGCCCCACACCTCAATAATCAGGCGAGGCTTGTAAAAATATAAGTTCTTTGAAATCAAGCAGATGAAGTTCATTTCGGGATAGCAATCACTGCGAGGTGATTGCACAGTATAGAGTTAGGCTGCCGCATGACGCAACACATTTTCCACATGATCTGCATTGGCATCGACGAGGAAGAACTGGCCGATTTCGAAATAAAGAACGGTTCCGATTAGACTTTTAACCGAGCAAGACTCCACAGGGAATCTTGTGCACGGACACAGGCCGTATTTGCACTAGAGCCTGTTATTAACTTTTCCGCCAGAATAAAGAAGTTGTTGAAAATTCTGGCATATTACTAACCGCTCGAATATTTTTTACTGGTCCGAAGGGGGGGGCAGTTTCGGCCTAATGTACCTTCAAGCGGCATAACGCATAACCTTGCTCCAGAAGCTGTTGTCCCTATCGAAAAGTCCGTCTTTCTTTCTTTTCATACACTTACAGACATCTAGTGTTAACTGTTAACTTGCCGTTATTAACGATCCCTCTACGCTAAGTGCGAATTTTGATCTGGACAATGGTGGTTGGGAGAATGACGAGCGAAGTTGTTGAAAATACAGGTGAATCGAGTTTTGGCGAGGCACAGCTATAGCTCCAACTCCACCTTTTTCTTGAACCCTCGCGTCAAAAAACACAGGTATAGAAACCCCAGCGCGAGCCACAGGGCGCCCAACGCTAGGGCGAAGCGTGAAAGGTGCATCCAGATGTAGACGCAGATGGCGCCGCCGAGCGCTGGTAGAAGGAGATGTGAAACCATCTGCCCGCCTTTCCGCTGCCCGAGCCGCAGCCAGTAATGCCGAATAACGCAGAGGTTCACGGCGATGAATCCCAGGAAGGCTCCGAAGTTCACCAGTTCCGCCGCCTCCGTATATTTCAATATCAGCGCGCCGGAAAGGTGAATTCCGCTCATCAGCAGCACGCTGTAAACCGGCGTCCCCAGCTTCGGATGCACATAGCCGAACAACCGGTAGGGCAGCAAACGATCGCGCCCCATGCCGTAGAGGAGCCGCGATGCGCTGGCCTGTCCCGTGATCGCGCCAGCCAGTCCGGCCACCACCAGGACGAAGGATAAAAAATAAAAGAGCGCCGCGCCGCCGACCAGGTTGCCAATATCCATGAATGCGGTCTCGACCGGAGAAAAACTGCGATAGTCGGGCCAGACCATTTGAGCCAGATAGCTCTCGATCATAAACAGACCGCCGGCGATGAGGCAAACCAACCCAGTCGCGCGCCCAATGTCTCTGCGAGGGTCTTTCGAGTCCTCTGCCAACGTGGTCACGCCGTCAAAGCCGATAAAGGACAGGACAGCGAGTGAGGTAGCGCCGATGACTTCGCCGAATGAGAAGGTCTGTGGGTTGAAGAACGGCTTGGCGGAAAAGAGCGAGCCTTCGCCGGCGCCCGTCAACAGCGCTCGAATCGCCAGAAGGATGAACCACACCAGCGAGGCGCCCATGATCGCGTTCATCACGTAGTTGGCGCGTGAGGTCATCTGAATCCCGCGCAGGTTGATGGCGGTGATTCCGAGCGTAGTCACGAAGACCCAGATCGGGTAAGGGACTTCCGGCCAGACTTTCTGAGCGGTCAGTCCCACGAAAATTACGCTCAGCATGGGGATCAGGATGTAATCCAGAATCATCGCCCACCCCGCAAAGAAGCCCGCTGTCGGGCTCAATGCCTTCGCCGCATAGCTGTAGGTCGACCCCGCTTCGGGGTAAGCCGCGGCCATACGCCCATAGCTGAAGGCCGTGAAGCTCATCGCGACCATCGCGATCAGATAGACGAGCGGCAGGTGCCCCTTTGATTTGACCGTGGCGAGGCCGTACATCGAGTAAGGGGCCGTCGGCCCGACGAAGGCGATGCCGAACACCACCAGATCGCGCAGCGAGAGCACACGCTTGAAATTGCCTCCTGCCTGTGAGAAGGCTACGGTGTCTGTGTTGTCGGCGGGTGTTGCTGTTTTCATGTTCGTGAAGTTGTCGTCGTGAGATAACGACACCGGCTATACCTTCGTGGGAACCACAAAGGGAGGGCGATAGTTCCGGGTCAAATAGCTAGTGGCCTCCGCGTCGCCAGTGAAAGTTTCGCTGGTCGAATCGAAAATCACCTGCCGCCCGGTTCGGTAGGCAATATTACTGAGGTGGCACATCGCGGTTGAATAGTGCCCTTCCAGAAGCTCCGCTTTCAGGTCCTGCCGCTTGCGTGAGCGCACGCAGTCAATGAAGTTGGCGAGATGCCCCTCCTCGCCCCCGCCGCGCGTGTTGAGAGTATCGACTCTGGCGTTCGCTTCCTTCTCGCTCATCTTCGGGCCGGGTTCATCCTTGCGACCAAAGAAAGTCGCCCAGTCATCCGATCCCAGTCGCATCCAGCCTTCCGAACCAAACACCAGCAAGCCCATTCGCAGGCCGTCTTCGCTGTTGGTGTACCAGTTGCGCACCTCGATCTGCACCCGGGTCTTGTCGCCGTATTCGAGCGTTGAAATCTGCGTGGTCGGCGTCTCCTGATCCGTATCGTGAACATCCACGGCGCCCATGCTTTGCACGCGGACGGGGTGTTCGTATTTTTTCAGAATCCAGCGGGCAATGTCGGTGTAATGCGGGCCGTTGTTGCCGGTCTCGCCGTTACCGGTCTCCCAAAACCAGTGCCAGTTGTAGTGGAAGCGGTTTTCGTTGAAGGGGCGCATCGCGGCGGGACCAGTCCAGAGATCGTAATGCACGCCTTTCGGAATCGCGCCATTCGGCTTGTGTCCGATGCTTTCACGAGGGCGGAAGAGCAGGCAGCGAATCATATAAATTTTGCCGAGCTTTCCGGCCTGCAAGTAATCAACCGCCGATTGAATCAAGGGGCGGCTGCGATTCTGCGTTCCGACCTGAACAATGCGGTCATGTTTACGCGCGGTTTCGACCATCCGGCGGCCTTCGGAGATGCTCCAGGAGATGGGCTTTTCCACGTAAACATCCTTGCCCGCCTGACACGCCCAGATCGTCGCCAGGGCGTGCCAGTGATTGGGCGCGGCGATCACGACGGCGTCAATCTCCTTGTTGTCCAGCACGCGGCGGATGTCAGTTTCGGTCTTCGCGGTTTTGCCGCAGGCTTTTTCAACTTCCGCCACCGCCTTTGGCAGCAGATTCTCGTCAATGTCACAGATCGTTGCGACATTGACCTTGGGCAATTTGGCAAAGCCTTCGGCCAACGCGCCTCCGCGTGAACGAATCCCCATCACCGCGATGTTAACGGTGTCATTCGGGCTGGAACGCGCCCATTCAGGAACGAAGCCCGGACGAACGAACGATCCAGCCATCAATCCGGCGGCTCCGGTTTGCTTGACGAACTGGCGACGACTGATTGAGTTCATAGCTTCTCTCCTTGTCATGATGAACTGTCTTTGGATTTGAATTAGACTGTGATCTCTTCCGGGTCCTTCACGATCCAGGGGATGTGGCCTTTCGCGGCGGCGTTTTTGGCGAACTCATCGGTTTCTCCCCAAACGCCGACCACTTCACAGCCCGGGAATTTCCGATCACGGTTGAATATCTGCCCGTAGCCGATGGTGTGAGAATTTTCCGCGCCGATAATGCCGATGCGAATTTTCTTTATTGATTCCTGAATCGTCGCGGCCTGTGTCCCCTTACCTGACGCCTTCGCGAGCGCGGCGCCAGCAAAACCGCCTATCAATCCCTGCGCAAACTGTCGTCTGGTTTTCATTTGTCGTCTCTCCTGTTTCAGTTTTGGCGCCGACTTTTCACAATCGTCGGACCCAGCTTTCATCATCATCGCAATACACGGCCGCTATGAGATGTGAGATATATTTCGGTGTGCATACTTATGTCCTCACTTTGACCCCTAAAATCCTGGCCAATGTCTCCCCATAAATTTTTCGGCGACTCGCTTCGGGCACGCCGCACGCGTTGAGCATGGCTTCATAGCGCGCGAGACACGCGTCCAGATTCTCCGGTTCTTCGTCCGTGCCGAAGACGAGTTTCTCGAACGCATAGACCGCGTCCGGCGGGCTGTGCGTCGTCGGGCCTTCCCACCAGAGATACTCTTTGAAGATCGCCAGATTCTTCTGCTTTTTGATGAGCGACGAACCGGTCAGGTCGAAGTAGAGGTTCTTCTCCCAGCGCGCCGCTTCAGCGGCCTCGTCGTACCAGGGATTGCCCAGATGCGCGCCCTGAATCACGAGCTTCGGAAAGGACCGCGCGATGGTGTGCAAGTAAGCCGGACGCATGCGCGCCATCGAAGACGGCTCCGGCTCATCGCTCGAACCGGAGACGATGCCGGTGTGGAAGAGCGCGACGAGTTTCAGCGATTGCAGCTTCTCGTAAATCGGGAAATAGCCGAAGTCATCCCAGTTGTGTTTGGGCGTATGCATCTTGATGCCCTTGAATCCCGCCGCTGCGAATTTCTGAACTTCGGCGATCGCCTTTGGATTATCCACGCTGATGACGCCGTAAGGGATGATGACATCGGGGTAATCAGCCGCGGCCTTTTTGACGACCTCGAAGCCCGACATCGGCGTGAGCACGCATGCCATCGCGTTGCGCCCCGCGTAAACCTTCACCAGTCGCGCGATGTAATCCGGCGCCTCACTGTAATGCTGGTGCGAGTCAATGATGAAGCGGCGTGGGGGCTGCGACGCGGCGCGATGAAAAACCGATCGCGGCAAAGCAATCAAGCCGGACACGATCAGGGCGGCAAAAACGAACAGCGCGTAAATTTTGGTCTTCATATAAGCAGAGGGAAAAGATTTTAGGTCATAGGTTCTGGGTTTTAGGTTTTAGCTTCGGCGAAGCCCTCAATCTTATGCGTTCCCTGGCGTTCCGCGGAGCCTCACGGCTTGCCCAGAACTACCAGCTCATAACGATGGAGGTAATGGCTATGGAACTGAAAGGCTTGGTAGAGCCGCTCTGTTCCGTAGCGCACATCCGGAGTCCAGGTGTAACTCCACGACTCGTTGTCGAGCAGCAACGGGATGCGCGTTCCCGGCGGAGTGTCAGGAGCCAAGCGGATGACGCTCGTGCGTTCTTTGGCGCCTGTCCACTCGAGTTGCTTTTCTTCCTGCAGATCAGCGACCTCGGCGATCCGGGGCGAGTCCGAATAGACCTTCGCTCGGTACCAGTTGTTTTTGTCGAACGGATCCAGTCCCTGTCGCATGCGCACCCAGATCGTGGCCTCCTCGCCCGGCTCCAATACCCCGTTCCCGTTGCCCTTGCCTTCCTCTACCGTCCGCGCCACGCTGCCGCCCCCGCCGCTGTTCCCTTTTTGACGGAAGACATTCAGGGTCGCGGCGCGTCCATCCAAAATCATCCGCTCGCGCGCCGCCTCGACGGTCTCAGGAATCACCAACACATCAACATTCTTCGACGCCGAATGCCATCCATCGTAACCCAGCGTGATCAGCAGCCGCGTGGGCGCGAAGTAGCCCGCGCCCGCCGTGAACCGGACACGCATGCGTGCGGAAACATCCACAGCGGCCCCCGCCTCGATCCTCGGGATGGTTGCGTCGCCGGACAAGATATGCGCCGTCGGATATTCGCTCGTCAACGTCACCCGAACAGCCTCCATAACGACTCCGCGCGGGTTGTAAAGGCGAACCGGCAACGACAGATCCTGCTCCGGAGCGAGGCGCAGCTTGTCCTTCGTCGTCAGCGGCAGAATCACGGGAGGCTGCCCGCCCATACCGGGGCCAACGAAACTGAGTTGATGCCCGGCGCCATCCGCGATCAGCGTCAGACGGCCTCCCTGATCCGAGCGGACTTCCTGTTTCGAAGTAATGCCGGTCGTAAGATTGTAATCGAGGAGCAGGTACGACGATGAGGGTTTGTAGAGCGGCGCCGTCGTGATCGTCACGTGACGCCCAGGGATGGGCGGCCCGTCTGGCGCCCACCTGCGCGTGGTCAGGCGCAGTCCGGTCTGATTCACATCTTCCAGGCAAGTGAAGCCCGGCTCGGCGCCTTCCGCTCGCACGTGATAGTTCCAAACCTCGAAATCGGCGTAAGCATCGGTATGACTCCACACCTCGGCCACGTTGTCGAGGGTCGAATTGGCGAACGCCCGCATGTGGAAGTCGAAGGTCTCGGCGATGGAAGTAGCCCAGTGCCGGTGATATTCGTCGCGCCGGTATTCGAAGGCGACATCATCGGCGCGCGCATAGGCGTCCCGCGTCTCTTCGTGATACTGGCTGATGAAATCTCCGCTGGCTCGGATCAATCGCACCATGGTTCTCGTATGATTGCCCACGTGATCTTTCGGTCGCCACAGCATCCGGCGCCCCTTCTCGCCCACATAAAACTCGGGCCCCGGATTGAACGCCGACGCGCTGCCGATCAGGTCAGGATAGCGCGCGCTCAGATAAAGACTAAAAAAGCCGCCCATACTCAGCCCTGATGTCGCGCGCGAACGGCGCGAAGTCAGCGTGCGATACGCGCCGTCTATGTGCGAAACGAGTTCCCGGAAATACGCGCCGAAATCGTATTCCCCGCCCTCCTCCCGCACATCCCATGGAGAGCCGCCGTAGAAGCCCGTGTAGTCGCGCGCCACATAACCGTCCACGGCGACAACGATCACCGGGTTTGCGGCCACAAACGCGGCGATCTTTGGAACGGTGTCCGCCCCGTTGTCATATTTCTCCAGCGTGTAGCGGTCGCTGTGGCCGTGTAAGTAATAGATCACCGGATAGGCTCTTTTACCGCTCGCATAATCCGGCGGCAGAAAGATGCGGTAATTCCGCGCTCCGCCGAAGACTTTCGACGGATGGGTACGGTCAAAAAACGGCCTTTGCGCCCCGACCGGACAGGTCAGGAGCAGAAAGGCGATGAAGAGAATGGTTGTCCCGCGTATTGAGATCATTGGACCTCCAACGCAAATACGATCTCCTGCTCATTGGTTCGAATGTAGCGCCCTGGTTGTGACTTCAGACGCAGGGGCACACTCAGCGCGCCCACGGCATGGTTGATGTCCGTCTCGGGTGAATTCGTATATGGGTTGTGTGGGAAGACGGGCCAGAGCAGTCGCGCCGCCGGATCGAGCTTCAATTGCCAGCCGTGATGACTGATCGAGCCGCCGAGGTCGGCCGGTTGCAGTTCAATTCGCTCTGCGCTCAGCGTGATCTTCCTGCCCGCGCCCGTTTCCATCGTCTCGCCCGGTTTCAGACATAACTGCAAAGTCAGTTGCGGATCGTCCGCCGGTCGCCCACGACCGGTGATCACGAAGCGCAATGACAATTCCTTCTCAGTCGGCGTCGGGATGTAGAGATCGCTGAAGAAAGTGTTATACGCCAGCGAGAGGCGATCCCGCTCATCGCTCATCTGCAAGCGCGCGCTGATCGGCATGTGAACCGTCTGCCCAAGCAGCTTTTCGGAGAACGTCGCCAATTCCGGCTGTCGTTTCGAGTTCGCGCCCGTGATGATCAGCCCCGACTTCTGGTGAACGACGCTGACGTGGCCCTGCCGGTCGAGATAGAACTGGCTGTTGATCGCCTGCGTGTTTATGATCCCCGACAGGCAGACCTGCCATGGGCCTGTTTTGCGGACGCCCGCGGGGATCGTCATCTGATGCGAGTAACGCGGCAAGACCTGCGGCGCGCTCTCCGCTTGCCCTTCGTGATAATAGAGCGCGTCCTGCGCGAGCCGCCCCAATTGATCTACCGTCAGCGATTCGGGTTTGAAGAAACCGGTCAGGAAAGCGGCGTACCCGCGGCCATCGGGGAAATGCGTGAAGGCGAACTGCCCCCACGCGCTGACGCCCCAGTGACGGTTGCGGTCGTTGATCACGTCCACCGGACGACCGTCGAGAAACGTGTAGAACTTGTGAAAATCGGTTGATCGTCGCAGCGCGGAGAGGGCCGCCGGGTCTTTGCTGTATTCGTAATAAAGCGCCACGCCGGTGAGCGTGAGATAGTCGTAGCCGGTGGTCGGGCCCGCGCGGTTGTGTTCGCCCCAGAACCCGTCGGGCGATTGTTCGGTCGTCGCGAACCTCCGCAACACCTGCTTGCCGAGTTGTTCCCATTCCCTGTCGCCGAAAACGATCCCGCCGAGCAGCAGCAGTGACGCCCACTGCGCATAATGGTTCGGCGAAGTGCCGATGAAGGGCGAGTGATACCAGGGAAAATCCAACCGCTCTTTGGCGTCCGACACAAGCGGCGCGATATTTTCTTTGATCCCTTTTGCCCAGCGCGCGCGGCGTTCTTCGCCCAATTCGCGTTCCAGCAGCCGGTAAGCTTCAAGCCACATGTACGTGTCCCAGTCGCTGTCGAGCCGCGGCTCAAAGACGCCCTTTTCATTCTCGCCCGCTAGCAAATCTCCGATGCGAATGGCGAGCGCCAGCATTTTGGGATCACGGAAGCGCGTGTTGCGCGGATGCCGTTTGGCGTACAGGGCCGCCGGGGCCAGGATCGCGTAGGGGAAATGGCGCCAATCGGAGCGCGCTTCGAGAGTCTTGAGGTCGACGTCAAGAATCGAGTTTATCCGCTGTTCGACTTTCTCAGCTCCGGCTTCGAGCAGCCGGAAGTACGCGGCAGGCAATGGATCAGTCGTAGCTGATTGCGCGCGTCGCGCCGCCTCACTCGTACTCGCCGGTAAAGTGAAAACAGTCTGGCAGATGAACAGAATAATCAAGAACCATTGACACATCATGGGCCTCTTTAAATCGCCGCAGTGACGCACAACTCGATTAACGCCATGTATGCCGGCCTTGTCTGTTACGGTTTAACATTTTCTCCATCACAGTTTGACCAGGTCGTTGATTTTGATCATCTGGCCGCCGCGTTCGATGCTCCTGCGGGCCGCGATCCCGATCATGCTGGCAAGGACGCCCGCGCGCAGGTCGGCGCGCAATCCCAGAGGATCATTCTTCGGCTCTCCGCGAAAGATCAGGTCATGCAACGAACTATCCGACCCTCCGTGCCCGCCCGCGCGTTGCGGGCCGAAATCGGTGATCGGTTCGGATTTGCCGAAGCTGCGCGTCAATCGCAACTCATCGTTCTTGAATCCGCCGCCGCCGAATTCGTTGTAATCTATCCGCCCCTTTGTCCCGTTGAATGAAATCGCCTGGCCTTCATAGGGCAGATAGGCGTTGGCGGTGTAATTCAATTGCACGCCATTTTCGTATCTGACCATGACCGACATCGAGTCATAAATGTTGATGTCTTCGCGCCACACACAACCGTCGCGCAGATAGCCGTCTTCCGACTCGCATTCGACGTATAGCTTCACGTATTGCGGATTCTTCGTGACGTCCCAATAGAACTGGCACTGCTGCTTGTGCGGACAGGCGCGACAGTTGGGGCCGCGGAAGGAATTGTTGCGCCCGTAGAATTTCAGCTCGCCGGACGCGGTCACCGACACCGGCGTTGAATTGAGCCACCAGTTGGCGAGATCGAAATGGTGCGAGGCTTTGTGAACCAGCAGCGTGCCGGAATTCTCTTTCAGCCGGTGCCAGCGGCGGAAGTAATCGGCGCCGTGGCTCGTGTCGAGGTATTCGTGAAAATCCACGGAGATGAGATCGCCGACGGCCTTCCGCATGAGCAGCTCTTTCACTTTCTTGTCTTTCAATCCGTGGCGCGCGTTAAAAGTGACTGTGATCTTCTTCCCCGTCTTTTTCTGCGCGTCGAGAATCGCCCGGGCCTGCTCCTCGTCGGTGCAGAGCGGCTTTTCGCTCATCACGTCGCAACCCAGCTCCATCGCGCGGATGATGTAGCGCGCGTGGGTCGCATCCACCGTGGTCACGGTTACTGTGTCGGGCCGCGTCTCTTTGATCATCCGGTCGAAGTCGGTGAACGTGGGGGCGCCGATTCCGATCAGCTTCTTCGCCGCTTCAACCCGTTTGCCGTTGTGATCGCACAGTCCGACGATCTCCACGACATCGCCGTACCCGGCGACGACTTCCTGCCCCCAGGTGAATGAACCGCGCGATCCCGTGCCGACGATCGCCATTCTGAGCTTGCGCTGATTCGTTGCTGATGAAAGGTTCGCCGCGGAACAGGCCGTCGCCGCGAGGGCCACGCTGCTTTCTGCGATGAACTTGCGTCTGTTCATAGTTGGCCTCCTTCCTGGGAGCGCGCATCTTTGCGCGCAGGCTTGATAAGCTGGCCCTCTGCGATTCGATGGTCTGCTCACCGAGCCTGCGCGCAGGGATGCGCGCGCTCCCAGAGTTATTTATCGTTTGAGAAACCGCTGGAACCACTCACTGACCCGTTTAAACATCTCTTCGGTGTAAGTGTGATCGCCGGCGGTCAGGTGAACGGCGAAACGGTCTATAACGCCGCGACGCGCATACTCCGATTTGACCTTCTGCTCCAGCATTCGCAAGCCTTCGACCGGCATTCCCTGATCCTGATCGCGCCCGACGACCAGCACGGCGCGTGGCGCGAGCGAGGCGAACACTTCAGGCTGATCGCCGGGGAACAGTTTGAGAAAACCTGCGGGATAGAAGTACTGCGAGTGATAGCCGGTCTGCCTTTGGCGCTGTAACAGCGCGTCATATGTCCCCGCCCCGCCGCAAACCGGCGCAACTACGCTCAGTCGAGGATCGGCAGCGGCCGCATACCAACTGATCGCGCCACCCAGCGAGAAACCTGTGATCCCGATCCGCGCGCGGTCAACGTCGGGCCTGGTCAGCAGGTAATCCACCGCGCGCATCGTTTCATAAACCAGCAGCCCCATGTAACTGCGGCCTTCAAGCTGCGCCCGCACCGCGTCCGTGTAGATGTTCTGCCCGCGCGCCTCCGAGCCTCGGTAATCGAGCGAGATGGTCAAAAAACCCTGCGCGGCGAGCGCCCGCGCCCATCCGGTCCGCGGGCGTTCGCTTAATTGCAATCGCGCGTCCGTAAGTTGCTGCCGCGTCCCGCCGGTCCCGGGCAGACAGATGATGGCCGGCAGAGGCTTTGACGTAGCGCGCGGCTTAACGACGATTCCCGGAACCCAAACATCACGCCCGGCGCGGAATCGAATGTCTTCAATCGCAACTTCGCCGTCCTCGCTTTTCTGCAACACCTCAGCGGCGAGCGGCGCCTTCTCCTGCGGCAGAATGAGCAACCGGCGCATCCGTACGCGAGCTGATTCCGGCGTTGCGGGCTGTACGATTGTTTCGGGCGCGCACATCAGCAGCGCCAGGACGAAAGACCAGCTAGCCGCGGAGGCGCGGAGAGCGCGGAGAGGGCGCAGAGACCATGCCTTCTCCCTTCCCTCTCCTTCTCCACGATGTCTCCGCGCCCTCCGCGCCTCCGCGGCTAGTTGGCCTTTCATTTTTCCTCCTCCGATTTGTCACGGAACAAACGCCGTCAGTTTCTTACCGGGTTTTCTTTCCGCGACGTTGAATAATTGCGACGCCCCGGCCGCCGCGAAAGCCTTTTGCGTCACTTCGTACTCGCGCTTGACCTGTTGCGTCTCGACCCGCTGTCCGCGTGGATTCACGGCGTTGATGATCTGTAGCCTGCGTGGCGCGAGACTGGCCGCCAGGTCCGGCAAATCGTAATTCGCGAGGGCGGCGGGGACGACGCTTTCAAAAACCTCTTGATGAATCTTCCAATCGACGACCGATTCGTATGAGACCAGCATTTCCTCGAGCGTCACGCTCTTGATACGATCATCAAGCGCGGCCGCATGCAGCAAGACCACCGCCGCATCGCCTTTGCCGAAGGCGGAGAGGCTCTCCATCTCGACATCGCGACGAGCGGCGAGCGCGTCTACCGCGCGAATGACATCCTCCGCCCTCAATCCTACTAGCGTCTTCCCAACGAGCAGCGCCGTCATCGCGCTCTCGAAATGGCCGAAGATGTCCCACACGCGGTCGGCCTCTTCGCGCATCTCGCCTCTGCCGCGCAGGTCAATCGCCAGCGCCATCGCGCCGCCGCGGACCAGTTCTTCGATCTCGCCACCAACTTTCGCCTCGGCGGCTTTACCGTTCTCATGGACGTAAAGAATCGTGCGGCGCTTCGGCCTAGAGCCATCGGGAATAAACAGCAGCGCGGGAACTGCAGGATCGTTCCCAATAAGGAGTTTCTCGATGCGGTAGCCATCACGCGCAATCTCGCCGGACGCGCGCGCGTCTGGGCTGCCGGCGGGCCTTTCAAAAGCAGTCAACCGCTGGACCTGGGCGCGAATCTCCGACTGAAAGCGGCGCAAGTCTTCGGGCGTACTGATGGCGCCGCGTTTCGGCTTCACTTTGCGCGCTTCGGCTAGGTTGATTGAAAAGATCGTTTCGCCGCCCAGCGACAGGGAGATCTGTCCCTTCGCTGTGCATCGCAGATCCTCCTCGCTTTCGATTTCGATCTCCGGTTCATCAATCGGCTCGTCGGCGCCTTTAAGCCAGCGATTCATCCAGCGATAAGCGGCGAGACGGCGCGGTCGGGTGTAGCCGTGTTCGTCGTCCGCCTCGACCATATTGAGCTTCTCTTCGGCGCCCATCAGCCCGTACAGCCGCTTCGCTTCGCGGAAAGTCTGACGTGTCCCTGCGATTGGAAAGAAATCGCGCATCGCCGAAAGGATCAGGTATGGTTTGGGCGCGAAGGCGATGACGAAATCCGCCTGATCGAGCCCGTCGGCGAGGAACGGCGGCAGGTTCTGTTCCGCATCCTGCGGGCCGATGGTTTCGAGCAGGCTTTTCCAGTTCGTCAGATAACATGACGGCGCGGCCACCTTGATTCGATCATCGAGCGCCGAGAGATACGCCGTCAGCGTGCCGCCGCCCGAATTCCCCGTGCAGCCGATGCGCGACGAGTCGACCTCGGGGCGTGAGACCAAATAATCCAGCGCGCGCATCCCGTCCCAGATGCGATGGCGCGCGAAGTTATGGCCGAGCAATAAACACTGCGTGCCCGCGAGCGTGTGCTCATTGGTCGCTTGGCGCACTTTCGATTCGCCCAGGTCAGGGTCGTAAAGTTGAACGCGCTCCCCCTGACTGATCGGTTCGTAAAGCAGTATGGCGAAACCGTTTTTCGCAAACGTGATCGCCAATCGCTGCCACGCTTCATGCGCCTTGCCTCCGCTCTCGTGGCCGAGCGGCATCAGGATTCCGGGATAGGGGGCGCGCCCGGTCTCGGGCAGATACAAATTGGCCGTGACGTAAAAGGCGGGCTGGCTTTCGAAGATGACCTTTTCGATCCGGTAGCCGTTGCGCTTCAGGGTCCCGGTTACCTTGGGAGTCAAAGGCGTGCGCTCGGGCAACCCGCCGATGGCCTGAAGGATTTTCTCGCGGACGAACTGTTGTCGCCCCAGGATCTCCTCGCGCGTAGAGAGCTGAGCGACGCGCCGCTCTCTTTCGGCCAGTAGCCGAAGCGCAGCTTTGTCGAGCGAATCGGGCAACATCCGGCGCGGGTTTGCAGGACCTGAAAGAACATTGAGGTCTTCAGCCGGAGCCTTGGTTGATTGAGCGTCTGAGTTGGCGCCCGGCAATGTCAGGATCGCGAGGCTAAATGCCAGTAAATATGCGGGGTTTATTTTCATCTTCTTGTTTCTCATTTTTTCTCCCCCATTTTCCTCTTCGACTACGCCTCCTCATTCGCACACAGTAGGAATCAACCAGGAAAATGGCGGAGAGGAAAACGTAACTTTTCACGCATTCCTTCTTTCAAATCGATCAGCAGCGCCTGCCAGACGGTAAATCGCCGCGGTTCGATCAAAAGCGGAATCATTCGCGCCGATGAGCGTGAGCTGACGCGGCGCCAGGCATCCGAGAGCTTCAGGAATATCCATCACTCGTAACACGTTCAACAACGCCGGGCCGTAATCTACACCCGCCGCTCCGGCCGATCCTGCCAATCCGGGAAGATGCGAAGCGGGCGGAGCGACTGCAATCACAGCTTCGATGGCCGGTTGATACAACGCCGCGTATGCCGCCAGAATCCCCGCGGGGCCACGACCGGCGGCGCGCCAGCGAACGCCTTCCGCTGCGCGGCGGCCGGCGACGGTCATCACGTCCCAGACGCGCCCACCATCCACCGTTCCGCCCAACAGCGCCATCGCGCGTTCAATCGGATTGGGAAACTTGTCTCGCGTCCATGCGCCCGGCCCCATGCCTCGCGCGCTGAGCAGCAACACAGAATCTCCTCCGACAATGCCGCGCGCCCATTCCGGCGGCTTCGCCAGATCTTCATCAGGGTTGAGCACGATCAGCCAGCGCGCGCTGTTTGCTTCTTTGCCCAGCGCCCAGCGCCAGTGAACCTCGATCCCATCTTCTGTCGTTTCTTTCTCCGCCCTAGGCTCGCCGCCCAGAGCGGGCGCATAAGCGGCAGGCGCGGTCTCGGGCCAGGCCGCAAACGCGGCTTTGCGCAAACGATCGAGCAAGTCGCGCCGCCACAACTCGAAATTTCCTGACGCAGGCGTCGAGGGCTTCGCCAAGGTGACAAAGAGTTCATCAATCTTCTTGTTGATGTGATCTTTCGGAAAGTCCGTATCTTCGGGAAAGACGCGGAGCAGCTTGCGATCGAGGGCCGGCGAGCCGTCAGCGTTTACCCCCTCGTCAGGATCAACAACGCGCCGCGCATCGCCTTTCAGATAGCGATTGAAGAATTCGTATACGGCGCGACGGATGTCTGTGCGGTAACCGTGCCCGCCCACGCTGATCACCGCGTCAACCAGATCGCTCGCGCCGAACAGCGAGTAGAGTCTCTCCAGTCGGGCGATGATGCGCTCGTTATTCGACATCGGAAAGTAGATGTCATTGTCGGAATTAACGAACAGCAACGGGCGCGGGCAGATGAGCGAACAGACAGTAGTCCAATTCCAGCGCGCGCGGTTGTAAAAGAAGAAGCAATCGCAATGGCGGCTGATCCCGTCTTCACCGGCGTAAAACGTCAAATCGCCCATCCCGCTCACTGGCGCAGCGACTTTCACTCGTTCATCCGCCGCCGCGATCCAGAACGTCCCGATCCCGCCGCCCGAAATGCCTGTGGCCCCGATCCGGCTCGCATCCACTTCCGGACGCGAAACCAGATAATCAATCGCGCGAATCGCGTTCCAAGTCTCGACGCCAGCCGGCGTGTAGCCTACAGAATGCCACCACCAACGCTCTCCGCTGAGCAGCCCGCGATGCAGGCCCGCGATTTCGCTCAGTTCAAGCGTGTCCATCACTAGCGCCGCGAAACCGTGCTTGGCGAACCAGATCCCTTGCTGCAGGCAATCAGGCGCGGCCTTATTGCCGTCACGGCGATGCTGGTTGTAATGACCGACCTGATAAAGAATTGCGGGGTAACGGCCGCCGGCCGGGCGGGCGGGTTGAGGAAGATAGAGATTGGCCGTGACGTAAAGCCCAGGCAGGCTCTGGAAATGAAGCTTCTCGATCGTGTATCCGGGTTGTTCAATCCGCCCTGTGATCGTCGCTTTGAGCGGACTTCGTTCGGGCGTCGGTTTCAGCCCCAGCATATCGAAGAGATCTTCGCGCAGCGCAGGACGAATCTTCTCGAAATCGGAGGCCCTGCTGATCCCCGGCAGAAACTCGCGCTCAAGTTCAGCGGCGCGCGCGGCGAGGTATTGGCGGACGCTTCGGTCGCCAGGAAGATCCTGCGGAACAACCGGCGAGGGCGCCGGCGGAATTGATAGAGAGCCGGCCAGTCGCCGCGACGGGTAGAGAGCCGAAACCGCGAACGCGGCGCTTTGCTGAATCATTTCTCGTCTGGTCAAAAGCATAGAGTGAGGCTCAAGCTTTACGCTGTGGTTTCGCGCCTGCATTTGCGAGCAGCCGCTCGACGTTGCGGAAAAGAATCTTTTCGCGGTCTTCGGCGGTCAGAAAGGCGTTTCTGACGCGCGCGATGACGAAGTTGGCCAATGCGACAACGCCGGACTGAAGGATTTGTCTGCGATGGAAATGCGACATGACAACTTCCTCAGAGAAAGAGTTTGTAGTCCCGCCTTCAGGCGGGAGGGGCTCGCTAATCGAGTCTCTTCCGCCTGAAGGCGGGACTACAAACTTCGGGCTTGCTATCGAACCAGGAGACCCGCGTCGAGCCAGGCCAGCGCCTGACGCGTCCACAGGGAAGTCCGGTCGAGTTCGAGCGATTGACGAAAATACTCGCGGGCCTGATCCGGTCCAGATTGACCCGGTCCGGAGTGAAATGCGGCATAGACGCCCGCGAGATAATTCGCCTGCGCGCGTGACGTGGCGCCACCGCTTATCCTCCTGCGCTCATTCACGATCAAAAAGTTCTTCAGCCACGCGTCGGCGCGCGCGGTTTCGCCGATTTTATGAAGCGCAAGGGCGTGAAACAGTCCTTCCTCCCCCGACGTTTCGTCCGCCGTATGCGCCACTGCGCGCCAGGCTCGAGCGGCCGATTCCTGATCGCCCGCTGACTGATGAAGCAGGGCCTCGAAAACCAACAACCGCGCGCTCCGCAATGTCGCGAAATCGTCAACGCCGAGCGTGGAAGGCGGACGCTGCGCCGCGCGGAGATGCTCCATGGCGACGCCTTTGCTCGCCGTCGCGCTCGCCATTAGTTGCGCGACCTGCCACAAATGGAGCAGCGAATAGGATTGATGCTTCGGTTCGAAGGTGTGTTGGGTGAGCAGTTCGAGCGCGCGCCGGGGATTGCCGCCCTGAACTTCGACCGCCGCAAGGTATTCAATCAGCCGATCATTCTCCGGCCGGCGCTTGAGCGCGCGCTCCAGCGTCTCGCGCGACGCGCCAGTGTTTCCGGCCTGCGTTTGCAGCCGCGCGACGAGGATCGTGTTCGACGGCAGTTCGGGGCGCTCTTCGGCGGCCCGCTTGAGCAGCGTCAACGCTTCCTCCATGCGTCCGGCCTCGAGCAGCGCCAGGCCGAGATCGCGAAGCGCGGAAAAATGGCTCGGGTCGGACGCGACGGCCGAACGCCATGCGACGATCGCCTCGTCGCGTCGCGCCCGACTGTAAAGGATCTCGCCGAGCAGGCAGGCGGCGTTCGCATCCTTCGGCTCGATATCTAGGATTCGAGCCAGCGCGCGGATCGTCTCGCGGCGGAAGGGGAAGATCTCGAGCGCCAGCGTCTGACGGCGGGCATCGTCAATGCTGCGACGCGCCGCCACCGAATCGCCGAGGCGGTCGGCGATGTACGCGCGATAGTAAAGCCGAAGCGCCCCCCCCTGGGGCGACAGCTCAAGGCTTCGTTCGATCATTCGATTTGCCTCTGACAGCGCTGACAATCGCAAATATTCGCAGGCCAATTCCAGGTACCCCTGCTCGTGACGCGCGCAGGCGCGGTCCAGGAGTTCGAATTGCGGATCGCCGAGGAAGATTTTCTCCGCCTGCGCGAACGCGTTGGTCGGATCGAGTTCGAGGACCGCGTCGCATTCTTTCTTCGCGTCCGCCGCGCGACCGAGTTTGCGCAGCGTGTACGCATAGGCCTTCCGCGCCGACAATTGCGTTGGCGCGACGCCGACCGCCTGAGACAATCGCGATTCGGCCTCTTTGAAATTCTTCCCGCCGAGTGCGAGCAGGCCGAGTCCGTAATCGCGTAGCTCGAACTTCGCTGACGAAGGAAGCAGGCGATAGTAATGACGTTCGGCCTCTTCCTTCTTTCCGAGGTCTGATAAAGCTGTGGCCAGAAAGTAATGAGCGTCGCTATTGGCGGGATCCCTATCCAAGACCGCATTGAAGCGCTTGATCGCTTCGTCGTACTGACAGCGGTCGAGCGCCATCAGGCCCAGACGCAAGTGGGCCGCGCTGAAATGGCCGTCTTTGGCCAGCGCGGCGCGGTAAGCCTGGTCCGCCTCTTCTAATTCGCCGAACTTTTCGTGAGCCAGGCCTTTTTGAAACGTCTCTTCAGCGGTCAGCTTTTCAATCGGACCGAAGTCGCGCGGAATCGAATCGGCGGCAAAGACCGCGTCGGGATGGCCGCCGTCGGGGCGTTGGAAGTATTGCGCAAGCAGGGACCCGTCGGCGGAGCGAACTTCGAGGTTTAACGTTCGCCCTTCCGCTTCCGGCTTAAGTTCGATATTCGCGCGATATACGTTCGCAGGCGAGAGGGTTTGTCGCGCGCTCCAGATAACGGTTCCGTCCGCTGTCAGCTTCAGCGTCGCGTTTGCGAATATCCCCGTAGCCGTCACCGCGAGCCTGGCTGTTCCTCGCCGATCTTTCGGCGCGTCAAAGAAAATCGCTACGTCACGGCTGGCGGTCGTCAATCCGCCGAGTTTCCCTGCGCCGTACCAATATTCAGTCCAACCGTCGCTTTTACCCGGCTCGATGAATTCGTAATTGCCATCCCAGACAAATCTGCCGCTCTGGACTTCGACGTAGGGGCCGTCCGAATCCGTGTAATGCGTCATCTGGCGCATCGCCGCTTCGCCCGTCCCCCACGTCCACGTCTTCACGCCGCGCGCGAGCATGCGATTGGCGTAACAGATCGTCCCGTAATCCGCATTGTAGTCATACGCGGCGATGAAGTTGTCGTAAAGATCGAGGCCGAAGACTCCGAGCATGCTCTTGTTGTTCTTGTACCAGCTGATGTCCACATTGCCCGCGTCCAGACCGCCTGCGACAGGCCACGATCCGATGTCGGAGCTGACGTGCGCGATGGTCCGTGTCATGGGATAGATGAAGCGCGTTCCGTCAGTGGCGCGAACGCCTGCGTTTGTCCACAGCAGGTAACGATTGGGCAATGCGTTGTCGTTGCGCAGCCGCAGCTTGAGTTCGATGAACGACCTGCCAGGACGCAGCGTGACTTCAATCGAAAGTTTGTTGCGGAAGAAATGATCAATGTGGGAAAGAATTACGGTCGCGCCGCCGTCACGGTCGCGTCTGAACGCCCAGGGCCACGCTTCGCCGGGCCAAGTGAGCATATGCGCGTCGTAAGGCCCGTAGACTTCCAGATTGCCGGCAGGCCATCCGCCGCGCTGGTTGTAAGTGGTCGGTTTGATCACGCTGGTGGTATAGAAAATCTCTCGATCGGCGACACGATCTCGCGCCGACCAGATGCGGCCGCCGAGATCGGGCAGCAGCGTGACGCGCAGATATTCGTTCTCCAGCGTCAGCGATTCATAGCGCACGGGAATGGGCTTGCGGCTCATCGAATCGCGGTCGAGCCTGGCGTAAGGGTAAAGCGCCGCGCCGTCCGCGGATTTGAAGAGCGGCGCGACGGTCTCCGAGCGGCTGAACGTGTAGGTTGGGATTTCCAGCTCGCCGCGCGTGAAGCGCACTTGCGCGAGGGTTAGCGTATGAAGACCACAGAGCAGGATGAAGAGCGGCGTGACAGCTCCCTGGGTGCGCAGGCGTCCTCGCCTGCCCGCGTTCGCGGATCCCTGGGAGCGCAGGCATCCTTCCCTGCCTGCTTTCCCGATGGGCCGGCTGTGATGAAATGCGCGTTCTCCGAAAGCGGTCAGGCAAGGATGCCTGCGCTCCCAGGGATTATCGAATGGTGATCTCCGCATTCGCCGTCTCTCCGCTGATCACTTCGGTTACAGAGATGCGCCAGACTCCTTGTGGATCGTCGAGCGCAGTCCTGAAATGGACACTGCCCGCGCCATTTACGATATCCCGATTGCCGCCGTAGACACTGACTTCGCGGCCCGCGGCGTCGGTGACAACAACTTTGGCGACGGAGCGCAACTGACCGGCGCCCGCGACGCGAAAATTGATGATTATCTCTTCGCCCGGCTTCGCGCGCTGCGGCGCCTGCAATTCCAACCCGCTGATGCGTGACGCGACCAGCGCGAAGAGTTTCGGAACCGCCGGTTCGAGTTCCGTCTCAAAGACGGAACCAAAACCGAGATAGCGCTTCCGCCGCACGTCGTAAAGCGCGCCTTGTTGATTGAACATCAGCCGAACTTTTCGGGCCGCCGACTTCTCTTTGTCAGGAATCAATCCCAGCAGCCGCGTCGAGCCTCGATTGAACAGATAGGTTTCACAATTGGGATTGCCTGCGAGTGATTCGAGTTTGATTGTTGGTTTGATTCCGGCCGCGCTCAAAACCCGCCGCAACTTTTCCTGAGTCGGCGCCTGTCTTCCCTCCAGCTTGTCTTCGGGGTAACGGTCGAGGAAGAAGTTCAACAGGTAGGCGCGCCCGCGGCCCATCGCGTGTTCGAGCAATAGCCCGTCTTCACCCGTCAAAGCCTTTGCCCCTGCGAGTTTCAGATCGGGCTCGCCTTTCATTGAGACGATCGCCTCGCGATTGGCTCGCGTCGGCGCGACGCCGAAGAGATCGGCGAGCGCGCGCCGTTCACGAAACGCGCAGTGTTCATCCATCACCCCCGGCAACGCGTCGGCGATGACTACGCCGCCTCGTCGCGCGAACTCTCGGATGGCTTCAGCCTCTTTGTCGCTGAGCGCGACGCTCATCGGCAGGATCAAGGTCTTGTAGCCTTTGCCGATGAGCTTGCCCTGCTCGACGTCGCCATAGGCGATGAAATCGAATTGCAATCCGGCGTCACGCAGCGCTTTGACCCATCCGTCGCGGTTCGAGTTGAAACGGCGCATTGTGGCGCTACTCGGGTCGTATACAACGTGATCCTCGATCTTCCCATCCACGATCCACGCGCCGTGAATGCTCGGATAGGAGTAATGAATCGCAATGCCATTGTTATCAGGCTCGGCCAGGCCGACCAGTTTGCCAATGCCTTCGCCGCGCAACTCGCGGAATCCTTCGACCATATCCTTTCCGCTTTGACTGAATGTCAGATCGGGATCGAGCGTCGAATATTGCCAGAAGACATAGGCCCCGCCGTTCGCGCCTTTGAAGAGGTTTCGATAGAAGTTGTAGAAAACGTCTGCGCCGAGCACGCCGTAACCCGCGCCGCCTGAAATCTTGACCTCGGGGTTGAAGCAGCGATGGAAATCCAACTGATTGCCGCCGTCATACGCGTTGAGGTGCTTGGTGAATTGATTGATGCGGCTGTAATCGCAACCGTTATGCGCGCCCGAAACCTGTGTGCCTGAATTGAGCAGAATGCCCTGCGGATCTATCTTGCGCAGCTCTCCGAACACATATTCGAAAGTGTCGGCGTAGGTCTTCTCCATAAACGTGCGGTGATCGGCCCACGACGCGTAATTCCCTCGCGATTGCGCTTCATAAGTGTCGTCGGGAACGACCTCATCCCAGGATGTGAAACTGGTCCCCCATTGTTTGTTCAACCCCGTGAGCGTGAGGTATTCGCCCTTCAGCCACTCGCGCATCGCTTTCATGCAATGAGTCGAGAAGCACAAGTCCAGATCATCTTCGTAACAGGTCAGCGACGGCTCTTCGTAAACGTAATACGACAGCGGGCTGAGTCGCGCCCAGGGGCTCGCGAGCTGATTGAGTTCCTTGCGCGCCAGCTCGCGGTAGGCCGGGTCGTTGAGGCAGTATTCGCGGATGAGCGACTTCTTGTCGCGCGTCTCGGCGTATCGCTTCTTCATCGCGTTGTAGTAATTGCGCTTCGGCCCGTCGGGCGATTCCTGGCCGCTGATGCGCGTCTGCGCCTGCACGTTGTAATTGGCGTACACGCTGTGGCCCAGCGTAAAGGACGAAAGTGTCGTGACATTCATCCGGCGAAGGCTCTGATCAATGGCGGGCCAGATTCCAGGAATCGGATCGTTGTCGAAGCGGTACATGACGATGTCGTAATCATCCCAACTGCGCGGTTGCAGGACGAAGACCTCGGCGATTCGACGATCCTGGCGCAAGGCGCCCGCCACCACTTCGCAATCCACTTTTGCGAGGTGCGTGAGCGCGCCCGTCGAATTGAGTTGGATCGAACGCTCCGTTTCCCCCTGCGCGGTCATCGGGATGCGACGCTCGTCAATCAAACGGTCGTAGTTGTCGAACAATCGAGCGATGATCACGCAATCGAGCGGCTGCGCGGCTTTTACCCGCAAGCGGGCCGAAACGCTTTCTCCTAGCTTGACCTGATCGGTGTCGAGCGCAAGCGAACTGATCGTCGCCTTCGCCTCTTGTTCGAAAGCGGTGGTCGCCCAGTCGAGCGCTCGCCCAGCGGCAATCAAGCGAACGTCCGCGAAATGGCGCCCGCCAGTGAGCGGTTTGGGAATCGCCAAGCTAACTACGTCTGTCGCCGCAGCTGAAACTTCCGCTTCGGTTTCGCCGAAAGTGTTGCGGATCGCGGCCGTAAGAATCGAGCCTGCGGGCGCTTTTTTGATCGTTGCGATCACGCGACCGTCGGCCCACTCCAGCTTTTGAATCGCCGCCTGCGGTTCACGTTTCGCCGCCCAGACGACCGCGCGCGCGACGATCGACCATAAGTATTCCTGGTACGGGTAATGAAGTCCCGTCTCAAAGACATTGGCGATCTCGGGAATCATCCCGCGCTCCCGATAAGCGAACGCCACGATGCGGCCTTTGCCCAATTCGCGGACGGCTAATACCGGCGCGCCTTGCGAAGTTTCCAACAGGGTTTCGCCGGAGGACTGCGCCGCCGCGACGCTAATTTGTCCCCACGGAAACGCGTCGAGCGGGACTCCTCGTGTGATGTAATGATCCGACTTGGCGCGCCATGGAGTCTGATCCATCTGTGTGGGCTGTCCGGGCTGTCCGGCCTCTTCCGTGAGGCGAAGCGGAGAGAGCTTCCACAATTCTCCGTTCGCGTCGGCCCGGCTCAAAGGATAGAAAAGCGCCAACCCGGCGCCCGCTTCGACTCTTTTGATGATCTGCTGGCGAATCTCCGCCGGATAACTCTCCCACGGATGCAACCCGGGCCAGAGGATGACCTCGTACTCGGGGCCGTTTATCAGGTCGTCGGCGATGTATGTGTGAGCGAGGCTGTACGGATCGCTCCAGTTCTCTCCGCCGTAGCTGCGCTGTTCGTAGAAATCGCCGAATCCCCATTTGTTTGTGCCCGGATTGCGGCCAATGGTCGTCGCTTTGAAATCGAGATCGAGGCGCTCGGCGAGTTCGATGATCCCGCGACCGTGAGCCACGTCAGCGATGGCGAAGACTTTAATCGGCGAACCGGAGAACGGGCGCCCCCAGGGAATGTGCGGCGTTTCCACCGCCATCGAATAGTCAATGTCCCAACGGCCTCGCTCTTCCAGCGCGGGATGGAATCTATCCAGCGCGAAATAGTCGAAATAGAAACGCCCCTCGCGCGGCGATTCCAGAATGAGCGACCGCATGTTGCGCAGGTCTAGGCCGCGCGCGCGATCCAGCCGCAATTGAAGATGGTTCGCTCCCGTGCGCAGCGGAAACGTTTGGACGAAGCGGCTGCGGGCGGCGTCGCGCAGTGTGAGTTTCAATTCCGCGGGCTGCTCGCTCCAGACGAAGAGCAGCAACGATTCCTGCCTGCGCCAATCTGCCGGGACTTTTGAAAATTCCAGACTTCCGCCGCCGGGCGGAAAGACCGCTTCGAGAGAATTTCCAGCCCAGGCCGGAAAGCGTTGGGAGGATGCGATCCGCACGCCTGGCGATGGTTTGATTGCGGCTATTTCAGATTGTTTTTCAAACGAGGCGAAGACCTCGAGGTCGGCGTAGACGCTCGGAGTGGCAAATAGTAGAAGAATGAAAGCCAGCGATAATAGGCGATGCAGATCGGTTTGTGTCGTCATTGTCGCTCCAAGTGGGTTGAGGGTTTTCGATTCAGAACGCCTATCCACCACTTTCATGCCTCCTATTTTCCTCTCTTACATTTTCCTGTCTGATCTGTACGATACGCGATCAAGGAAACAAGATCAGACAGGAAAATGTGAGAGAGGAAAATGAGACCTTTCGCACATTCTTTCTTCATCGGACGATCAAAAATCAAATGTGTCCTTACGTCAGCCCCGCGAACCGAATTATTCCGCTTCACACCACCGGCAGATAAACCTGGCCAGCGTCTCCATCGTCGCCTGCGCCGAATCCAGATCGACCCATTCGTCCGGGTTGTGCGTATTGCCGCCGCGCGGGCCGAACAGCAGCGCGGGCGCGTTGAAATGGCGATGGAAAACGAACATATCGCATGGCCCTCCGATGCCCCGCACCAGCGGTTGCGCCCCCGTGACCTGCCGGAATGTATAGGAAAGCTCCGTCACGACCGCATGCCGCGGGTCAACCGCCGAGCCGGGCAGGAATTCAATCGGAAAGCGCGCCTCAGGCTTGATCGGGAACAAATCGGCTCGCGCCGCGATGGATTGCTCGAACCACGCGAAGAACTCTTGATCTATCGCTTCAAGCTCCTCGCCCGGCATGCTTTGCCAGTAAAGCTCGATACGACAGCTGATGGGAAGCGTGATCGGCTCTTTCATTCCCCATCCGCCGCTATGGATTTTGGTGACCCAGACGGGTACTGGGTCATAGCCGCCCGCATAGAGGGCGTGAACAGGCGTCCTCTCTCTTCTTTGTATAGCAAGGTCCTTGATCCTGCCGAGGAGGTAATAAAGTTGATCTGCGATCGCTGGCGGCGGGGCGCCTTCGCTGAGAATTCCGCCGTTGTCGGCGTGGAGCGTGATGTGCGCGATGCGCCCGCCCATCTGAGCGGGGCAAATCATCTGCTGGCTCGGTTCTGTGATGATGGCCGCATCGGCGTTGTGTCCCCGTAAGCGCGCCGCGAGCGTGCCGTTGACGCCCCCGAACTCTTCATCAACGATGGTCTCGACGAGCAAATCTCCGCGGAGCGGCGCCCCAACCTCTTTGAGCGCCTCCACAGCCACAAGCGTCGCCGCGATCCCGCCTTTCATATCGTTCGAGCCGAGTCCGTAAAGGCGATTGCCATCAATGGCGGCGCCGAAAGGATCGCGACTCCACCGGGCGGAGCCGCGCGGCACGGTGTCGATATGACCTGAAAGAAGCAGCGATCTGCCTCCCCCGCTTCCCCGCCATAGAGCGGCGACGTTGGGCCGATTAGCGTAATCGCGTTTGTGTCGGAAGGCGGGATGTTCGCCGAGGCCCGGGACATCCCTGATGTCATACATCTCGGACTTCATTCCCAGCGCGCTCAGCCGCTCGTGAACATATTGCTGACAACCCAACTCGGCGCCCGTAGGCGGCGTGTTCTCCGATGGAATCTGCACCAATTCCGTGATCGTCTTCACCAACCGCTCACGCATTGCGCTCGCAATCTTCGACACTCGATCTTCCGATGCGCCACGCCGAAGGGACGCCCCTCATAAATGTCAAACATAATAAAATCAGGTGGATACTGCTTTAATAAAATTATCATATTTGGCTTGACATGTTTTTGTGTGGCGGGTTACAGTCCGCGCAACATCAACTAACCGACCCGCTAGCCTTTGCTGGAACCGAAAAGATTTAGGATGAAAAAAATCAATTTGCACAAAGCCGGGCGAGCCACGCACCAGACCTTGCGCGATATGAACGAGATTCTGGTGCTCAATCAGGTGCGGGAGCGTCAGCCGATCTCGCGCATTGACATTGCTGAGAGCACAGGGCTGGAAGGTTCGACTGTATCGAAGATCGTGACGCGGCTCTTGGAGAACGAGTTTGTCTACGAAGACGGCGTCGGATCGGCCTCGCCGCAGGGCGGGCGCAAAAAACGTTTTCTGCATTTGAATCCGGAGAAGGCATTTGCGATTGGGGTTGATCTCCGACCGCGGAGGCACACGGTCGCAGTAAGCGATTTTTCGGGGCGGATCCTGCGCCAGATCAGCGTCGAGAACACGTCTGATCCACAACAGACGCTGGAAGCCGTCGCACGTAGCGTCAAGAAATTGCTGCTATCCGACCTTGCGAAAGATCGCGTCAATGGGATCGGGGTCAGCCTAGTCGGTCTGGTGGATATGAAGGAAGGGCGCATGCTGGCGGCTGACAGCCTGGGCTGGGGTGACGACGTGCAGGTCGGATCGATTTTGCGCAATGCGTTGAATCTGGATCTGCCGCTCTATTTCGATAATGGTTCGCGGTTGGCGGCGCTGGCGGAGATCTGGCTGGGCGCGCATGCGTCGCGCCAGCCGCAGGAGCTGGTCTTCCTGGAAGTCAGCGACGGGATCGGCGCAGGAATTGTGATTCAAGGCCAGCTTTATCACGGCTCGATGAACGGCGCGGGCGAGTTCGGGCACATCTCGCTCGATCAATCCGGTCCGGCGTGCAGTTGCGGCGCGCGCGGATGTCTGGAGGTCCTGGCGTCGAATCGTGCGACGATCTCGCGGTATCGCGAATTACGCCGCGCCGAGGGCCGCCCGGTTGAAGTGGAAGGCGAGATCACGATCGAGGAATTGATTGCGCTGGCCGCTGAGGGCGATCCGCGAGCGATCGAGGCGTTACGGCAAACTGCCAATTATTTGGGGCGCGGATTGATCCCGATCATCTACTCGGTCAATCCGGGAGTGATTGTGCTCGGAGGCGCGATCGCCAAAGCCTGGGAGATCATCTATCCGGAAATCCGGCGCGTGCTGGCCGCTCAGGTCTCACGCTTCTTTTCAAGTCACGTAACCATCACTCCCTCCACACTGCCCTCCGCAGTGATGGACAATCCGAGCCTGGCCGGGGCGATCGCGCTGGTTCTGGCGCGCGCCTTCTCGGCGCCGAGTCTCGGCTGGTAATCGCTCAGGCGACCACGGATAGAGTGGCGCCAAGATAGGCAAGAAAGGCAAAGCCTGCGAAAAGGATCTTTTGTCTCTCTTGTCCTTTCCTCCTTTTTCGCTTCTCTTCTGGCCTTTTTCTACAAGAGGCTGAGCAGTCACGTTCAAACAAATACTCCAAGGGAGGTTTGCCATGAGGGATCTGAAGCTGATCTGGATCAGGCGGCTGCAGGCTGTCTGCTGTTTATTCGCCGTTCTTTTGCTGTTGGCCCCATCCGCGTTCGCTCAAACGGGGTTGGGGACGGTGACGGGCACGGTGCGCGATCCGCAGAAGGCGGTGGTCCGCAACGCCAACGTCACACTCACCAACACATCCACCAACATCACGCGCAAATCGGTCACGAACGACGAGGGTATATACATCTTCGGCTCCGTCCCGCTCGGGCCATACACGCTCGTCGTGGAGTCATCCGGGTTCAAGAGATGGGAAGGCAGGCTCGAGCTTCAGGTCGGACAGTACGCCGTCGTAGACCCCGTCATGCAGGTTGGCGGGGCGCAAGAGACTGTAAATGTGACAGGCGCGGCGCCCGTGCTACAAACTGAAAGCGGTGAGGTAGCCGACGTCAAGGATTATCAGCGCATTCACCAATTGCCGCTCAACGGACGCGCGATCACTACTTTGTTCGATCTGACGCCCGGAGTCGAGGGTGGCGGTAACGCCCGCGTCAACGGTCTCAAAGTCGGATCGCTGGAGATTACCATTGACGGTGTCTCGGTAGTTGATCGCTTTGGCGGCGGCATCGCCCGCGTCCAACCAGGGCTGGACACCGTCCAGGAATTCAGGATCGAGACGGTCGGCTCCGATGCCCGTTATTCCCGCCCAGCCACGGTTACTCTTTCGACCCGCAGCGGCACCAACGAGATTCACGGCGCGCTCTTTGAGACCCATCGCAATAATGCCGCCGGCTTGCTGGCGCGAAGGCGGGAGGAGACCGGAGCCTTCGAACCGGCCAAGTTGATCCGCAACGAGTTCGGCGCCTCCGCGGGCGGCCCCTTCCGGTTGCCAAAATCTCTCTTCGGACCTTTCGGCTACGACGGGCGTAACAAGACCTTCTGGTTCTTCGCCTACGAAGGCTTGCGCAACCGCCAGAGCAGCTTCGTCTCTGATATCGTGCCGACCGCTGCAATGTGGAATGGCAATCTGAGCAATATCGTGGATGCGAGTGGGACTAAGACCATCATCTACGACCCGCTGACAACTACCGGTCCCAACGGGGTGCGGAACCCCTTCGCGGGGAACATCATTCCCACCAATCGGATCAGTCCGTTCGCCAAGTTATTGCAATCGCTCACGGCGCCTCCGACCAATAGCAAAAATCCTTATCTGGAAAACAACTTCGAGCGTTTCTATCCGTCCCCTCTCGATAGCGACAACACCACCGCCAAAGTCGATCAAACCTTTAGTGAGAAAGACACGCTCTCGGTCAGGTGGACACGCAGCACGCGCAACGCAACGACCGAGGGTGGCGTATTCGGAAACCCGATTGATGTATCCGCCGGATTCGGAACATCACGCTCGGATGCGGTCGTCAACAATCTTTCGATCAACTATAACCACACGTTCTCTCCGACGTTTTTGAACGAGTTGCTGGTCGGCGCTCATCGTTCTTACAAGAGCTCAGGAACGCTGGCCGACTTCACCGACTGGCCTGGCAAGCTGGGGCTGCCCAATCCGTTTGGCGCGAAAGGGTGGCCGACACTGTGCGCAGGCAATTTCTGTTGGGACGCCGATAACCGCAAGGATGAGGCGCTGACGGCGGGCATCATTGAGAATAACGCGACCTGGAACAAGGGCAGTCATACGATTCAATTCGGCGGCAAGATCCGCAAGGAGTGGAACAACGTCGTGGAGCTCCAGCAATCCCAGGGCTCGCACGACATTGATGGAAGCTGGACGGCGCTCTACGATCCCACTTTTGACGCCGCTGCAGATTTCACCGGAGATGGTTTCGCTTCATTACTGTTGGGGCTGCCGAGCTTCTTGTCGAACCAGTACAACCGCGGGTTCTTCTATTTCAGGCAATCGGAGACGGGCTTTTATTTCAGCGACCGATGGAAAGTCACTCCGCGTCTGACGCTGACTCTAGGGATGCGGTGGGACAAATGGACGCCCTACCGCGAGAAGTATAATCGTATGGTCGTGCCTGACATCAACACAGTCTTGAACCGCTTCGAGGTGGTGACGCCCGGTAATCATCGCATTGACACTCTACCGGGCATTCCGCCTTCCGTGCTCGGATCGTGGTCGGCGCGCGGATTGACCTATACCACCGCCCGGCAGGCCAACATGCCTGACGGTCTCTTTGCGGCGGACAACAATAACTTTGGCCCGCGCATTGGCGCCGCTTTCAAGATCACTAACAAGCTGATTTTACGCGGCGGCTACGGTGAGTATTTCTGGACGATGCCACTGTCTCAACTCCTGCAGACTTCCAGAACCAATCCGCCGCTCAACTTGAGATTTGTGAATGACATCTACGCTCAAAACTCTACTTTCAACTATCCGCTCGTCACAGGGCCCACGGCCCGTGACTTCATCGGTCAGGCTACGGTCAACACCCAGGGCATCGTCCCAATCTCGCCTAGCGCGCAAGGAGTGATGCTCTGGGATGCGCGCAATTGGCAGGATGGCCGCGCGCAGTCCTGGCACGCGACTGTCGAATACGAGTTGCCTTTGCGTACGGCGCTGCGTGTCAGCTACATCGGCGAACACGGCAGAGACCTCGAGCAGAGGTTTGCGATCAACAACCGCGAGGGGGAATATAACTACGTGGCACGCACCAAACAGGCGCCGCCCTCGAATCGTGATTTGCTGCGCGCCAATCCAAACTGGAACGTTTTCCAGGCTGCGGATCGCAGCGGATACTCGAATACTCATTTAGGCCAGATTGAAATCGAGCGCAGATTCTCAAACGGCCTGGCCCTCCAGTGGTTCTACGTCTATACACGCTCGCTGACAACCACCGACCAGGGCGGATTCACGAGCGGAAACGTCGGGATCAACTCCGGCGGGGGCGGGGGCATGGTCCCCGAGAATATTCAGTTGTTGGGCGCTCCCAATATGAGCTACGACCAACGGTTGCGCCTGGTCTACTTCAACTCGACCAATGTGCCTCCTCACCGCATTCGTTACAACGGCATCTACGAGCTGCCCTTCGGGAGTGGGAAGAAGTTCATGAGCGGCGCATCCAAACCGCTGAATACGCTGGTCGGCGGCTGGCAGGTCTCATTCATAGGCGAATGGCGTAGCGGCTTCTGGAGCAGCATTGATCCAAACCTCTTCGTATTTGAAGATCCGAGGCTCAGTGCCGATCAGCGCGTAGAGCTGACGTACCAAAAGCAAACGCGGATGCGGCTCTGGTTCCGCGGGGATTTCAATCCTGCTGATGCCACGAATGTCACTGGCGGATCCCTCACGTCGTTGGTACCGGAGGATCGCTCGAAGCGAGCGGTGCACCCGCTCGGCCCAGGCTTAAATAACCGGTTACCCCAGACACTCGCTGACGGCACGGTGCGCAATACGGCGATTGGAGAACTCTACAATCCCAGCCCAAGGGCATTCTTCCTGGGGCCGGGCGCGTGGAATGTGGATATGGGGGTTTACAAGAATTTCAAGATCAAGGAGAAGCTTGTGACACGATTCTCCGCCGATTTCTTCAACGCCTTCAATCACCCGGTTGATGTGGCGCCGAATGTGACCACGGGTCTGCAAGATTTGAGTAAGCAGGCAAACAATCCACGCACCATTCAATTCTCGTTCCGGATTGAGTTTTAGAAATCAGTCCGGATATAGATTCGCCGTCCCGCGGCTAGCTGCTCGGGCTAGCCGCGGGACGGCTACCTTTGTGTAAATGCATGCTTGGAAAGATTGGCTCTCCATGTCTGCTATTGATTTTATGTCTCAGCGCATTGGTCTGTTTCGGCGCCCCCCGGACACAGATGCGACAGCCACAGGGAGAGAGCCAATTGGAAGAAGGGATCAAGCATCTCGCCAATGGGCGTTTCATCGATGCTGTCGCCGCCTTCAGTCGTTTCAAACAAGTGGCCCCTCAAGACGCCCGCCCCTACTTCTATTCAGGCCTGGCGCTGACAGAAGCGGGGCGGTTGACGGCCGCCGCGCTGGAGTTGAGTGAAGCTGTGCGCCTCGATCCGCAGCGGCTGGAGTACTTGATCTTCCAGGCGAACGTCTTCGCACGATTGAAACAGACGGCCCACGCGAACGATGCGCTGGCGAGCGTTGAGAGCGCAGGCGCCGCCGAGCGGTTGGATGCCTCCTGGTTACAGATGCTGAGTGAGGTTTACTACCGATTGGAGCGCTTCGATGACGCCCTGCGCATGCTCAACCTGCTGGAGAAGCGCAGCCCTGACGATCCTCGGCTGGATTTGAATCGAGGCCAGGTCTACGCAATACAGAACCAATTCGATCAGGCTCAGGATTCATTCCGGAAAAGCATTGCGAAACATCCTGAGAACGCGCTCGCTCACTTCGAACTGGGCAAGCTGCTCTATCAAAGCAACGACTTGGCGGCGGCCAAAAAGGCGTTGCTCGAAGCCGTCCGCCTCGAGAAGAACAATCCACAGTACCTCCAGAGACTCGGCGCCGTCTGTCTGGCTTTGCGGGAGGTTGAAGAAGCGGTTGCCCATCTCGAACGCGCCGCCGCTCTCGATCCCAGTTCGCCGCAGATCAATTACTCGTTGGGGCAAGCCTGGCAGCGCAAAGGCGAGCGACAGAAGGCTGCGGAATTCATCAGGAAGTTTCAGGAACTGAAGCGGCGGGAAGAGCAAATCGAGGAGATCGAGAGGACGCTCGCTCGCGGGGAGAGAATGCTGGACGAAGGGAAAGACGCTGAGGCGCGCGCCGCGTTCGAGCAGGTCGTTCAAGCGGACCCGAACAACTGGACGGCTCACGGCTACCTGGCCGAGATGTTCCTCGGCGACGCGGACTGGCGGAAAGCCTGGCCCCATCTGGCGAAGATGGAAGAGATGGATGCGGAATCAGTGGTCGGAAATTACCTGATGGCGCGCCACTGGTATCTGCGCAAGGAGTTCGAACGGGCGCGCGGTTACGCCGAGCGTGTCAAACAGTCGCGGCCCGCTCACGCGGAGCTGCGCAATCTGCTCGGCCAGATTTATCTCGGATTGGGGCAGCTTGAGAAGGCCGGACGTGAATTTGAAGAAGCCATGCGGCTGGCCCCTGAGCGCGCCGATTTCCGCGAGAACTTGCAGAAGCTCAAATCCATAAAATAGAGGCGCAATAGACCACGAATTGAACGGATGCGACGGATTCGCACGGATTATCTGATCCGTCCTGATCAGTCCCCGTTCTGTCAAATCCGCGGTCTATCTCCGTTCCGAAACTGAGGTCAACCTATGAAAACCAGAATCACATTCCTACTCAGCATGCTCTTTTGGGTCGTCACGCCCGCTTTCACACAACGATCGACGGAACTATTCCTGCGCGGCTATTCGGTGATTCCCACTCCGCAGAAGGTGGAATTGCAGGACGGCGAGATAGAGTTCAACGACTCGTGGGTTTACGACGCAACCAGGATCGCCCAAGGTCACATTGCGGTTCGCTCGCTGATCCGCGACCTTCAGGAGTTTTATCGCATCGAATTGCGGCCTGCTTCGAATCAGGCGAAGAATGTGATCCGCTTCTCGATAGAGAGAGGCGCGGCGCGGGCCGGCGCCGACGCCGAGATCGAAAAACAAGGTTACCGGCTGAAGATCGCGCCCGGTTTGATCGAGATCGCTGGCAACGCCGATCAAGGATTGTTTTACGGAGTCCAGACGCTGCTGCAATTGTTACGTCCGAGCGCGCGCGGTCATCTGCTGCTGCCCATTTCGACAATCGAAGACTGGCCCAAATTACAACTGCGTTTCCTGCACTGGGACACCAAACACCATCAGGACCGGATCGAAACCTTGAAGCGTTACCTGGATTGGTCCGCGCGGTTCAAAGTCAACATGATCGGATTCGAGCTTGAAGACAAGTTCGAATACCCGACCAATCCTATCATCGGGTCGCCGGGCGCGTTCACCTCCGCCGAATTGCAGGAGATCGTCAACTACGGTCTGGAGCGGTTCATTCAGGTCGTGCCGCAAATCCAGGCGCCGGCTCACCTGGGCTACGCGCTCAAACACCCGCAGTTCGCGCATCTGCGCGCGGACGGCAACAACTATCAGGCGTGTTTATGTGATGAAGAGAGCTACAAGCTGATCTTCCAGATGTACGACGACGTGATACGAGCGACGAAGGGCGTTGATTATCTGTTCGTTTCGACCGACGAGGTTTACTACGCGGGCATCTGCGCCAAATGCGATAAACCATACACGCCTGAGAACCGAAGCCTGAAGTGGGTCGAGTTCGTTCGGCGGGCGCGCGATTTTGCGGCGAGCCGTGGCCGCAGGATTTTGGTCTGGGCCGAATACCCGCTGCTGGTGGAACATGTGCGAATGCTCCCGCCCGACATTATTGACGGAGTGATGGGCGAAGAGGAGTACCTCAAGCCTGAGAACGAGCTGGGCATGCGACAACTGATCTACACCTCGATGCAGGGCGCCGAGCTTCTCTTCCCTAATCACCTGCACAATTATCAAAGTACCGGCGGCGATCAAGGTCCATCCATCGGGCGCTTAAAATCCACCTTCCAGGGTGTCGCGTCGAGCATGGTGTGGCAAGGAAAACCCATTGGCGTCTTCGGCGCGGCGTGGGGTGATTCCGGGCTGCACAACGAGACATTCTGGCTCGGCTGGGCGGCGGTGGCCGAAATGGGGTGGAGGCCGGGCGACCTGTCGGTCGAGCAGATGGCGGCGGAGTTCATGAACATCTACTATGGCCCGCGTGTTTCAGAGATGGTCGAAGTCTATCGCGGTTTGCAGGCGCAGGCGCGATTCTTCGAAAGTTCGTGGGATCGTGCGGTCTCGAAGGCCCGCGGACCGGGTTACGGCAACTCCTACGGCAAAGGAACCGGGACCACTCGCTTCGATCAGACGCTGCCGCAGCCGGCGATGCCGACGATGCCAGGGTTGAGTTTCACACCGGTCTACGTGGGGAATTACGGCAAACTGGCCGAGGACGCGAGCCGGTTGGCGCTCGAAAACGACGCGCTCATTCATCGCATCCATCAGAACATTGCGAAGGCCGATCGCAACCGTTACAACCTCGAAGTGTTTCTCTCAATTGCCGAACTGACCGGCCATCAGAATCGGCTGGTTTTCGGAATGAAGAGCATCGAAGAGAAGCTGAAAGCCGCGCGCGCCGCGGCGGAGAAGAATGATCCGCAACAGGCGGTGGGCCGGCTCGTCGCCGCTTACGAGCAGGCGCGCGGCATAGTCGAAGAACGGCATAAAACGTTTCGGCGCTTGAAGACGACCTGGGAGAAGAGCCGTCTCCCGAAAGGGCAAGAGGTCAATGGCAAGAAGTTTTATCACGCGCTGGATGACACCAAAGACCATTGGGCTGATCGCCGGCCTGACCTGAGTTATATGATCGCGCCGGAAGAGAGTATCGAACTCGAAAAGTGGATGAAGCAGCTCTCTTCGGTAATTCAGGAGTACGCCAAGAAGAACAATGTACGCGCGCGCGCGCTGGCGGAGCCGAGATTGGAAAATTAGCGTTTGGTCAGCGCCTTGGGTTTTGCTCCGGACTTGATGATGAGTTCGGTGAGCAGACGAGTGTGATCTTCTCCGGGGCCTCGTTATTACCGATCGCTTTTTTGAAGAAGCGTACGGCGGCCGCTTTATTCCGATTTTTACTCAGCAGGAAATCAACTGTCTGGCCTTGCTTATCGACCGCGCGGTAGAGATAGCGCCATTGGCCCTTCACTTTGATATAGGTTTCATCGACTCTCCAGGATGAACCGACAGGGCATGCGTAGTTCTTCCATTTTTTCTCGAAGGCCGGAACGAAGCATTGGACCCATCGCAAAACGGTGGTAAGTACGACCGTGACACCGCGCTCCGCCATCAGATCGCACACGTCGCGATAACTCAGCTTGTAAGTGACATACCAGGTTGTGTTGCAAAAATCACTTGGGATACAAAAATACTGAACGTTACTTCAGTTCAGGCGGCAACATTGAAGAGATCGGCCACGAATCTAACTTGTCTGCGAATGTCGCCTTTCACGATTCCTTCAATCTGTCCCTTCCGGATCATGTTCATGGCCTCATAACCACCGATGGTCCGCCGCGCCGTCTTGAAACTGAAGAAGCCAAGTCCGGGATTAACTCGGCGTTTTATGAATCGGTGATCCTGCTCGACGATATTATTGAGATATTTGCATCGGCGTAATTGAGCGGCGACGGACAGGACTCCTTCCTCCTTCAATTCCTCGACCGCGGGCGGGTAGGCTCTATTCTGATCTACGTTGATGACTCGCGGAGATGAATGTAGCGGAAGCTTGAGCATTTTGCGGAAGAACCGTTTGGCGGCCCTCGCGTCTCTTTTTGCGCTCAACATGAAGTCGATCGTTTGGCCTGTGGAATCAACCGCGCGGTAGAGGTAATACCATTTCCCTTTGATTTTGACGTAGGTTTCATCAACGCGGTAGGAGTCGTTGGTCAGTCTCAAGTGAGGACGAATTCTTTTCTCCAACTCCGGAGCATAAGCCTGAACCCACCGGCAAATCGTCGTGTGATCGACTGATAGACCGCGTTCATTCATCATTTCTTCGAGGTCGCGATAACTGAGGGCGTAGCGCAGATACCAGCGCACGCAGATGAGGATGATCTCGGACTCATAGTGACGCCACTTGAAGAGATCGGTTTCGGCCACAGGCAGACCTCCGAGGAAGATTCAGGATCGGGACAGTCTACCATCATTGATACGAGACATCCGTTTTTTGCAACACAACAAGATAAACATCTTTGTCCTGGGAACAGATGACTCAGGCAAGGTGGCCGGGCTGCGAACGCTCAGCGTTGAGACTTGAACTGCAAGCGCCGGGGTTTCAGGCAAGACTGGCTTCCCTGCCCCGGCGCCCGCTTTTAATCGCCCGCGAGCATTCGGTGAACGGGTTTGACGCATTACAGGATGTCAACCCTGTTCACCGAATGCTCACGTTTTAGGATGTCAAGCCGGCGCGCAGAAGGGATACAAAAAACAACGCTCGGTGCGAATGAGCCTTCAGAGGACGCAACATCTGCCAAATTCAGTCACAGAATTTCCGGTTCCGGTGGAAATCGGAAATCTGTCTCACAATTTTCGACTCAAAAGACCATTCTTGTTGGGTCATATCGTACGTTCCCTCCTGCTGGACCTACTCGGTGCGTAGCGCGATCATAGGGTCGACGCTCGCGGCACGCGCAGCGGGAATCCAGGATGCCAGGAGCGCGGCGGCGCAGAGTAATAATGTAGCGATGGTGAGCATGCGCGGATCCCACGGAGAGACGCCGAAGAGTTGATGCGTCATGAGCCAGCCGGCGACGATGGCGAGCGGGATACCGAGTCCGAGTCCGATCCCGATCTGGAAGAAGGCGCCGCGAAGGACCATGCGGACCACGTGAGCGCGATCGGCGCCGAGCGCCATACGCACGCCGATCTCGCGCGTACGCTGTTCGACGGTGTAGGCCATCACGCCGTACAGGCCCACCGCGGCGAGAACAAGGCCGAGCACTCCGAAGAGCATGGTGAGGGTGGCGATCATGTTCTCCTGTCGAAAATCACCGGCCAGAATTTTCGAGTACGGATCCACGCCGTAGACCACTAGGTTGGGATCGATGCTGGCGAGCGCTTTGCGCACCTCGGCTTCGATACCGGGCGGATTGCCGGGAGCCCAGATGACGATGTTGTGGAGGAAGTGGGAGAAGAGGTCGAAGGTGTTGAATTGCGGATCGTCGTATTTGACGCTTTGCGTTTCGGGCAGCCAGAACATCGGGCGGATAGGATCCTTGTAACCCCAGGTCATGTAGCGGATGTCGCGCACAACGCCGACGATTTCGAATGTGTTGGCGTACTGAATGCGGTCCATGCCGAAGTGCTGACCGATCGGGTTCTGGTCTTTGAAGAAGCGTCGAACGAAGGCTTCGTTGACGACGGCGATCGGGCGAGTCGTGGCGGTGTCTTGCTCTTCGATGGAGCGGCCTTGCACGATTTTTGCGCCGAGAGTTTCAAAGAAGCCGGGCATGACGCGGGCCCAGCCGGCGCCGGTGTCTTCCTTGGGCCCGGGTTCGGGTCGGCCTGCGATACGAATGCTCTCGTTCCAACTATCGCCGCTCATGGGCGCATAGAGAGCGGGAGCGACCATGCGCACTCCGGGTACGCGCAGGAGGCGCTCGTCGATACGGCGGAAGAACAGCTCCATTTGTTCGGGCTTGTAGGCGCCGAGCGTTGGGTTGATGGAGACGAGATAGCGGTCCTTCGTTTCGAAACCAAAATTCTGGCGCTCCAGATTGCGCAGGCTCTGGCCAAGCAGAGCGGCGGCGGAGAGCAGAACGAGCGACATCGCGGCTTGCGCGATAACCAGCGATTTTTGCGCGATGGAGCCGCCGCCGCGCACTGAACGATTGCTGCCGCGCAGAGCTTCGACCGGATCGACATGCGAAGTCATCCAGGCGGGAGCGACACCGAAAAGTATTCCGGTGAGCACCGAGACCGCGAGCGTAAAGAGCAGAACGGGCCAGGAGGGCAACGCATCGACCGGGACGTAATTCGTCGGGCCGCCGCCGTTCTGGAACGCGAGATAGAGAATCAGCTTACTGCCTCCGTAGGCGATTCCGATTCCGAGAATGCCGCCGATGATGGCAAGCAGGGTGGACTCAACGAGCGCTTTGCGCACCAGCCGGCCGCGCGACGCGCCGAGAGCGACGCGCAGAGACGTTTGCGAGCGCTCCTTCAAGCCGCGGGCGAGCATGAGATTGGCGAGATTGCCGCAGGCGACAAGCAGCACACAGCCGGCTGCGATGAGCAGCAGCTTCAATCCATCCTTGTATTGGTCGCGCATGGCTGCGACACCGGCGCCGCCGGGAATGAGATGCAGGGTCTGCTGACGCCAGGTCTGCTTTTCGCCGGGCTCCATGTCGGGCACATGGCTCGCGAGCCAGTTATAGAATTCGACGCGCAGCTTGGCTTCGAGCGACTCGGGATTCACGCCGGGGCGTACGCGGCCGATGATGTCGAGCCAGTTCGTATTGGGGCGGTTGAGGCGCTGGGCTTCGCCATCGAGCAGCGGCTCGGTGTTGGCCGGGATCCAGATATCGGGCATGCCCCAGCCGGCGAGCTTGGCGCCGTAGAAGCCGGGCGGCGCCACGCCGATCACGGTAAAGAAATGGCCGTTGATCTGATAACTGGCGCCCACAACGGAGGGATCGGAGTCGTATTTATCACTCCAGATGTGATAGTTCATGACGGCGACGGGAGGCGCCCCGGGCTGATCGTCGGCGTCGGTCATCAAGCGGCCGATCCAGGGATTGACGCCGAGGGTGCGGAAGAAATTGCCGGAGACGTACTCGCCATTGCGCATGTCGACAGGGCCCTGCGATCCAGCGCGGCGGACGCCGAGTGGCGCATTGCCGGCTTGCATTGCGGCAAGATCGACGAACTCGGGCGTGTTATCGCGGAAATGCTTGTAGGCTTCGTAGGAGAAAAGCGAAAAATTGCCATCGCTATCCTGCGTGTACCCGCCCCAGTTGCAGCAGCGGATTTTGTCGCCCACGCGCCAGAGTTCTTCGGGCTTGGTGACCGGCAGAGACTTGAGCATCACCTGATGAACGAGGGTGAAGATCGCGGTCGTGGCGCCAATACCCAGGGCGAGCGTGATCACCGCAGTGGTGGTGAATCCGGGCGCTTTTCTGAGTCGCCGAAGCGCTTCCTTCAAATCCGACATTTCGTCTCCCTTGACTGTGTTTGGCGCCGGCGCCAGTCGCCCACGCTCTAGGTCTCGTTTCAAATACGGATGAGCCGGCGTGTGGTTAGCAAATCGCGCGCGGCGCTTCTCAGTTGCAATACTCAGGAGGACCGGTTTGGTTACAAGCCGACCTCACATGTGACTAACAGAGCGGAATACGCGCAAGCGGGTCTATAAGGTCCAAAAGTTTCGATGATGTCCGCGTTGCGCTCGCCATGGATTACGACGGTCTTCGTCTCCAGCTCTGCGTGTTAACCGCACGGTTGTAAGTGACGTTTCAGGCCAGACCGTTTCAGTTTTCTCGCCTTAGCTCAATTATTGCCAGCCAGGCATAGTTCCTCAAAACATTGAGAATTGCGCAGTGAAGTTGATCGGAAATTGGGGGGCTTTTAGCAAACGCACAGAAACCAACGCCCTCAGAACTTAGTGATCATTCATTGGGACTGGAGCCGACCGTTACAGCCTCAGCGCAGCGGTTGACCAATGCCGAGAAGGTTTCCCTCGCTATCCTTGAACGCTGACTGTTCAGGATTATTCATCGTGATGTGACAGATACAATTCCAGATCGTGTTCAATTAGTGCGAGTCTGAACTTATTGATCCACCCAGCGCGCCCCAATAAATTGCGCGGTAAGCGATGGTGTTCCCAGAAATAAACGGTCGTCTCGATTTCATATCCGAGCGCCTGGATTTTGATCTCGTGCCCGTAAAAAATCATCGGCTGCTCATGCCTGTTTGTTTCTACGCGAAGCACAGTTCCCTCTTCGACCTGCAGTCCGATCTCTTCAGCGTGTTCACGGCTGAAATAACAAAAGTCCGCCCCCGTATCAAGTTTTGCGCTGCAGGCGGTAGTTTTCGCCCCATAGACAAGTGTGAGCGGAATGAAAATGCCCCGCTCACTCTCCTGATAGACGAATTTTTGTTTGAATTCGAGTGGATAAGTCATGGCAGGAACCGAACGAAATCCTCATTCCCTTCGCCTTCGATGAACATAAACATGGCTCCATCTATGCCGAGGCTCTTCACTTCCTGCGAGACTTTATTGTAATCGACATTGTGAGCCAGAAGGCGCTTCCCGGACAGGGCGACCCATTCTCCCTGAAACCGGCCAGAGTTTTGCGCCAGCCACCGAAACTCCTCTGAGCGATCATCGAACGGGATTCGCCGGAAAGAAGATGTGGGAACAGTCTGATCGGCTTCAGCGCCATTCAGTTCTCGTTCGAGCATTTTTAACAACTGCGGCCTTAAACTGGCCGGAGTTCGGCGAAAATTTTCGACCGTTGCTTGCGCGTATGGGTTTTCGATCTCTGGCATAAATACCTCCGACATCTGCGATCAAATCGAGTTCATATAAAGTATACGCCCGGATGAGTCGGCGCTCCACTGATCGGGAACACGCCTCGCAGCGCCAAAAACCAGACTGCGCGTTTCGCGAAGCCACCGTACACGGCTCAATAGAGTGAATGAGTCCGAACGCGAGTTATGGCATTTGCGCCTGGCGTTGACCTGATCCAGTTGGCATTGCAACTCTGGCCCGCATTTCTTGGAAAAATTCACCGTTTCCGCCCGACTTCCAGGAACCCATTAACGCCGCGGTCAATTGGCGCATCACTTCATATCCATAGTTTTTGACAGCCTCGCTCTTCTGCCCCTCCAGCGGCGTAAACAGATCGTGAAGCATATCCGGTGTCACATTGAGATATCGCTTCCATTCATCCGAACTATGGCCGCTGGCCTTCAAAACCACAGCCGGCGGGATTCCTGCAAGTATAGAACGGGTGACGAATGCGTGCCGGAGATCGTGTTTGTGAAGGTCTTCAATCCCTGTCAGGCGACAGGCGGTATTGAATGATCTTTTCACCTCTTTGATGCCCCCAAACACAAGGCCCGCCGGATGATCGCCATACTGCTCTTTGAGTTTCAATAGTTCTTCGTAAACACGCTGCGTCATCGGGATCGTTCTTGCTTTATTCCATTTTGCGTTGATCGCTCTGAGTCTGATCAGTCGATTTTCAAAGTCGATGTCCTTCTCTTTCCATGAAAGAGTAAAGAGTTCATTCCTTCTCAATCCGGAATCCGCAGCGATAATGAGGACCGCCCGTAGATGAGCGCGATCTCCCGTACAAACATCGAGCAGTGCCATCTCTTCGCCGAAAGTCGGTAATTGCTCGCGCTTTGTCTCGGCGCGTCTGTCGATTAATGATCTCGCCTTCTTCTTCGAGAAAGGATTCTGTTCCTCTCGAAGCATCTTCTCCTCGACCGCGTAATTGAGCACTGTTCTCAAGAGTTCAACCGCTCGATTGATGGACTCAATGCCCCTCTGGCCGCCGTTCTCCTTGATATTCAGGACCAATTTTTCATTCTCATCTTCAACAATAGTGCTACGAGCGGGAATCTTCGATAGCCATATCTCGAACTTCTTGATCTCGCCGACCGTGATCGAAGGAAGCTTCATCTCGCCGAAGTAATATTCCAGTTGCAAAAGCCAGGAGCGGGGAGCGCTGAGCTCACGACGACCGGCGATTTTCTTTTCGCCCACGTATACCGCCGGAATCAACTTCTCTTCCCGGAACTTCCGGGCCAGAAAAGCGAATCTCGTCCGATCTCCCACGAACGATTCAGCGCCATCTTTTTCGAGCTTGTTTAGAAGGTCGCGCTTCTCTTTCAACGCCTCCGTTTTTGTCTTCTTGTACCGCTTGATGTCCGTTCGTTTACCCGTTACCGGATCGAACGCCGTCACTCTGGCGAGATAACGTTTCCGGCGTTCGTCATAAATGACGTAACCCTCTCTGGCTTTCATAGATAACAGCTCCCAGGCGTTGTCAAAATTGTTCCACATTACTGTTCCACATTGGATTGGCCATGTGGGGCAACTGATGATAACATCAAAAAAGTTAAATACAAGTATTTATTGACTTTGACAAGATGGGAAAATTCAGGAAAAGTCCAGAAAAGGTAGCGCACTTTTTTGGGGTGCAAGAGGCCGTGGGTTCGAATCCCGCCGTCCCGACTTTTAGAATCAATAGTTTACGGGCGTCTTAATGACGCCCGTTTTGCTTTGGGGACTCATTTGGGGACTTACTCGAATTTTCACAAACTCAATGAAAGCCCTTTGTCGCGAGCCTACTTCGATAGGCACAGCCGATAGTCCAGTCGAATCGTGAAATCTGATTCCGCCACTTCGCAATTCCACCCCAACCAACCCAATCGAGAAGTCAGGGATGGTCTCGCGCTGGCTCCCTCTTCCCTCCTTCTCTCGCTGCGAGAAGTTTTCTTCAGGCTGTAGCAGCGTAGAGCCGCCACCCCATTACCAAACTCGCGGTGGACGCGCTTCGCAGATCACCTTGGGTGTCAAATCGCTGTTCTGAAAACTAACAAGCAACTCGGCCCTCCGGACAGTTCTCCAGTCGCGGCGGAGAGAGGCGACGGGGTTTGTTTCCGCCCCCTGACGGCGCGCCCCTTTCACCGCTGCGAGTCCTTGGCCATATAGGGTATTTTCCTCGAAGTGGCGTCACTCTATATCAACTCGGCGGGAAGTGTGAATATAAGAGATTTCGTTCGGCTTTTGCGCTGTACACAAAGAAATAACTCCTACCGAAGAGAGAAATGAAGTCAAACGGCAGGCATATTTACGGCATGTAGCTGATGTCGGGACACTTTTCGTAAACGCGCGTGTCGGCACAAGTTAACGACTTGTGTAATCCTGTTGGCGCTATGACAACAGAGATTCAACTTCTCCGCAAACGAAACTTAACCTGGAAGCTACTTTATCGAATGTGTCCTGACATCAGGCGCCGAGCGGAAATAGTTCATCAAAGTGCCCTTGCATGATCGGTTTTTCTTTCTTGATTATCTCCTCTTCAGAGGGCAATGAGGCGCCGACTTCATCAACCCAACGGTCGATGGCTGATTTGGAAACCGGCGCCTGAAACAAGGCTTGCATCAACCAACTGGCCTGACGCGCGCCGAGTCCGACGATGACGCATAAAAAGACTCCGAGCCGCATCACCACGTCTGAGACCTTGCGCTGCGTCGAGAGTCCGGCCACCTCGGGCGTGAAATAGACGCGCTGGCCTTGCTCGTTGAGATAATAGCCATCGGCAGTCGTGATCCGAATTTTTCTCAAGCACTGCGGTCGTCACCGGCAGTTGAATGATCATCGTCTTATGAACTCCACAGTAGATATGGTTGCTCACGAGATCATATGCTGGCTTGAGAAGGTTTTGAACACGCCACGCTCGTTTTTCCTCAAATCATTGAGAAAGCAAGCGATTGGCGCAATTTCCCGTTAGACGAGTGGGACACACCCGTTTTTTCCCACAGACCTGTAATGATGCACGCAACAATCATCTCTGACCGACGATAACTAGGGCGTGGAAAAATGGTTGCGCTACGACATCCAGAAACAATGAGGCGGATCCCCATGTGATCGAGCGCGATCAGGTAGGAGAGGGAGATCGGCAGAATCAGACTGCATTTTGCCGCTCGTGGGATCCGCCGAATCACAATTTAACTCACAACTTAGGCTTTGCCGAAGAATAACTTGATCATTAAGTTAATCCCAGTCTTGGGTTGACTACTTCGAAATCACGCCCGCGTCGCAGAGATTGTAGAACAGAACCTTCAGTTGGAGAGTGTTCCACAATCCAAGCCACGAACGGGAAAAAACGCGGTCGATGAACTTCAACC
>WNFZ01000567.1_pt1 | contig 55058 bp, 55 predicted proteins | sample 5400081 | NCBI WGS metagenome assembly WNFZ01 (sample SAMN13153365, study PRJNA577476) | soil metagenome | isolation source: 80 cm soil or saprolite under grassland replicate 1 | place: USA:California | collected 2016-06-15
GACTTGGGGGCGAGGGACCTCATCCATCCAGGGAACGAGATCAGCCGCCAACAGATAGACCTCGTACCGGAGTGCTGTCTTGCGCTCTCTGCGATTGACGATGATGGAGCCGGCCACTGAGGCGGCAGCGCCGACCAGGACGGCGATGAGGGTGATGAACCCGTCGCTCACGCCCGCCTTGTTCGGGGCTGTAGAACTCGTCACGCTGGCACCGATCAGACCGGAGAGCAGGTTGGCGGTGGGGTCGCTCGTCGAGGTACTGGCGTTACCGACCAGGGTGTCGATCATGGGGCGAGATGCTCTCATGCCACCCAGGTCGTCGCTAGCAGCCGATGCGCTCGATGGGACCGACGACTGACTCACGAATGAACCGCGACGCATCCCTGAGGCCCTGGATCGGGGCCACCTGCCGGCCTTCCGCGTGTTCGACAAATATGTAGGCACCTCCGGTCTCTCTTACGCCCGGAGCGCCGGTAAGGGTAAAGATCAGGTCTGCGTAGTCGTCCCGTACCTGCCCGAGAGTGATGGCGTAGCGGGCGAGTTGAACCTCCGGATGCGTAAAGACCAAGTCGCTGATTTCCTTGGTGCCGGTGGGCAGCGATCGGTGCTTGTTGATGTTCGCCAGGTTCCTGACGAACAAGAGTGGGTGGTCAAGCCGAGTCGGGATCTTGTACGGCTGTACCGCATCAATGATCTTCAACGCCTCATCGCTGACGCCGCCCCTTACGTCCGGCGGTTGGGTCGCTCCAGATCTGTCGCGCCGTTGTCTCTCAAGAATAGGAAACTGGGTCTTGGCTGCCACCGGGTCGTTGCCTGCTTCGCGGACGAGGATTCCGGCAAGGTAGTCGAGCGCGCCCCGGAGGTTCTCGGCCGCGTCCCCGATTGTGAGCGGTATGGACACATCGACAGCCTTGAAGCGGACTCCGGACCAGTCCGACCTGTTTCGATCCAAGTCGAACTCAAGTTCGCCGCTGACCGCTGGTGGGTCGCTAAGGAAGTAGGCCCGGATACGGCTGTGGAGATCGGCGATGTGCTTGTTGGCCCAGTCGAGCTTGGCGTAGACGTCGCGGAGCCTCTCGCTCAGTGAGTCACCTCCAGTGTGTGACGTCGGCGACGAGGTCGGATGCTCTCACGCCTCTGTTGCACGTGTCACCGTTGTAGCCGGCAGTCGTGCAACCACTGAGGAGCTTGTCCTAACTCCCGCAGGGTAGCTTTGTCAGCCTGCTCATGCCGCCCCCTGCATCTTCATGAAGGCTGCTGTAGGAAGCTCTGGAGAGTCGTAGTCAAACGGCTCAACCTTTGTTGGCGAAGGAGAAACTGTCCTCTTGCGTCTCTTAGTCATTGACGAAAGAGAACTAGAAGTCTTTGACGAAGGAGATGTAACCGACCTCTTCCTCAGTCTCTTGATCTTTCTTCCGGTTGTAGTCAAGTACCCGGAACGTGGTTCACCCCCATCACTGACTGATTCATCTCTTACTGATTCACTGACCGATTTAGCGGAACGTGGTGCAGCCCTGGAGGAACCACGTTCACCCCTGATGCACTTGGTTCGGGTCGTGCAGGACACGCCTTCGCTGAGAGTGACGGTGTAGAGGTTGCTGTCTCTGTCTCGGTGCTTGACGGTGATGTAGCCGTGCATGGACAGGTGCTTGAGCGCTTCCCGCACTGCTCGTGTCGTCAGTCCGGTCTCTCGACCGAGTGTCACGGTGCTGGGGTAGGCTCCTGTCCCCTCATCCTTTGCATGACGGCAGATGGCCATTAGCACGAGCCGGTCAGTGGCGTGGAGATCAGGGATCTCGAAGACCCGATCCACGAGCGTCCAGCTCACGCTGACCGCCGCCCTTGGGAGGGATGGCGCAGCCGAGCACGTTGGTACTCTGCTCGCTCGTGCCAGAGCCTGGCTTCCTCTTCGATCAGCTCGATCAGGAGCCGGCGTCTGTGCGCCCTCCACAGGAGCAGCCTGTAGCTCAGCTCAGGTGATGGCCTGGGTCGCCTAGCCTGGTGGTCTTGCTCTATCCTTGGCATCGCGGAGTCTTCTCCTAGGTCTGGACGGACTTCTGTAGCTCACGGGCATGACCTCCTGTGTGTGCTGGCTCTGACGTAGGCCCGGTCCTTGGCAGGGTGCCGGGCCTTCGTCATGTCTAGGGGAGCTGTCGCACCCAGACGATGGTGATGGCGACAGCCAACACCAGGACGAACGTTGCGAGGCATAGGACGATGGCGATCCATGCCCTGCGTGTCGGATGCCGGCGCATCGAGGTCGTCCTCGACCGCCAACGATCCCTCCCTGACCTCATGCCGACGCAGCCTCCTTCTGCTCTTGGTCCTTGATGTAGCGCTCGATCTGCTCTTGGTCCTTGATGTAGCGCTCGATCGTCTCCGGTCGGTACCTGAGCTGACCGCCGATCTTGAATGAGTGCGGGCCTTGGCGAGTACGACGCCAACGCCGCAGCGTCTCCACAGGGACATTGAGCTGCTTGCTCACGTCCTGGATCGTGAGCAGTCCATTGACAGGCATGGCTGACCTCCTTCGGATGAAGAAAAATGACTGCTTATGACTGTAGCTGACTGGAGGCAATTGCTGCATAAGAGCAGCTCAGACAGCACGCAGGCTGCTCAATTGAGAAGCAGAACTTTTCAGCTACCTAGGGCATTACCTGGGGTATGAAAGCAGTGCTGCTCTTGGCTCATACCTGGGGTAAAGAATGGCCGAGACAATTGCAAGCTCATCAGGCATCCCGCTGACGCAGCACAGCAGCCACCAGTTCAGGAGGGATGACCGGCTGCCAGTGGATGTCCAGCTCCGCGTCAGGATCGAAGGTGCGCCGGCCTCTGACAGTGGGCAGCAGCACGATCTTCTCAATGGCCAGGGACAGCAGCTCTCTGCGCTTGCCCAGGTCGTCTTTGTTGCGCAGCCAGTAGCCCTCGACCGTCTCGGAGCCAGGCAAGCTCAGCAGCCGTGGTCCTGGGGTTGGCAGCCTGGCGGCAATGGCCTCTGCCCTGGCCTGGAGCTGCTTGGTCTTCTTACGGTGCTCCCGGTCAGTGAGCACGTTGCTGGCCAGCAGCGCATCCAGGGCGTCTTGATCCCGCTGGAGCTGGGCTCTGGCCCGCTCGATGTTCTGGTCAGTGTCATGTGCCCTGAGGATTGCCCTGGTGACGTCCGGGCTTGCCAGGACATCGAAGGCTTGATTTCTGACCTCCCGTTCGATGGGGTCAGCCAGCCTCGTCAACTTGAAGCAATGCCGGCACTCATAGCTCCGCTTGCCGTTCATGCGGGTCTGACCGTCCAGCTTCCCGCCACAGTCAGGGCGACCACAGAACAGGAGCCCGGTCAGCAGATACCTCCTGACCCGATTCTTGGGTGCAGGGTGGCTGTTCAACAGCACCTTGAGTGTGACCCAGGTCTGCCGGTCGAGGATGGGCTTCCAGGTTGCTGGATAGGTATCCCCCCGGTGATCACGGAGGCCAACCATGCGAGCACCCGTGAGCGTGCGGTGACCGTCCACTTGTCCTTGACCTTGCGCTCTTGATCCGGGGTCGTGATGCCCCTGCTCCTCCAGTCCTTGACCAGGCTGCTCAGGCTCTCCCCAGCGATGAGCCTGGAGGCTGCTTCCTTGATGAGCTTCACCTCTGACCGACGGTGGGTGATCCGGTCGCGCTCGAAGCCGAACGGTCTGATACCGCCGAGGCTTGGCTGTCCAGCCCTGGCCTGCTGCTCATAGGCCAGCATCAACCGCTCGGACTTGATGTCGCTCTCCAGCTCCGCACGGTCGATCATCTGCCTGATGGCAGAGCGGCCGTAGCTGCTCCTGGGGTCAACGATGCCCTGGATGGTGGCCAGCTTTGCACCGCTGTCTCGAAGGGTCTCGTAGAACTCGATGCCTTCCTTCGAGTTGCGGGTGATCCGATCAGGTTGCCAGGCGATGACGAGGCCGATACGACCGCTGCGGATGTCCTCCAGCATGCGCTCGTAGGCTTCACGCTCTTTGCCTTTCCACGCTCTCAGGTCGTTGTCGGTGTAGACCTTGGCTACCTTGGCGCCGAGCTGGTCAGCCAGGTCTCGGCAGGGTGGCTCCTGACGTTCGACGCCAAGCGTCTCGACTGTTCCATCCCTGCGTCTGGCCTTGCTGATCCTCACATAGATTCCAGCATCTTCTGACACTCCGTCTCCCTCCCTTCTGGCCTCTCTGAGGGTCTGTTTTGCCTGCTCAGAGGCTATATACAGGGGTCCAGGAACCCTATATGATTATAGTACCTTCTCACTCGCCACCGCGCCGATGCTGCTCGGCGTCGTCGCCGCTGCCGCTTCGGTACTCGGACCGCTGGCTGCCGTCGCGATCCTCGCCTGCCGCCTGGCCGATCCCTTCCTCGCCGCCCTTGTCGCCATCGCCGAGCACACCACCGTGATCGCCTGCACCGTCCTCGCCCGCCGCCGCGCGGCAGCGCTCGAACAGGCCGCCGAGCGCCGGCGTGCGCGCCGCTACCGCCACGACAACTCGGAGCCGTATCGTGTCCACGACTTCCCGCCGGAATCCGCTGGCGACCGTGCGCGATCGGTCGGCAACAGCCTTCCGGAAATCCGTGTGTGGGGAGGTGTGGACCGGTAGCATCCCCGGCATGAGCACTCGAACTGGGTTTGCGCCGATCACGCTGGTGCTCGGCGAGGAGGAGCTGCTCGCCGAGCGGGCGGTGTCCGACGCGCTCGACGCGGCTCGGGAGGAACTGGGACCCGAGACCACGGTCGAGGAAGTACAGGGCGGCTCGCTGCCGGACGGGTTCGCGATGGGCCTGGCCACCGCGTCGCTGTTCGGCGGCGGCAGGGTGGTGGTCGTGCAGGGCGCGGACGCGCTCGACGCGGCCGGGCGCCAGGCGGTGCTGGCGCTGGCGCGCGACCCGAGCCCCACCACGGTCATGGTCCTGCGGGCAGAGGGCGTCGGCCGGCAGGGCAAGTTCTTCAAGGACCTCCAGGAGCACGCCAACGTGGTGACCGTGGCCCGGCTGAAGCCGTCGGAGCGGTCGAGCTGGCTGCGGGCGGAGGTGCGCCGGCTCGGCCGCAAGGCGGACGACGGGCTGGTGGCCGCGCTGATCGACACGGTCGGCCAGGACCTCCGGGAGCTGGCGGGGGCGGTGGCCAAGCTGCACGTGGCCGTGCCACCGCCAGCGCCGCTGCAGGCCAGGCACGTCACCGAGTTCCTGACCAAGACGGCCGACCGGCGCGGCTACGAGCTCACCGACGCGATCCTGGCGGGGGAGCCGGCGACCGCGCTGAGCTACCTGGAGGCGCTGTTCGCGCAGGGCGAGGAGCCGATCGGGTTGCTCGGCATGCTGGCGCGCCAGCTCCGCAACGTGCTGTTCGTGAGCGAGCGGGCCGGCGCGCCGGCCGGCGAGGTCGCGCAGGCGCTGGGTCTGCGGGACTGGCAAGTCCGCAAGCTCACCGCCCAGGCCCGCCGGTTCCATCCCTCGGTCCTGCGTCGCGCGCTGGACCTCATCGCCGAGACCGACGCGCAGATCCGCAACGGCACCCCGTCGCCGTCCGTGGCCCTGGAGCTGGTGGTCGCCCGCATCGCCATCGCCGGCGCCGGCGGCCGCTGACCCGGGCGCCGAGGAGCCCGCACAGTCTGAAGGGCGGCCATCGGCCGCCCTTCTCAGTGAAAACGCTGGTGGCGCTGCGCGTGGCGCCCCACGGCGCCGCTCAGGCGGCGCTCTCGCGGTTCAGCGACTTGGCCAGGCGAGACTTGTGGTTGGCCGCGTTGTTCGGGTGGATGACACCCTTGCTCGCCGCCTTGTCGTAGGCACGCGCCGCCCGCCTGTAGGCGGCCTCGGCCGCGTCGGCGTCGCCGCTGGCCATCGCCTCGAGCACGCGGCGCCGGTAGGTCTTCAGCGCCGAGCGGACCGACTTGTTGCGCAGCCGGGCCTGCTCGTTCTGGCGGTTGCGCTTGATCTGGGACTTGATGTTGGCCATGGGGCTCTTTCGATCCGATCCTTCGCAGACTCGTTCGCAGTCAACGGAGGCTAGCACAGCGGGTCACGAGCGCTCAACGAGCGTCGGCGGCGCGCCAGGGCCGTCACCTGGGCTGATGGTATGCTCGCAAGGTCGCCCCCCGGTGGAAGCGGAAGCAACCGACGCACACGAGCCCGCCGGAGGCCAGCCTCCTCGAGATGCCTACGGGACCACATGCCGACCGAACTCGCGCGCCTGCGGAATTTCTGCATCATCGCCCACATCGACCACGGCAAGTCGACGCTCGCCGACCGGCTGCTCGACCTCACGCACGCGGTCAGCGAGCGCAACATGCGCGCCCAGTACCTGGACAAGATGGACCTGGAGCGCGAGCGCGGCATCACCATCAAAGCCCAGGCGGTGCGGCTGGCCCACACCGCCGACGGGGTCGACTACGTGCTCAACCTCATCGACACCCCAGGGCACGTCGATTTCACCTACGAGGTGTCGCGGGCCATGGCCGCCTGCGAGGGCGCGGTGCTGCTGGTCGACGCCGCCCAGGGGATCGAGGCGCAGACGCTGGCCAACCTCTACCTGGCGCTGGAGGCCGACCTCACGATCATCCCGGTGATCAACAAGATCGACCTGCCGGCGGCGCAGCCCGAGCGGGTGGCGCGCGAGATCGAGCAGGTGGTGGGCATCCCGGCCGAGGACATGCTGCGGGTGTCGGCCAAGACCGGCGAGGGCGTGCCGGCGCTGCTGGAGGCGATCGTCCGCCGGGTGCCGCCGCCGACCGGCGACCCGGACGGGCCGACCCGGGCGCTGATCTTCGATTCCCTCTACGACTCGTACCGGGGCGTGATCGCCTACGTGCGCATGGTCGACGGCAGCGTGCGCAAGGGCGACCGCGTGCGGATGGTGGCGGCGGCCGGCGTCTCCGAGGCCGAGGAGGTCGGCGTGTTCGCGCCGGAGGCGGTGGCCACCCAGGGGCTGGCCAGCGGCGAGGTCGGCTACCTGATCCCCGGCCTCAAGAACGTGGCCCAGGCCAAGGTCGGCGACACCGTCACCATCGCCGGCCAGCCGAGCGTCGAGCCCCTGCCCGGCTACCGCGAGCCGCGCCCGATGGTCTACGCGGGCCTGTACCCGATCGAGGGCGACGACTTCCCCGACCTCCGCGACGCGCTGGACCGGCTGCGGCTCAACGACGCCGCCCTGGTCTACGAGCCCGAGACGTCGTTGGCGCTGGGCTTCGGCTTCCGTTGCGGGTTCCTCGGTCTGCTGCACATGGAGATCGTGCGCGAGCGCCTGGAGCGGGAGTTCGACCTCGAGCTGATCACCACCGCGCCGAACGTGGCCTACCGGGTGACGGTCACGACCGGCGCGACGGTCACCGTCTCCAACCCGAGCGAGCTGCCGGACCCGGGCATGATCGAGCGGATCGAGGAGCCGTACGTCGACGCGATGATCCTGTGCCCGTCGGATCACATCGGCGCGGTGATGGAGCTGTGCCAGAGCCGCCGGGGCACGCTCCAGACCATGGAGTACCTGTCGGAGGAGCGGGTCGAGCTGCGCTACCAGCTCCCGCTGGCGGAGATCATCTTCGACTTCTTCGACCAGTTGAAGTCGCGCACGCGTGGCTACGCCTCGCTCGACTACGAGCCGAGCGGCTACCGCGCCGCCGACCTGGTCAAGGTCGACGTGCTGCTCCAGGGCGAGCCGATCGACGCCTTCTCGGCCATCGTCCACAAGGACAAGGCGTACGGCTACGGGCGGGCGATGGCGACCAAGCTGAAGAAGCTCATCCCCAGGCAGCTCTACGAGGTGCCGATCCAGGCGACGATCGGTTCGCGCGTGATCGCCAGGGAGACGATCACGCCGCGGCGCAAGGACGTGCTCGCCAAGTGCTACGGCGGCGACGTCACCCGCAAGCGCAAGCTGCTGGAGCGCCAGAAGGAAGGCAAGAAGCGCATGAAGCAGATCGGGCGCGTCGAGGTCCCGCAGGAGGCGTTCGTGGCGGCGCTGCGCACCGACGACGGGGACGCCGGCCGGTGAGGCGCCGACCAGGTCCGGACATGCCCGAGGGGGACGCGGGCCGGTGAGCTCGACCCTGGTCCCGGTGGCGGCCGGCCCGCTGGTCGACCGGTCGCTGTTCGGCGTCTACCTGCACGTGCCGTTCTGCCAGACGCGCTGCCACTACTGCGACTTCGTGACCTACACGGGCATGGAGGCGCTGCGGCGACCGTACGCGGCCGCGCTGGCGGCCGAGGCGGAGCTGGCGGTGGCCGCGCTCGGTGACGCAGGACGTCCCACGGTGACCAGCGTGTTCGTGGGCGGTGGCACGCCGACGCTGCTGCCTCCCGCCGATCTGGCGCGCGTGCTCCAGCGCCTGCGCGGGCTGCTCGACCATGCGCCGGCGGTCGAGGTCACGGTGGAGGCCAACCCGGAGACGGTCGACCGGGCTCTGGCCGACGGGCTGGTCGCGGCGGGGGTCACACGGGTGTCGCTCGGCGCGCAGAGCTTCGACGACCGGGTGCTGGCCGCGCTCGGCCGGCCCCACGACGCCGAGCGCGTCGGGCTGGCGGCCGCCACGCTCCGGGCTGCCGCCGCCGGGCGGCCGCTCGACCTCAACCTCGACCTGATCTTCGGCTGTCCCGGCGAGGACGCCGCCTCCTGGGAGCGGTCGCTGGAGGCGGCCGTGGCGATCGGCCCCGAGCACCTGTCCGCCTACGCGCTCACCATCGAGCCGGCCACCAAGTTCGGGCGGATGGTCGCGGCCGGCCGCATGGCCGAGCCCGACGAGGACGTGCTGGCCGACCGCTACGAGCGGGCGTGCGCGGTGCTCGCCGCCGCTGGCTACGCCCACTACGAGGTGTCGAACTGGGCGCGCGGCCGCCGCGCTGCCGACGGGTTCCCCGCGCACGCGAGCCTTCACAACCGTACCTACTGGCGCCGCGGTGCCTACCTGGGTCTCGGAGCGGGTGCGCACGAGTTCGTGCCGGAGCCCGACGGGTTCGGGCCGCGGCGCTGGAACGTGCCGGGCGTGCCCGAGTACCTCGCCGCGGTGCGGGCGGGTCGCCGGCCGACGCTCGGGCAGGAGGCGCTGGACGGTGAGCAGGCGCGCTTCGAGGCGCTCGCGCTGCGGCTGCGCACGCTGGACGGGCTGGACGGCGAGGAGGCCGGCGCGCTCGGCGTCGACGCGACCGGGCCCGCGGCCACCGAGCTGCGGTCCGCCGGTCTGCTGGCCCCCGGCCCGGCCCTGCGCCTGACCGAGCGCGGCATGTTCCTCCACGGCGAGGTCGTCAGCCGCCTCGCCCCTTGAGGCGCCACCGTCCTTGACTTGGACCCGCGCGGGCGGTCCCCTGATCGGGGAAAGGAGCGCCGTGCGACTGGATGCGATCCGGGCCGCCATCGCGGAGGCCGGGCGGGAGCTGGAGCGGGCGGGGCTGGTCCAGGGAACCTCCGGGAACCTGAGCGTCCGCGACCCTGCCGGCGGGACCGTCGCGATCACGCCGAGCGCGGTGCCGTACCGGCGCATCCGCCCGGCCGACGTCCTGCTGGTCGGTCCCGGCGGCGTCGAGAGCGGACGGCACCGGCCCTCGAGCGAGCTGGCGATGCACCTGGCGGTCTACCAGGCGCGGCCCGACGTCGGAGCGGTGGTCCACACGCATTCGCCCTGGGCGACCACCTGGGCGGTGCTCGGCCGCGAGATCCCCGCCGTCCACTACGTGATCGCGTCGCTCGGAAACTGTGTCAGGATCGCCGCCTATGCCACCTACGGTACGGCCGAGCTGGCGGAGGGCGCCGTGCGGACGCTCGGCGCCGACAACGGCGTGCTGCTCGCCAGCCACGGCGTGCTCACGGTCGGCGGCGACCTCGACAGTGCGGTAGAGAACGCCCTGCAGGTCGAGTTCCTCGCCGAGCTCTACTGGAAGGCGGTCCAGGTCGGCGAGCCGACGATCCTGCCGCCGCACGAGCTGGAGCGGGTCCGCGCCCAGACCCTGGCAAAACGGTCAGCGTCGCAGGTCGCGGAGGCGCCACCGTGACCTCGACATGCTTAGCACTCGTATGGGCAGACTGCTACTCTCGGTCGGAAGACGGGGTCGGTCGATCGTCGGGGAGGGATTGCCATGAGCCTCGATGACCGCAAGGCGCGGCTCTTGCGTGCCGTCGTGCACGAGTTCATCCAAACGGCCGAGCCGGTCGGCTCCAAGGCGCTGGCGGAGCGGTACTCACTGGGGATCTCCTCGGCGACCATCCGCAACGAGCTGGCCACACTGGAGGAGCAGGGCTTCCTCTCGCACCCGCACACCAGCGCCGGTCGGGTCCCGACCGACCAGGGCTACCGCTACTACGTCGACTCGCTCTCCGGCGTCGGCGAGCTCGCACGTGTCCAGCAGGACGCGGTGATGCGCTACCTCGAGGGTGCCGCCGGCCTGGAGGAGACGCTCCAGCGCACCTCGCTGCTGCTGGCCAGCCTCACCCACTACACCGCGATGGTGGCACCGCCGGCCCTCGACCGCTCCCGTGTCCGTCACGTCGAGCTGGTCAGGCTCGGTTCCCACGTGGTCATGCTGGTGCTGATCGCCGACACCGGCCGGGTCGAGCAGCGGCTGGTCGAGACCGACGAGGAGGTCGGCGTCGAGGACCTGGAGGACCTGCGCCACCGGATCAACGACAAGCTGGTCGGGGAGCGGCTGCACCGCGCCGAGCTGGTGCTGTCGGGCATGGAGGATTCCGTGCCCGCCGAGGCGCGCTGGCTGTTCCGGGTGCTGGCTGACGTGATCGGGCAGATGGTGAGCGACCGCCGGACCGATCGCGTCTGGCTCGGCGGCCAGGCCCACCTGTCGGTGCCCGGCGCCTTCGAGGAGCTGGAGACCATCCACCGCGTCTACCAGCTCCTGGAGCAGCAGGTGCTGGTGTTGCGGCTGTTGCAGGCGTCCTTCCGGCAGGGCGGGGCCATCTCGGGCGCGATCTCGGTGGTGATCGGCTCCGAGAACAAGATGGAGGGGATGCAGGCCTGCTCGCTGGTCACCTCCACCTACCCCGCAGGCGATACCATCGGCACCATCGGGGTGCTCGGCCCCACTCGAATGGATTACCTTCGCGCCATGGCGGCGGTGCAAGCTGTGGCCAGCTACCTCGGCGACGTGCTGGACGACGTCGAACGGTGACGGAACATCGGCAGGGGAGACGCTTGACCGACTATTACGAGTTGCTCGGGGTCAGTCGCGAGGCGACCAAGGAGGAGATCAAGCGTGCCTACCGCCGGCAGGCTCGCAGGTACCACCCTGACGCCAACCCCAACGACGCCGCGGCCGAGGATCGCTTCAAGGAACTGAACAAGGCCTACAGCGTGCTCTCGGACCCCGACAAGCGGCAGCGCTACGACGCCTTCGGGCCCGACGGGGTCGAGGGGCTGGCGGGAGCCGGCGCCGGCGACCCCTTCATGGCCACCTTCGAGGACCTCGTCGGCCAGTTCTTCGGCGCGGGCCCGTTCGGCGGCGGTCGCCGGCCCCGGTCGCGGTCCCGGCGGGGGGCCGACGCGGGGGTCCGGGTCGAGCTGGACTTCGTCGAGGCCGTGTTCGGCGCCAAGAAGGACGTGTCGCTGCGACTGGCGGGGCAGTGCGACCAGTGCGGCGGCTCCGGCGCCGCGCCCGGGACCGATCCGATCGTCTGTGAGCGCTGCGGCGGCACCGGCCAGCAGCGCACCGTCCGCCAGTCGATCCTCGGCCAGATCGTCACCGCCTCGACCTGCCAGCTCTGCCAGGGGACCGGCCAGGAGATCCGCACGCCCTGTTCCAAGTGTCGCGGTCAGGGCGTGATCGCCACGGAGTCCTCGATCACGGTCGACATCGCCCCGGGGGTCGAGGACGGCATGCGCGAGCGCCTGCCCGGCCGCGGCCACGCCGGCCAGTACGGCGGCCCGCCCGGCGACCTCTGGGTCGAGCTGGCGGTCGCGTCCCACCCGGTCTTCAGCCGCCGGGGCGACGACCTGCTCTGCGGGATCGCGGTGCCGGTGACGGTCGCCATCCTCGGCGGCAGCGTGCAGCTCGAGACCCTCGACGGCGACGAGCTCACCATCGAGGTCGACCCGGGCACCCAGCCAGGCACGATCAAGCGCTTCCGCAAGAAGGGCGTGCCCGGCGGTGACGGCTGGGGCGGCCGGCGCGGCGACCTGCTGGTCGAGCTGCGGGTGGAGGTCCCGGTCAACCTCTCCGAGGAGGAGCGCCGCCTCATCCGCCAGCTCGCCGACCTGCGCGGCGAGACCAGCGAAGGCACCCCCGGCGGCCTCTTCGCCCGCCTCCGCGGCTCCACCCGCTGACCCTTCCGGCGCGAACCCGCGTGTGGGTGTTTCGTTTGTTCTTCGTGCGGTACCTGCTGAAGGTTGGGGTGTCGACGCGGGCGGGGGGGAACGCAGGTGGAGGTTGGCCGGCTGCTGGGGTCGCTGCCGCTGGTGCGGCAGGTGCGGGCGGGGGATGCCCTCGGGCTCGGCAAAGGCTCCCAGTCGCAGCGGTCGCGGGCGCTGACCCCGCGCACGGAGCAGGCGGACCGGGTGGTCCGCTCGATCTGCCCCTACTGCGCGGTCGGTTGCGGCCAGCTCGTGTTCGTGAAGGACGAGCAGGTCACCCAGATCGAGGGCGACCCCGACAGCCCGATCTCGCGCGGTCGCCTCTGCCCCAAGGGCTCGGCGTCCAAGAGCCTGGTCACCACCCCGCTGCGCCAGACCAAGGTCAAGTACCGGCGGCCCCATGGCACCGAGTGGGAGGAGCTCCCGCTCGAGGTGGCCATGGAGATGATCGCCGACCGGGTCATCAAGACCCGCGAGGAGACCTGGCAGGAGCACGACGAGCAGGGCCGCAGGGTCAACCGCACGCTGGGAATGGCCAGCCTCGGCGGGGCGACCCTGGACAACGAGGAGAACTACCTCATCAAGAAGCTGTTCACCGCGCTCGGGGCCATCCAGATCGAGAACCAGGCGCGGATATGACACTCCTCGACCGTCCCCAGTCTGGGGACCTCGTTCGGCCGCGGCGGCGCCACGACCTTCCAGCAGGACCTGCAGAACGCTGACTGCATCCTGATCCAGGGCTCCAACATGGCCGAGGCGCACCCGGTCGGCTTCCAGTGGGTGATGGAGGCCAAGCTCCGCGGCGCCAAGGTGATCCACGTGGACCCGCGCTTCAGCCGCACCAGCGCGATGGCCGACCTGCACGTGCCCATCCGCGCGGGCAGCGACATCGCCTTCCTCGGCGGGATCATCAACTACATCCTGTCCAACGGCCGCGAGTTCCGGGAGTACGTCACGGCGTTCACCAATGCCCCGGTGATCCTGCGCGACGACTTCAAGGACACCGAGGACCTCGACGGCCTGTTCTCCGGCTACAACCCCGACACCGGGCGCTACGACCCGTCGAGCTGGATGTACGAGGGCATGGACGTGCCCTCGGGCATGGGCGAGCGGGTGAAGGTGAGCCATGCGGCCGCGGGGGAGGCGTACGGCTCGGGCGGCGCGACACTGTCGCACGGCCACCCGCCGGCGATGGACCCCACGCTGGAAGACCCGCGTTGCGTCTTCCAGGTCCTCAAGCGGCACTACTCCCGCTACACCCCTGAGGTGGTCGAGCGAGTGTGCGGCATCCCGGCGGAGACCTTCCTGGAGGTCGCCGAGGCGCTGTGCCGCAACTCCGGCCGCGACCGCACCAGCGCGGTGGTCTACTCGGTGGGCTGGACGCAGCACTCGGTCGGCGTCCAGTACATCCGCACCGCCTCGATCATCCAGTTGCTGCTCGGCAACATGGGCCGGCCGGGCGGCGGCATCCTGGCGCTGCGCGGTCACGCCTCGATCCAGGGCTCGACCGACATCCCCACGCTCTACAACCTGCTGCCCGGCTACCTGCCGATGCCGCACGCCGGTGATCACCAGACGCTCAAGGACTACCTGGACGACGTGCGCCTGCCGGCCGGCTTCTTCGGCAAGGTCGACGACTACGCGATCAGCCTGCTCAAGGCCTACTTCGGCGACGCGGCCACCGCCGACAACGACTTCTGCTTCGGCCACCTGCCCAAGCTCACCGGCGACCACTCGATCTTCCCGGCGGTGATGGGCATGCTCGACGGCTGGTGCAAGGGGTTCTTCCTGCCGGGGGAGAACCCGGTGGTCGGCTCGCCCAACGGCCGGCTGCACCGCCGGGCCATGGCCGAGCTGGACTGGCTGGTGGTGCGCGACATGGTCCTGACCGAGAGCGCCACCTTCTGGCAGAACGGCCCCGAGATCGAGACCGGCAAGGTGCGCCCGGAGGAGATCGGGACCGAGGTGTTCTTCCTGCCGGCGGCCGCCCACACCGAGAAGGAAGGCTCCTTCACCAACACCCAGCGGCTGCTCCAGTGGCACCGCAAGGCCCTCGAGCCGCCTGGCGACTGCCGCTCCGACCTGTGGTTCTACTTTCACCTGGGTAGGATCCTCCGGCGGAAGCTCCAGTCGTCCACCGACCCCAAAGATCAGCCCGTCAAGGACCTCGCCTGGGAGTACCCGGTCGAGGGCCCCCACGCCGAGCCCAGCGCCGAGGCGGTGATCCGCGAGGTCGGCGGCTACGACGCCGACGGCAAGCCGCTGGCCGGCTACACCGCCCTGAAGCGCGACGGCTCGACCACCTGCGGGTGCTGGATCTACTGCGGGGTCTACCAGGACGGGATCATCCAGGCCGACCGGCGCAAGCCCGGCGACCAGCAGACCTGGGTGGCGCCGGAGTGGGGCTGGGCCTGGCCACTCAACCGGCGGATCCTCTACAACCGCGCCTCGGCCGACGCCGACGGCAAGCCCTGGTCCGAGCGCAAGCGCTACGTCTGGTGGGACGAGCAGCAGGGCCGCTGGACCGGCGAGGACAACCCGGACTTCACCGCCACCAAGCGGCCTGACTACGACCCGCCGGACGGGGCGGCGGCCGACGAGGCGCTGGACGGCGCGAGCCCGTTCGTGATGCAGGCCGACGGCAAGGGCTGGCTGTTCGCGCCCAGCGGGCTGGTCGACGGCCCGCTGCCGACCCACTACGAGCCGTGGGAGTCGCCGCTGGCCAACCCGCTCTACGGCCAGCAGCGCAACCCGACGACCCAGACCTGGAACCGGCCGGGCAACCGCTACAACCCCAGCGACGGCGAGCCCGGCGCCGACGCCTACCCGTTGGTGATCACCACCTACCGGCTGACCGAGCACCACACCGCCGGCGGCATGAGCCGCACGCTGTCCTACCTCGCCGAGCTCCAGCCGGAGCTGTTCTGCGAGGTGAGCCCCGAGCTGGCGGCGCTGCGCGGGCTCCGCCACGGCGACTGGGCGACCATCGTGACCGCGCGCACCGCCCTGGAGGCGCGGGTGATGGTGACCCCGCGCGTCGCCGCGCTCAACCTCGGCGGGCGCGTGGTGCACCAGGTCGGCCTGCCCTACCACTGGGGCCCGAACGGGCTGGCCACCGGCGACACGCCCAACGAGCTGCTGGCGATCCTGGCGGACCCCAACGTGCACATCATGGAGGCCAAGGCCGCGACCTGCGACATCCTGCCGGGCCGGCGCCCGCGCGGCGCGCGCCTGGACGCCCTGGTGGAGGAGCACCGCGACGGCGCAAGGAACGAGAAGCACGGCCTCTCGGCGGATCCTGGAGGCGACCCGGGCGGGCCCACGACAGGAGGGCGCCAGTGAGCACCGCACCGCTGCCCATGCCGACCTTCGGGGGAGGGTACGCCGACGGCGAGGAGCGCCCGCGCATGGGCTTCTTCACCGACACCTCGGTGTGCATCGGCTGCAAGGCGTGCGAGGTGGCCTGCAAGGAATGGAACATGGTGCCCGGCAGCCCGCTGGACTGGACCGGCGCCTCCTACGACAACACCATGGAGCTGGGCGCCGACAACTGGCGCCACGTGGCCTTCGTCGAGCAGGAGGCGCCGCGGCGGCGCGGCGTCCCCGCCGACGCGGGCCCCGACGGCGCGATGTCCGGTGACAGCTCCGCCGGCATCCGCTGGCTGATGAGCTCGGACGTGTGCAAGCACTGCACCTCGGCGGCATGCCTGGAGGTGTGCCCGACCGGAGCGCTGTTCCGCACGGAGTTCGGCACGGTGGTGGTGCAGGACGACGTCTGCAACGGCTGCGGCTACTGCGTCCCGGCCTGCCCCTTCGGCGTGATCGACCGGCGCGAGGACGACGGGCGCGCCTTCAAGTGCACGCTCTGCTACGACCGCCTCAAGGGCGACATGGAGCCGGCCTGCGCGCATGCCTGCCCGACCGACTCGATCCAGTTCGGCCCGCTGGACGAGCTGCGCCAGCGGGCCGCCGGCCGGCTCGGCGACCTGCGGGAGCAGGGCGTCGACGAGGCGCGCCTGTACCTGTCGGGCGGCAACGACGGCGTTGGCGGCGCCGGCGCCTTCTTCCTGCTGCTGGACGATCCGGAGGTGTACGGGCTGCCACCCGACCCGGTCTCCACCACCAGGGACCTGCCCGGCATGTGGCGCGCGGCGGCGGTGGCCGCCGGCGCCCTGGCCGCGGGGGTCGTGGCCGCGTTCCTGGGAGGCAGGCGATGAGCACGGCACACCCCGACGGGGGGCCACGCCCGCAGCAAGCCGCCGGCGACGGCGCGCCGCACTCCTACTACGGCAGGCCGATCGTGAAGGCGCCGCCGTGGAGCGACGACATCCCCTGGTACCTGTTCAGCGGCGGGCTCGCCGGCGGGTCCGCCACGCTCGCGCTGGCCGCCCGGCTGGCCGGCAACCAGCGGCTGGCGGCCAACGCCATGAGCGCCTCGGCGTCGGGCGTGGCCGCGAGCCTGGGGCTGCTGGTCCACGACCTCGGCCGGCCGTCGCGGTTCCACCACATGCTGCGGGTGGTCAAGCCGACCTCGCCGATGAGCATCGGGAGCTGGATCCTGGCCGCGCTCGGGCCCGCCGCGGTCGGCGCGGCGGTGGCGGAGCGGCTGGGGATCTTCCCGCGGCTGCGCAGGGTCGCCGAGGTGGTCGCCGGCGTGCTCGGCCCGCCGCTGGCGACCTACACCGGCGCGCTGATCGCCGACACCTCGGTGCCGACCTGGCACGACGCCGGGCAGGAGCTGCCGCTGCTGTTCGCAGCCGGCGCCGCCGCCTCGGCCGGCGGGCTGGCGGTGATCGTGACCCCGCCCGCGGAGGCCGGGCCGGCCCGCCGGCTGGCGGTCGGGGGCGCCGTGCTGGAGGTCGCCACCTCCGAGGTCATGCGGCGCCGGCTCGGGCCGCTGGCCCAGCCGTACCGGCAGGGCAGGGCCAAGCGCCTGTCGAGCCTGGCCACGGCGACCGCCGGTGCCGGCGTGCTGCTGCTCGGCCTTGGAGGCCGCCGCCGGGCGACCGCCGCGGCCGGCGGCGGCCTGCTGCTGCTCAGCTCGGCCTTCCAGCGGTTCGCGGTCTACCGCGCCGGCGTCGCCTCCGCCGACGATCCCAGCTACACCGTGAGCCGGCAGCGCGAGCGCATCGCCAGCAGCGGCCAGGAGCCCGCCATCCGCCGCTGACCCGGAGCCGGGTGGCCTGGGGCGCCCGCGGACGCCCCTGACACGCCTCAGCAGCGGCGCGAACGCCCCGATACACCCGCATAGGGTCCATTGCCCGCCTTCGGTCGTTGAAGGTATTAGGGGGCAATGCTAGAGTCCGCCCACCATCGGCACGCTGGGAGGGAGCTGGGGGATGGCGTCCTACGCGGAGCAGGTGGGCGAGCGGCTCCGCAACGTCCGCGTGCAGAAGGGCCTGTCCCTGCACGACGTGGAGCTGGAGTCCGGCGGCGAGTTCAAGGCCAGCGTGCTCGGCGCCTACGAGCGCGGCGAGCGCAGCATCTCGGTGAACCGCCTCCAGCGGCTGGCGATGTTCTACGGCGTCCGGGTGGACGGCATGCTGCCCCGCATCGGCCCGGAGCCGACCGGCTCGGCCGCCTGGGCCATGACCCTGCCCAACGAGGGCCTGTGCATCGACCTCCAGGCGCTGGCCCTGCGCCAGGAGCCGGAGGCCCGCGCCCTCGAGCAGTTCGTGACGATCCTGCAGATGCAGCGTGGCGACTATGGGGGCAAGATGCTCACCATCCGGCGCGAGGACGTCCGCGTGCTGGCGGCGGTCCTCGACCGCTCGCCGGAGGAGCTGCTCGAACGGCTCTCCGAGCTCGGCCTTCGCCGTGTGGCCGGGTAGGCTTTCAGGGTCCCGCAGATTCGCGACCTGGAGGAACCGTGGACCATTCGCCCAAGGTCGCCTTCAAGACGCTCGGCTGCCGGCTCAACCAGGCCGAGTCCGAGAAGGCGCTGGAGGGGCTCGGCGCGCGCGGCTTCGACCTGGCTCACGCCGGCGAGGAGCCGGACGTGGTGGTGATCAACACCTGCACGGTGACCCGTGAATCGACCGCCTCCTCGCGGCGGCTGATCCGGCGGACCGCGGAGGCGCACCCCGGCGCCACAGTGGTGGTGACCGGTTGCTACGCGGTCTCCAACCCCGAGGAGGTCCAGGCCATCCCCGGCGTCGACCTGGTGGTCCACAACGACGACAAGGACCGCATCGCCGAACTGGTCGCCGGCGTCCCCGCCGTGCGGCGCCTGCCCCTGACGGTCCGCCCCGCGCCGACCGAGCGGCTGCGGACCAGGGTGGCGATCAAGGCGCAGACCGGCTGCGACGAGTGGTGCACCTTCTGCATCATCCCGCGCACCCGCGGCCCGCTGCGGTCCTACCCTTCCGACGAGCTGGTGGCCGACGTGCGCCGCCAGGTCGACCGGGGCGTGCGCGAGGTCGTGCTGACCGGCGTGCACCTCGGCAAGTACGGCGAGGACGAAGGCGAACGGGACGGCCTGGCCCGGCTGGTGGAGCGCCTCACCGCCATCGACGGCCTGCTGCGGCTGCGCATCTCCAGCGTGCTCCCCGTCCAGGTCACCCCCGCCCTGGTGGAGCGGGTGCGCGACGACCCCAAGGTCTGCCGCCACCTGCACGTCCCGCTCCAGGCCGGCGACGACCGGGTGCTGGAGCGCATGCACCGCCCCTACCGCATCGCCCAGTTCCTGGAGCGCGTCGAGCACGCCAGCGCCGAGATCCCCGGGCTCGGGCTGTCCACCGACATCATCGTCGGCTTCCCCGGCGAGACCGCCGAGCAGTTCGGCGCCACCCTGCGCGTCACCCGGCGGGTGGGCTTCTCCAAGCTGCACGTCTTCCGCTACTCGCAGCGCCCGGGAACGCCCGCCGCCGACATGCCCGACCAGCTCCCAGAGCCGGATAAGAAGGCCCGCGCCCGCGAGCTGATCGCGCTCGGCGCCGAGCTGCGCCGCCGCTTCCACGAGGCGCACGTCGGCGAGCGCCTGGACGTGCTCGTCGAGAGCGCCGGCGACGGCATCGCCGAGGGGACCAGCGACAACTACATCAAGGTGCGCTTCCCCGGCGGTCCGGAGCTGCTCGACCGGCTGGTGGCCGTGCGAGGCGTACGAGCCGACAACGAGGGCATGGAAGGCCAGGTCGAGGAGGTACCGGCCGCTTGACGTACGACGCCAACTGCCCGTTCTGCCGGATCGCCAAGGGCGAGAGCCCCGCCGGGGTGGTGCTCGACCGCGAGGACCTGCTCGCGTTCCACGACGTCAACCCGCAGGCGCCCACCCACGTGCTGGTCATCCCCAGAGAGCACATCCCCAGCCTGGAGGCGCTCACCGAGCGGCACGGCGAGCTGCTGCGCAACCTGGTCCGCGCCATCAACGACGTCGCCAGCCAGCAGGGCGTTGCCGGCGGCTTCCGCGTGGTCACCAACATCGGGCCGGCGGCGGGGCAGTCCGTCCGGCACCTGCACCTGCACGTGCTCGGCGGCCGTCCCATGCGCTGGCCACCGGGATAGGCGCCGCCATGCCCACCGCACCCCACGGCTCCTGGGCGTCGCCGGTCAGCTCCGCGCTGGTCGCCAGCGGCGGCGTGAGCCTCGACGAGCTGATGGTCGACGGCGAGGACCTGTACTGGCTGGAGGGCCGGCTGCTGGAGGGCGGCCGCCAGGTGCTCTGCCGCTCGGCCGCGGGCGGGCCGCCGCGCGACCAGCTCCCGCCCCAGTTCAACGTGCGCACGCGTGTCCACGAGTACGGCGGCGGCTCCTACGCCGTCCACCGCGGGACCGTGCTGTTCTCCAACTTCGGCGACCAGCGGCTCTACCGGCAGGACCCGGACGCCGAGCCCCGCCCGATCACCCCGGAGCCCTCCACCCCCGCCGGGCTGCGCTACGCCGACGCCGTCCTGGACCCGGACGGCGCCTGGCTGATCTGCGTGCGCGAGTCGCACGACGGCGACGAGGTCACCAACGAGCTGGTGGCGCTGCCGGCCGGCGGCTCGCCTGGCTCGAGTGGGACCACCCGCGCAGGCCCTGGGACGGGACCGAGTGCATGCTGGCGGACTTCGACCCCGCCGCCGGCCGGCTGGAAGGCGACCCACCCTGGTCGCCGGTGGGCCGGACACCTCGGTCGCCCAGCCCGCCTGGAGCCCTGACGGCGTCCTGCACTTCATCAGCGACTCCAGCGGCTGGGTGGAACCTCTACCTGGCTGGCGACGGTCGCGCCGAGCCGGTGGCCATCCGCAACCTGTAGCGCCCGGCGCGGCTGGCGGGCGCGGCGCGACCGTCAGGCGGCCTCGTCGGCCAGGGTGCGCTGGACCGCGCGCCCGTAGCGGCGCCGGGTCGAGCGGTCGAGCAGTCTCGCGGTGGCGGAGAGGCTGGCGTTGACGGCGATGTAGGCCACGGCGATGCCGGTGTAGATCGGGATGGAGTACCTGCCGCCGAGGAACTCCACGCCGCTACGGCCATTGCGCAGCAGCTCGGTGTAGCCGATCACGAACCCGAGCGAGGTGTCCTTCAGCAGGGTGACGAGCTGGCTCACCAGCGCGGGCAGCATCCGCCGCACCGCCTGGGGGAGCAGGATCAGCCGCAGCGTCTGCCCGCGGCCCAGCCCGATGGCGAAGGCCGCCTCCGTCTGGCCTCGGGGCAGCGAGAGGATGCCGGCGCGGAAGATCTCGCCGATCACGGCGCTGTTGTAGAGGGTCAGTCCGATGATCAGCGCCCAGCGCGTGGGCACGTCCAGGCCGAGCCGCGGCAGCCCCAGGAACACGAAGAAGATCAGCAGCAGCAGCGGCAGGCCGCGGAAGAGCTGGACCCACGCGCCGGCGGGCCTGGCGACCCAGTCGCGCCGCGACAGCCGGCCGACCGCCAGCAGCGCGCCCAGGCCGATCGACAGCGCCATGGCGATGCCTGCAGCCTGGAGGGTGGCCAGCAGCCCGCGGCCAAGCAGTCGTTGCACGTCACCGCGGGTCAGGACGCGCCACAGCTCCGCGTCGAAGGCGCCCTTGCCGGCCAGGCGGGCGGCGGCAAGGGCGAGCAGCGCGCCGATCACCGCCACCCCGACGGCACTGCCCGCCGCGATCCGCCGCCGGCCCCTCGGCCCGGCCGCGTCGTACAGCGCCGGGACGCTCACGAGACGAACGCCACCCTGCGCTCCAGCGCCCCCGCCAGCCAGCCGGCCGGCAGGGTGATCACCAGGTAGCACAGCGCGATCCCGCCGAGCAGCGGCAGCACCGCGTCGCCATTGGCGTTGGCCAGGCGGATGCCGACCGCGGTCAGCTCGACCGTGCCGAAGGCCGCGGCAATCGAGGTGTTCTTGGCCAGCGCGATCACCACGCTGATCAGCGGCGGGATCACCGTGCGGAACGCCTGCGGCAGGATCACCAGGCGCAGCGACTGCGGGAAGGTCAGTCCGATCGAGCGGGCGGCCTCCGCCTGGCCGGCGGCCACGGCGTTGATCCCCGAGCGCACCGCCTCGCAGAAGAACGCCGCATGGTAGGCGCTGACGGCGATCACCGCGAAGACGAAGAACCCCAGGCGGATGTCGACCTGCGGCAGCACGAAGACCACGAAGAAGAACACCACCGTGAGCGGAGTGTTGCGCACGATCTCCACGTAGGCCGTGCCGGCCGCCCGCAGCGGCGGCACCGGCGACACGCGCATCGCGGCCAGCACGGTGCCCGCCGCCAGGGCCAGCGCCGACGACAGCGCCGTCAGCTCAAGCGTCGTCAGGAACCCCCGCCAGTACTGGTCGAGGTTGGCGGTGACCGCGTCCATGCCTCGGCATCCCCAGCGGATCAGTAGCGGTCGACCGCCGGCGGGCTGGGCTGCTCGGTCGCCACCTTGCCAGCGGTAGCCTGCCACGCCTGCATCCAGCGCCCGTCCGCCTTGGCCGCCTCCAGCGTGTCGTTGATGAAGTTGCGGAACTGCGTGTCGCCCTTCTTCACGCCGACGCCGTAGGGCTCGGTGGTGAAGGTCTTGCCGACCAGCTCGAAGGACTCCTGGTCGGTGGAGATCAGCCCCAGCAGGATGACGTTGTCGGTGGTGACCGCGTCGACCTGGCCGTTCTTCAGCGCCTCCGCGCACTTGGAGTAGACGTCGAACTCGGTCAGCTTGGCCTGCGGGTAGTTGGTGCGGATGTTCTCCGCGGGGGTCGAGCCGGTCACCGAGCACACCCGCTTGCCGGCAAGGTCGTTGGGGCCGGCGATGCCCAGCGGGTTGCCCTTGCGGACCATGATGTCCTGGCCCGCCACGTAGTAGGGGCCGGCGAAGTCGACGACCTGCTTGCGCTTGTCATTGATGGTGTAGGTGGCCACCACCATGTCGACCTTGCCCTGCTGGATGAACGGCTCACGGTTTGCGGAGACGGTCTCCACCCACTCGATGTTGTCGGCCGAGATCCCCATCTCTCCGGCGATGATCTTGGCGATCTCGACGTCGAAGCCCTCGGGCTTGCCCTCGAGGTTCTTGAGGCCGAACAGCGGCTGGTCGAACTTGGTCCCGATGGTGACCTTGCCGGCCTGCTGGAGCCTGGCCATCGTCGAGCCCTCGGGAAAGCTCCTTGCCTGGTCGCCGGCAGTACCACCGCCGGAGTCGCCGCCGCACGCGGTTGCGGCGAGCGCCAGGGCGATCGTCGTCGCGAGTAGGCTCAGGAAACGCCGTGCTCTCATGTGTACCCCACCTCTCCTCAGTGGCTCAGGACCTTGGACAGGAAGTCCTTGGCGCGTTCCGTCTTCGGGCTGGCAAAGAATTCGTCGGGTGCGGCCTGCTCGAGGACGCGGCCGCCGTCCATGAACACCACGCGGTTGGCCACGGACCTGGCGAAGCCGATCTCGTGGCTGATCACCACCATCGTCATCCCGGCCCTGGCCAGGTCCCGCATCACGTCCAGGACCTCGCTGATCATCTCCGGGTCCAGCGCCGAGGTCGGCTCGTCGAACATGATCAGCTTGGGGTCCATCGCCAGCGCCCGGGCGATCGCCACCCGCTGCTGCTGCCCGCCCGACAGCAGCGCCGGCAGCTTGGCCGCCTGGTCCTCGACGCCCACGCGCTCCAGCAGCTCCCGTGCGCGCCGCTCCGCATCACGGCGGGGCAGGCCCCGGACCTTGATCGGACCCAGCGTCACGTTGTCGAGCACGGAGCGGTGGGCGAACAGGTTGAACTGCTGAAACACCATGCCCACGTCGGCGCGCAGGCGGGCCAACTCCCTGCCCTCGCTCGGCAGCGGCCGCCCGTCGAGCAGGATCGTGCCGCTGTCGATCGGTTCCAGCCGGTTCACCGTCCGGCAGAGCGTGGACTTGCCTGACCCCGAGGGGCCGAGCACGACCACCACTTCACCCGCCTCGACCGCCAGGTCGACGTCCCGCAGCACGTGAAGCTCGCCGAAGTGCTTGTTGACCCGCTCCATCTGGAGAAGGGCCGAAGCTCCCATCATGCGGCTCCTCCCGCGTTCCGCGAGGACGGGCCGCTTGCCCGCATTCTCAATCAAACCATGTCCGGGCCGAAGATGAGGATCTGGTGAACGTTCGGTGAGATGGACGCGCAAGCCCGCCTGGGCGGGCGTGTGCGGGCGCGTGTGACGCCGAACGCGGATCGATCGATTCGGGCAGATAGGACTTGTCTTGCTTTTCAGGCGCCCGTGGTCCCACCGTTGCGCCGATGCCCGTTGTGGCGAAGGTGGGAGGCTCCGACAGGGAGGTGCGCCATAGCGCAGACCAGTCCGTCCACCGGCCTCGCCCACGAGGCGATCGGCCTGAGAGAGGTCCTGTTCCAGTCGATCACGCACATGGCGCCGGCCGCCGCGGTCGCCTTCTCGATCATCGTCGGCGCCCAGTTCGCCGGCGGCGCGCTACCCCTGGCGGTGGTGCTCGCGCTGGTCGCCTGCCTGCTGGTGGCCGTCTCCATCGGCCAGCTCGCCAAGCACCTGCCGTCGGCCGGCGGGTTCTACACCTACACCGCCCGAGGCCTGCACCCCGCCTTCGGGTTCCTGGTGGCCTGGGGCTACGCCTTCGCCGAGCCCTTCGTGGCCCCGTTGCTGTACCTGATCTTCGGCAACGTCGTGGGCGGGGTGCTGTCGTCGGAGTTCGGCTGGTCGTTCGAGACCTGGTGGGTGATCTCGGCGGTGGTGGCCGCCGTGGTGGTGTTCGTGCTCGGCTACCTGGGCGTGACCATCAGCGCGGGGACGGGCACGGTCCTCGGGATCTTCGAGATCGGCGTGTTCCTGGCGCTGGCGCTGTGGCTGATCGTCAAGGCCGGCAATGCCAACACGCTGGCGGTGTTCGGCACCGGGCAGGCGACGGTCGAGGGGTTCACCGGCTTCTCGGGGATCGCGGCGGCGTCGATCTACACGATCCTGGCGTTCATCGGCTTCGAGGCGGCGGCGCCGCTGGCGGAGGAGGCCAAGGACCCGCGCCGGACGATCCGGCAGGCGGTGATCTACTCGGCGCCCGGCATCGGCGTGTTCTACGTGATCACCACCTACGCGGCCACGGTGTTCTTTGGCCCGGACAAGATGGCTGGCTTCGCGAAGTTCGGGAACGGCAACCCGTGGGACGGGCTGGCGCGGCAGGTGTGGGGCGTCGGATGGGTGGTGGTGTTCCTGGCGATCGCGAACTCGGCGATCGCCAACGCCAACGTGGCCGCCAATGCGACCACGCGGACCTGGTACGCGATGGGCAGGATCCGGCTGCTGCCGTCGGGGTTCGCCCGGGTCCACCCGACCAGGCGCTCGCCCTACGTCGCGGTCACGGCGCAGTTCGTGTTCGCGCTGGTGGTGTCGCTGTGGCTGGGCAAGCAGTACGGGCCGCTGACCGCCTTCGCGCTGATCGCCACGATCGACACGGCGATCATCATCACCATCTACATCCTGGTGAACCTGGCCTGCATGCTGTTCTACGCGCGGCAGCGGCGCTCGGAGTTCAACCTGCTGCTGCACGGCGTCGTGCCGGTGCTCGGGATCCTGGCGTTCGTGCCGGCCTTCTTCACCGCGCTCGGGATCGGCAAGTCGGTGTTCAAGTTCGTGAGCGCGCTGCCGTACCCGATCAGCCTGACCGTGCTCGAGGTCTGGACCGAGGACGCCTTCGGCGGCAAGGTCCGCGGGCCCGAGGACGTCGTCTCGCGGGTGATCGACTTCCCCTTCGTGAACCCCCAGACCGGCCCGTTCCACGTCGAGGGGGCGGAGCCCGGCGACACCCTGGCGGTGCACTTCGTGTCGATCGAGCCGTCGCGGGACTGGGCCGCCTCCACCACGGTGCCGCTGTTCGGCGCGCTCAGCGCCACCCACACCACCGCCATGCTCCACGAGCCGCTCCCTGAGGTGGTCTGGATCTACCAGGTCGACCGGCGGCGCCGCACGGTCACCTACACGACGGCCGGCGGTGACTACACCGTCGACCTGCCGCTGGACCCGATGCACGGCACCGTCGGCGTGGCGCCCGGCGGCTTCGAGGCCCGCTCCTCGCTGGTGCCCGACGCCCATGGCGGCAACATGGACACCCCGGAGATGCGCGCGGGGACCTCCTGCTACCTCGGGGTCAACGTCGAGGGGGCGTCGTTCTCGCTCGGTGACGGCCACTGCCGGCAGGGCGAGGGCGAGACCTGCGGCGTCGCGGTCGAGGCCGCCATGGACACGGTGCTGGTGCTCGACCTGGTCAAGGGCGTCGCGACCCCGTGGCCCCGCCTGGAGACCGACAGCCACATCATGACCGCCGGGTCGGCGCGGCCGCTGGAGGACGCCTTCCGGATCGCCCAGGCCGACCTGGTGCAGTGGCTGGCCAGCGACTTCGGCCTCGATGCGCTGGACGGCTACCAGTTGGTCACCCAGGCCAGCGAGACGCCGGTCGCCAATGTCTGCGACCCCAACTACACGGTCGTCGCCAAGCTCCGCAAGCAGTACCTGCCGGAGCGCACCGTCTACGGAGGGACGCACGCGCGCATGCGCGAGCTGGGCCGCGCCTACCTCGCCGAGCGGGGGTAGACGCGGGCAAAGGGGGCGGCATCCTCCCGGTCTGGCCGGCTATACTCGGCTGGTTCCGGCGGTTGCGACCGGACGTTCTGTCGTCCCCTTAGGAGGGGGCATCTAGCCAGCGTGCAACAACCAACACAGGTCAAGGAAGCGACGACTCAGGTCAAGGTCAACGTCCAGGTCCCGGGCAACCACGCGATGGTGAGCCTGCTTGGCACCCGGGACGAGCTGCTCAAGCTGATCGAGGCGGCGTTCGAGAGCACGGTGTTCGTGCGAGGCAACGAGATCACCATTGCCGGGGAACGCGGGGACGCCGAGCGGGTCGCCCGCCTGTTCCAGGAGCTGATCAGCCTGCTCGACCGGGGGAGCCCCCTCACGGCGGAGACGGTCGGCCGCTCGATCGACATGGTCCGGGAGGGGACGGGTGAGCGTCCCTCGACGGTGTTCGGGGACGCGGTCATCACCGTGCGCGGCGGGCGTTCCATCACCCCCAAGACCACCGGGCAGAAGCGCTACGTCGACGCCATCCGCAACAACACCATCGTCTTCGGCATCGGTCCGGCCGGGACCGGCAAGACCTACCTGGCCATGGCCGTGGCGGTGCAGGCCCTCCTCTCCAAGCGGACGAACCGCTTGATCCTCACCCGCCCGGCGGTCGAGGCCGGTGAGAAGCTCGGCTTCCTGCCGGGGACGCTGTCCGAGAAGATCGACCCCTACCTGCGGCCCCTGTACGACGCCCTCTACGAGATGATGGACGCCGACCAGATCGCCCGCTTCATGGAGCGCGGCACCATCGAAGTGGCCCCTTTGGGGTATATGAGGGGTAGGGCGCAGCCGTACGACCGCCAGGTTCTGACGCCATGGGGATTTCGCCCGATCGGGAGTCTCCAGGTGGGTGATCTGGTAGTCGGATCGAACGGTCTGCCCACGCCGGTGCTGGGGGTGTACCCGCAGGGACGCAAGGAAGTCTTCCGCGTCAAGGCCCAGGACGGCGCCTCGACACTGTGCTGCGGCGAGCACCTCTGGGCGGTCACGACGCTCAAGGACCGGCAACGCGGGCGGCCAGCTCGGGTCATCGAGACGCGGGAGATGATCGATCGCCTGAGAGCGGCGCACGCGCACCGGTTCGAACTGCCGCTGGTCTCGCCAGTCGAGTTCGAGTTCCGCGAAGTCCCGATGGACCCCTACGCCCTCGGCCTCCTCCTGGGTGACGGCTGCCTGACCACCTCCACGACGCCCTCGTTCACGACCGCCGATCCGGAGCTGGCCGTCGTGCTGGAGACCGCCCTTGTTGGCATCGAACTGCGACGCAAGACCAAGGTGGACTACGTGCTCCGCCACACGGCCGGGCACCGCGGCGGGGTGATCGTCTCCAACCCGGTGACGGTCGTGCTCCGGGAACTCGGTTTGGCTGGTACGCGCTCGAACACGAAGTTCGTCCCGCAGGAGTATCTGCACAACGCCTCCGAGGTTCGCCTGGCCGTGCTCCAGGGCCTGCTGGACACAGACGGTGGGCCCGTCACCCAGAACGGTCGAACCTGCCATATCCAGTACGGCACCAACTCACCCCGGTTGCGCGACGACGTCGTCTTCCTGGTCCGGTCGCTTGGAGGCGTTGCGTACTGGAGGACCCGCGCCGCCGCGGGACGTGCGCCCGGACGCGCCAGGGGACGGGACGTGCACCACCGCTCTGATGCATACATACTCGACATCCGTCTGCCCGAGGGCCTCGAGCCCTTCCGGCTGACGCGCAAGCGGGAGCTGTACCGCCGTCACGGCGGTGGCCGCCCGATGCGCTTCGTCCACAGCATCGAGCCCGCCGGCGAGCAGGAGACCCTCTGCATCCAGGTCGCCGCGGCCGACTCGCTGTACGTGACGGATGATTTCCTGGTGACGCACAACACCCTCAACGACTCGTTCATCGTGCTCGACGAGGCGCAGAACACCACGCCGGAGCAGATGAAGATGTTCCTGACCAGGCTGGGGTTCAACTCCAAGGCCGTGGTCACCGGCGACATCACCCAGATCGACCTGCCCACCGGGCAGCACTCCGGCATGAACGTCGTCCGCGAGATCCTCACCGGTATCGACGGCCTGGCGTTCATGTACCTGTCCTCGCGGGACGTGGTCCGCCACCGCATCGTGCAGGACATCGTCGAGGCCTACCGACGCTACGACGAGGCAAGGTCGTAGTGGACGGCTCTGAGCCAGCTGCGGCGCCGGGCCATCATCGGCGCTCCAAACGCCGCCGGGGGGGCGAGCCGGTGTGAGCGTCTTCGTCGCCAACGAGCAGGTCGACCAGCCGGTCGACGAGGATGGCCTGGCCAGGCTTGCGCGGCTGGCCATGGAGGGCGAGGGCGTCGAGGAGTCGGAGATCTCCATCCTGCTGGTCGACCGCAACGTGATGACCCAGCTGAACAGCCGCTACATGGGGGAGGAGCGGCCCACCGACGTGCTCGCGTTCCCGATCGACGGGCCCTCGCCGGCCTCTGGGCCGCCGGACGGCCCGGTCGGCCCGCGCGGCTTCGCCGGTGCCAGTTACGGCGACGCTGCCGACCCCGACCTCGACGACGAGGAGGACGAGGAGGACGACGACGCGCCCTGGCTGCTCGGCGACATCGTCCTGTGCCCCTCGTACGCGGCCGACCAGGCCAAGCGCGCTGGTCAGAGCCTGGACGCCGAGCTGGAGCTGCTGACCGTGCACGGCGTCCTGCACTTGTGCGGCTTCGACCACGCCGACCCCGAGGAGGAGCGGGAGATGCGTGCCCGCACCGAGGAGCTGCTGTCGCGCTGGCGGTCGGAGGGGCGCCGATGAAGCTGTCCCCCGGCGATATCTGGACCCTGGTCGCGGTGGTCCTGCTCACTGGCGTGGCCGCGTTCCTGGCCATGTCCGAGACCGCCGTCACCCGCACCAACCGGATCCGCGCCATCCACCTCGAGGAGGAGGGCCGCCGAGGAGCCCGCCAGCTCCGCGAGCTGGTCGAGAACACCGCCCGGTCGCTCAACCTGATCCTGTTCCTGGTGCTGGTGGTGCAGTTCGCCGCGACCTCGCTGTTCACCTCAGTGCTGGAGCGGCTGGTCGGCGGCGGGCTCGGCGTGGCGCTGGCCGCCGCGATCATGACGGTGGTGACGTTCATCTTCGCCGAGGTCGCGCCCAAGACCTACGCGGTGCAGCACACCGACCAGGCGGCGCTCCGGGTGGCGCCGGTGGTGTGGTGGCTCACCCGGCTGCCGATCCTCGGGCCGCTCACACGCCTGCTGATCGGCGTCGGCAACGTCATCACCCCGGGCAAAGGGCTCAAGAGCGGACCGTTCGTCTCCGAGGACGAGCTGCGCGCAATCGTCGACGAGGCCGAGCGCGAGGAGGTCATCGAGGACGAAGAGCGCGAGATGATCCAGTCCATCTTCGAGTTCGGCGACACGGTCGTGCGCGAGGTGATGGTGCCCCGCCCGGACATGGTGGTCGTGCCGGTCAACTGCTCGCTGGAGCAGGTGCTCGAGGTCATCCTGCGGACGGGCTACTCGCGCATCCCCGTGTACGGGCGCGACATCGACGACGTGGTGGGCCTGGCCTACGCCAAGGACGTGCTGCGCAGCCTCCACGACGGCCAGGCGGACAAGCCGCTGGCGGAGATCCTGCGCCCCGCGCCGGTGATGCCCGAGTCGATGCGCGCCGCCGACTGCCTCCGCGAGATGCGCCGCCGCAAGAGCCACATGGTGATCGTCATCGACGAGTACGGCGGCACCTCTGGCCTGGTCACCATCGAGGACCTGCTGGAGGAGATCGTCGGCGAGATCACCGACGAGTACGACCGCGAGGAGCCCAACGTCGAGCCCCTCCCCGACGGCGGCTGGCGGGTCAACGCGCGCATGTCGATCGACGAGGTCAACGAGCTGCTGGACATGGAGCTGCCGGCGACCGAGTGGGACTCGATCGGCGGTCTGCTGCTCAACCTCGTCGGCGACGTGCCCAAGGAGGGCCAGCAGATCGAGTTCCAGGGCCTGTCGCTGCGGGCGGAGCGCGTCCAGGGCCGCCGCATCGGCCGGGTGCGGATCAACCGGCTGGACCGCCCCTCCGGCTCTGAGAACCAGCAGGCCGCGGCCGAGGCGCGCAAGCAGTGAGCCAGGCTGCCTTGTCCGAGGAGGACCGCTCGCTGGTGGCCGCCGCACGCGCCGCCAGGGGCAACGCGTACGCGCCCTACTCCGGCTATCGCGTCGGCGCCGCGTTGCGGGTGGAGGGCGGCGAGGTGATCAGCGCCGCCAACGTGGAGAACGCCTCCTACGGCATGACGATCTGCGCCGAGCGGGCGGCGGTGACCGCGGCCGTCGCGGCCGGGCACCGCCGTTTCGAGGCCGTCGCCGTGGCCGCCGACGGCACCGAGCCGGCCTCGGCCTGCGGCGCCTGCCGCCAGGTGCTGCGCGAGTTCCCCAACGGCCCGGACCTGCGGGTGCTGCTGGCCGGCGAGACGGGCGATGAGCTGGTGGTCACCACCCTCGGCGAGCTGCTGCCCGGTGGCTTCGGGCGGGAGCGGCTTGCGCGGGGACCAGGGTCGGGCCCGTGAAATCCGGGCTCGTGGCCCTGGTCGGCCGGCCCAACGTCGGCAAGTCCACGCTGCTCAACGCGCTGCTCGGCCAGAAGGTCGCGATCATGTCCTCCAAGCCGCAGACCACCCGCTCGGTGATCCGCGGCGTGCTCCGCCGGCCGCAGGGCGAGGCCGTGCTGGTCGACACCCCCGGGCTGCACAAGCCGCGTACCCTGCTTGGCCAGCGCCTCAACGACCTGGTGCGCGGCACCCTGGCCGAGGTCGACCTGGTCTGCTTCATGGTCGACGCCGCCGCCGGCATCGGGCGCGGTGACCGCTTCCTGGCCACCGAGCTGGCCAGCGTGGACACCCCCAAGCTCGCGGTGGTCAACAAGATGGACAGCGCCACCCGGGAGCGGCTGGTCCCCTCGCTCCAGGCCGTCACCGAGCTCGGCGACTGGGCGGAGGTCGTGCCCATCTCGGCGCTCACCGGCGACCAGCTCGACGTGCTCACCGAGCTGATCTTCCGCCACCTCCCCGAGGGCCCGCCGCTGTTCCCGGAGGGCCAGGTCACCGACGAGCCCGAGCGGCACTTCGTCGCCGAGGTGATCCGCGAGAAGGCCATCGCCGTGGTCCGCGAGGAGCTGCCCCACTCGATCGCCGTGGTGGTCGAGGAGATGGGGCCCCCCGACGAGGTCCCCACCGGGCCGAGGGAGCGGCGTGCGCCGGCGGGGCGCGGCGAGCCGGCGGGGCGTGGCGGGCCTGGGGCGCGCGGCGGGCCTGGGGGGCGCGGCGGGCCTGGGGGGCGCGGCGGCGCCTCGCGGCCCGGGGAGCCGGAGGAGCGGCGCGACCTGCTGGTGATCCGCGCCGACCTGTTCGTCGAGCGCAGCAGCCAGAAGCCGATCATCCTCGGCCGCGGGGGCTCGGTGCTCCGTGACATCGGCACCAGCGCCCGCACCGAGCTGGAGCAGGTGCTGGGCACCCGCATCTACCTCGACCTGCACGTCAGGGTCGCCAAGGAGTGGCAGCGCGACCCCAAGCTGCTCACCCGGCTCGGCTATTAGCGCCACCGCTTGACAGCCCTGCCCGTGCTCCGGCACCGTCGCCATATGACCGTGCGGCTGACCTCGAATCGCGCCCTCGACCAGGGGCGGGTCACCTCCTGCGCCTGTCCCGGGGCCCGGCGGTCGCCTCGGATGCGCTGAACGACCGACCACCCGCCGGGCCGCGTCCCCTCCAGCTCGACGAGGAAGGCACCCGCATGGCGACGACCAGGCCGCCGACCGCGCACCCCTATGACGACAGCGACGTGATCGACGCCCGCGCCCCACGCTTCAACCAGGGGACGGTCGGCGTCGTCGCCGTCATCGCCCTGCTCACCGGCTGGTGGTGGCTGTTCGGGCTCCTGGCCCTGCAGCTCACGCTCGGCCTCACCCTCGGCAGGCGCTGGTGCCTGCCCTGCGTCTTCTACTTCGAGGTGGTGCAGCCGCGCTTCGGCGAGGGGCCGGTCGAGGATTCGCGGCCGCCCAGGTTCGCCAACCTCGTCGGCGCGACCCTGCTGTGGTTCACCACGCTGGCCTACGCGGTCGGCCTGCCGGTGGTCGGGCTCGTGCCGGGTATCGCCGTCGCCGTGCTCGCGCTGCTGGCGGCCAGCACCGGGCTGTGCGTCGGCTGCGAGCTGTACCGGTTCGCCTCCCGCCTCCGCGGCGTCCGCGCCGGCGTGGTCGGTACGCTCGACCTGGCGGAGCTGGGCGTGCCCGCCACCGGCGGAGCGCCCGCCGCGGCCGTCACGGTCGTGCAGTTCACCCACCCGCTGTGCAGCGCCTGCCGCGAGCTGGCCCAGCGCCTGGCCGGCGGCGACCGCCCGTTCGTGGAGGTCGACGTCTCCCAGCGCCCGGAGCTCGCTCGCCGCTACCACGTCGCCGTGGTGCCCACCGCCTTCGCCGTCGCCGGCGACGGCACCGTCCTCGAGCGCCTGGCCTGACCAGCCGCCCCCCGGAGCGAGCGCCTGGCGCGCCGGCCCGGCCCCGGGGGCCCGCCTGGCGCCGCCGGCCCGGCCCAGGGCCGGGCCCGCCCTGCGCCGAACCGCCGCGCCGCCCGCGAGCGGGTGCTTGCGATTAGGCTTTCCGGGGTGACGGACGGCGCGAGGATGCGGAGGTTGCCGCGGTGCGGGTGATGGTGCTGGGCGGGACCAGGTTCATCGGGGCGGCGATCGTGGAGGAGCTGGCGGCGTACGGGCACGAGCTGCTGATCGTCCACCGCGGCGAGCACGAGCCGTCCGACCTGCCAGAGGCCGACCACCTCCACACCGAGCGCGCCAACCTGCCGCACCTGCGCGGCGCCGTCGACGACTTCGCGCCCGAGGGCGTGGTCGACACGTATGCCATGACCGCCGCCGACGCCGAGACCGCCCTGGCCGCGGTCGGCGACGACCCGCGCCTGCTGGTCCTGTCCAGCATGGACGTGTACCGAGCCTACGGCTCCCTGCTGGCCGGGGTCGAGACCGACCCGCTCCCGATCGACGAGACCGCGCCCGTCCGTGAGCAGCGCTACCCCTACCGCGGCCACCCGGCGCTGGGGAGCATGGACATCGCCGAGCACTACGAGAAGCTCGACGTCGAAGAGGCCTACCTGCGACGCCAGGCGACTGTCTGCCGCCTGCCGGTCGTCTACGGGGAGCGCGACGGCCAGCGCCGCGAGGAGCCGATCCTGCGGCGGCTGCGCGCCGGGCGCGAGCGCATCCCCAGCGGCGCCGGCTCCTTCCTGTGGACCCGAGGCTACGTGCGCGACGTCGCCGGCGGCGTGCGCATGGCGCTGGAGTCCGAGGCGACCATCGGCGAGATCCTCAACCTGGGGGAGAGCCGCACCTGGTCGATGGGCCTGTGGGCGCGCCACGTGCTGGAGGCCGCCGGCGGCCGGGCGCGCTTCGTCCGGGTCCCTGACCCCCTGCTCCCCGAGGACCTCCGCCTGCTCGGCACCGCGTCGCAGCACCTGCTGGTGGACTCACCCATGTCAAGCAATGTACCTGCATGGCCAGGATTACAACATCTGCTCGTTGATTCGAGCAAGGCTCGCGATCTGCTTGGATGGGAAGAAACAGAGCCGCATGAGGCTCTCCGGCGTTCGGTTGCCTGGCATCTGGCACACCCGCCCGAGAACCCATCTGACGACTTCAGTGCTGACGACCGCGCGCTCGAAGCGGCTTCCGAATAGGCGCGGCCTGCTGGCTGGCTTGGCCTCAACCGTGCCGCCTGATCCAATCAGCTCCCTCGACGGTCTGTTCTGACAGGCGGTCCCATACTTCCTTGTAGCGGGCTACGTCTTGGACATCGGTCACCCAGAGTTCCGCGCTGTACGTCTCTACCGAGACAAGGGTCTCGGCCTCAAGGTGCCAGGTGACGAACGGGTGGAGGAAGGGGATGGATGCTTCGCCGAGGGGCACGATAGACAGCGTGACATTCGGCAGGCTGGCGACAGAGATCAGCCGGTCAAGCTGCGCCTGCATCAGCTCGGCCGGCCCTGGCCGCCAACGCAAGGCGCCCTCGGTGATGATGAAGTCAAACTGCTTGCTCTGGTCGTAGAGTACGGCTTGGCGTTCCATCCTCGCGGCCACGGCCCGCCCGACGTCACCTGGTTGGTACGCCATCTCGATCACTCGCCGGGCGTACTCAGCCACCTGGAGAAGGCCCGGAACCATCACCGGCTGAAACGTCGTGATGTGCTGGGCCTGCTGCTCCAGCTCCTTGATCTCCTGTTGCTTACCGGCCAGGCCCAGCCGATGCAGGATGCGCCAACTGGTCGCACTGGTAGCGAGCTGCTCGACGAGCGCCGCCAGCTCAGCAAGCTCGTCCTCAGAAGCGTTCGTGACAGTAGCCCAGACTCTGAGCTCTTCGAGGTTGGGTAGGCTGCGACCCGTCTCGATGCGCGAGACCTTGGGTTGAGACAGGCCAGTTTGGCCGGCCAGTTGTTCACCCGTCAGGCCAGCTCGTTGGCGTAGCGCCCTCAGACTAGCGGCGAGCTGTTCGCGTGGTGTAGGCACTCAGCTCCATTGAGCAGGCTAGGGCCAGCTCCCGCAGCTTCCGGTAGTGGTCGAGGTCGTGCTCGGCTCTGCTCCCCAGGAATCCGCCGTGATCGTCGTAGTCAAGGACCACTACGACCTCATCATCGAACAGCCAGAAGTCTTGCTGGCAGGCGACGAGCTCGGGATGGTCGTCGAGGCTGGCAACACGGATGTCCTCGCCTGCCTCCACGCTGGTGGGGTACAGCGACAACTCGAAGCGGAGGTAGTCCGACAGGGGATGCGAGATCACGCGGACCCGCTGCATCGTCTTACCGGCCCGCGTTGCACTGCTGACACGATGGGGCCACGGGTGGTCGTCCGGCACTGTCACGTGCTCGCCACGCCGGAAGGCTGCAAACAGCCCGGCCTCTTGAGGGATCGAGTAAGCCGGCAGGGTCTCCAGCCGGAAGGCCAAGCGGTGGAAGTGCTCAAGGCACGTCGCCAAGTCAACCATCATTGATCTGCTTCAGGAGTTCGGGCGGGATCTCGACCAGGGCCTCACCCTCGGGAACGGTCACGTCCGCCTCGGTGACCTGCCACCCCTGCACCACGATGGTGCCGCGGTCGCTGCGGTAGAGCGTGGGGCAGGTGCCGTCGTAGCAGGTCCCGGACAGCCGCGTGAGCTTCATGCAGGCCTCCTGATCTTCACCTGAGTGCATATCAGCGCCGCCTATGGTGGAGCGCTTATCAGGCGAGGTCAAGACCCTTCAGCTACTCGTGCCTCTTGACGAGCTGCTATGCACTGTGTTGAATACTCATCGCCCTGCATGTACTGGGGAGGCGGGATGAGCGAGCCCTACGGAGTCTTGAACGCCGGCGAGTGGTCCCTGTGGTGCCGCGCCTGCTCTTGGCGCAGCATCCCCCGGCAGGCTGACCCCCTCGTGTTCAGAGCCTCGCTCCGTGAGGCGGAAGACGCGTGGCGCGCTCATCGCTGCATGCAGGGCGCAGGGGCACCGGCACACCGGCTGAAGGAAGTCGGGCCGGTGCCCCTTTCCATTCTTGAGGTGGCCTGAATGGAGATCGTCCGCCGCTGCCTGATGGTGCTGGTGCTTCTTGTGGCCGCCCTCGCCGTCGATGCGGTGGCTTTCAGCATGGCCGCCATCTATGTCGTGCTGACAAACGGAAAGTGAGGTGATGCGGGAGGGACTACACGTCAGCATCGGCCGGGCGCTCCACTTTCATATCCGAGAATCGGCTACCCGGACTGGAACGCACTGGCGCGCTCGGCCAACCCCAAAGGACGGACCCACGGGGCTAGAGAACTCGCCCAGGAAGTAGCTAACCCGCTACCTGAGCTGGCCAGTGGGCAGAGGGTCCGGCCAAGACCAGCTACCCCCAGACCTCCTACTACCAAACCATCGGCAGGAGACGCACCCACGTTGCTTCTGCCAAATGGCCACGGTATCTGTGCGGTGGTCGCCTGTGGCGACCGGGGAAGCTGTACAGCCACCGAGGTCGGGGTTGGCCCTGGGCACCCGGCGACGTGCCTGGGGCCAGCCCCATAGGTAGCAAAGGTTGAGGCTGTGACGTTACGCCCTTGTCAGTTCGGCGAGCAGCTCCCGTCCCAAGTCAGTTGCGCAGCGCTCTGCCCAGACTTTCCAGCCTGTTTGCCGGCGCCCTCCCCGGAGCTGGCGCACGAGATCGGGCAGTTCATCAGCGGAGCTGAGCAGCAGCACGCCAGTGCCCAGGCGGTTGCTCAAACTCTCGCCGGTCTCCATGAGGCGATCAAGGCAGGGTTGGCGAGGAAGGAAGATCCCTGATGCACGTTGTGAGCGTGGTGTTCGGCATCGCCATGCTGGTGCTCACCGGAACGGCCGTGGTACTTGGCCTCGTCATCCTGGTGATGTACGAGCTGCGATGGATCGTGCGCAACAGTCACGAGATCGGCGGCCAGGAGGAGCCGATCCCACGCCAGCACTTCCCGGACGTGCCACCTCAGCGCACGTTTGATAATTATTGGCAGAATTAGGACTCGCGTGTAAGTCTCATACTCCGGAATCAGCTGTATTCATATTGACGATTTTGGGGCGCCTGTCACAGAATGTAGTAGCTTCCAGGCTGGATTATTGCCCAACCCTCCAATGGGCAGTAATCCGGCTTGGATGTGTACGCCTCTAGCCGGATACCCTCATTTGCAGCTCCGGTTTAGGAGGCACAAATGGCAGAGCCATCGCGTCAGCCGCAACAACTTCCCCCGCATATTCAGCACGGCACGCTAACTGCGTACAACTACTATAAGTGCGGATGCGCGGATTGCCGGCGCTGGAGCGCCGACTATAGGAAAAGCGTGAGGACGAGTTGGCACGGGAAGCCGTTGCCGCCTGGAGTTCAGCACGGCACGCTCAATGCCAGCACGAACTACGGCTGCCACTGCGCGGATTGCCGAACGGCCAGCAGTACCAAGCCGAGGTTGACTTGAGCCGTCGCAAGTAACAGCCAGATTTCCCTAACTGCCTTGAGGGCTCACTTCCGATTTATCCAATTGACCGGGAGTGAGCCCTCTTCCGAACAATGGTTCACTATGACATCCGGACTGGGATGTGAACCCTTCGAGGAATATGCCCAAATCATTTGCCTTGATATGTTGACACTGCCGAATCAACTGGGCATACTTACCGCGGCTAGCAAGAGGGCAAGCTGATCTCGAACGACGGGCGCACGCTAGCGAACCTAGCAGCCGGCACGTTCGGCGACGGTCCCACATTGGGTGGGCCGCTCGCACAGCCGCAGTGGTCGGAAGGAGTAGGTCCGACTTAGGCGGCTTTCTATTTATTAGGTGTGCACTAATTATCCTGATGTGTCCGAGGTGTGGATGGTGCATTCAGGAAGATCCAGAGGGAGGCCACCTATGAGTCCGCCCATACCGTAAACGGGAGAGCCGGGTGTGTCAGCACCCCGCTCTCCCGAGAGCCCCAGTCAGGTCCCCATGTCGAAAAGGGCAACTGCCGGGAGTGGCATGGTAGGGCACCGTGAGGCGCCTGCCAAGGTCCATCTTCCTGTGGCCACGGCCGGTAGTTGCCCAGAAAGGTAGGGCAACGGCCATGGTCATCCGAGAGTTGATCGAATCGACTGCTGATAGCCAGTCGGTCTATCACGACCCTGCCAATCAGGAACGCGCCAACCGGATGCTGGACGCGACCTTGCTTTGTAAGCAGGCAACCCGCCATCTCGTGGACGTGGACGACTACATCGGTGAGGCTATGGTCGGTCGGCCACGCCTTGTGGCTTTGCTGCGTAATCTGGAGAAGGTTGCGGCTATCGGATTCGCGGCGCAGCTCTTTGATGCGCTGAGCTGTCCTGGTTGGGAGTATTTACAAGAGCCATCCCGGTCGTACTCGGAACAGGCGGGCGGTGATTCAGCATGACGGATGACCGTCTGCCCGAGAGGTATCGACCATCTGCACAACCACCTCAACCGGCGCAACAGCGATCTAGGCGGATCGCTGGCAACCATCCGACGCCCCTTCGGATGGAGTTGATACGCCCAGCCACCCGCCTAGAGCGCCCGGCTGCCCGTCGCCTGGATGATGCCGGCACCGCGCATCCCGCCGTGCCACTGGCGAGCCGCTCAACAGCTCCATCCGGTGCCGGCCGCCCGGTGCAGCCAGCGCAGCCGATACCCCGGATCTACTCACCCGCAGAGCTTGAGTTTGCGCACATCCCAGATCGTCATGAGTGCTGGTATCGGCTGAGCGAACCAGTACGGGAGCTACTGACGGAACGAGCAGGAGGGATTCTCGCCTGGTGGGCGGCGCCGGACGACCAGGGCCGAACCTGGGCGGTTGTACTCGGCACCAAGGCGCTGGTCACGGCGACCCCGACACTCAATTCGTCGGATGGGCCGACCACCGAGGTCCGGACCATCGTATCGCTGGAGCCCAGCTCACTTCGGGAAACTGAGATCCGCCAACCCATAGCGTGGCGATCCCCGAACAGCCCTCATCGAGGCTTCGATCCAGTTCAGTTGGAACCTGCTCACACTGTCCAACTTGATCCGACCGTGGCGGCTTTGGTGGGAAACCTGCCTCCGCAAGCTCAAGCCTTTCTGCAAGAACCATTTTTGGGTAGGCGGGAGAATTTCCAGCAAAGCTGCTACTACTTTCGAACCCTTTACACCAACAGCGCCCAGTTATTCGTTGGCGCATACCTGGCTGGAGTGCACCATCTGACCTTCGTCTCGGGTACACGCTTCACGCCTACCGGGGTCTCTGATGAGGCAAGCGAATGGCAGCTCGTATGCTGTCGGGCGACCGTACATCACTAACTCCGACCACGCTACGAAACGGACGAAACTATGAGGCTACTCCAGCGACACCTAATCACAGCCTTAGTCGTCGGTATCCTGCTGCTGGTCCTGGCCAAGCTACTGATCTCCTTCATCGTGTCTCTCTTGCCGATTCTGACGGCCCTGATCGTTCTCCTGGTGATCATCGGCATCATCGTGGGCCGACGCCTCTACTTCTAGGCTGACGAAAGCGCTTGTGCGCGACTAACCGGCTTCGGATAGTGAGCGCATGAGTCCGACGGAAATCTTTTGGTCATTGTGGTGCTTGAGTTGGGCGTCGGTCATCTGGGGAGTGGCCTACGTGAAGCTGTTAGACCAGGGATGGTATGACCGTAACCGGCAGCCGTATGTGCTGACGTTTCCAAGCCAGCTCGACACCGAGCAGGTGCTTCGCTGGGTCTACAGCGTGGCCGGCACCTTGCGGCGGCCCTGGTGGTCGGTGCTAGGCGTCAAGACCCTGGCGTTTGAGACTGTGACCGACAGCCACAACATCCGCCATCGCCTCCTGATCCCGTGGCAGCACGCCGACTACGTGACCGCGCAGCTTCGTAGTCACATTCCAGGGATCAACGCGGTCCACGACGACAACCCTACCTTCCACGAGTGGAGCTGTGGCGTCGAGTTTGGCATGACCAATCTGCACCATCGGTTTCGGATCACCAAGCCCGAGGCGGTCGCGGCCACCATTCTGGCGAGCCTCCAAGCCCTGAAAGACGATGAGGCGGTGGTGCTCCAGTGGGTGATCACCCCGGCCGGACATGAGCAGCCACCAGCCGAGCCGCAGGCGAGTATCCGGGTTATCAACCGAAGGGTGCCATGGCTCCTGCGGGCGATGCTGACCGGGTTACAACCCGACCGCGACGAGATCAAGGAGCGTCGAGCCAAACTCGAGGAACCCAACTTCCTGACCGTCGGCCGGATTGCTGCCAAAGCCGCGACCCCTACGCGGGCCGCCCACTTACAGCACAAGGTAGAGGCTGCCCAGGGTCCCGGCAAAGTCGCGATTCGTCCCGTTTATCCGATGACCCCACATCGTGGTCCGGCACCACGCGACTGCGTTGGTCCAGGCCGGGAGCCAGATTCAAGCGACAGGCATGGTCGGACATATGGTGCAGACCGTGTGGCAGGACTACCGCAGGGGAGAAGCCGGCAACTGGCCGCCACTGAGGCGATCCCTCGTAAGGGGCGGATCATCGCGGTCAGCAACTTCCCGGGAGCAGAACGGCCCTTGGCCCTCAGCTTGGAGCACTCGCGGCAGCACGCCCATGTCGTGGGACCAACGGATTCCGGCAAGACCACGCTCTTGTGCAACATGTTTGCTCAGGATGCGGCCCAGGGCTCCGGCCTGGTGTTGATCGAGAGCAAGGGCGATCTGTTCTACCGTGCCCTCGACGCTATCCCACGGGAGCGCGGGGACCAGGTGGTCGTGCTCGACGTAACGGATACGGCGTACCCGGTGGCCATGAATGTCTTGGCGCAGGGTAGGCCGCGGGTGGTCGTCGAGCAGCTCGGTGCGCTGTTCCATCATCTGTACCGGGAGACCCGCAGCGTCTACACCACCGAGATGCTGTTTCACGGCCTAAGCACGCTCATGACCAAGCCGGAGCTGACGTTCTGCGACCTCGTGCCGCTGTTGGTGCCGATGAGTGAGGCCGAGGCCGCCTGGCGTGATGACCTGATCCGCTCCCTGACCGACCATGAGCTCAAGAACTTCTGGCAGCGCTTCGATAACTACTCCCGGCCGGAGCAAGACCGGGTGACGCGGCCGGTGATGGACCGGATTTGGCAGCTCAACGCCCGGCCCGAGATCCGCAACATCATCGGGCAGTCCAAGTCGAGCTTTGATCTGGCGGAGGTAGTAGCGGGCCAAAAGATTCTGCTGGTCAACCTGGCTGGGCTGGGCAAAGAGACTGCGAGTCTGACGGGCACGCTCATCATGAACGCGCTCTGGCAGGCCGTGAAGGCCAACACTGGCACGGGCGAGCGACCGACGTTCCTGTATTTGGACGAGTTTCAGGATTTCGTCAATCTCCCGATTGATCCGGCTGACATGCTGGCGAAAGCGAGAAGCCTCGGGCTGGGCATGGTGCTGGCCCATCAGCATTTGGGGCAGCTCCCGGTTGAGCTACGCCAGGCCGTGCTCGCCAATGCCCGCAGCAAGATCGTGTTTCAGACCACGGCCGATGACGCACGGGTCTTCACGCGCGAGTTTGGCCGCCAGGTCGATGAGCACGACTTCATGAACCTGGGGAAGTACGAGGTCATCTGCCGTTTGGTCACGGGTGACGGCGTGAGCGCACCGGTAACCGGGACGACCAGGCCACCAGTGGCACGGACGGGACTGGCGCAAGAAGTGCGCGCGCTGAGCCGCAAACGGTACGGGAGGCCCGTGGCGACAGTCGAAGCAGAGATCGGCCGGCGGCGCAGCAGCGGTGCATCGCCAAGACGACCGAAGCTCGGGGGAATGGAGTGGAGGGAGTAATGCACCGACTATCCGTTTATGCTTGCTTTTGATTGTTCGCTAAGTATCATAGAAATACTCGTTAGATTGCTCCCAAGCACGTGCGGCAATTTAACGAGCATGTCCTTGCTCAGTCCCAGTCCCCGAAAGGGGTTGGGATGTCACGGATATTGGCTCCTATCTGGAGAGAGGAGGGAAGAACCTCGATGGCGGAAGACATCTGCATGGACTGTGGCGGCGACGGAGAAGACGAGGAAGGCATGCCCTGCACGGCCTGCGGCGGAACGGGCCGCATCGAGCGGGACGACGACGAGGACTGACCTGTGTCGTCTGACCCGTAGGGATGACTCAGCAACCTGAGTATCCCAAAGGGCACCACTCGGGAGTGGTGCCCTTTTACTATTAGCCGATTCTTTGTCGCAGATAGTCAGTAAAGGCTCTCATCTCAGCTTGATGTTCTGCTAGAAGACTCTGTCTACCTTGATCATCAAGCAGATGGGACATTTCAGCGCCTTGACACTTTAGCTTGCTACCCTCCGGCCCTACCCTCGTGATGATCAGTCGGTTCATATATTTTACTGGCCGATTCACGTAGAACTCCTCCAAAGGGGGAAACAGCCTTTGTCTCTCTTTCAAATTCAAGTGCACAGCCCTATTCCTAAGTGATTTATACTCTGGATCTGCCGGACGAGCAATTTTGAGATACGCTTCCTCCAATGGGTTGGCCTCCGGCGCGCTAAACACCACATATGGTCCGCCGGTAACGCGATCAATGTGGCCACTACAGGAGGCTGTCGTATGAATGCCTAACATCTGTAATGCCACCACGGTATCGACAATCTCATCATCAAGCGGCCGGCCGAGCTTATCTACCATTCGCAGTACATCGGTCTTGGTCATATTCCACTGGTCGGTTTGCTGCTGTGTCATTAGCCCTATTGTATCGCAATCTAGGTGGCCCACGGGTCCAACTTATTATGCTCGGGACCTCGCCGGCGGGTGTGACCATCGCTGTGACCATCGGGGCACACGCAGCATGATCGTCTACCAGGGACAACGGGCCGTAGACACAGCGGACTCATGCCGCATATGCTGCTGCTATGACGCTACCTGCGCGTGATCGCCACGTCGTCGAGCTGGTGGGCCGCTTTCGCCAGCTCGCCGCCCAACATGTCGCGGCCCTGGTGTTTCCTGATGCGGCCTCAGCCACGCCACTCAAGCGCACCCTCGGCCGCTTGGCTGAGGGCAAGTACTTGGTGCGTCTTGACCGGCCACACCGTGCCATCGGTGGAGTCGGCGGCGGGTCAGGTCAATATGTCTATCAGCTTGGGCCGGCCGGGTGGCGGCTACTTGAGCGCGACGGGCGCTATTGGGCCTTTCGCAAAGTTGACAACCACACCTTAGCCATTGCTGACTTGTATGTGTCACTCACGCGGGCAGAACGTACAGGCAGGCTTGCTATTGTGGAGTACCGGCCGGAGCCAGCCTGCCACGTGACCATTGGCGGGGTGAAGCTCGAACCAGATGCGTATATGGAGATTGGTATTCATGCCCGCGGGCTCAAGTACCCGTACTTTGTCGAGGTCGATCTGGCTTCCGAGCACACCAGCAGCAAAGGCAAGATCGAGACCAAGCTGAAAGGCTACTGGCACGCCTACCGGCAGGCCACGCCAGAGCAGCACTTTCCGTTGGTGCTGTTTACCGTGCCGGATGAGACGCGGCAACAGGCGATACAGCGGGTGGTTGCTCGGGGGCCGAACGCGGCGCGAGCCCTGTTTTATGTCGTGCCGAGCGACCAGATAGCCGACTGGTTGGTAACTGAAGCTCCAGCTTTGTTAGCTGCGATTTCTGAGGCTTGAGAGAGGCAAGAAACGACCGGCGAAATTTGTACTAATCTGTCAAACAGAGTAGAGTGGGAGTATATAAATAACAAGCGAGACGCTGATTGGTCCAGCGTCTCTAGGCGTATAGTCTAGGGAACCCTCCAATTGGTCGTCAAGCATAGGAGGGTTTTATGAATCAACAACGAACCGCCAAGGAGGAGCTTGAGCACAGTATTGAGCAGGTGCGGATCAACGCGGACACCGCCAGTCTAATCGCCGACCTACTCGATCAATGGGGGACTAAACAGTTCAACAAGCGCTTCGCCGATGCGCTTCAAGCCAAACTCGGAGGCGCCTACCTCGTCACTTACTGCAAGTGGTATGGCGACTGGCGACTGGGTGTTAGCACCAAGGGGCAACGCCATGATGACGGTATAACCATCTATCTGGGTGAACAACCCACTGCTGCCAGGTGCCGGGGAACGGTAGAGCAGTACGCCGACGGCCTGAACTCAGATCACATCAGCGCTGCTATCTTCGAGGTCGCCCATTACGACGAGATCCGGGCCGTAGCAGCGCGCAGTGCGCACGAGCTCAAAAGCATGAAGGCGAGATACGGCAAATACCACGGTGATCTGACCTACACCATGCGCGCCGAGGTCAAGCGCATCCTGGAGGCAGCATAGCGATGGAGCTTGTGCCATCCACCACGACGAGACGCTGCACCCTTGACGATATTCACGCTGTGGTCAATCAGCCCGCCCTGTTCACGGTGGAAGAGGGCGGTGATGCGGTGGATTGGTACGACAGTGGCAGGCTCGATGTCACCCGGATCGACAATTACCAGTGTGAGAACTGCGGTGAGTGGTTTGAAGTTCAGCCGTACAAGCAGGAGCGAACCTGGCCGGAAGTGCTAGAGCATGTCATGGCTCAGCCGGTGGCGCCCCGTGAGTGACGAACGCTGGCGCTTCCACCGACGGATGCGATGGCGGCAGGCGAGGTCGTCACCTGGTCGGCCCCTCGGTGCTGTTGGCGATCCTGAGCCTGTGGGGTCATGGGCTTCAGCATCGGTGCACGTCTGCGCCGCTCAGCCTCGTGGCGTGCGTAGGGCGGCTGTAACACGCGCGAGCGCCACGAGGCCGCCAGCCCGTCATGTCAGGACGCTGGTGCGGTCCTACGGCCTCGCTGCATTGAGATCAGGCCAAGTAGGGGAGCAGAACCTCTCACGTCGCACAATAACTCTTTCTAACGAACGACCAGGCCCAGGCCATGCTAACGGCAGCCTACAAGACTTGCGATAATGAACTAAAGGAGGCTATATGACCCAGACAGATTATCAAATGATCGCGGAGGCATTCAGGCCTCACATTTTTGAGATGCGGACAGCGATCGGACCTAAGTCTGAGAGACAAGAGGCCGAGCTCGACACAGCCTTTGAGTCCATAACCGTGATTGTGAATACTCTGGCCAATCGTATGCAGCAGCGGGATTCGCGGTTCGACCGTGAGGCGTTTCTACGAGCGTGTGGTCTGATATGAAAGTCCTCAACCCCCAAACCGGCGAGGTGCTTTACCTGATTCCATACCCCCCACCCGCCAAGGGACCGCCGCGGCCCAAGAGGGTCATCAACCATGGGGCGCTAAGGGCCATCGAGCATCTATCATGGATGGTCGGCGGCCTTGTCCTAGCTCTGATTGTCGTCAGCGTAGCCTGGCATTAGCGAGGCATACGAGTGGGAGGGCCTACGAAGGTGGGCCCGTCCAGCTTGAATCAGGGCATCGGGTGGGAGGGGGAGTAGGGCAGAGACGAACAGTCGCGAACCGGGCCGGACCGCATGTGTGGGCTGGGCAAGCTGAACACATTTGGTACTCGCCGCAACGATCTCGACCACCCATGTCGTCAAACGTGCGCCATGGCCGCGGTGGACGACAGTGCCATGAGTCAGCGCCTGAGCCGTCGTGCATCACGTCCAGGGCCTGTCCGAGCCTGAATCCTGGTCTGGTCGCGCGGCCTGTATGAGGCAGGCGAGGAGTGTGCCCAGGCGCGTACACGGGCGGCTCACAAACCACCCGGCGAGGTCGTGACCGCCGTGGCCACCCAACACGAGACGGCGCGGATGCTCTTTCAGGTCGGCCCGTATAGCGAGGCGGCAACAATCTTGACCACGGCGCCTGAGCCTTTAGCGGCCTAGCTTCTTTGTGCGTCCAACGTAGTACGATTCGAAGCCATGTAGCGCCGCCGGTCTGAAAGGGGACAGCGTGGCTGTCATCGAACAGCATGTGTCAGACCTCACCCGCCAACCGGGCGAGGCGAGCGAATTTGGCGCACTAGAGGTTCTGCACCCGGACTTTCGTGAGCCCATCCGCCTCGAGGTCCTTCCGTCCGAGGTCGAGGGTCGGCTCAAGACTGCAGATCGCATGGTGGAAGTGAGGTACAGCGCACCGGGGGCTCGCCTTCCAGAACGGTACGTCATTCCGCTTGAAGACTTCAGTGCCTTGGCCAAAGGTCGCGATATGAACGCGATCCTGTCGGAAGCCCATGCGGCAACTCAGGCTCAGCGCGGCCGGCCGACCGCAGACGGTAGAAAGCCCGCCGCCGCTGGGGGCGTGCGGACCAAGATCAACTACGCCAGCCTCGAGCACGCCGGCGAGCCCCACCGCGGCAAGATCACGGAGGCGGAGCGGGATCTCGTCCGCGACAACCTCGACCAGATCAACGCGCGCCTGGCGGCCGCCGGCATGCGCCCGATCGACCCGGCTGACCCAAAGATGCAGGAGCGGTACGGCCTGTAGGGAGCTGGCTCGGCTGGGCGGTCGTGAGAAGCTTGGCCACGATGAGACGGCCAGCTGGCCATTGGCTCTCCGGTGTGCCGGCCGTCTCGTTCACTCAGGCGGCTCGGTGCAGCACTTGATTCGCTCGGAATCACGAGCGACGCGCGCACGGGCACCCCCTGCTCTGGGAGCTCCAAGTCGCCCTTGACATCTACCTCGCTACCGGAGCCTGAGTTGCGCGCCGTCTCGCTGCCGGACATCGGCAATTTCACGATCCTCAAGGCGCAGGCCCACGCCTATGCCAGCAACGTGGATATACGTGTGGACCTCGCCATGGGCGCCCTCCGCACCACGCCCGCGACTCACGCCGACCCCTGGCCACCCTTGGGATCACCCCGGATAAACGGACACTACGAGAGCAGACGGAGTCCCGGTCCTTCGACACAGCTCTACGTCGACGGCCTCGGGCCCAGACGTGTGGCTCGTCGGTGCGCGAGCGGATTCTCAGCCAAATGCGTAATATCCGCGTGAGTAGTCTGCGTCGGTAGAGGAGGCCCGCGCTGTTGGCTGTTAAGGTCGTACACGTATCAGACCTGTCCGGCAAGCCGGCCGAAGAGAGCGAGTTCGGCCGCTTGGTCGTGCTGGAGCATCCCGACTTCGCGCACGAGCCGATCACGCTTGAGGTACTGCCGGACGAGGTCGACGGCCTAAAGGACGCAGAGCAGTTCGTGCATCTGGAGTATTACGCCCCTAGAGCCCGGCGGCCGGAACGACTAACAGTCCCGCTCGACCAGTTCAACGCCCTGGCCGAGGCCGGCCAGATGAACGAGGTCATCCGTAGCGCCCTTACCGCCCAGCGCGACCAAGGCGGCAAGAGCCACACCGCCACCGCCACCGGCAGTGGGCGTACAGTTCGGACCAAGGTGAATTACGCCGCGCTGGAACACGCCGGCGAACCCCACCGCGGCCGGATCACCGAGGCGGAGAAGCAGCTCGTGCGCGAGCACCTGGACGAGATCAACCGTCGGCTCCGTGATCACGGCCTACGGCAGATCGACCCCGATGACCGCTCCATGCGGGAGCGGTACGGGCTCGGCTAGCCACCTGAACAGGATCTACATGGCCGTCGCAACCCTCTACCACTGCGTGCCATCAAGCAAGGTCGATATACCGCTCATCGCCGAGGGCCTCGCTCGGGTTGGGCTGCGGCCGCTCTTCCATGACGCCCGACAGGCCATTGCAGAGAGGCTTCAGCCCTGGGCGCTTCAGAGTCTCACGCTGCCAGGCTCTGACGTCGAGGTCTTCCTCTCGGAGGACTCGGCACGTGCCGTCTGCGTAAGGCTCTGGCAAACGCAACGGGTCACTTCGAACATGGTGGTTGACATCCTGTCGCTGGGGGAGAGTGACTCAAGTCTTCCTCAATCCCTCATGGACCAGTTTCCCGCGCCGCTCAAACCCCATTCGTGGCTCGCGCAGCTCGGGATCGACAGGCTAACCGCAATGGCGGGATCGCTTAGCCCGAACGGTAGGATTCTCAGTAACAACGCTCAGCGGGTAAAGATACGGCGGCTCTATCGTGATGACGCGCGTGCCGTGCTCAGCCGAATCATTTCGACCTTTGGCGATAACCCCACGCCCCGCGACGCCCTACAGCAGCTCGAAGCATCGGTCGACGATGACCACCTCGACGAGGTGCTCAACGACCCCGAGTTCATGACCAAGCACTTCGTCATCGCCTGCAACAACTGCGGCACCTCGCATCTGACCTTCGAGCAGGCAGCCGCGGCCGAGTCAGCTGTCACGAGCTCCGAGCAACGGTGCGCCCAGTGCGGTGAGCAAGCTCTGGAGATCCGCGAGACCTATGCGCCTGCTCAGCCCTACGTGCGTGCGATCAAGCAGGGTCTGTGGCTCGAGGCACTCGCGAGCGACGTCATTGGCAAGTACGCGGCGCAGTCATGGAGCGGCCAGATGCTTGGCTCCATCGAGGTCGATGTGGTGGCCGTCGTTGATGATGTAACCGTCCTGGTGGAGTGCAAGGACACGAGCTTTGGCCAGAACGACCTGTATGTCACAGCGGTCAAAGCGCAGCAGGTGGCGGCAGATCTGGTGATCGTGGTGAACACCAGAGATGTGCATGACAACGTTCGGATGGAGCTGGCCCGGATCGACGAGACCACCCCCGCCAGGACCTTCTACCTGCTGAACGAGCGGACTGCAGCCGCTATCAAGAGCAAGTTGGAGGCCATTCTCCGGCATCTGACCGCAGATCCAGCCGAGCGGTGGTTAAGGACGCCGTCTTCCTCGACTACTGTCAGCACAGGTCAAAGCTCGATAGATTGGTCTAGGTATCAAATTACCAGCCTCGTCTCTGATGCTGTTACCTTCTATGGACATACGCCTGAGCGGACGCTGCTGCCTCCCGAACTGACCGCCAAGCGTTCAACGGTGAAATTAGGGGAGTCCGTAGAGCCGACTGGGTAGCTGTATCGGTCGGTTCTGGCAGGAGATCCACCCGCACCACATCGCTTGCTGAGGCCCCCGGTCACGCAGGGGTTCAGATCGAGGTGGGTGTTGCTGTCGTGCCCGCTGGCCAGGGTGCGGGTCACGCTGAGCTGCTGCCACGAACCGTTTGGCGTGGCCGTGGCCGTCGCGGTGCAGCTCGAGGCACTGGTTGACCTGGTTGACACCTCGCCGACGTCACGGTGGTCCGGGGAGTCGTTCATGGTGCCGGCCGCCTTAGTGGTCTTTAACTCCGTGCAGAGCCGATTGTTGATGCTGTTTGCATCAGTTATCCAATAGATCGTTCACGCTTGTATAGGCACTCCGCAGTAGAAGGGCGCTGAGTACGAGTGCCAAACCGAACAGCAGCCAGTACAACATGTGCTCACCGGGGATGGATTCCACATACCGGGCTTGGCTCCCCGCGAGCAAACCGTGGCTGACAACCAAGTAGATAGCGAGAAACTTAGAGAAAGGACGCGGGCGTTTATAGGCTAGGACTCCTAATACGCCGGTTGTAAGCAGATCTATTGTAGCGGCGAAGACTATAGACCCAATGAGACCACTCGTAAACCAACCGGTTTGAAAAGGGTCACTGGCTAGATTTTGGAGGATGCCGTAGGTGGCCGCTCCAGCCGTGGCAGCCATCGAGATGAGACCCGTGACAACTACGCTCAGACGGGCTAATGATCTCGTCCGAGCCAGTAATGCTTTCTCGGAACGCGAGTTCGTGACCATGTATCAGATACTCCTAAGGGGTTATTAGTTATGCTTTTGAGCACAGTATGCGCCGATGGCGCCAAAAAGCAAAGCGCCAATGGCTTGACTGCTCCGCATAAACATTAAAGGGCGCCAGCCCTGGTCGTCTCCGAAGCCAGCGTGGCTGGAGATCGAACCAGGGGCTGACGCCCGTGCCGAGAGGGAAGCATCCCTCCCGGGGTGTTGGTTCAGGCAGCTCCTCGAGGAGCTGCCTGATGGGTGCTACGAGCAGGTGGAGGTGATGTGATCCACCCGCAGCATATCGTTCGCGATGGAACCGGTCATGTACGGGTTCAGGTCGAGATGGCTGTTGCCGTCGGTGTGGGCGCTCGCCAGCGTGTAGGTGACGCTGAGCTGCTGCCAGAAGCCGTTCGGCGTGGCCGTCGCCGTACCTGTGCCCTGCAGACCGCCGTGGTTACTGTTGTACTCGCGGATGCGGAGCTTGAGCGAGTGGCTACCCACCGCCGGACCCTTCATCCAGGCCGTGGCCGTGCAGCTCGAGGCACTGGTTGACACCTCGCCGACGTCACGGTGGTCCGGGGAGTCGTTCATGGTGACAGTGCCGGAGCCGCTCGCCACCAGCTTGAACGAGTAGTGCCCGTCATGGGCATCTGCTGTGTCCGCACTCAGGGTGGTGTTCGAGTCACCCGCCCAGAACTGCTTACCGTACGGCGCCTCCCCGCCGCAATTTTCGACCGCATCGGCGTTCAGGCCGTTGAGGAGATTGTCGTAGCCACAGGTCTCGGCCGCGGCGTAGCCCAGCTCCCGGATGTCATCGAGGTAGAAGACATCACCCGAGCCGGCGTTGGTGGTGTCGATGTTGAAGTCGACGCCGGTGGTGCTGGGGTTGTACAGATGGAGGCCACCCGTGACGAAGTGATCCCAGCCGCCCGTGAGCGTGAACGACTGGTAGAGCTGGTTGTTCCCGCCCGTGAGGTACTGCCGGAGCTTCACTCGAAGCGTCTTGCCGGACGGTCCCTTGGCCCAGAAGTCACCTTGAACGACGTCGGCCCCCTGGACGATGTTGTTCGGCGAGTCCGTCACATCGAACGAACCCGTGAACGTCATCGAGTGGGTACCCAGGGCCTCGGCATAGTGCGGGTTTGTCCGGTTGGTGATGGTCGGGTGGGTGGGCCGGGCTGGATATAGGACAGGCACGGCTTCCGGCGATCATGTGGGTATCGAAGCCCATGACCAGACCGGACCACCGTGCCTGCCCCTTCATCATCCCCCATTCCCACGGTTGCCCAGCGGCTGGACGCCCCCGCTGCGCTGGCACCCGAGCACTATCGTGACCTGCTCGACTACCTCGCCGAGATCGCCGATCCCCGCCACCGGCGCGGCCGGCGGCACGCGCTTGCCACCGTGCTGGCCGTGGCGGTGGCCGCGGTGCTGACCGGCGCCAGATCGCTTGCCGCGATCGGTGAGTGGGCCAGCGACGCGCCCGGCCAGGTGCTGGCCGCGCTCGGGGTGCGCCGCGACCTGACCGGCGCCTTCAGGCCACCTGACGAGGCCACCGTGCGCCGTGTGCTGGCCCGCGTCGACGCCGATGCGCTGGACCGCGCTATCGGCGCCTGGCTGGCCAGCCAGCAGCCACCGCCACCCACATCCCACCCGCCCAGGCGGGCGGTCGCCGTCGACGGCAAGACCCTGCGCGGCAGCGGCCACCACCCCAATCCCCAGGTCCACCTGCTGGCGGCGATGGACCACACCAGCCGCGGCGTCCTGGCCCAGACCCAGGTGGACACCAAGAGCAACGAGATCACCGGGTTCCAGCCGCTACTGGAGGGCCTGGACCTGGCCGGGCAGGTCCTGACCGCCGACGCCATGCACACCCAACGCGACCACCAGCTCAAGATCCTGCCCTGGCGCCAGATCCCCGTCGCCGACCACACCCGCGACCGCGGCCACGGCCGCGCCGAGATCCGCCGCCTGCAGGCAACCACCGTCGCCGGCCTGGACTTCCCCCACGCCACCCAGGCCATCCGCATCACCCGCCGAGTCCGCTCCCTACACAGCCCACGCTGGCGCACCGTCACCGTCTACGCGGTCACCAACCTCACCGCCGCCCAAGCCCACCCCGCCCGCCTGGCTGACTGGATCCGGGGCCACTGGGGCATCGAGGCGCTGCACCACATCCGCGACACCACCTTCGCCGAGGACGCCTCCCAGGTCCGCACCGGCACCGCCCCCCGAGCCATGGCCAGCCTGCGCAACCTCGCCGTCGGCATCCTCCGGGCCTACGGCCACCGCAACATCGCCGCCGCGCTGCGCCGCAACGCCCGCGACGCCACCCGAGTCCTGCCACTCCTCGGCATCACAAGCACGTGAACCAGCCAATCCCGCACTTTGCCGAGGCCCTGAGTGGGTACCGAGGTGCGCTTGCGAAGTGGTGACGCTCGGGGTGTTGGTTGCATTCCACCCGGTAGCGCTGCCCGCCTCGAAGCTGCCATTGGTGACGTAGTTGGTGCCTTCCGTGATCGCAGACTCGATCGTCTCGGCGATCTTCTGCTGACCCGCTGGGGTCGGGTGGAAGGGCGCGGGGTTGTTGCGCTGAGCACTTGGCACGGCGATGGACGGACCGTACAACCACGGCTCACTGGTACACAGAGTGTGTCCCGCCATCACGTCGTGTAGATCGACCAGGGTCACCATGCTGGGGAACAGATCCGCTTCCGCCTGGATGTTGTCGTTGAGGGCGCCCAGCTTGTCCTGTAGCCACGACATCTCACCTGACGTCAGATCACCCGTCTCAACCGGGGAAATGTCCTTGCAGGAGGAGTCGTAGGTCGCCGGGAACGGATCGTAGTAGTTGGTCAGATAGACGTGCGGCACCTTGCCAGCAGCGTTCCCTCGGCTCTGGATCTCGGTGAGCACGCTGTGCAGTTTGGTCTTTTCGGCGTCCAGGAAGCCGGCGATTGCGGTGTTGGCGTCAGTGGTGGTGCAGGCTCCGTACGGCGCGGCCCACAGGGGCGAGTAGCACGACCGCACAACCTTGCCGAAGTCAACATCATCCGCGCCGAGCGTCAGCGTCACGATGTCGGGCTGCGCCGAGTCGTACGCGCTGTTGGGAGCGTCAGCACCGGAGACGGAGCTACTGCCGAGCTGTGCCACGTCAGCTGTCGCGGTGACGTCGTGGGTATCGGGGTCGTAGAACTTCTCCTTGACCAGCACGCCACCAGGCGGATAGTTGAACGACGGGTACATCGCGCTCGCACCCGTGCACGCGAGGTCGGTCAGGCTCAGGTTTTTGGCCGCCGCCACGTAGTGGGGGTAGCCACCGAACGAGACATGACAGGCCTGCCCCGCGATGCTCGAATCCTGCCACGCTGGGTCGGTCGAGTCGGGGCGCTTCCACGACGAGGACGAGTTATCCCAGTACCAACCGTAGTTGATGCCTTCGCCCGAGGGCACCGAGTCGCCCAGCGCCACGTAGCTCAGTTGGCCGGGGAACGGAGAATTCGGCATCTGGCTGATGAGCGAGGAGCTGGGGTAGTCGGGATCGAGCCCGCTCACTACGATGGAGTCGAGGGTAGGGTTCCGGCCCGAGCACTGATTGGCATCGTCACAGCGGTAGATGGACAGGTACACCCGATCGCTGTCGATGGCCACGGTACCGACGTTGCCGGTGAGTGAATATGACCCTGGGTTGGAACCTGTCTGGTCGAGGACGATGGAGCTGCCGACCGTCGAGCCGTCGCTCTGGGCGTAGCGGTCGATCTGTACCCCGTCGCACAGTCCCGAGCAGGTCACCTCCAGCTTGCTGGTCACCACGATCGTGCCGGAGGTGTCCACGGCCACCGTGTCGACGTAGGTGATGGACTCGCCGCTCGCAGAGGCTACCAGGGACTTGGTCCAGGTGGAGCTGTTGTCGCTGGCCACACCCAGCAGGCTGGGGCTGGTCAGGTCGAGCGCCGGATACGACACGGCTGTCACACCGCCGTTGGGCAGGGCGCGGAGCGCGCCGAGCGTCTTGCAGGTGGTGCTCGTCGCGTACTGGCGCGTCCACGCCGCTCCGCCGCTTGGCGTCACCTTGGTGATGACCGCGTTCTGGCTGGAGCAGTCGAGCCCGCCGTATTGCGAGAAGTAGTAGGAGCCCACGAACGCCGTGCCGTCGGAGCCGGCTGCATAGATCGACCTCAGGTTGGTCTGACTGTAGCTGGCCGCCGGCAGGGTGTAGTCGTGTTGCAGGGTGCCGCTGTACGAGTAGTACCGCACCTCCGGGCCCTGCATGACTGCTAGCCCACCGGAGTAGGTGAATAGCGCGCCGCCGTCCGGGATGAAGCTGCTGAACTGCTGGCGCACCAGGTAGTGGCCGTCGCTCGCGGCCAGACCGATCAAGTAGTACTCGTCACCGCCGCACGAGCTGCCCGTCACCACAGCAGTGGCGTAGACGTTGCCGTCCGTGCCAACCGCCAGGGCGAGTGCCACACCCATGTGATGGTCGCTGCACGTGCTCTCGATCGGCACCGACCAGCGAACCGCCCCGTTGTTCAACGCCTCGATCAAGTACTCGGTCCCGTTGAAAACGACCCGGTAGCTGTTGCTGCGGTTGTCCACGACCGTCTGAGGATGACACGTCGGGCCCTGGCTCGAGGAGCCATCGTCAGCCGAGCTCCATTCGAGTCCTCCCGCAGGAGTGAAGGCCTGGAGCCCCACGATGCCGCTAGACGGCGTATAGCAGGCGCGGCTGATGACCTGGCTACCAGGAGCGACAGTCACAGTACCAACCTCGCCCAGGGTCTTGCTCCAGACCACATCGCCATCGGCCGCCTTGGCCGCCTGAGCTGGACGCCCCGGCAGGGGCACGACTGGCAGGGCGATGAGAAGCCCCACCATCATGGCCACGCTCACGAAGAGCGCAAGCCACCTATTTCTTGGCTGTCGACGCACGACAACCTCCTTCTTGTGAAGGTGCTTTTCGCTAGGCGGAATTGCCCAGCATATAAATAATAGAGTTAATGCGAAAAAACACCAAACAAATAGGGGAGTGTAGCCGCGCATTTTCAGACTATTAAGGCGAGCTGTTAGCCTTGAAAATCGTTATGGTTAGCTCAAAATAGAAAATGCCCATCAGTCGATTAGCCCAAAGGAGGCTAATTATGGGAGCTCCTACCACCGAGCCCCTTCAGCTCGTCCCGGTCGACCTCCTCGACCCGGCGGAAGACAACTTCCGCGGGCCGGTCGGCGACGTCACCGAGCTCGCCGAGCTCATCAAGGCACAGGGGCTGCTGCAAGCCATCACGGTGACGCCCAAGCCGGACGGCCGATTCAAGGTCGTCTTCGGTCACCGCCGCCTGGCGGCCGTGCAGCACCTGGGCTGGACCGAGATCGAGGCCAAGGTTCGGGAGTACACCGACGCCGAGCGCCTGCCGGTCATGTTCGCAGAGAACTTCGGCCGGGAGGACCTGACACCGCTGCAGGAGGCGCGCGCCTACCAGGCGATGCTCGAGCTGACCGACGAGCAGGGGAGGAAGGTCTACACCCAACGCACTCTTGCCACGAAACTGGGCATCGGCCAGGCCAAGATCTCCAACTACACGTCCATCTTCAAGCTGCCGGCGGACGTCGTGGCCCTGCTTGATTCCGTCGAAATCACGGTGACGCAGGCCATCCAGCTCGCCCGCATCGCCAAGCACCCC
>WNFZ01000199.1_pt1 | contig 55042 bp, 49 predicted proteins | sample 5400081 | NCBI WGS metagenome assembly WNFZ01 (sample SAMN13153365, study PRJNA577476) | soil metagenome | isolation source: 80 cm soil or saprolite under grassland replicate 1 | place: USA:California | collected 2016-06-15
GTGTTCGAGGAGGCCAAGGGCACCGCCGACGTGTGATCTCCGGCATGTCGATGTGGCAAACGCTCTCATCGAGCTGCCGCAGGAAGGCAAGCGCGAGGACCCATCAGCAGCCCAAGCACTTCCAAGTGCAATTCTGTGAAAGTGCGCTGACGGACTTCAAGGCGGCAGCGCGGCGAAGCAACGGCAGCAGGGTTCGCCGTCGGATCACTCGGGCGCGGCAGGAGCGGCGGGCCACATTTGCGAGGGACGGTCTCTACACGTTCGCGTCGGCTGCCGAAGCCGACGGTGTCCTGCTGGCGAACGTTGGTAGTGAGCGGTGGGCCTATGCCTGCTCCTCTGGGTAGGCCACTAGCCGCACGTCTGGGCCGATGCGGGTGACCTCGGCCAGCCGGTAGCGTCGTGCCAGCTCGATGGAGGCGGCTCCCGGGCCCGCCAGGGCGGCTAGTCCGCCGCCGCCGATCAGCACCGGGGCCACGTAGCCGACAACCCGGTCCACGAGCCCTTCGGCCAGGAAGGAGCCGGCCAGAGTTGGGCCACCTTCCAGCAGCACCGACTGAATCCCACGTTCCTCAAGGGTGTTGAGGAGTGCGCGAAGGTCCAGGCCCCGCTCTGAGCGTGGAAGCCGGACCACCGTGGCCTTGCCCTCCAGGTGGTCAACCTGGGCATCCTCCGCCACCGCGATCAGAGTGGGAGCTGCATCGTCGAGCACGCGCGCCGTCGCCGGGGTGCGAGCGTTGGAGTCCACCACCACCCTGAGCGGCTGTCGCACGGCCTCGATGTGGCGCACGGCCAGGTGCGGATCGTCGGTAGCCTGGGTGCCTGATCCAACCATGACAGCGTCGCACTCGGCGCGGAGCCGATGCGCGTCGGTGCGGGCCTCCTGGCTGGTAATCCACTTGGAGGACCCGTCGGCGGCGGCAATTCGGCCGTCCAGGCTCGCCCCGTACTTCCAGGTGACCGCAGGCCGGGTCATCGAGGCCTCGCCGTGCGCAGCTCCCGCACGATGCGCCGCGAGCCGGTCGCCTGCGCGACCTCCAGTGCCCGCCGGGTGGTGGCGCCTGCCTGCTCGCGCTCGCCGCTGGCCGCGTAGGCGCTGGCGAGCCGGGCGAGGTACACGCCACGGTCGCGGCGATGGACGGTCGGCAGGCAGGCCAGCTCCCGCTCCAGGGCGGGCACCGTCCGCTCAGGCCGGCCAAGGACCAGCCAGCAGGTCGCCCGCTGGATCGTGACGTACTGCGGCGTCAGGTAGCGGCCTGGTCCCGGCTCGCCATCGGCACGACCAGCTACCTCTGCGGCCTGGTCGAGCATGCCGAGCGAAGCGCGCTCGTCGCCCGCCAGCGCGTACCCGTGGGCCTCCTGGAGCATGGCGGCCGTCCGCACCCGGGGCGTCACAGCGGATCGGCCCGCAGCCTGCGCGAGCCCGACCGTCCGGGCGGCGTCGCCGCCCTCCGCCGCCTGGTGCGCCTTGCGGGCCAGTGTGTAGGCGACCATGGCATGGTCGCCGGCCTCGGTCGCCCACTCGATCGCCCGGTCCGCCCAGAAGCCGGCCGTGCCCATGTCGCCGGCGTCCTGGTGCAGCCAGCTCCGGAACTCGCCGTAGCGGGCGCCGACTCTAAGCAGCTCGTTCCTGGTCCGCCCGGTCGCGCTCGCCAAGAGCTGCTCGATCACGGCCAGGTGCCGCGGCATGACTGGCAGGACGGCCTGGCAGCCGAGTAGCCAGTCTGCGGTGGAGAACTCGGGGAACACGCGGCGCAGGTAACCGACGACCTCCCCGGCCTGCGCAGCCGGGGCAACCCCGGCGGTCATGTCCAAGCCAGGAGGCAGCATGGACGCCACGGGCGCGGCGGCCAGCGCTCGCAGAAATCCTCGTCGCTCCATGCCATCGATCATATCCGGCCAGAGCGCTTCCACCGTCGTGCCGTAGAGCTCCGCGTACAGGGTCGGGTAGGGATCGCGGGGCATGGCGACGATCCGGCGCTCGTGCCGGCTCACGGCGTTGCCATCGATCCCCAGGTTCGAGCAGCCGCGCTCGAGCCCGAGGCGGCGGAGCTGGTCAGCGACGTGCTCCTGCGTCCACCCGCGCCGTTCTCGTTCCTGCTGGAGTGGAGAGCGATCCATGCGCAGAAGGTCTCGACTGCCGGTTTTCGTGCCTACGGATCGTACGACCTGCGCGGCCGCTAGGCACTCGGCAAACGCATTGCCTAGCCGCTCTGCCGTTCACCCTCCTCCGTCCCTCCCACAAGGTTGATGCCCCGACCGTCGCACTCCCAGAGGGGAACGACCTTGTACCTCACGCCACTCCAGCAGCTCCTGCTGCTGTGCGGCATGGCCGGCCTGGTCCTTGGCGTGCTGCTGACGCTGAGCGGCCTGCACCTGGTCGCGCATTCAGGCGAGTACCAGCCCACGGCCCCGCCCACCGTCCCGCCCGACGACGAGCCCGCCGACGACGACACCGCCGAGTTCCAGCCGGTCTACGTCGGCGAGTCCCGCCCCGCTCGCCGGTAGGCCCGGCCGCAGGGCCGGGGCCTTGCCCCCCGTTCACCCCGGCCCTGCGGCCACCGGACGGCTGCCGGGCCGACGCTCGACCGTGGCGCCGGCCCGGCAGCCCCCCAGGGGCTGTCGCTCGGAGGGGAAGACGAGCGGCGGCCCCGCACCGTCTCGGGGACCGGCCCGACCGCTTGCTGTCTCCGGGCGCGGGCGGGTCGTGTCCCCGCCAACCCGAAAGGCGTCGCGCGTGGACGTTCCGGTGTCGGTCTCGGTGGTCGAGTTCCTGACCGCGACATGCCGCCGCTGCGGGCAGCCGATGGGCGAGCACGACATCCGCCCCTTGCACGTTCCCGAGCTGCCCGACGTGCCAAGCGCCGAGATCGTCTGCCCCGTCGAGCCCGACGAAGGGAGGTGAACACCGTGACCAAGGTGAGAGGCGTCGTCGTCGGCGTCGTCCGCCGCCAGGAGGTCGAGGCCGATCCCGAGCTGGAGCGTTGGCTGAACGCGACGTTCGGGGTCGGCGACCTCGAAGGGCGTCCAGGGCACGAGTACCCGCGTCGTCCAGCTGTCCGCAGCGTCGACCGTGGTGTGCCCGATGCACGGGTACGTGCTACGGCCGGACGCCTGCCGGAGCTGCCGGTTCCTGGCCGGCGAGGTCGACCCACCCCCGAGCTAGCCCGGTTGCCTGCGTCCGGGGAAGGCGCAGGACACCGGCCCCGACGGGAGGGCCGGGCCGCACCCACCAGGCCCGGCCCTCCCGCACCCGACCACCAACGCACGAGCCGCAGGAGCACCACCGTGACCCGCCCCGCCGCCACCACCCACCACGCGGCCGAGCACGCCGCCACCGACGCCGCCGCGTTCGGCGCGTTCGCCGCGCTCAACCCTGACTGGACCCGGGTCGGCACCGACGCCCGCCAGCCCCTGCAACGGGAGCGGATGCGCCGCTGGGAGCGCAACCGGCTGCTGGGCCGCCGCGCCCAGGAAGCCCTCGCCGAGGAGAACGACGGCTCCCCCGCCCGACGCCGCCAGGCGGTCGAGGAGCGCGCCCGCTCGGCGCTGGTGCGCCGCCGCCACCCCGGCCCCCACGCGCCCCAACCGCACGCGCCGCACGCACGGCCGGGCCGCTGCCCCTGGCAGCGCTGCATCCGCCCCGCCACCGACCTTGTTGCCTTCGCCCCGCCGCACCCCCTCGCCGGCGAGCAACGCGGCTACTGCACTCCTCACGCCGTCGAAGCCGCCAGGGCCCCCGGTGCCAGCCTCGCCACCCACCGGCCCGCCCAGGTCGCCCTCCCGGGGATCGGGGAACCCGCCCGGCCATGACCGCCAGGAAGGACCCGTGCGAGCGGTGTGGCGCCCGGTTCACCCGGCGCAAGCGCGGCTCCTTCGTGTGCGCCCGCTGCCGCCAGCGCCGCGACCAGGCCCGCCACCTCGCCGAAGGACGCGCCCGCCACTGGCTGCGCGCCCAGCACCCCAAGCAGTATGCCAACATGTACGCAGACCACGTCGCCAAGGCCCGCGCCCAAGACCCGCAAGGGTCGGCAACCGCCGTCCGCAACCGCGCCCGCTCCCGCGCCCTCAGGGAGCTGCAACGCCGCTACCACGACCAGTACCGGCAACGGTACGAAGCCGAGCTGGCCCACGCCCTCGCCGAACTCGACCATCAAGCCGCCCAGGAGCAACAAGCGGCCCAGCCCGCCGAGCCCCGCGTGCCGTACTGGCTCGAACGTGACGCGCTCGCCCAGCGGCACGCCCACGCCAACGCCGCCGCCTGGCTCCGCGCGCTGCTGTGGCTCACTGAGCGCCACCCCGACACCACGGCCGAGGTCTTCCGGGTGCAGGCGGCCCGGGTGCCGCTCAACCCCGCCGACCGCACTCCCGAGCGGCGCCGCGCGCTGGCTTGGGCCGCCACCCTCGACCGCCTCGCCCGCCTGTACCCAAGCGACTTCGAGGCGCGCTACCGAGCCGAGCTTGCCCGAATAGCCAAGGGGCAACGCCAGGGCGCGGGCCATCCCCTTGCGCTGGTGGAATGTGACGTTGCTGTCACGTAGGTTCGGCGCCCCGACGGCCACGGTCGAGCGCCACTCAGAAGCACGCCCGCCCGGCTACGCCATCGGGCCGTACAGTTCACGCGCGCGGGCGGCGACCTCCTCGGGCAGGGCGACCAGCAACCCCTTGGCCTCCACCCCCACGCTGCCGCCGGGCAGGTGCAGCCGCGCCCAGGCGCGCACCCGCCGGCCGCGCGCGTCGACCAGGCCGGCGACCAGCGGCAGGGGCGCGTCGTACGGGACTTGGGCGCGGTAGCGCAGCTCCATCGTCGCCGTCGCCGCCCAGATGCCGGCCAGCAGGATCGCGGAATAACCCAGAACCTCGTCCAGGGCAGTGGCGGCTAGACCGCCGTGCAGCACCCCGGGGTAGCTCTGGTACTCGGGCCGGGGGTGCAGGGTGGCGTGTACCTCGTCGCCCTCGCGCCGGATGTCGTCAAGGTGCAGGCCGATCGGGTTGTCATCGCCGCAGGCGAAGCACTGCCGCGCGCCAGCAGGCAGCACGTCGGATCGGCTGCTCGGGCGGTCGTCGAGGGTTCCGGGCATAGCACCTCCGGTCGCATCTGATCGCTGCCACCCTCACACGCGCGTCGTTCCCCCATAAACCGGATATCAGTACTTACTAGACACTCGTTTCATCCAGCGCCGTCGCAGACAGCCCGCCGTGCAGCACGCCCGGGTAGCTCTGGTACTCGGGCCGGGGGTGCAGGGTGGCGTGGACCTCGTCGCCCTCGCGGCGGATGTCGTCGAGGCGGAAGCCGATCGGGTTGTCCTTGCCGCAGGCGAAGCACTGCCGCGCTCCCGGCGGCAGCACGTCCTCGGCGGTGCGGTGGTCGATGGAAGCCGGCATGACGCCAGAGGGTACCTGATGTCATGGGTGGGCCGGCTGGCTGCGGATGACCTCGGCCGGATCGCCGCGCGAGGCGGCTCAAGCGAATCTTGGTCAACCGCATATCGCAAGGAAGATCCGGTTCGCGACGCTGTGGAGGGCGGCGGCTCGCCGAGTCCTACGCGTCACTGATCCGGTCGTGGGCCTCGGTGGCGAGCGACGCGAGCCGTTGGGTCCCGATGGTCCAGCTCATCAGCAGGCCGACCCCGCGTGGGCCGCTCAGCAGGCACGAGCCAGGCGTGCCGCCGCGAGGGTCCGTGCAGTCGATCAGCAGGTCACCGACCTGCCTGGTGGTACCCGGCGAGGTCACGCCGGCCTGGCGGCGCAGGCTGTCGAGTGCCGTCCAGGCACGACCACGGGTGCCCGCGTCAGCGCCGGCTACCGTCGCCATCATCGTCCCGGGCTCACTGCCGCCGCCGTCATAGGCGGTGAGGGTCACGCGACTGAACCGTTGCCGCAGGTTGCCCACCTCGGCGCGCAGGTTGTCGGGGAGCGTGGCGAGGTCGGCGGGCCGGAGGTCCCCGAGGCGCACCGGCGACCCGCCACCCTGCCCGGCCCTGGGTTCGCCGCCGGCGGTCTCGGCCTGGCCTGCCGGAACGCCGGCCGCGCGTCGCGCGTTGCCATCGCGTAGTCCACCCGTGGCGTTCAGCACCGTAAGCAGCAGGGCGATCGCCACCGCGGCGAGCACCAGCCAGCGGGCACCTGGTGGCCTGGTCGACGCTCCGGGCCACCGCCACGGCCACCGCCGACCGCCGCTCGTCCCGCGCGCGGCTGGCAAGGTCTGCGTCACACCGTCTCGCCGCGGGGCGGACCCGCGGCCAGATCCGGCTGCAGCACCTGCGTGGTGGCTGGGACGGTGGCGGGCAACGCCACCACCGCGGCGGCTGCGGCCACCGCCCCGGTCCTACCGTCGAGCAGGTGCCAGAGCAGCTCCTGGGCGGCCGGGCGCGCGCTCGGGTCCTTGGCCATTGCCGCCACCACCAGCTCACGCAGGGGCCCGCCGAGCCCGTCCAGGTCCGGCGACTCGTGAACCACCCGGTAGGCCACCCGTCCGACCGGGCCGTCCCCAAAGGGCGGTCGCCCGGTCGCTGCGAAGGTGACGATTCCGCCCCATGCGAAGACGTCCGCCGCAGCCGACACCGGCTCGTCCTGTGTGAACTGCTCGGGTGCCATGAACGGTGGCGTCCCCAGCGGCACACCCGCCTGTGTGAGCGTCGAGCCCACCACCCGGTCCCTGGCGATGCCGAAGTCGATCACACGCGGGCCCTCCGGCGACAGCAGGATGTTGTCGGGCTTGAGGTCCCGGTGGACCAGCCCGGCTCGGTGGATCGCGGTCAGCGCCGCGACCACCCCCACCGCCACCGCCACCAGGCTGGAGGGGGCGAGTGACCCCCGCTCGGCGACACGGGACTGCAGCGTGGGCCCGTCCACGTACTCGATCACCAGCAGCGGCCGCTCCCCTGCCAGCCGCACCTCGAGGACCTGCGCGGTGCAGAACGGCGCGACTCGCCGAGCCGCATCGGCCTCCCTGCGAAACCGCTCCACGAAGTCACGGTCGGCGGCTAGGTCGGCGCGCAGGACCTTGACGGCGACCCGCCGGCCGCAGCCGTCGCGGCCCAGGTAGACCGTGCCCATGCCGCCCTCGCCCAGCCGACCGAGCAGGTCGTAGCCACCGAGGTGCTCAGGGTCCTCGGACCGCAGGGGCAGCGTCGGCGACATGTCCTCCCTCGACCGTGCGCCGTCAGACGATCTCGTCGGGGCCCACGCGCCGGGTGCGCGTGGGCGTTGGCACTTCCGCCGGAGCGAACAGCGAGAGATCCGACGGTCGCACCGGGCGCGTGCGCTCCATCGTGATCAGCTCGACCAGGTACGACCTTCCTTGCTCGACCTGGACATCCGATTCGAAGGCCTTCGCCCCTCGCGGCAGGAGGTCGGCCCGGTCGAGGTACGTCTTCGGCACCCAGACGTCCACCGCATCCACCTCGTTGCCCTGCGGGGACCGCAGGATCGATCGGTCCAGGATGGTCGTGTCAGGATCGCACAGCGTCTCGGTCAGGTACTCGACGACGCCGCTCGGCTGGGTCTCGCCGCCTTCCGGCCGGATCTCGCCCAGCACCTCGGATGGATCGCGCTCCCGGCAGAAGCGTGCCAGCTCGTGGAGGGCCTGCGTGCGCCGCTCCCGCGGTGCCCTCCCAGACTGAAACCGCTCGAGCAGGACAGCGCGAGCACCGCTCGGCACGTCCGGGGCGTCGAACTCGGCGCGGAGGTCGGCGTCGTCGGGCAGAGCCCCTCTATGGAGCACGCCGGTCCCGTGTACCACGGCAAGGTAGGTCCGCGTGAGCCATCCCGACGTGAACAGGCTTTCCGAGAACTGCGCGGTGAGCCGGTCGCGCTGCGCGACCGGCACCTCCCCGGCAGCCGATCTGAACGCCCTTGGCAGCCGTGCCGCGTCCAGGTGCGGCCGCTTGTCGACGGACTCAGCCTCGGCGGGCGCCCACGGGTGATGGACGATCCAGCCGATGATCTCGGCCCAGTCGAGGTACTGCTCGTACAGCGAGGAGAGCCGATGCACCTCCCAGGTCGCGCGGTAGGCCGCTTCGAACGCCTCGTCGAAGGCGCTGCAGCTGGAACGGAGGCGATGCTCCAGGGCGAACATGTCGCGGCAGTACCAGAGATACGTCGCGGCGGCCGCACCGAACGTGCCCACCAGGATCAGCGTGAGAAGGCCGGCCAGGCCGAGGCTGCCGACGTCCCCCGTGGCGTGGAGGACCAGCGCGGCGGCAAGCAGCACGACGGCGAGCAGCGCCGTCACGAGGAGCCTGCGCCGGAGCCGCCTGCCCGGGTCGCCGCCCGCCGCCCGCAGGTCGGGCGCTCCTTCGGCCAGCCTGTCCATAGCTTCGCGGAACGCGCCGAGGGCCTTGTCAAGCTGGCGACCGAGGAGGTCGCCGAGTTGCCACAGCAGCGAGTCGCCATGTGCGTGCGCCTGTTGCCAGCGCCGCAGCCGGTCGAGCGCCTCGCGCGCCTGCTCATCGGCGGACTGCTCTTCCGAGGTGGTCTCCTCCTCCGCGGGCTCGACCTGCCGAGCCTCCTGCTCCTCCAGCCACTCGCGCACGAGCCGGGCCCCGCGAGGGTCGCAGGGACGCAGCCTCGTGCCCGACCCCGTGGCCAGGTCAGGGATGTGGGCATCGACCTCGGCCAGAGGCTCCTCGTCCGCGGGGTCGGGAGCGATCAGCGCCGGGTCGGCGATGATCTGCCGGCGCCCGCCGGACACCGGCGCGGTGAAGGGCGGCGGGATGTCCCCGCCGTCGACCAGTCCCAGCGCGACCGCCAGGAGTTGGGACCAGACCTCTGGGACCGCGGGGACACTCGGGAGCGGCTGGTCGTCCAGTGGACCCACCGCCTCGAGGATCGTGCCGGCATCGGCGGCGAGCGCCTTGACGAACGGCGAGCGCAGGCGCCGCGCCACCGGCGGCGCTCTTCCCGCGCCGAACGTCGGGACGAGCGCGGAGTCGGGACCAAGGCCGGTCGTCGCCTGCACCAACCGGGTCGCCCCTTCCTCTTTCGCCGGTTCGGTCCACTCGACGAGCTGCGTCGGGATCCCGCGCATGCGGGCGACCGCGCGCGCGAAGAACAGTCGCATCGTGGCGCGCAGGCCAATCGTCCGACGCTCCGGTCCAGCGATTCCTGGGAACGGGTGGAAGAGCAGCGCGCCGTCCGCGAGGTCCTTGCATTCGAACAGGATCGACGTCACGACGGGACCTGGGTTGGTGCACGGGACCGCGGGAGGGGACGCACCGACCGGCAGCGGCCAGCGGTCGCGAGCAGCCAGCGTCATGCGAGCGAGGTCGTCCATGATCTGGCTGCCTCTGGCTACACGCGCGAAGCAGCGGACCAGCACGGGATCCGGGTCCTGCCCGGCCGACGACGCCCCACCCGCGTCGAACGGGCCCACGCTCGAGCCGCGCCACAGGCCACCGATGGTCGCGCAGTGCAGCGCGGCATGCCCGAGGAAGTTGGAGTCCTTGCGGACCATGACGTTGCCGTGTCGCTGGCTGAAGTGGTCCTCCGGCGACGCCACGATATTGGCGTCCCAGCCAGGCTGCAGGCTCCTAAGGCTGACCCCCTCCACGCCTGAGGCGGGAACGAGCAGGTTGAGCTTCACCAGCCGTGCGTCCGCCGGCGCGAGAGACCGCCGGAGGTGGTCGCCAAGCTGGCGGGCGACGTCCGGCAGGTTCTCGTCGACGTCCGCCGTCGGGAGCAGGGTGACGACGACGAGGCGGACGGTGTCATATACGGCACCGCCGATCGCTTCGCTGAGATCGACGGGATCGCCGACCAGGTCGACGATGTCCTGGTCGCGCGACGGCTCGAGCCGGTGGCACAGGGGCGCGGGGACGCCGTGCTCGCCGGTGTGCCAGTCGGAGACCGCCGTCCAGATCGACGGCTGCAGGAGTCCCGCCACCGTCCAGTCGCCCACCAGGTCGCGCAGCTCCTGGTCGAGTCCGCCCGACGCAGTGAGGAACACGGAGAGATTCATGGTCGCTCCCAGCACGGCCTGTGTCAGAGGATCTCGATCTCAGGCTCGGTGGTCGGGAGGTGGCGCAGCGCCGCGATGAGGTCGTCGAACGCGGCGAAGATGTCGCGCCGGAGCTCCCACGCGCGGAACATCGAGAAGAACTCGTCAGGGTTGGGGTCCGCGGCCTTGCCGAGGAGCTGCCGGTACTGCTCCCGTTGCTTCTCCAGGAACTCGATCACGGTCTTCTGCCGCGTTTCCGCCGCGCCGGACGCCTCTCCGGCGCGTGACCGGATCGGTGTCGGCGCGCCGAGCGGGACCGTGCCCCGCACGATCCAGCCCTGAAGCTCCGCGTTCGGCCTGTCGTAGGGCTCGTCGGCGCCGCGCTGGGTCTGTCCCAGGGTGCGCAGCAGGGCGTACGGCTCGAGCGCGTACCTGTTGCCACGGTTGTACTCGACCCAGGCCAGCGGCAGCGATTCCAGCAGCGCGGGCAGGCGCTCCCAAGGGTCGTAGACCTCCGGTCCGAGGAGCGGGTACGGGAACGCCGCTTGCTTGCGCCGCGACGGCACGAACACGCTGATCGCCGCCTGCTCTGGCGACTCGACCAGGTTCAGGACGAGCGCAGTCCACCAGCCACGGACGATCGACCGGCGGACCGTCGGCACCAGCGGCACGAAGTACGGCAGCGGCCTGGACCGGCGCCAGCGCCAGAACTCGCTCCTGCCCTGTGGATCGGTCCGCTGCTGTCCCCAGATGCCCGCGATCGGCGCCATCAGCGAGTCGAAGACCACCGGCTCATACGGGGAGGCCAGGTGCGTGAACACGTCGATGCGAGTCTGAGGCCCGTCCTCGAAGGCGTCCTTGGCCTCGGCGCTCAGCCTGCGCTCGATCAGGACCCGGCGCGCGATCTCGTGCGCGGGCGTGCCCTCGGCGAACGGGATCTCGGTGAAGATGGTCGCAAAGCTCGGCGCGTTCTGGTCGTGGACGGCACTGAGGGTTCCGTTGTCGATCAGGACAAGAGGTGCGGAAGTGTCGATGGCGGCAATGAACGCCTCGCGGAACCGGTCCAGGCGGCGTGCGTGCTCGTGGGGCGATGCGTCGTTGGGGTCGAGGTAGTCGCGCAGCGGCTGGCGGATGTACCTGCCAATGGCATTGCTCGGGTCCGGGTCGCGGACCCAGGCGTCGGCCCTGGCGAGCAGGTCCGTCAGCCCGAGATGGACCTCGAAGCGTGCGGGACCCATCGGCCCGGCGCTGCGAGGCCGGTACGCCTCGGTCCGCGGGACCCAGTTCCCGACCTGCTTGACCACCGTCTGGGCGCGGCCGCGCTTGCTCCCGACGATCACCTGCACCACGGCCTCGCGGAGGGCCCCGGTCTCGTCGTCCGCTCCCACGGTGCTCCTCACCTGCTTGGCGAAGACCGCGGGGAACTCGACGATGGGATCGATGACGCGCTCGTTGGGCGCCGGCTCGAACCGCAGCGGCACCACGCCGCCGGTCGGCCAGGTGGCCGCGATGGACGGCTGGCCGTCCCTCGTCGCCGCCTCCTCGGCTGCAAGCTGGTCAGCCGCTCGCCGCAAGGACTCCACCAGTGGCCGCAGGAAGCTGTCCCGCAGGTCGGTGACGAGGTCGATCCCGGTGCGACGGACCATGCACTCGCCCCGCCATTCGAACGTCTCCAGCGCGCGCTGCACGGCCGCGGTGAGGAACGGGTGGTCGGAACCCATGTTCCCGGAGCCGAACTGCTCGAACTCGCCGGCGATGCGCCCGGCGCGCTTCGCGCTCCACGTCTCGTAGCGAGACAGCTCGAGGTCCAGGTCGACGAGCACGCGGTTGGCGTCATCGACGAGCACGTCGAGCAAGGACGCCGTGACCGGGGCGCCGTACGCGCCGACGGTCTCGGCGACGAGGTCGACCAGCCGCCGCTGGATGCTCGCCACCCAGCCGCGGGCCTGCTCACGAAGCCCCAGCACCTCGGCGTCGTCGAACGCCCGCTCGTGCTCGTCGAACCATTCGCGCAGGGCCTCGATCCAGCGAGCCGTCGGTTGCCCCGCTCCCCTGCCCACGATCATCTCGCGCTTCACCTCGGCGCCTATGGCGTCGAGCCGAGACTCACGATCCGTGGGACGGAGCGCGTCGAGGATCTGGTTGTTGTCCTCGCCCACCTCGTCCAGGCCGGACTTGGCGACGAAGCCGCGCTCGAGATTGCGGACCATCCCTTCGAGTGCGACCTGGGCCTTGACCTCCTTCGGGACGTTCCGGCCCTCCCAATGGGCACGGAGGACGCGCTCCAGCGCATCGCGCGCGAGCCGCTCGGCGGCATAGGAGGCGAAACGGTCACGGCCGGTGGTCACCGCCGCCGACCCCATCGCGTTCAGCGGGGTCTCGCTGTTGTGCTGGAACCCGAGCGTGTCCCTGATCGTGGCGGCAGCCGACCAGTTGGCGTCCAGGTATTCACCCATCGATGCCTGGACGTGCTCGCTCAGCGTCCAGGCGGCCAGGGTCTTGCCCATGGCCCGGTAGGCGTCGTTCTGATGGACGAACGAGACGATGCCGTTCGACGCGCCCACCACGAACGGGAAGCGAGGGCCGCGCCGGTCGATCACGCCGGGGTAGATGCCGGCCCGAGCCAGAAGCGAGAACTCCCCGTCAGGGCTGTCCTCGCTGTTCCAGTAGCCTGCCAGCATCTCCGACAGCGCGGCGAGCGCGTTCGGATGGATGCCGCGCTTCTGCCCTTCCTTGAGATCGTTGAACACGTCCGGCGCATAGAGGATGCCGACCGAGTTGTCGCCCCAGTTGCCCGCCTGGACCCGTAGGACGTCGCAGACGTCGATGAAGATGCCTGCCCCCGACCCGCCCGCGAGCGACGAGACGACCAGGGCGACCGGCGTCGGCCGGGTGGTGGCCGCCTCGTAGCCGAGGAGCTGGCTCAGCGTGCCGAGCTCCCCGGCGACCTCCGGACCGCTGAGCGCGTTGATCGCGCCTTGCAGCTTCTCGCCGATCCTGGTCATCCCGGAGGCGGCGACGGTTCGCCCGAGGGCGCGGTACTGCCCGGCCCCCCGCTCGATGTTGACGTGCACGTGCTCGGGGTTGGCCCGCCACCCTACCAGGCTCTCCACGAGCTTCGGGTCGTTCAGGGCTCCCTGCGCGAGGCTCAGGTCGACGTCCTTGTACTCGATGTCCCTGCCGACCAGCCCGAGGTAGCTCTCTAGTGGCAGCTGGGGCGGCAGGTCCGGCTCCTCGCCGTCGGCCCGGTGAGGCACGTCGATGTGGGCGAACTGCCAGGCAACCGGAAACGGCCGGTCCCACTGCAGCGCCGTCAGCCGGCGGGCGAGCTGCTCGCGGAGGACGCGGAGCGTCTTCCCGCCCGAGCCACCGATGCCCACGAACAGGAACGGTTGCAACATCTCTGCCCCCTCTTCGTCGTTCTAGCGGCGCCTGTAGCGGACCGGCGGCGGCTCATCCGTTGGTGGGTCACCGGGCCGGTCCTCGGGCTGGTTCTGTCGACTGGGAGGAACGGGGACCTCGCGCGACCGACCGCGACCGCTCCGGGGCGGCGGCGCCTGCGGGCTCCCGGGATCGTCCTGCGCTCGCGGCGCCTGCTCGTCCGCGCCCGGACGGGCGCCGCGGGTGGCCGCCGCCGACGAGGCGTCCGCCTCGGCGAGCTCCCGGACCCGGCCCGGCAGGACGTCGCGCACGGACGGTTCTAGCTCATGCAGCTGCTGGGCACCCCTGCCGATCCGGATCAGCCCGAGGAAGCGACCGCGTGCGGTCGCGACCTGCTGGCCCGCGTTCTTGTCCTCGCTCTGCTCGAAGGCCACCTCGTCGACCAGGAAGAGCCAGGTCTTCTCCAGCGCCAGCGGCACCTCGATGGCACGCCCTGCCGCCGACGGCCGCCCGGCGCCGAGGATCCGCAGCCCGTCGCTGCTGGCGGCCCCGGTGGGGGGAGAGAACGGACGGATCCCCGCGTGGGCTGTGAAGCGGACCCGGGCAAGCTCCCAGCTCCTCCGTTTGGCCCTGTCCCCCGGTACCGGTTGGAACTCGGTGGGATCGAAGGGCAGCAGGGGTTTGCCGTGATCCTCGCCGTCCCGGCCGGGCCGCACCAGCTGCTGGCCGCGCACGTGAACGGGGAAGCTTGCGAACCGGAGCGTGCCGGTCGGCTGGAATTTCGCGGTGAGGTACTTCGCCAGCCAGACGACCAGGAAGGGCAGGGTGATCCCCGCGACGAGCAGGACGAGGAACAGCTTGCGAGCGATGGGCACGTTGAGGATGTCGAACGACGCGGGCAGGTCGAGTGAGAGCACGCGGTCGTTCCCGTCTGCCTGGAGGCGGAGCGTCACGGTGCCTTTGACCTGCCCGAAGCCGTTCCTGCCGGGCTTCGCCGTGAGGCGGAGGACACGGCGCTCGCCCGCGCCGACCTTGAGGCACGTGCTCCTGCTGTGCGCCCCGGGGTCCGCCGCCACCTCGACGCTGCGTACGGAGGCGGGCACGACGGCGAACCGGCTCGACTCCACCCAGACACAGCCGCCGCCCTTGCCGCCGACCACCGTCAGGGGCATCTCGGTCGAGCGCTTGTCGGTGATGGAAGGGAAGCGCAGGACCGCCGGCGAGACCGTCGGGTACGACGACGGCGGCAGCACGGGAACCGAATAGGTCTTCACCACCGGCGTGAGCGCGATCCCGCTGCGGGTCGTCGTGTCCACCCGCAGGGTCAGGTTGGCGGACGACGATCGCCGCTCCGGCGCCACGCGGTAGCGGCCGTGGTAGTGGCCAGCCGAGTCGGGACCGGTCAGCGCGACGCTCTCGCCCGACCCTCCATCCGGCTCCGTCACAGTTGCCCCCACCGAGAGGGTCTGGAACAGCGCCTTGGGGGTCGTCGGCGTGCCCGCGGCGTCGACCAGCTCCACGTCGAATGCCGACTCCTCGCCGCGCGTCAGCTTGGGGGCGCCGACGAGCCGCGGGACGAGATCGCCGAAGAGGTGGATCTGGGCGCGGGCGACGGCGTCCGGGTTGCTCCCAGACGGGTCGATGAAGGTCACCGACCACTTGCCGGCCCAGTCGCTGGTGTCCCTGGGGAGATCGGCGTCGGCGACGAGTGCGTTCGGGGCGACCCAGGAATGACCCACCCGCGCGCTCCCGAGCCTGCCGGAGCCGGGCCGTGAGGGCACGAACCGCAGTGGGCCGGTCGAACCGGGACCACGCAGCTCGACGACGATGCCGTCCCCGCCGGTGAGCGCGAGGACGTGGAAGCGGCGGAGCCCCGGGTCCACGACGAACTGGAGGGTCCCCCGCGGGCACGCGGCCTTCGGGCAGACGGCCATCGACTCGCTTGGACCTGGTGTGCCGTCACGAGCGGCCTGGAAGACGCTGTCGAACGCCAGTACGAGGTCGGCCACGTCGGCCGCGCGGACCAGCGCGCCGACCGGCTGCTCCGGCGGCGAGCCACAGCCGCTCCCGGTCGCGACGCTCTGGAGGAAGGCCTGGTCCTCTTGCGCGATCTGCGTGGTCAGCGCGACCGCCACCGTCACCACGTCGGCGGTCCGTAGCTGGTCGAGCAGGCCGTTCTTCTCGCACAGCAGCTCCCGTCCCCGCGCGGTGAGCCGCGCACCCCCGCCCGGTTGGTCGAGCCGGATCTCGGGTGCATACGGCTTGGAGGTCCCGAAGCGCGCCCCGGTGGTGCCGTTCCGGTCCTCGATGTCGTACTTGCCGTCGGTGAACCAGAACACCGCCTTGCACGGGCTCGTGCTGCCGTCCCGTGTCAGCTCGGCGCTTCGCCTGCCCAGCACCTCGTGCGCGCCCAGGAATGCCGCCTCGTAGTCGGTGTCGAGGCCGTCGTTCCGGGCCGCGTACGCCTCCGCTTGGCGCTCGAGCCTTGGCAGCACGCCATCCTGCAGCGACGCCCAGCCGGCGAGGGTGTCGAAGCCGACCGAGAAGCCGGCGAGATAGACGTCGACCCGCGGCCGGATGCCGTCGATCGGGGTCGTCCGCACCTGCTCGAGCTCTTCGAACGCGACCTTCAGGCCCTTGACGCGCTCCTGGGACGGATCGGTCTGTCGCAGGCTGCCGGACTCGTCGATGAGGAAGAGCGCGAGCAGCCGGTGGTTGTCACGCACGCATGACGCCAGCCGCTCCACGGCCGGGTACTTGGACGCGGGAGCGGTGGCGGCGCCGCCGGCGGCGGGGACAGCGCCGGTCGAGAACACGAGCAGACCCGCGAGCGCCGCCAGCGCGCGGGCGGGCCGCCTCATAGTGCCACCGCCCTGGCGAACGACCAGAGATGCGGCACGGCAACCAGGATTCCCGCGATCATCACCACCGGCGCCACGTACCGCAGCCCTGGCTGGGACGAGTAGACGGGGCTGGTACGGGCTGCGTTGTCCTTGGCCCAGAACGTGCTCACCAGCGCGATCGTGACGGTGGAGGCCACGAGATAGCCGACGAAGTGCAGCGCGGTCGAGCGCGCCGGGAGCAGCGCGAGCCCGATGACGACGGAGACAGCGGCGGCGACGAGCCAGGATCGTGGCGGATCGACCCGCACGGCGTCGTCCGCCAGCTCGACCTGGTCAAAGCGGCCTCTAGGGGGTCCGGGTGGTCGGACGCGGTCGCTGGTCGACGGCGGTGGACCGCTGTCCCATAGGTCGCTCACCAGCACCAGCCCCCCTCTGCATGCCGCCCGTCAACGTCGCGACCCAGCTCGGCATCACGACGTGACCGGCGGCGACCACGAACCGCGACAGACCAGTCCAAGCATGCGGCGGATAGATCGCTTGAACCGTAAGCCGTAAAGTCATCCACTTGCGGCAGCGCTTGCCTTGAACTTCGATTGAAGAATTTGCTTGAGTTGTGGCTTCGCACACTTCTGCGAATTCGTGACGCGAGCCTGACCGAGCTCCTGCCTCCTCCGGCGGCCGCGCCAGGTCATGACCTCTTCCTTGCCTTGCTCGGTTGGCAGCTGGATGCCGGCCTGGGCTTGGCCGGTTTGTAGGATGGGATCCCGCTCTCCTGCGCGATCCATGCATCCGTGGCAAGCAGAGGTCGCTGGGCGTTGGCGAGGAAGTCGGCCACCGGGTACATCGGCCGGCTCTCGGGCAGATAGATGCTGCCGTACCACAGGACGGCGGGGATCAAGGCGGCGAAGGTGACCCACCGCCACGGGATCTTGCGCCGCCTGCCGACCGATCCGGCCAGCACCCTCGCGGCCGTGTGGGTGCCGCGCACGGCTCGTTCCAGGGAGTTGTCATATGCCGCGGTGCCACGCAGCGGAGGCTGGCCACGTCTCCTTCTCCAATTGCTCAGCAGATATTCGGGCAGGAGGAGCATGCCCGCGAACGGCTCGGCCGCGGAACTCGTCAGAGCGGCAAGGATTCTGACGAGCCAGGGCAATAGGCGCCCGACCACCAGGACCGACAGGACCAGGAACACCGCGATCCGCCACGGCGGCGCGACGTCCAGCGCGCGCGTCCACAACAACTCGAGGCTACTCGGCTGAGCGGTCGCCGCCATCCTGCTTCCCCTCCTTGTCGCTCTCGACCACGGCCTCGACCTCGGGCTGCCGCTCTGCCTGCTGCTGGTCGCCATGCGCCTGGCCTGCGGGCAGCTCTTCCGTCTTGCCCTCGGCCCGGCCCCAGCTCCTGATCAACCGTTCCAGGACCTGCTTGCCCTCGCTGGCGATCTGGGCGATCTGGGCCCCCTCCAGGGCGTCCTGCTCCAGCAGCAGCTTCAGGGTGGCGAGCTGGCGGTCCAGGTCGGCATCACGCTGCTCCCTGACCATCCGCACGACCTTGGCAATGGCGTCGGGGTCAGAGCTCTGAGCGAGCTGGAGCGCCAGCAGACCCCAGTCACCCTGTTCAATCAGCGGCGCATACAGCTGCGTGTACATGCCCAGCCGCTCGATCTCGATCTCTGCCCGGAGCCTGCTCTCGTGCCGCTGGACCTCGGCCTCGATCTCCGCACGCTGCAGGCGCAGCGCGCCCTCTCTGGCCACCTTGGCTCGTTCCAGCTCGGCGAGCAGCTCCTCGCGCTCACCCTTGAGCTGGTCGCGCTCGAACTCCAGCCCGTCGCGCTGCTGCTGCAGCTCGCCCTCGAAGCTGACCTCCCACTGCTTGCGCTCGGCCTCGGCCCGCGCACGCTGCCGGTCGATCTCATGGGTGAGCTGGTCGCGGGCCTGCGCCACCTCGGCCTCGCCGTACAGCCGCACCTTGTCCAGCTCGGCGAGCAGCTTGTCACGCTCCCCCTTGAGCCGGTCACGCTCCTGCTCCACACCCGCCCGGCTGATCTCCACCTCCTTCTGACGGATCAGTGCCTGCAACGTCCGCTCGTGGGCGCGCTCCTCCTCCTTGAGCAGGCGGATGTGCTCGCGAGCGGCCTCCTCCAGATCAAGCTCCACGACGATGTCGTCCAGCCGGAACGCAGCACTGAACCCCGCGGTGCGCTCCCGTTCCACCAACGCCGCCCGGATGGCCAGCTCCGCCTCGTCGGCCTGCTCGACGCGGAAGCGGCGGCTGGCGTCGCGCATCGCGTCGGTAAGGACCTTCTCGAGCGTCTGGGTCGCGTCGGTGATGCGCCGCTCCACCACCATGACCGGGTCTGCGACCTGGCAGGTGACCTGGACCCTGGCTGCGAAGTGGAACGCGTACGCCTCGCAGGGCAGCTCGCAGACCAGCTCCAGTTTGTGGTCGGAGACGTCAACCCGGTAGATGGTCTTGATGCTGCCCCACCATGCCTCGCCGGCGGTCAGCCGGTCCGACGGATCGCGGAGCAGGACCAGCGGGCGGCCTTCGCGGTGCACGACCATCGCGACACCGGGTTCCGGCCCGTGACGGTGCTGGAACATGGCGCGCTTCGGCGCGCTCTCCTCGCCAAGGATGGGGTTGTAGGTCAAGGGCATCGGCTGGTCTCCTCAGGACAGCAGCGATCGCATCCGCTCGGCGACTTGGGACGGTCTGTCAGGGTCTCTCGCCCAGCGGGCCAGGTACTCGTTGAGGCGTGTCCGCTCGCGGCCGTGCTCGCCCCGCGCCAGCTCGAGCACGAGCGACTCCAGCGGTGAGGCCACGTCGGGGATCGCGTCCGCGCGCAGGACCCACGCGTGCATGACGTCCAGAGCGGCAGGGCGCGTCTCCTTGGCGTCCAGCGCCCGCCGCAACAGCGCGACCACCTGCTCGCGCCTGGCGCCCCCCGCGTCGACCAGCCAGAGCAGCGTGGGCCAGGCCTGTCCCGGGTGCCGGACCGGCTCCACCTTCGCGTCCCGGGCAAGCCGAAGGGCGATGATCAGGCTCGAGAGGGCGAGCACGCTCGAGCCGTCCTCGGTCGACCAGGTGTCGACGGCGTCCAGGACCAGCCCGTACAGCTCCGGCACGACGTTGCCGACCTCGAACAAGCTGAGGACGCTGCGGCTGCACACCCCGACCAGGCGGAGGTCCCCACTGCCGAGGATGCGGTGGAGGTCCTTGAGGGCAACCTCGGGGAAGCGCAGGCCGGCATAGCCACCGTAGGCGGCCGCGGCCGTCCAGCGGAGCCGGGAGTTGCCCTCCAGCGTGCTCCAGTGGTGCAGCAACCCGAAGACCTGCGGCGCGACCTCGCTACCCCAGGCGGTCACGCCGAGCGCGTCGGCGGCCGAGTCCCGGGCCCGTTCGTTCTCGTCGGTCGCCCACGGCAGCAGGACCTCGGCGCGAACGTGACCGAAGTCGTACTCGGCAAGCTTGCCGACCGCTGCCGCCGCGCGGAGTCGCACCTCGGCGCTCCGGTGCCTGCCAAGCTCGCCCAGCCAGGTGAGCAGCGGCGCACGGACGGCGTGGTGCTCGTGCCAGACGTGGCGCAGCACCGCCGGCTGGACGGTCGGGTTGTCGAGCTGCAGGAGCTCGACCGCGCCGAGGCCGAACTCGGCGACCCGGTAGCCGCTCTCGAGGCGGGCACCCACGTCCTTCAGGCGCTGCGTCCTGGTGGTGCCGAACACCGGCCTCCGGTCCCGCCGCTCCTGGTCGGGCGGTGCGGGGTCCAGCGGCTCGAGTAGCTCCTGCAGGCGCGCCGCCGCGCTCGCCACCGCCTGGTAGCTCGCGCCGTTGAAGATGGCCGCGGCGATCATGAAGGCGCAGTCGGCGAGGTCGTCGTGCTTGGCGAACCACTCCCCGACCTCCTGCTGCGCGCGCACGTCGAAGCGCTGCAGCGCCTCCTCGTGGGAGATCTCGCCGCGGGCGGCCTGCGCCAGCAGCTCGGCGAGGCGGTCGATCTCGCCGGGCAGGAGATGAGTCTCGAGCAGCTCGCGGACCGCCGCGGAGTCGGCCAGGCCGCGACCGTCGGTGTCAGCCTTTGCCGCGGACAGGTACCAGGCTAGGTGCCGTTCGAGCAGGGTGGCCCGGTCGGGCAGCTCGGACCAGGTGATCAGGTACCCGGCAACGGCGTCCTTGGATAGTGATACGCGCGTGTCGACCGTCAGGACGAGATAGCTCGAGCGTTCCTCGAGGACGTCGCTCAGGCGGTTCAAGACGAAGCCCGTCAGCTGCTCCGCGCTCTCGGGCCGGAAGGCGTCGACGGCGTAGCGGCGTCCTCGCTCGAAGCCGAACCCGACGAGGTCATCGAGATCGATGTCGGGATTGATCTCCGCGATCCCGCTCGAATCGGATGCCGCGAGCAGGTGCAGGGCCGTGGTCCACTTCCCGGAATGCTGCCTGCCGTGGAGGACCACCACGTGCTTGGAGTCGAGCACCCGTCGAGCCTCGCCGTACTCGGAGGTGGGCTGGTAGACCTTGCGAACCTTCCTCAGGTGCTCCTCCGCGACCTGTCCGGCCATCGCGTTGCGGTCCTGCCGGCTCGTCGTGCCGGCGGTCTGCTGGTCGCGGCCGATCACGTCGTGGCCGACGTGCGTCTTTCCGGCGAAGTACGACCCGCCACTGCGGGCGTCGATGTAGACGGAGAAGGCTTCCCGACTCTGGCGACGGCTGGTGACGAAGCGCTCGTCATCCTCATCCTGCTGCTCGATGATGTCGCTGAACGAGGGCTGTCGCTGGGACGCGCCGGGGTCGGAGGGCTCCTCGGGGTCGCCCGGGGGGTGGTCAGCCGCGGCCATAGTTGATCTGGTCCCCGCCGATCACATCCCCGCCGACGTCGACGGTCGAGCCCGACTCGAAGATGACCCCGCCCGAGCTGTCGCGCTGCCGCGCGGCCACCGGACGAGCCTCGGGCTCGCGGTCGTGCCGAGGAATCTCGCCGCCGGTCGAGCGGAGCCAGGCCTGGCCGCGGGTCTCCTTGGTCTCGAACTCGACACGGCGGTACTCGGACGGCTCGATCGCGCCCCAGCCGTCCCGCACCACGCCCTCGTAGACGGCCTCGGAGACCATCAGCGCCAGCGGGGACGAGGTCGCCCGCAGCTCCTCGCGAAGCGGTCGCGAGTCGAGCAGGCGGAACGCGAAATTGAGATCGCCTCCGGCCCAGCCGTGAGCATCCTTGGTGACGTAACCGGTGTGCAGGACGACCCGCAGGCGCATCATCGCCGCGTCGCGGCGGCCCCGGTTGTATTCCTTCAACCCGAGCTGCAGCTCCGGCATGAGGGACTCGAGCAGGGCGGCCTCGGAGACGTCCGAGTCGATCAGCAGGTAGGCGCCGTCACCGGTATCGCCGAGCGCATATTGCCGGCGGTTGACCTCTGCCCGCCCCAGCGCGGCCTCGAGCAGGGCGAACAGCGTCGCGCGGAGCTTGACACGTGAAGGATTGCTGCGTTCGGGACGGTTGAAGCCCTGGATATCCACCACAAGGATGGTGCGTCGCAGCGGTCGATTCGGCCCCATTGCCCCCTCTCCTCTTGATCGCTCTAATTCATCGCAGTTGGCGCAAATTTCTCTGAGAGGAACATTACCAACGACCGGATCGAAAGACCTATACGTAACTTGCACTGAGGTTCTGCGGTCAACGCAGGTGGTGGTCTGGCTCGGTTAGATCGTTTACTTACTAACTTATGCGTTGCTAATCGTATGTAGGGTTTTCGCGCCATTCGGAGATGTGCTAGACATGCCGCGTCGCCATGCGGGCTACGGGGGAAGCGATCGAGACGGTCGCGGCAGCGGGCGGTGTGCAGCTGGGGGGCGAGATGGACGACTGGCCTCATGATCGGCGCGGCGACGCCCCACCGAAGCAGAGCGGTCGCGGCACGCCGATGATGCCGACGAGCTTTTCCCGAGAAGTGTTCGTGTGCACGGTGGTCGGATTGGTGATTCTCATCTGCGGGCTCTTCCTTTTCGCGCGGAAGACCTCGCTCGCGATCGACGTCTCACTTGGCCCGGTCCGCCTCGGTGGCGCCTCCGGCGGCGTCGCGCTCGTCATCCTGGGCGCCGCGGTGGTCGGCCTGCCGCTCGCCCTGCATGCGCTCAACCGGCTGCGTCAGATCTGGCTCTGGTTCAGTGTCCTCCTCGTGCTCGCGCTCGCCATCGGGATGTCCATCCCCTTCAGCGACGCCCCGGTGGCGGCCAAGCCAGCGCCCGACGCTCCGGCGCCGACCACGCCAACGACGATCGGCCCGTCGACGACATCGGCGTCCACGACCGTCCCGGCACCCACGGTCGAAATCACCTCTCCGCGATCTGGACAACGGGTTCCAGCGCAGGGGGTGGAGATCCGCGGCAGGTCGAGCCATCTCCAGGGCGGGCGGGAGATCTGGGTCGTCGTGGTGGTCAGGGGGATTGGCAAGTTCTACCCCCAGGACGGTCCCGTGACGATCGCAGCCGACGGTGACTGGACCTCGCTACCCGTCTTCTTCGGCGACAACCGGGACGCTGGTCGCCGGTTCGACGCCCTCGCGGTGATCGCGACCGCTGACGCCGGCGGAGCCTTCGGGCGCTATCTGGAACGAGGCCGCCTCACGGGACGTTACCCTGGGATCACGCGGCTCCCGGCAGGCGCGCGCGTCTACGACCGCGTCACGGTGGTCAGACGCTGATCTGTCCGGCTCACGGCGCGAGGCTCGACGGTCACGAAGCTCGTAGGCCACTGCCCCTTGATGGTTGCGACGCTCAACGTTGGCTGAACGGGACCGGTGCGGTGGTCGATGGAAGCCGGCATGACGCCAGAGGGTACCGGATCCCGGCGGGCGGGCCCGAGCGCCGCGCGAGACGGTAGGCTCCTTGGATCGTCCGTGCCCCGCCGGACCGTGCCGTGAGGCGGTGGGCGCGGAGCGCACGCCGCGACGCTGACAGGAGGACCCGTGCCGGGCACTGCCGCCGTACCCACCGTCGAGTCGCTCCGCCGGCTGCCAAAGGCCGAGCTGCACCTGCACCTCGACGGCTCGCTGCGACCGGCGACGGTCGAGGAGCTGGCCCGCGAGCTGGGCCTGGTCGACCGGGACGCGCCGGCGGGCGCGGCCATGCGGCGCGTCCGCGTCACCCGGCGGGCCGGGCTGCTCGAGGCCCTGGCAGGCTTCGAGCTGCTGCTGCCGCTGCTGCGCGACCGCGGCCGCCTCGCCCGGGTCACCCGCGAGCTGGTCGAGGACCTGGCCGCTGACGGGGTCGTCTACGCCGAGCTGCGCTTCTGCCCCAGGCTGCTGGCCGGCGACGGCTTCCCGGTCGACGAGGTGCTCGAGGTCGCGGCCGCGACGGCGGCGGAGGCCGAGGCGGCCACCGGCACCCGCGCGCGGCTGATCGCCTGCCTGATGGGCGGCGTCGAGCCGGAGTGGAACGAGCCGGTGCTGGAGGCGGCGGTGCGCGCCGCCGGCGCCGGCGTGGTCGCGGTCGACCTGGCCGGGCCGGTGGAGCGGCGTCCGCCGGCCTGGGTGGACGCGCACGCCCGCCTGTTCGAGCGGGCGCGCGAGGCCGGCCTGCAGGTCACCGTCCACGCCGGCGAGGCCGAGCCGCCCGCGGCGGTGCGCACCGCCATCGACCGCTACGGCGCCGCCCGCATCGGCCACGCGACCAGCCTGGTCGCCGACCCGGAGCTGCTCGCCGAGGTGGTCGAGCGGGGCATCATCCTCGAGCTCTGCCCGCGCTCCAACTACTGGACCCACACGCCGGAGGAGATGCCCGGCCTGGCCGACCACCCGATCGGCCGGCTGCTCGCGGTCGGGGCGCGGGCCTGCGTGAACACCGACGACCGCAGCCTGTTCGCCAACGACCTCTCCTCGGAGCTGGCCGAGGTGGCCGCGGCACAGGGCTTCGGCAGCATGGACCTGGCGGCGGTGATCGCCAACGGCTTCTGGGGCGCCTTCGACCCCGACGGCGCCGCCGAGGCGCTCGGCGCGGCCAGCGGAAGGGCCTGAGGCGTGCCCGCCGAGCGGCTGGCGCGGCCGCTGGCAGGCGGTCCGTGAGCCCGGGCTCCGCCAGCGAGCTGGCCGCCGAGCTGGACTGGCTGGCCCGGTTCACGCCCGCGACGGCGCGGGCGGCGGCCGCCCTGCCGCGGCTCGACGGCGAGCGGCTGCTGGTCGTCTGCCACCTCGACGCCAAGATGGTCCCCTACTTCGCGGCCCTGGTCGATGCCGGCGCCGCGGTGTGGGCCTGCGCGGCCAACCCCGCCACCACCAGGGACGCGGTCGCCGCGCACCTGGCCGGGCTCGGCGTGCGCGTCGGCGCGCACGCCGGCGACCCGCCGGAGCGGCACGCCGCCCTGCTGCGCGAGGCGCTGGCCGCCGGGCCGACGCTGCTGTCGGAGATGGGCGCCGACGCCACCGTGGCCGGCGCCGGCCGTACCCCGTCGGTCCGCGGCGGGCTGGAGGCCACCGGCACCGGGATCCACCGGCTGGCCGGGATCGACCTCGCCTACCCGGTGTTCAACTGGGACGAGGTCCCGGTCAAGCAGGGGCTGCACAACCGCCACCTGGTCGGGCTGACGGCGATGACCACCTTCCTGGCCGTCACCGGGGTCTCCCTGTACGGCCGGCGGGTGCTGGTGGTCGGCTACGGCCCGGTCGGGCGCGGGCTGGCCGACACGGCACGCGCCTTCGGCGCGGTGGTGAGCGTCTGCGACCCCGACCCGGCCGCCCGGCTGGCGGCCGCCCACCTCGGCTACCAGAACGTCACGCTGGCCGAGGGCCTGGCCGCGGCCGGGGCGGTGTTCACCGCCACCGGCCGCGACGGCGTGATCGGCCCGGCCGACCTGGCCGCCTGCCCGGACGGCGTCTTCCTCGCCAACCTGGGCCACTCCAGCGCCGAGCTGCCGGTGGCCGCGCTGCGCGCCGGCCTGGTGGCCACGCCCCGCCGTGGCGTGGAGGTCTGCGAGCTGGACGGCCGCACGCGCTACCTGCTCGCCGGCGGCTCCATGCTCAACCTGAGCGCCGGCCCCGGCGACCCCTACGACACCTTCGACCTGGTCACCACGCTGATGCTGGAGGCCACCGGGTTCCTCGCCGGCGAGGGCCGCACCTGGCCACCTGGCGTCCACCTGCTGCCCGACCACGTCGCCGGGCGCGCCGCCCGCCGCGTCCTCGGCGAGGACTGACCGGCCGTTTCGAAATGGGAACCGCGGGACGGGCCCCGGACGTGTTAGGGCTGGACGGTGTTGCCTGCCGCCCGCTGAGCCTCCGAGGAGAAGCCCGATGACACGCCTGCCGACGCGACCGGCGAGGACGGCGCCGCTCGTCGCCGTGGTGCTGCTCGCCGGGGTCGTCCTCGCCGGCTGCGACAGCGCCACGCCGCCCACGCCGGTCCTACCGGCCCCGGCGCCGGCCCGCCCGCCGAGCAACGCGGCCCTGTGCGGGCCGAGGCCGCCCGATGCGGAACAGCCGCCAGAGGCCTGGCGGCGGTTCGACGTCACGGAGCGGCAGGCGAGGCTGATCGGCCGCCGCCTGCCGAAGGTCCTCTGCCGCGAGGGGCTGTGGCGGCAGGGGGTCGGCTACGGCGTGAACTTCAACCAGGAGAGGACCAGGTTCTGGGTGTTCATCCACCCAGGGCACTCGGGCCTGACCGCCAGACAGGTCCTCGACCGCCTCCTGGGCCGCGTCTGACTCGTCAGTCGGCGATCCCGGCGCGGGCGACCACCCGGGTGGGGCGGAGCCGCACCAGCAGCTCGCCGGGGACGGCGTTGCGGCGGCCGAACGCCTCGGCCTGGTCGGCGCCCATGTAGCGGGCGCCGATCCGGGTCGACCAGGGGAGCATCTGGGCTGCCGTCGGCCCGCACGGTGGCGAGCTTGGCCGTGCGGGTGCCCTCGGACAGGAGGCGCAGCCGCTCCTGCCCGCTCATCTCACGCATGGTCCTGCTCCTCGTGGTCGCGGTCGCGTCGTGACGGCCGCCGCCGCCGGCGCAGGCGGCGCAGCGCCGCCTCGGCGTCCTGGATCGGGGCGAGCTCGTCGAGGACCGCGCCGACGGCCTCGTTGCGGTGCTCGAAGTCCAGGCCGGCGGTGGCCACGGTGAGGTCGCGGACACGCCGCTGGGCGGCGTCGAGCGCGTCCGAGGTGGCGGCCTGGGCGCCGGCCAGCTCGGGCAGGGCCCAGCCTGGCAGCTCGGCGCGGGCGGCCTCGCTGCCGGCGAGGAACCCGGCGATGCCGGCCTCGAGTGGCGCGCCCGGCCGCCTGGCCGACGGGACGGTGGCCAGCAGCGCCCGCGAGCCCTGGTCGAGCGCGCCGGCGAAGGCGCAGAAGCTCTCCCAGGCGGCCTCGACCTCCGGGTCGGCCGCGCGGCGCAGCCGTATCCCGCGGCGGCCGGGCACCCGCCCGCCGCCGCTCCCCCGCCCGGTCATCTGGACCCGGGATCGGGGGCGACGCTGTCGGGATGGTGGGCGCGGTGCCGCCGGCGGCCGCCGGTCAGCGCCCAGACGGTGACGCGGCCGAGCGCCTCGGCCACGATCTGCTTGCTCATCTTGGAGACGCCGCTGGCCCGCTCGGTGAAGGTGATCGGAACCTCCAGCACGCGGAAGCCCTCCTGCCAGGCGCGATGGGCCATCTCGACCTGGAAGCAGTAGCCGTTGGAGCGGATCTCGCGCATCGGCAGGGCTTCGAGCAGCTCGCGGCGGTAGGCGCGGTAGCCGGCGGTGGCGTCGTGGACCGGCACGCCGAGCGCGAGGCGGACGTAGGCGTTGCCGCCGCGGGAGATCGCCTCGCGCGCCTTCGACCAGTTGACCGTGCGGCCACCGGGCACGTAGCGGGAGCCGATCACCAGGTCGGCCTCTGCCAGCCCGTCGAGCAGCGCCGCCAGCCTGCCCGGCGGGTGGGACAGGTCGGCGTCCATCTCCACCAGGGCGTCGTAGCCGCGCTCCAGGCCCCAGGCGAAGCCGGCCCGGTAGGCAGTCCCGAGCCCCTGCTTGCCCTCCCTGGCCATCAGGTGCACCCGGGGTTCCCCGAGCCCCCCGTCGCGCACGTGTGCCACCAGCTTGGCGGTGCCGTCGGGGCTGCCGTCGTCGACCACCAGCACCTCGACGCGTGGGTCGGCGGCGAGGACGCGGTCGATCACCTCCTCGATCGACTCGGCCTCGTTGTAGGTCGGGATGACTACCAGGGCCTTCAAGGACCACCTCGGGAGACGACGTTCTGCGGGCGGGGGGTGAGCGGCTCGGCGCTGGCGGAGGCGGCCTGGGGCTGGCTCGCCGCGGCGAGCCGGGCTGGCTCGCCGGCCCGGCGGGCGCGCAGCCCGAGCAGGACGGCCGCCGCGAGCGTGAGCAGGGCCAGGAGGGCCAGGGACCACTCGAAGAGCCGGCCGAAGCGGGCGTAGGGGGTCAGGCCGGCGCGCGGCGCCACCGCGGCACGGACGGTGGCCTGCCGGTACAGGCCGGTGCGCTGGTGGGCGACGCCGTCGGGGGAGATCACCGCGCTGATGCCGGAGACGGCCGCGTGGACCACGGTGCGGCCCTGCTCGACCGCGCGGAGCTGGCTGGTGGCCAGGTGCTGGGCGGAACCTGGGGCGATCCCCCAGGAGGAGTTGTTGGTGATCACCACCAGGAAGCGGGCGCCGTCGCGGGCGAGCTGGCGGGCGTCCTCGGGGTAGGCGGACTCCCAGCAGACGATCGTGCCGAAGCGCACGCCGTCGACGGTCAGGGGCGCGAGCCGGTGGCCGGGGTGCTTGTCGACGCCGACCTGGTTGGTGGTGGGCACGAGCTGGCGCAGCACCCGGCCGCCGGGCACGTACTCGCCGAACGGGACCAGGCGGCGCTTGGCGTAGCGGTCGGTCAGCCGCCCGTCGCGGTCGTACAGCAGCGCCTCGGTGGACCAGCGGCCCGGGGTGGCCTCGGTCGACGCCCCGACCAGCAGGGGCGCGCGGGCCGCCGCGGCCGCCCGGCGGATGCCGTCGGCCAGCTCGGGGTTGCGCGTGGGGTCGTCGTTGGCCGCGCCCTCGCCCCAGACGACCAGGTCGGGCGCTGGGCCGCCGGCGAGGGCCTCGGTCGCGCGCAGGTGGTTGGCGAAGGTGACGGCGTCCGCCTGCGCCTGGTCGGGACGGTCCTGCCTGCCGATGCCGGGCACGTTGCCCTGCACGGCGACCAGGTCGAGGGCGGGCCCGTCGGCTGGCGGCGCCGCCGGCGCGGCCAGCCCGGCGAACGGCAGCGCCACGGCGAGCGCGAGCCAGCCGCCTGCCGGCCGCAGCCGCCGCAGGCCAGCCGGCTTTTCGGGGGTGAACAGCCCCCTTCTCACCGCCTCGGCCACGGCCAGGTTCACGGCGACGATCACGGCCGAGAGCCCGTAGACGCCGACCACCCGGGCGAGCGGCAGCAGCGGGCCGCCGCCGTGCTGGCTGAGCCCGAGGATGCCCCAGGGGAAGCCGCCGAGGGGCGCGTGCGCGCGCACCAGCTCGAGCGTGGCCCAGCAGGCGGGCAGGGCCAGCAGGCGCCAGTTTCCGAGGCGCCTGGTCGCCGGGACCAGGGCGGCGAACCCGGCGAGGAAGGCGGCCTGGGCCAGGCTCAGGGCGCCGAGGGCCAGGAGGCCGAAGACGTCGATCCACCACAGGTGGATGGTGAAGAACACCAGCCCCGCCAGCAGGCCGAGCGCGGCGGCGCGGCCGGGCCGGAGCCGCTCCACGGCCAGCAGCAGGGGGACCAGCGCGACGAACGCGACCGGCCCGAGGTCGGGACCGGGGAAGGCCAGCACCAGGGCCAGCCCGGTCGAGGCCGCGGCGAGCAGCCGCAGTCCCCGCCGGGCCGGCCGGCGCCGAGCCGCGTCACCCCCCGCGTCCGCGGGCGCGGTCACGCGCAGTCGCGGCACAGCTCACGCCGGCGGTCGGCCAGCTGGCTCCTGTGCTTGACCAGGTAGCAGCTCCGGCAGACGAACTCGTTCTGCTGGATCGGGAGCACCTTGGTGTTCAGCGACTCCCGGGCCTCGTCGCGTCCGAGCGTGAGCATCGACTCGTCGTCGTCGTCTTCCTCGACCACGGTGGGACGGTCGGTCTTCTTCGCGATCAGTTCCTCGAGCGACGCCTCGACCTGCGTCTCTTCCTCTTCTTCGTCTGGCACGTCGGTCCCTTTCCCCACTGTGGATCGCGGCCTACCGCTCACCGCGCCGGTCCTCCTACCACATCCGGGCTGCTGGGCAGGCGGCTGCTGGCCCTGCAGTCAACGGGGTAACCAGTCCGGTACCGGCTGTTGTTCCCGCTCGGTAGGACACCGCACGACCTCGTTCCCTCGTCGTCCGCCCGCCCGGTCGCGGGCACCGCCCGCCGGGGCGGGGCTGGGCTGATCAGCTGCAGCGAGTCAGCCCACGCGTCGGACGGGCCCACAGCGCCGCCGACCAGGCGACCCAAGCCTTGCGACCCGCTCATCGCCCCAGCGTGCGGCGCAGTATGGGCGCACCCCCACAGCTGCGTCAATGGTGTCGCGCGGTGCGAGTGCCGCCGCTGCCCGCGGAGTGCGCGGCTAGGAGGCCAGCACCGCGGCGGTGGCGCTGCGGTGGTCGCCCCTGCGCACCTCGATGGCCGCCGGCAGCAGGTCCTTGACCTCGTCGTTGTGGGTGACCAGGAGGACCTGGCGGAAACGTCCCGACAGGGCGGTGAGCGCGGCGAGCATGCGCTCGCGGCGCTCCCGGTCGAGCGCGCCGAGCACCTCGTCGAGCACCAGCAGCCCCAGCTCCCCCGCGCCCTCGGCGATCACCAGGCTGACCGCGACCCGCAGGGAGAGGCTGGCCAGGTCGCTCTCGGAGCCGGAGAAGCGGCTCAGCTCGTACTCGGTGCCGTCGTCGGCGATGCGGATGGCGTAGTCCTCCGGGTCGACCACCAGGTCCTGGTACTCGTGGTCGGTCAGCTCGCCGAACAGCGTCGCCGCCTCGGCCGAGAGCCGCCGGCCGAGCCGGCTGACCAGGTGCAGGCGGAAGGCGACCAGCAGGTCGGCGAGGCGGGCGAGGTAGCCGGCCTCCTCCTCGAGCGCGGCGACCCGCTCGTGCCGCTCCCTCGCGCTGACCAGGGCGGCGCCGAGGTCGGCGTGGCGGCGGCGGGCGGCGGTCAGGGCCGCGCCGGCCTGCTGGCTGGCGCCGTGGGCGAGGGTGGCGGCCTCCGCGGCGGCCTGGCGCCGCCGCCGCGCGGCGGCCAGGGCCCGCTCGGCCGCTTCCTGCCCGGCGGCCTCCTCGTCCAGCGCGACGGCCCGCTGCTCGGCCTCGTCGGCCCGGGAGAGCGCCTCCTTGGCGGCGAGCTTGTCCTGCTCGGCCTGGTCGCGCCGTGCCCGCAGCCCGGCGAGCAGCCTGGCCAGCTCGTCCCGCCTGGCGACGGCGTCCTTGGCGCGCTGGTGCGCCCGCGGGTCGAAGCCGGGGTCCGCGACCGCGTCGAGCGCGGTCCGGCGCCCGGCCAGCTCCTCGTGGATGGCGGCGAGCGCGGCCTCGGCCGCCTCGACCTGGGCGGCCGCCCGCTCGGCGCGGCGTTCGGCCTCGCGCGCGCCCTTCAGCGTTGTGACCAGGTCGCTGCGGCGGGCGGCCATGGCCATGCCGGTCGCCTTGGCCTGGTCGAGGGTGGCGGTCGCCTTGGCGTGGGCGCTGCGGGCCGCGTCGAGCTCGCCGTCGCGGTGGCGGCGCACCTCGGCGTAGCGGTCCCCGAGCGGCTGGCCGCAGGTCGGGCACGGCGCGCCGGGGTCGAGGCCGGCGCCGGCCTCGGCCGCCGCGCGGGCCGCCTCCAGCCGGGCGGCCGCGCCGCCCAGCTCGCGGCCGAGCTCGCCGTGGTGCTCGCGGGCGGCGTCCAGCTCCCCGTCCAGCTGCTCGAGGGCGGCCTCGGCCGCCTCCCTCGTGGTGACCAGCTCGGCGGTGGCGGCCGCGTCCCGCCTGGCGTGGGCGAGGACGTTGCCGGCGGTGCGCTCCCGCTTGGCGGCGTCGTCCAGTGCGCGGGCGAGGGCCTGGCGCTCGGCGTGCGCCTCGCGCGCCCGCTCCAGCTCATCCAGGGCCTCGGCGGCGCCGGCCAGCTCGTCGGCCTCGCCCTCGGCCGCCTCGATCTCGGGGTCGAGCGCGGCCGCGGCGGCCGCGCGGGCCTCGTGGCGCTCGGCCTCGGCCGTGGCGGCGGCCGCCGCCGCCCGTGCCAGGCCCGCCTGGTTGCGCAGCTCCGCGAGGGCGGCGGCGGCCCGCTCGGCCTCGGCGAGGGCGGCCTCGGCGTCGTCCTGGACGGCGCGGGCGGCCTGCTCGGCCGCTGCGGCGGCCTGCCCGGCGGCCGCGGCGGCGGCCAGCTCCGCGGCGGCCTCGGCCGCGGCCGCCTCGGCGGCCTCCAGGTCGGGGAGCTGGGCGCGGGCGCCGCCGGCACGGTCGCGGGCGCCGCGCGCCTCCTCCCGGACCTTGGCGAGGGCGCGCTCCACCGGGCTGACGCCGAGCAGGTCGAGCACCAGCCGGCGACGCTCCGACGGCACCATGCCGGTGAAGGCGGTCAGCTCCTTCTGCTGGGCGCAGACCGAGGCGAGGAAGGCGCGCTGGTCCATGCCGAGCACGCGGCCGAGGAAGGCGTTGGCCTCCCGCACCGACTGCACCGCGAGCTGGTCGTTGCGGTAGACCTCGACCTCGGGGGTCAGGTTGAGGCCCTTGAGGCGGCGGCGCACCTCGTAGGTGTTGCCCTCGTGCTCGAAGAGCAGCTCGACGCGGAGGTCCTCGCGCACCCCGGCGGAGCGCAGCTCCGCCTTGTCGGTCCGCGAGTCGCCATAGAGCGCATAGCGGATCGATTCGATCAAAGTACTTTTACCGGACCCGTTCGGCCCGTAGATGCCGACCAGGCCGTCGGGGAACTCCAGCTCGAGCTCGCGGTAGACGCGGTAGTTGCGGAGGCTGAGCGAGCGCAGGTGCATCTAGCGGGCCTCCTCCTCGACGCGTTCGAGGGCGGTGCGGCCCATGGCGGCCAGGCGCTCGCGGTCGTAGCCCTCGACCGGCACGCCGGCGAGGTAGCGGTCCCACTCCTCGGCGAGGCTGGCGACCGGCTCGGCCGCCGCCTGGGCGGCGCCCTCCGCCGCCGCGGCCTCGACGTGGACGGCGACGTGCAGGGCGCCGCCGAACGCCTCGCCGACCACGCGCCGGTCGAGCAGGCGGCGGATCTCGGGCCTGGCCTGGTCGACGAACAGGCGCACCACGGCGCCCTCGACCCCCTCCGGCGGCACCAGCTCGGTCACGGCCTGGTGGATCTCGGGCACGCCGAGGCCGTGGGCGTCCAGCCGGAAGCTGCGCAGCGGCCGGGCGCCGGGGACCGGGTGGTGGCGGACCTTGCCGGAGGTGGGGTCGAGCAGCAGCACGCCCTTGGTGTCCGGCTCCTCGCCGCTGGGCAGGTCCTTGAAGCTGAAGGTGTCGGTCGAGCCCGGGTACCAGGCGTTCGGCGCCACCTTGGCGTGGTTGTGGAAGTGGCCCAGCAGGATGCGGTCGAAGCCGGCGTCCAGGTCGGCCAGGTCGACCTCCAGCTCGTTGACGTCGCCGTAGGTGTAGCGGCGCGACAGCACCGTGACGGCGGCGTGGGTGACCAGCAAGTTCAAATGGTCGGCGGCGCGGGCCTTGGCTGCCGCCGCGATCTCCGCCTTGAGCTCGTCGTCGCCGGCGCACTGCGGCACGGCGTGGACGCGCAGCCCCGGCAGCAGGTCGACGGCCTCGTGGCCGCCCCGGTAGGCGAAGCGCAGGCCGGGGAAGGCGTCGGCGAGCACGGCGTAGGGCGAGCCGGACTCGCGCAGCCGCGGCGTGTCGTGGTTGCCGGAGATCGCCAGGGTGGGCACGCCAGCCTCGGCGAGCCGGCGCAGGCCCTTGGCGCCCTCGCGGAACGCCCGGTAGGTGGGCCGCGGCGCGTCGAACAGGTCGCCCAGCACCAGCACCGCGTCCGGGTCGAGGCCGAGGGCGGCGTCGACGGCGCGGTGCCACGACGCCGCGAAGTCGGCCTCGCGCTGGTTGATGCCGTGCTCGTCCACCGCGTGGTGGTGGGCGCGGCCGAGGTGCGCGTCGGCGATCGCGACGATCCTGGTCATCGGCGCTGCGTCCTTCGTGTCAGTCGTAGAAGCCCTGCAGGGCGCCGGCCGGGCGCGGCCTGGCGGCCTCCGGCTCGGGCACGCCGTGCAGCCAGTCCTCGTAGTAGTGGACCTTGGTGGGCAGGGCGAAGGGGGCCTCCGGGTTGGTCACCAGCGCCTCGCCCGGCATCAGCGTCTGGATCTCGGGGCCCAGGTCGGAGAGGTCCTGCTTGGACGAGGAGCGCAGGATGGAGCGGTCGCGCTCGTCGGCGAGGCCGAGCACGAAGTAGGTGTTGAACTGGCTGAGCAGCTCCGGGTCGATCAGCTTGGGCTGCTGGGTGACGGCGCACAGGCCCACGTTGAACTTGCGGCCCTCGCGGGCCAGGCGCGGGAAGACGTTGAACTCGGCGTCGTCCAGGCGGGTCAGCACCCGCTGCGCCTCCTCCAGCGCGACCAGGGTGCGGGGCAGCAGCGCGAAGCGGTCCCGGTCGGCCCGGTACGCCTCGGCGCGCTCGGTCAGCAGGCTGCGGGTGAGCAGGGACGCGACCAGGGTCTCCTCCACCGCCTCCATCCCGGACGTGTCGACCAGCACCACCTTGCCGTCGGCCAAGTCGGCGAGGACCTTGCCGGTGAGCGACTGGGAGGGGTCCTCGGTCATCAGCGGCAGCCGCACGATCCGCCTGGCGCGGCGGCACAGCACCTGGATGGTCGCAAGGGCGTGGCGGCCCAGCTCGGCGTCCTTGAGGTCCTCCGGCTCCTCCTCGGCCAGGCGCTTGAGCCAGGTGCCCGCCTCGCCGAGGAGGGCGTAGGCGCTTTCCAGCGCCTCTGACTGCGGGCCGCTGAACTTCCAGGCGGTGCGCAGGTCGTCGACGGTCAGCTCGGCCAGGGACAGGCGCAGCAGGCTGGCCTGCCCGGCCTTGGCGCTCGGGGAGTAGACCCGCAACCGCTCGGCCGCCCAGGGGTGGTGGGCGAGGCCCTTGCGGGCCGGTCCCCCGCCGTGCAGGTACTCGCCGTGCGGGTCGAACAGCAGCAGCGCGTAGCGCCCGTGGGCGAGCAGGAGCTGGCCGGCGAGCACCTTCATCAGGTTGGACTTGCCCATGCCGGTGGTGGCGAAGACGCCCACGTGGCTGGGCAGCGTCTCGCCGCGGATGCCGACCGGCAGGTCGATGGCGTCCTCGCCGGAGCGCAGCCGGCCGATCTCGACGTCGCCCATCTGGGCGCGCAGGAACGCCAGGTCGTCCTGGGCGGGCGCGGCCACCTCGCCGAACTGGGAGGGCAGGCTCTTGGGCTTGTGGAAGCGGCCGTCGCCGCCGACGAAGCCGAGGCTGGACACCTTGGCCACCTTGTACAGGCGGCGCTCCAGGTCGCGCAGGTCGGTGCGCTCGCCGGCCTCGTCCATCGACATCAGCCCGCCGGCGGTGCGCTCCGCCCAGCCGTCGTCGCTGGACTCCGAGCCGTAGGCCACGTCGGTGATGCGGAACAGGTAGCGCCGGCGGCGCTCCGGGTCGACCCCGACGAGCAGCTCGCCGAGGAACAGGTCCTCGCCGTAGTAGGCGCGGAAGCGCACGTCCAGCACCGAGCGGCCGAAGATGCGGCCCTTGTAGCCGGGGGTGCCCTTGGCGGCGCGCAGCCCGGCTCCGTCGGGCGCGGCGGCGGCGAGCAGGAGGTCCTCGGGGGTGGTGGTTCCTGCCCTTCCGGGTGACGGGAGTTCCGGTGGCATGGGCGGGTCCTCGGGGTCAGGCGTTCAGGGTCAGGTGGAAGTCGCGCATGACCAGGTCGACGTCGTCCTCGGGCAGGCCCTCGCGGACGAACGCGGCGCGCAGGTCGCGGCGGAGGTCGGCGAGCAGGTGCCCGGGCAGCGCGACCACCTGGTGGACGCGGGCGAGCGGGTAGGGGTAGCCGAGGAAGGCCGGGTCGTCGGAGAGGCCGGCGAGCACCGCGAACAGCTCGTCGGGGCCGCGCCGGCCCCGCACCGCGTCGACCCGGAAGGCGTACGCCCCGCGGCGGGCCAGCCGCGCCACGTACACCTCGGAGCGCTGCTCCTCGTCGCCGTTCGCGGTCACCTGCAGGTACCAGCGCGCGTCCGGGCCGACCTCCGCCTCGGCGCGGCGCCGCACGCGCAGCACCAGCGGCGCGTAGCGGCCCCAGCGGAGCTTCGACGACTTGGTCACGCCGACGAGGTCGACCTCGCGGTCGAGGGCGAGCTGGTGGATCGGCGCCACCCGGGAGGCCGGCAGGAACACCCCCGGGTGCAGGCTGCCGTCGACCAGCACCAGGTCGCCGGGCTGGGCCTCGCCGACGGCCTGCTCGACGCGGCGCCACTCGGCCAGCTCGCGCAGCACGTCGACGACGCCGCCGAGCTCGCCGAGCTCGTGCTCGCGCACCGCGCCGGCCTCGGCAAGGCCCCGCGCGTACTCGGCCCTGGCGTCGGTCTGGGTGAGCGCCTTGAGGATCAGGGGGTCGCGCTCCTCGCGGACGGTGCGGCGGTCGCGGTGCCAGACGGTGCCGGCCCGGTAGGCAACCACCCAGAAGCTGCGGCCGTTGACCAGGCAGGCCGAGCCGCCGTCGATGGCGGCGACCGCCACGCCGGGTGCCGGGTTGCTGCCCATCTGCACGATGGCCGCGTCCGGGCGCAGCTCGACGGACCGGTCGTCGCCGAGCGTGACCGGCTCGTCGGCGGGGTTGTCGACCTGGGTGCCGGTGTCGGCCAGGAGCCTGGCAAGGTAGCCGGCGGCGTGCCGCACCCGGTCGCCGTAGTCCTCGACGAGCAGCGGGCGACCTCCCCTCTCGAACTGGTGTTCACGCGGAGCGTAACGGATGCGCGTGACGAGGGGAAGCAGTGCCGCAGTGTAGCAGGCGACGGCGACGTCGGTGGCGGGCCGCGTCGGGGCCGGCGCTAGCGGCTGAAGTCCAGGCGGGCGAACAGCTCGGCGTTGCGCTCGAGCAGGTCGGGCAGGGAGGCGGCGGGCAGCAGGCGCACGCTGACGCTCGGCTGGCGCCGGTGCCGCCGCAGCTGGCTCGAGAGGGCCAGCACGGCCCCGACGAAGTCGGGCCCGTGGCCGGTGAGCGCCAGCACGCGCCCCGCGCCGGCGTCGTAGGTGAGCACGAAGTAGCTGGGCGGGCTGCCGCGGCCGTCCACCCACCTGGCATCGGACGCGCCCGCTGGGCCCTTGACCGCGCGGCGCGCGGCAGGCCCGCGTGCCCGTCCGCTGGCACCATGGCCCGGTTCCGGCCGGGTGGCGCGTTGGCGCCTTCGTCGACGGCGAGGAGGAGCGGCCCGTGACGAGCATGCGGGACCACTGGGAGCAACACGCGGGCGACTGGATCCGCTGGGCGCGCACGCCAGGGCACGACTTCTGGCACTCGCGCTTCAACTGGCCCCGGTTCCAGGAGCTGCTGCCGCCGCCGGGGCGGCTCACCGTCGACCTGGGCTGCGGCGAGGGCCGCCTGCTGCGTGAGCTGGGCGCCATGGGCCACCGCGTGGTGGGGGTGGACCGCTCGCCGCGCATGGCCGCGGCGGCCGCCGCGGCCGGCGGCGGCGTCCCGGTGCTGCTGGCCGACGCCGCCCGGCTGCCGTTGCGGGACGGAGGCGCCGACCTGGTGGTCGCCTACATGTCGCTGCTCAACATGGACGACCTGCCCGGCGCGGTCGGCGAGGTGGGCAGGGTGCTCGCCCCCGGCGGCCGGCTCTGCCTGTCGGTGGTGCACCCGCTGGCGTCGACCCTGGGGCGCGAGGCCGACGATGCGATGACGCTGGTCCGCTCCTACTTCGAGCCGGACGCGCTCATCTACGCGCCACGGCGGGACACGGTGCCGATGACCTTCTACGACCGGCACCTGCCGCTCGAGAGCTACTTCGCCGCCCTGGGCCAGGCCGGCCTGCTGGTGGAGGCGCTGCGGGAGCCGCGCCCCGACCCCGCGGCCGTCGCGGACCACCCGCAGCTCGCCCGGCGCAGCGGCGTCCCCACGTTCCTGCACGTCCGTGCCCTGAAGCCTGGCGCCGGCCAGGAAACCTAGCGGGCCGCACGCCGGGGGCCGCCCGACCCGGGCGGGCCGCCGCGTGGTGGCGCTCAGCGCAGCGCGTCGGCCAGGCGGTCGAGCTGGTCGGCGCCGGCGACCGCCGGGAACAGCAGCAGCTCGTCGCAGCCGGCGTCGGCATAGCCGCGCACCAGCTCGGTGACCGCGCGCGGGGTGGTGAGCACGCCCTCGGCGATGCGCTCGGCGAACGGCCCGGTGAACGCGTAGTAGTCGCGCACGTAGTCGCGGCCGGCCTCGGCGGCGCCGCCGAGCGCGAAGTAGCCCATCCCCCACAGCGCCGGCGTGCCCGGCCGGCCGGCGTCGGCCCAGGCCGCCCTGGCCCGCTCGGCCGCGCCGGCGAACGCCCGCGGCGGCCCGCCGCCGTGGACGTAGCCGTCGCCGTAGCGGGCCATGCGCGCCAGGGCGCCGCCGCCCTGGCCGCCGACCAGCAGCTCGGGCCGGCCGGCGGGGGTGTCGAAGCGGTCGCGCAGGGCGCCGAGCTGCTGGTCGAGCCGGCGGCCGCGGCCGCGCGGGTCGAGGCCGGCGACCTGGTAGTCCTCGGCGCGGGCGCCGACCGCGACCCCGAGGGTGAGGCGGCCGCCGGAGAGCGCGTCGACCGAGGCGGCCTGCCTGGCCAGCACCCGCGTCTCGCGCAGCGGCGCGATCAGGATGCAGGTCGCCAGCCGCACGCGGCTGGTCACGGCCGCGGCCGCGGCCAGCACGCAGAGCGGGTCGTGGTTGCCGTAGGCGAGCCGGTCGATCACCGCGAGGCTCGAGCAGGGGGTCTCGTCGGCCCGCGCGGCCCAGTCGAGCACCAGGTGCGGGTCGGCCCCTGGGATGCCGGCGGGCGAGCCGACGCCCACGCGGATGCTCACGGCTCGGTACCCTCGTCCGCCTCCGCCGGGTCGGCGCCGGCGCGGCTATTCACGGTGCCGGGTCCTGCTGCGGCTGGCCGCCTGTGGCGCGCAGCCAGGGCGGGTCGGGCAGGCTCGGCCGGCCGAGCACGCACAGGTCGGCGTGCCCGTTGGCGAGCACGGTGTCGGCGTCGGCGGGGGTGGGCAGGCTGCCGGCGATCATGGTGGTCACGCCGGCGCCGTTGCGGACCAGGTCGCCCGCTGGGGCATGGAAGGCGCGCCGGTAGTCCGGCCGCCAGGCCGCCGTGGTCTGGCCGGCGGCCGCGTCGACCAGGTCGCAGCCGGCCTCGCGCAGCGCCGCGGCCGCCGCCACCGCCTCCTCGGGCGCGAGGCCACCCGGCGCCTGGTCGTCCACGGTCAGGCAGGCGCCGAGGGGCCGCCCGGCCGGCCAGCGCTCGCGCACGGCGCCCAGCACCTCCAGCGGGAAGCGCAGCCGCGCCGGCAGCGACCCGCCGTAGGCGTCGCCGCGCCGGTTGGTCAGCGGCGAGACGAACGTGCCCAGCAGGTAGCCCTGGCCGAGGTGCAGCTCCAGCAGGTCGACGTCGGCAGCCGCCGCGCGGCCGGCCGCGGCGGCGAACCGCTCCCTGACCGCCGCCATGCCGGCCTGGTCGAGCTCGGCGGGGACCGGCCCGCCAGGCAGGTACGGCAGCGGCGAGGCGGCCACCAGCGGCCAGCCGCCGTCGGCGAGGGGCCAGTCGGTCCCCAGCGTGCGCGGCCGCGTCGAGCCGCGCGGCCCGGCGTGGACGAGCTGCACGCCGAGGCGGGCGCCGCCAGCGAGGCGCTCGCGCAGCGCGGTCCAGCGGGCCTGCTGGGCGTCGTTCCAGAGCCCGGCGCAGCCGGCGGTGACGCGCGCCTCGGGCGCGACCGCCACCAGCGTGGCCATGACCAGGCCGGCACCGCCGGCGCCGGCCCGCTGCAGCTCCGCCACGAAGGCCGCGGAGGGCAGCCCGTCGGCGGCGGCGTAGTCGGGAATCGGTGCCGATACCAGCCGGTTGGCCAGCCGCAGCCCGCCGAGCCGCAACGGCTGGAAGGCCGGCGAGGGGGTGACCCGCGGCACGGCCGGGGCCGCTGCAGGGCCGGCTGGGACCGAAGCGGTCGTGCCAGGCGGGGCGCTCGCCGTCCCCGCGGCGAGCGGCGCCGCGGCGAACCAGCGGTCGAGGGCGTGGACGAAGGCGGGGTCGCGGCGGCGCAGGTTGTCGTAGCTGACCCGGCCGGAGCGCGCCAGGAGGCTGAAGGCGAACTGCGGCGGCGGGAAGCCGTACCAGCGCGGCCAGCGCTCGAACCAGGTCCGGCTGGCCGCCGCGGCGGCCTGGGTGCGCTCGACCAGCGGCCGGCGCTCGCTCTCGTAGCGGGCAAGCGCGGTGTCGAGGTCGTGGTGGCGCTCGAGGGCGCCGGCGAGCGCGATGGCGTCCTCCATGGCGAGCTTGGTGCCGGAGCCGATGGAGAAGTGGGCGGTGTGGGCGGCGTCGCCGAGCAGGACCACCCTGCCGTGGTGCCAGGTGCGGTTGCTCACGGTGGTGAAGCCGATCCAGCGGGAGCGGTTGCCGACCAGCGGGTGGCCGTCCAGCTCGGCGGCGAACAGCTCCTCGCACCAGCGGATGCTGGCCGCCTCGTCGGCCTGGTCGAGCCCGGCCCGCCGCCAGGACGCCTGGTCGCACTCGACGATGAAGGTGCTCATGCGGGCGTCGTAGGGGTAGGCGTGGACCTGGAACCAGCCGTCGCGGTGGCGGCGGAAGACGAAGGTGAAGGCCTCGAACGGCTTGGTGGTGCCGAGCCAGATGTAGCGGGCGCGGTGCGCCTCCAGGGTCGGCCCGAACGCCTCGGCCAGCGCCGTCCGGGTGGCCGAGCCGATCCCGTCGGCGGCCAGCACCAGGTCGGCGTCGGCGGCGGCGGGGTGCGCCAACTCCGACCCGAACAGCAGGCGCACGCCCAGCTGCTCGGCGCGGCGGCGGAGGATCTCGAGCAGCTCGCGGCGGGCGATGCCGGCGAAGGCGTTGCCGCCGCAGCGGACCAGCTCGCCCCGGTAGTGCAGGTCGATCGCGTCCCAGTGGGCGAACGCGCCGGTGATCCGCTCGTGCGTCCAGGGGTCGGCCTCGTGCAGGTTGGCCAGGGTCTGGTCGGAGAAGACCACGCCGAAGCCGAAGGTCTCGCCGGGCGCCTCGCGCTCCAGCACGGTCACCTCGCGGCGCGGGTCGGCCTTCTTCAGCAGGATCGCCGCGTACAGCCCGGCGGGACCGCCGCCGATCGAGACGATCCTCACCCGGGCATCCTCCGCTTCGCTCCTCGAGCCCCCGGACCCCCGCCGACCGGTCGGCCGCGAGTATGCAGCAACCGCCGCGGCCGGCGCATTACGATGCGGTCATCCTCAGCCTTCGGGTTCGGGAGGTGACGATGGACGCGCAAGCTGGTGGGACGTTCGCCCTCGCACCGGCGCACGAGCGCCTGCTGGCCGAGGTGCGCACGCTCGCGCGCGAGGAGTTTGTGCCCTTGGCCGCCGCGGGGCGGCCCGGGCGGGTCAACCGCGCGCTGGTGGCCGCCCTCGGTGACCAGGGCCTGCTCCCCCGCCTGTTCCCCGGGGAGGTGGGCGGCACGGCCGACGGTCCCGCCCCTGCCCTGACGCTGTGCCTGCTGCGCGAGGCACTGGCGCGGGAGTCCACCGAGGCCGAGACCGCGCTGGCCCTGCAGGCGCTCGGGGCCTACCCGATCCTGGCCGCCGGCGGCGAGGCGCTCAGGCGCCGCTTCCTGCCCGCGGTGGCCGCCGGCCGGGCGGTGGCCGCGTTCGCCCTGTCCGAGGCGGGTGCCGGCTCGGACGCCGCCGCGCTGGAGCTGCGCGCCGAGCCGGACGGCAACGGCTTCCGGCTCAGCGGCGCCAAGCAGTGGATCTCCAACGCGCCCGACGCCGACATCTACACGGTGTTCGCCCGCACCACGCCGGGGGCGCGCGCCCGCGGCGTCACCGCCTTCGCCGTGCCAGGCAACGCCCCGGGGCTGAGCGGCCAGGCGATCGAGCTGCTCGCCCCGCACCCGGTCGGCCGGCTCAGCTTCGACGGCGCCCCGGTCGCGGTCGACCAGGTCCTCGGCACGGTCGACGGCGGCTTCGCGGTGGCGATGGAGACCCTCGACCGCTTCCGGCCGAGCGTGGGCGCGTTCGCCGTGGGCATGGCCCAGGCCGCCCTCGACCTGGCCGTGAGGCACGCCGCCACGAGGAAGTCGTTCGGCCGGCCGCTGCGCGACTTCCAGGCCGTCTCCCACCGCCTCGCCGAGATGGCCACCCGCACCCAGGCCGCTCGGCTGCTGGTCTACGCCGCGGCCAGCCGCTACGACGCCGGCGGTGAGGGCGTCACCGAGGCGTCGGCGATGGCCAAGCTGTACGCGACCGAGACCGCCCAGGCCGTGGTCGACAGCGCCGTGCAGGTCCACGGTGCGGCCGCCCTGGAGCGCGGCCACCCCCTGGAGCACCTCTACCGGGAGGTGCGGGCGCCGCGCATCTACGAGGGCACCAGCGAGATCCAGCGCGAGGTGATCGCCCGCGAGCTGTTCGGCGGCCACCCCAGGACCGGGTAGGCCAAGCTCCCGAAGCCGGCCCTCCGCGGCGCCGCGGGTCAGTCGTCGAGGGCCGTCAGGTCGAGCTGGCGCAGGCGCCCGGGGTCGACGAGGATGTCGATCGCGACGATCTTCCCGTCCCTGACGGTGAAGCCCATGACCGAGAACGGCCGGCCGTCCGGGGCCCACGCGACCACGCCCGCGGCGCCGTTCACCAGCGCCGGCCGTGCGGACCGGGCGAACCGCGAGAAGCTCAGCGCCTGCTCGGCCACGGCCCGCGCGCCGCGGACCTCCCTGGAAGCGCCCGCGGGCGCGGCCGCGCGGTCGGCCCGGGCCACCACGTCCGGGTCCAGCACGGCGAGCAGCGCGTCGAAGTCACCGCCACGGGCGGCGGCCAGGAACGCGTCGACCACCGCCTGCTGCTGGGCGAGGTCGGTGTCGGGGACCGTGCCCGCCTCCTGCACCCGGCGGCGTGCCCGGCTGGCGAGCTGCCGTGCCGCGACCGGGGAGCGGCCCACGATCGGCGCGATCTGGTCGAAGGGCACGCCGAACATGTCGTGCAGCACGAACGCGAGCCGCTCGGCGGGCGCCAGCGTGTCGAGCACCACCAGCAGCGCCAGCCCGACCCCCTCGGCCAGCAGCGCCTCCTGCTCGGGGTCGACCCCGTCGGCGCGGCTCACGATCGGCTCGGGCAGGTGGACGCCGAGCGGCTCCTCACGCCGCGAGCTGCGCGAGCGCAGCATGTCCAGGCACACCCGCGCGACCACCGTGGTCAGCCAGCCGTCCAGGTTCTCCACCTCGCTGGTGTCGCTGCGGCTGAGCCGCAGCCAGGCGTCCTGGACGGCGTCGTCGGCCTCGCTCAGCGAGCCGAGCATCCGGTAGGCCACCGCTTTCAAATGGGTGCGGTTGGCCTCGAACCGCTGTGCCAGCCAGTCGCCCTCGTCCACGGCCACACCCTCCGATCGCGTTCCGTCACCGCAGTGACGAACCCAACCCGGCCGACGTGACAAACCCCATGTCGCCGCGTCCGCAACTGGGAGGCTACCGAATGGTGCGAATACCTCCGTGAGCCAATCCGCAAGACCGTCGGGTAGTGTCTGCTGAGCCGCCCGGCCAAGGGGAGGTGCGATCGCTTGAGTCCGTTCCGGGCCTCGGCGGGCCTGACCGCGAGCTGGGAGCACTTCGGCTACGACGAGCGCGACGGGGTCGCCACGGTCACCTTCGACCGGCCGGAGCGGCTCAACGCGCTCACCTTCGACGTCTACGCCGACCTGCGCGACCTGCTGGCGGAGCTGCCCCAGCGGCAGGGCGTGCGGGTGCTGGTGGTGACCGGCGCCGGCCGTGGCTTCTGCTCCGGCGGCGACGTGCACGAGATCATCGCTGCCCTGCGCGGGCTCGGCCCGCGCGAGCTGCTGGAGTTCACCCGCATGACCGGCTCGGTGGTGCAGCGCCTGCGGGAGCTGCCCCTGCCGGTGATCGCGGCGGTCAACGGCGTCGCCGCCGGCGCCGGCGCGGTGATCGCCCTGGCCGCCGACTTCCGCCTGCTGGCCCGCTCGGCCTCCTTCGCCTTCCTGTTCACCAAGGTCGGGCTCGCCGGGGCGGACATGGGCGCCGCCTACCTGCTGCCCCGCCTGGTCGGCCTGGCGCGCGCGACCGAGCTGCTGCTGCTCGGCGACCCCGTCGACGCCGCCGCGGCGGCCGCCGCCGGCCTGGCCAACCAGGTGGTCGACGACGGCGAGCTGCCGGCGGCCACGGCCGCCCTCGCGGGCCGCCTGGCCGCGGGCCCCACGCTGGCCTACGGCACCACCAAGGCGCTGCTCTCCCGCGAGCTGGACATGAACCTCGCCGGCGCGGTCGAGCTGGAGGCCGTCGCCCAGGCGCTGATGATGACCTCCGCCGACCACGCCGAGTTCCTCGCCGCCTTCACCGAGCGCCGCGAGCCGCGCTGGACCGGCCGGTGACCGGCGCGCACCGCATCGTCAACCCGGCGCAGCTCGCCCCGCCGAGCGGCTTCGCCCACGCCGTGGTCGCCGCCCCCGGCCGCACCGTCTACCTGGGCGGCCAGGCCGCGCAGGCGCCAGACGGCTCGATCGCCGGCCGCGGCGTGGTGGAGCAGTTCGAGCTCGCCGCCGCCAACCTGGTGACCGCGCTCGCCGCCGCCGGCGGCCGCCCGGAGCACCTGGTCAGCGTCCAGATCCTGGTGACCTCCGCGGCCGCCTGGCGGGCCGCCCTCGCCGAGCTCGGCGCGGCCTGGCGGCGCCACTTCGGCCGCCACTACCCCGCCGCCTCCCTGCTCCAGGTCGCCGCCCTGTTCGACCCCGCCGCCGAGGTCGAGCTGGTCGCCGTCGCGGTGGTCCCCGACCAGGACGCTCCAGTAGCTCCCTGACCAGGGCCTTCCATCGCTGTGGAATACTCGCCACGAAGGGCGGCCCCCGGTGTGGACAGGACGGCATCATGAACGAGCTCAAGGCCAAGGCCCTGGACTTCCTGGAGATCTCCGGCCATCTCAGCGGGGAGGAGCGCCTCATCCAGGAGGCGACCCGCCGCTTCGTCGACGAGCGCGTGCTGCCGGAGGTGGCCACCTGGTTCGAGCGTGGCGAGTTCCCCCACGAGCTGGCCAAGGAGCTGGGCGCGCTCGGCCTGCTCGGCATGCACTTGGAGGGCTACGGCTGCGCCGGCGCCAACGCGGTCAGCTACGGCCTCGCCTGCCTGGAGCTGGAGGCGGGTGACTCGGGGCTGCGCAGCTTCGCCTCGGTGCAGGGGTCGCTGGCGATGTTCCCGATCTGGCGCTTCGGCTCCGAGGAGCAGAAGCGCCGCTGGCTGCCGCGCATGGCCGCCGGCGAGGTGGTCGGCTGCTTCGGCCTGACCGAGCCGGACTACGGCTCCAACCCGGCCGGCATGCGCACCAGCGCGCGCCGGGACGGCTCCGACTGGGTCCTGAACGGCACCAAGATGTGGATCACCAACGGCGGCATCGCCGACCTGGCGGTGGTCTGGGCGCGCAGCGACGAGGGCGTGCGTGGCTTCCTGGTGCCGCGCGGCACCCCCGGCTTCTCCACCCGCGACATCGAGCGGAAGCTGTCGCTGCGCGCCTCGGTCACCTCCGAGCTGGTGCTCGACGACTGCCGCCTGCCCGCCGACGCCGAGCTGCCGGAGGCGCGCGGCATGCGCGGCCCGCTGTCGTGCCTGTCGGAGGCCCGCTACGGCATCATCTGGGGCTCGATGGGCGCGGCGCGCACCTGCTTCGCCACCGCGCTGGACTACGCCGGCACCAGGGTGCAGTTCGACCGGCCGATCGCCGCCTTCCAGCTCACCCAGGCCAAGCTCGTCGACATGCTGCTGGAGCTGCACAAGGGGCTGCTGCTCGCGCTGCACCTCGGACGCATGAAGGACGCGGGCACGCTCACCCCGGAGCAGGTCAGCTTCGGCAAGCTCAACAACGTGCGCGAGGCCCTGGCGATCGCGCGCGAGGCCCGCACCATCCTGGGGGCCAACGGGGTGACGCTCGAGTACCCGGTGATCCGGCACGCCAACAACCTCGAGTCGGTGCTCACCTACGAGGGCACCAGCGAGATCCACACGCTCGTGCTCGGCCAGGCGATCACGGGCCAAGCCGCGTTCACCTGACCTCGAACCTGCCGCTGCGAGAGTGACCGCGCAATACTGATCACGCCTGAAGGGCTTCACCAGGGGATCTGGCTCCGGCCGAGCCACAGCCAGAGGGGAGGTCGCCGGTTGGTCGAGACGGTCGCTGAGCGCATCCTCTCGCTGCACGGCTGGGTCGCCCTGAGCGTGGTGTTCCTGCTGCCGGCCCTCGAGGCCTCGGCCTTCGTCGGCTTCCTGTTCCCCGGCGAGATCGCCGTCATCCTCGGCGGCGTGCTCGCCTTCGAGGGCCGCATCTCGCTGTCGGCGACGCTGACGGTGGCGATCGCCGGGGCGGTCATCGGCGACACGGTGGGCTACTGGGTCGGCCGGCGCTGGGGCCGGCGCATGCTCGAAGGCTCGCTGGGACGCTTCGTCAAGCCCCACCACATCGACCGGGCCGAGCGCTACCTCGCCGACCGGGGTGGCGGCAAGGCGGTGTTCTTCGGGCGCTTCACCGCCGCCCTGCGGGTGATGATCCCCGGCCTGGCCGGCATGGCCCGCATGCGCTACCGCACCTTCCTGCTCAACAACCTCGCCGGCGGTGCCATCTGGGCGACCGTCTTCGTGCTGCTCGGCTACGTCGCCGGCACCGGCTGGCGCCGGGTCGAGGCGCTGGCCAAGCGCGCCAGCCTGGTCCTGCTGCTGCTGGCCCTGGTGATCGGCGGCATCGTGCTCGGCGCGCGCTGGATCGCCAACCACCCTGAGCGCTTCCACGGCTGGGTCGACCGGCAGCTCTCGCGGCCCCTGATCGCCCGCATCCGCGTCCGGCGCCGCCGCGAGCTGGAGTTCCTCGCCCGGCGCCTGCGCCCGGAGGGCGCGCTCGGCCTGTCCCTCACCGTCGCGGTGCTGGCCCTGGTGGCCGTGACCATCGCCTTCGCCGCGATCGCCCTCGACGTGCTCGGCGCGCGTGAGCTGGCCCTGGTCGACCAGCCCGTCAACGAGCTCTTCCTGGCCCACCGGGAGGCCTGGCTGACCCGGGTGATGCTGGTGCTCACCACCCTCGGCGACGGGGTGACCCTGGCCGGCGTGGCGCTCGCCGTCGGCCTCACCTGGCGCTGGTACGCGCGCGCCTGGCGGCCGCTGGTGCTGCTCGCCAGCGTCCAGCTCGGCGCGCTGGCGTGCTGGTGGATGGTCAAGACGGTGGTCCCGCGGGTGCGCCCGGCGAACCCGCTGGTGGCGACGGGGGCGGTGGGGACCTCGTTCCCGTCGGCCCACGCGGTCGACGCCGCCGCGGTCTACTTCGTGCTGGCCGCGTTGCTGGCCGCCGGGCTGCCCCAGTGGGGCCGCAAGGTGGCCGTGTGGGCCACCGCCGTCGGGCTGGTCGTGGTGATCGGCCTGTCGCGGCTGTACCTCGGCGCGAACTGGTCCACCGACGTGCTCGGCGGCACCGCCCTCGGGACCGCCTGGATGCTGGTGGTGTGGACCACCGCGCAGACCCTCGGCCGCCGCCGCGAGAGCCGCCGCGGGCCGTTCCCCCAGGACGAGCCGCCCCTGCTGGTCCCCGGCGGCGCGGACCCCGACCAGGAGCGCGACGGCCGCTGAGCGTTCCGGGCGGGCTGGGTCGCCGCCGGTGGCCGACGCGGTAGATTGCGCGGGGACGCGGCGTCGGAGGGGTGGTCATGGCCGAGGTGCTGGTGCTCAGCGAGGCGGACGTGACCGGGCTGCTCGAGGTCGACGAGCTGCTCGCGGCGCTCGCCGACGCCTTCAGGGCGCTCAGCGCCGGGCGGGCCTCGGTGCCGCCGCGGGTCGCGGCCAGGACGGAGGCGGGGCTGCTCGGCGCCATGCCGGTGCACCTGCCCGGGGTCGCCCTCGGCGCCAAGCTGGTCGCCGTCTTCCCCGGCAACCACGCCGCCGGGCAGCCCTCCCACCAGGCGCTGATCGCGCTGTTCGAGGAGGCGGACGGCACCCCGCTGGCGCTGATGGACGGCACGCGCATCACCGCCCTGCGGACCGGCGCCGCGGCGGCGGTCGCCGCCGGCGCGCTGGCCCGCCCGGACGCGGCGGTGCTGGCGATCCTCGGCGCCGGCGTGCAAGGCCACTCCCACCTGGAGGCCTTCCCCCGCGTGCGGGACTTCCGCGAGATCCGCGTGGCCGCGCGCACGCCGGCGCACGCGGCCGCGCTGGCCGCCCGCCACCCGGCGGCCCTCGTGGCCGCCTCCTTCGAGGAGGCGGTGCGCGGCGCCGACGTGGTGGCCTGCTGCACCGACGCGCGCGAGCCGGTCCTCGACGCCGCCTGGCTGGCGCCGGGCGTCCACGTCAGCTCGGTCGGCGGCACCTTCGGCCCCGAGCTCGACGCCGCCACGGTCCGCCGCGGGCGGGTGTTCGTCGAGTGGCGCGGCGCGGCCAGCAACCCGCCACCCGCGGGCGCGCACGAGCTGCAGGGCCTCGACCCGGACGGGATCACCGAGATCGGCGAGGTGCTGGCGGGCACGCGGCCGGGCCGCACCGCCGCGGACGAGGTCACGGTCTACAAGTCGACCGGGCACGCGGTCGAGGACGCGGCCGCCGCCCGGCTCGTCTACGAAAGCGCCAGGCGCGCCGGCGTCGGCGTGACCGTCAGGATCTAGCCGCGCGGCCGGTTTTCACCTGCGCGCGCCGCCGCCGTTACCGGCTCGCGATCCTGTGGCGGGAGAACTAACCCGTCGTCCGAGCGAGCGGGGAGGAGGCGCGATGGGATCGGCTGCCGGGATCCTGATGGCGGTCGCGGCCCTGTTCGTGGCGCTCGGGGCGGGGTTCATGGTCATCGGCGCCAGGACCAGGAGGTCCTCGCGCGAGTTCATGGCGCGCGCGGTGCGCGTGCCCGGCCTGGTGGTCGACCTCGAGCTGCACCGCGGGGAGCACCGGCACGCGGGCGACCTCGACTCCGGCTACTGGGTGCCGCGGCTGCAGTTCACCACCGTCGACGGGCGGCCCGTCCAGACGCTGGCGATGTACGGCAGCGTCCCCGCCCCGGCCCGCCGCGGCGAGCAGGTGATGGTCCTGTACGACCCGGACCAGCCGACCAGGGCGCAGGTCGCCGACCGGAAGCTGGCCAGCGGCGGCTGCCTCTCGGGCGCGATGCTGCTGGCCGGCGGGGCCTTCGTGGTGTTCGGCCTGCTGTTCGGCGCGGTCGCCACCGTCATCCTGCTCAACTCCTGAGGCGCCACACGGCCTGGCGCACCTGGGCGAGGATGGTCGCGACCACGCCGTGACGCGCACGGCACGCGGAAGGGGTCGAGGCCGATGTCCTCGCCCTCCTCGCCGCCGGCAGCCTCGCCGCGTTCTCGGCCGCGGCGCGCAGGCACCGTTAGAGGCTGTCCCAGGTCACTGACGCGTATGCCTCGGCGAGCATGCTCAAGCCCTTGGACTCGACCGGAAGGCTCGTGCGGTCGACCGCGGTGACGGCGGCGATGCCGCGGGCGTTGCACAGGAAGGCTCCGTCGAGCGACGCGATCTCCCGCGGGCGCACGGCCGAGCGCCGTGAGGCCACGCCGCGCCGCGCGAGCTCGCGCTCCAGGAGCTGCATGGTGATGCCGTGCAGCATCGGCGCGTCCGGCCACAGCACCGCCGCGCCGTCGAAGAACCCGACGTTCGCCAGCGTGGTCTCGGACACGACGCCGCCGGGGCCCAGCAGCACCGCGTCGTCGAAGCCGTCGCGTTGCGCGCGTCGCCGGTAGTGCCCCTGGTCGGTGGTGACGTGCTTGATGTGGGCGTCCGGTCGCTGGTAGCGCGCCGACTGCAGGCGCTGGGGCGTCGCCATCTCGCCCGGCGCCCTGACGGTGACCATGGTGGCCGGCTCGCCGGGGGCTTCGAAGAGGTAGACGCGGACCGAGGCGTCCTTGGTGTCGCCGAGCGCGTGCCTGACCAGGGTCCGCACGCGCTCGCCGTCGAGGCCGACGCCGAACGCCTCGTGGTTGGCCGCCTCCAGCCTCCGCAGGTGCAGGGCCAGGCCGCGTGCCTTGCCGTCGCGGACCTGCATCGCGGTGAAGTGGCCGTAGGCCGAGACCGTCGCCCACAGCTGGTCGGGGGTTGGCGGCACCCCGTCGACCTCGATGTGGGTCATGCGGCTCGCCGAGCCAGGCGCGTCCTGTCGATCACCGGAGTCAGTGGAGGGGTCACGCGAGCGCCACGCCGGCCGGGTCCGCGCCGAGCCGGGCGGCCAGCTCGTCCGGGACCCGCACCCGCCAGGTGTGGCTGGCGCCGGCGACGGTCGCGCCGACCTCGAACTCCCGCTCGCCAAGGGCACGCGCGCTGCTCTCGGGCATGCACGGGATGCTAACGCGAACCGCTGGGCTGCGACCGAGGACCGCGTGTACGCGGACGCGGAGGCCCGGTGGGCCGAGCAGCGGCGGCCAGACCGAAAGGAGCAGCTGGTGGACCAGCCGGCGTTCGCCGCTGAGGGTCAGGCGGAGCCGCGGACGACCAGCTCGGTCTCGAGGATGACGCTGACGCCGACGGCCTCGCCGGCGAGCTTGGCGAGCAGCAGCCTGGTCATCTGGCGGCCCATCTCCTCGACGGGCTGGCGCACGGTGGTGAGCTGCGGCTCGGCGTGGCGGGCGACGATCGAGTCGTCGAAGCCGACCACCCCGACGTCGCCAGGCACCCGCCGCCCGGCGTCCTTGAGGGCGCGCAGGGCGCCGAGGGCCATCAGGTCGGAGGCGGCGAAGACCGCGTCGATGGCGGGCTCGCGGGACAGCAGCGCGGCCATCGCCCGCTGGCCGCTCTCCTCGCTGAAGTCGCCCGGCTCGACCAGCCGGTCGTCGGGCTCCAGGCCGGCGGCGCGCAGCGCGTCCCGCCACCCTTCCAGGCGGTCCATGCCGACGGCCATGTCCAGCGTGCCGGTGATGGTGGCGATGCGGCGCCGGCCGCTGGCGGCGAGGTAGGCGACCGCCTCGCGGGCGCCGCCGCGATTGTCGGCGTCCACGTAGCTGGCGGCGACGCGGCCCGCCGGCCGGCCCATCAGCACGATCGGGACGCCCGCGTCGACCAGCCGCCGCGGCAGGGGGTCGTCGCCGTGCAGGGAGGCGAGCAGCACGCCGTCGGCGTGGTGGTTGACGATGTAGCGCACCACCCGCTCGCGCTGCGACGGGTCCTGCGCCATCAGCAGGACGAACTGCAGGTCGGTGGTTGCCAGGACGGTGGCGATGCCGCGCGCCATCCCGGCGAAGAAGGGCTCGGCGAACACTCGCGCCTCGGGCTCGGAGACGATCAGCGCGACCGAGTCCGAGCGGCGCGTGACCAGGCTGCGCGCGGCTCGGTTGGGCACGTAGCCGAGCTTGCCGATGGCCTGCTCGACCACGGCGCGGCGCTCCGGGCTGACCCGCGGCGAGCCGTTCACCACCCGTGAGACGGTGGCCCGGGAGACGCCGGCGAGCGCGGCGACCTGCTCGAGCGTTGGCTGCCCTGCCGGGGCGGCGCTCTGCGGAACGGTCACCAGCTTCCTCCCGTTGTCGGGCAGAAGCGCGGGACCGGCTGCTGGGTGGGGAGCCTCACCGCCCCGACGGGCGGTCACCCCCGACACCCTCGCGCTCGCTGCTCATCGGCTGCATCCTCGCCGGGGCTCGGCCGTCTTGGTTGCACCCATGTCATTGTGCCTGAGACGGCAGGCCGCCCTGCCGGATCACCTCCGCGTACCACAGCGCGCTGTCCTTGGGGGTGCGCTGCTGGGTGGTGAAGTCGACGTAGACGAGGCCGAACCGCTGCGAGTATCCCCAGGTCCACTCGAAGTTGTCCATCAGCGACCAGGCGAAATAGCCGCGCAGGGGCACGCCCGCGGTGATCGCGGCGTGGCAGGCGCGCAGGTGGGCGTCGATGTAGCCGGTGCGCTCGCGGTCGTGGACGAGGCCGTCCGGGGTGAGCTCGTCGCCGAAGGCGGCGCCGTTCTCGGTGACCAGCAGTGGCACGGTCGTGTAGCTCTCGGAGACGCGGCGCAGCACCTCGACCAGCCCGGGCTCGTCGATCTCCCAGCCCATCCCGGTGACCGGCCGCCCGGCGCTGACGAAGCGGACGTGCTCGCTGGCCGGCCAGGGCGACTCCGCCGGCAGCGCCGAGGTCCCGTCGACGCCGGACTCGCCTGGCAGGCCCGACACGGTGTGGCGGCTGTAGTAGTTGATCCCCAGCAGGTCGACCGGGGTGGCGACGACCTCGAGGTCGCCCTCGTGGACGTGCCCGAAGTCGCCGTGGACGGCGAGGTCGGCCACCACGTCGTCCGGGTAGGAGGCCTTGAACAGCGGGTCGAGGAACAGCCGGTTCTGCAGCCCGTCGATGCGCCGGGCGGCGTCGAGGTCCTCCTCGGCGTCGCTGGCCGGGGACACCGCGTACAGGTTCACCGCGATGCCGACCTGGTGGTCGGGGTGCTGCGCGTGTAGCGCCTGGGTGGCCAGCCCATGGGCGAGCAGCAGGTGGTGGGCCGCCCGGACGGAGGCGGCCGGCTCCCGCCTGCCTGGCGCGTGCGCGCCGGAGGCGTAGCCGAGGAAGGCCGCGCACCAGGGCTCGTTGACGGTCATCCAGTGGTGGCTGCGGTCACCGATCGCCTCGCCGACCAGCTGCGCGTAGTCGGCGAAACGCCCGGCGACGTCCCGGAGCGGCCAGCCGCCGGCGTCCTCGAGCGGCTGCGGCAGGTCCCAGTGGTAGAGGGTCGGGTAGGGCTCGATGCCCGCCTCCAGCAGGGCGTCCACCAGCCTGCGGTAGAAGTCGAGGCCGGCCTGGTTGGCCGCGCCGGCGCCGGCGGGCTGCACCCGCGGCCACGACACCGAGAAGCGGTAGGCGGTGATGCCGAGGTCGGCCATGAGCGCGACGTCGTCGCGGTAGCGGTGGTAGTGGTCGATCGCCACGTCGCCGGTGTCGCCGCCGAGGGTGTTGCCGGGCGTGCGGCTGAACGTGTCCCAGATCGACGGGCCGCGGCCGTCGGCCGTGGCGCCACCCTCGACCTGGTAGGCGGCCGTGGCGGCACCCCAGGCGAACTCGTCCGGGAAGCGCAGGCCGACGTCCGGCCAGGCGCTGGTCCGGGTCTCTTGGTCCGATCGTTGAGCAGTCACGCCTTGAGCGCACCTTCCATGATTCCGCCGATGATCTGGCGACCGAACAGGGCGAAGATGACCAGCAGGGGCACGGTCGAGATCAGGGTCCCGGTGAACAGCAGGGTGTAGTCGGTGAAGTAGGCGCTGTTGAGCTGGTTGAGCGACAGCTGCACGGTCGGGTTGTCCGGGTTGAGCACCACCAGCGGCCACATGAACTCGTTCCAGGTCTGCATGAAGGTGAACAGGCCGAGGACGGCCATGGCCGGCCGCAGCGCCGGCAGCACCACGTGCCAGTAGATGCGGATGGTGGAGGCGCCGTCGACGCGGGCCGCGTCGATCAGCTCGTCGGGGACCGCCTGGCTGGCGTACTGGCGCATCATGAACACGCCGAAGCCGGTGACCAGGAACGGCACGATCACGGCCTGGATCTGCCCCGTCCAGTGGAGCTTCACCATGATCATGTACAGCGGGATGATGCCCATCTGGACCGGCACCATCATGGTGCCGAGGATCACCAGCAGCAGCGCGTTGCGGCCGCGGAAGCGGAGCTTGGCGAAGGCGAAGCCCGCCAGCGAGCCGAACAGCATCACCGACAGCGCCACCACGCTGGAGGCCAGCGCGGAGTTGAACAGGCCCTTGGCGAAGTGGGCGCTCTCGGTCGAGAACAGCCGCTGCAGGTTCGAGCCGAGGTTGCCGCCGGGCACCATCGGCGGCGGCACGTCGCCGACGACGTCGTTGGTGCGGGTCGCGACCACCAGCATCCAGTAGATCGGGAACACCGACAGGGCGATCGTGGCGACCAGGGTGACGTAGGTCAGCGGGCTCGCCTTGAACAGCCTGCTCGAGCCGCGCGGCGCGTGGCGCTGCGACGGGCGCGGCCGTGCCACGGCCAGGGGAGGTGGCCTCGTTTCGATCGCGGACATCAGCGGCCCCCTTTCACCCGGTCGAGCGGAGACGGCGAATGATCAGGAAGTTGACCAGCGAGGCGAGGATGATGATCAGGAACAGCACCCAGGCGATGGTGGCCCCGTAGCCGTACTTGTAGTTCCGGAACGCGTTCTCGAACATGTACATGGTCATCGTCTGGAACTGGCCGAGGGTGCCGCCGCCCATCTGCCCGCTGCCGAACAGCAGCGGCTCGGTGAACAGCTGCAGGCCGCCGATGGTGGAGATGATCGCCGTGAAGATGATCGTCGGGCGCAGCAGCGGCACGGTGATGCGCAGGAACTGCTTGGCGCGCGAGGCGCCGTCGATCGCGGCGGCCTCGTAGAGGTCGCGCGGGATCGCCTGCATGGCGGCCAGGTAGATGAGCGTGTTGTAGCCGGTCCAGCGCCAGTCGACCATGGTCGAGATGGCGATCCACGACGACCACTTGTCCGCCTGCCACTCGATCTTGTGGACCCCGAAGAAGCCGAGCACCCAGTTGACCATCCCGTAGTCGCGGCCGTAGAGCTGGCTGAACACGATGGCGACGGCCGCGACCGACGTGACCATCGGGACCAGCACGCCCATGCGGAAGAAGGTCCGCGCCCGCAGCCACTGGTTGAGCAGGCTCGCCAGCCCCAGCGCGGCCAGCAGCTGCGGCACGGTCGCGACCACGAAGATGCCGAACGTGTTGACCACGCTGTTCCAGAAGTCCCCGTCGGCCAGCAGCTTGCTGTAGTTGTGCAGCCCGATGAAGTGGCGGCCGCCGATCAGCGACCAGTCGTGCAGGGAGACCCAGAACGTGTAGCCGATCGGGAACAGGCCGAACACCGCGAACACCAGGAAGAACGGCGCGATGTAGAGGTACGGGGACCCCTTGATGTCGAGCCACGAGCGCCGGGCGCGCCACCCGGACACCCTTGGGGTGCCGTCGGGGTGCGCCGGAGGCGCGGTGGCCTGCCGGCTCCGAGCCGGTGGCGGGCGCAGTTCGAGGCCCATGGTCAACCTTCCGGTCTGGTCAGGAGCAACCTCGGTGACACCAGTGTGACCGCAGTGGGTTCGTCACCGGCCGGCGCGCTTGGCGCAGGCCGGCCGGTGACGACGGGCTCAAGCCGTGACGGCTGCTAGTCCGCTTGCTTCTTGGCGTCAGCGATGGCTCGCTGCCACGCCGCGTCGGGCGAGAGCTTGCCCTGCTCGACGGCGCGGAGGTCGTCGTCGACCTTCTCCCGCACTGGCTGGTGCTTCGGGCCGAGGTAGACCGGCTTGAGCGCCTGGGCGCCCTCGCTGAAGATCTGGCCGATCGGCGCGTTGTTGAAGTACGGGTCCTTGAGGCTCTGCACCGCGGGGTTGTCCTCCGCGATCGGCGAGGACGGGAAGGTCTTCTTCGCCTTGAACGCGGCCGCCTGGCTGTCCGGGCTGGTCAGGAACTTGGCGAGGTCAGCGGCCTCCTTGGGGTGCTTGCTCTGGGTGGGAACGGCCAGGAAGGAGCCGCCCCAGTTGCCGCCACCGCCGGGCACGGCGGCAACGTCCCACAGGCCCTTCTTCGACGCGCCGGACTGCTCCTGGATGATGCCGAGCATCCATGCGGGCGCGGCGACGGTGGCGAACGCGTCCTTCTTGAAGCCCGCGTTCCAGGCCGGGTCGAAGGTGCGCAGCGCCGCGGACAGGCCCTCGGAGTTCATCCGGGTGCTCAGGTCCCAGGCGGTCTTGACGCGCGGGTTGGTGTCGATCACCAGGTTGTTCGAGGTGTCGAAGTAGGTGAAGTCACCCTGCTGGTTGAGGATGGTGTTGTAGACGTTGGTGAGCG
>WNFZ01000200.1_pt1 | contig 54959 bp, 47 predicted proteins | sample 5400081 | NCBI WGS metagenome assembly WNFZ01 (sample SAMN13153365, study PRJNA577476) | soil metagenome | isolation source: 80 cm soil or saprolite under grassland replicate 1 | place: USA:California | collected 2016-06-15
AGACGGAGGTCGAAATCGCCACCGGCGAAACTAACGCGCCTGAGGCCCTAGAAAAATTGGGGAAGCCATCCGAATTCACCTGCCCGGAATGTCACGGAGTATTGTGGGAGTTGAACGACAAAGATCTACTCCGGTTTAGGTGCCGCGCGGGCCATGCCTATCTGGCTGAGAGTTTGCACGAAGAGCAGTCGGAAACAGAGGAGGATATGCTTTGGGAGGCGTTTCGCGCTCTTGAAGAAAGCGCCGCTTTGGCCAGGCGTATCGCAGAGTCGGAACGCGAGCGCAATCGCGCGGAGGCCGCTATGCGCTACGAGGAATCGGCGCAAAAGAAAGAGCGGAGGGCGACGGCGATCCAACAGATGCTGCTAAAAGATGAATTGTCGAGTTGAGATCGAGGTCGTGATTGCGAGCTTTTGCGCATTGTGCTGGGAACATGGCGCTGTTGTGTCCCGCCTTGCGCTCGATGAGGAAGTCGCCGAACCGGAAGCCGCATAGGCCGATGTCTTTTGATCAGGGCGCAGAAGACTGTGTGCGCCGGCTTGAATCAGGCGGTCGGTAGGGAGTTTTCAATTTCTAGATCAAAGCCCGGCAGGATCGGGGGATCGTGCAGCGCTGATTTCATTCTGTGCGCATATGCGATACAGATCGAACACCAGGCTGCGTTGCCGGGCTTTGATCTAGAACTGCGTGTAATCGCGCAACGCAATGGGCGCCTTTTCACTTGATCTCGTGAATTTACCCGTTCGGACGCTCTCCATCTCGCTAAGTTCGACAAACTGACGGTAGGAACTCGCGGCACAATGCTTGCCGGAGTGATCAGCGCAGAACGGAGATCAAAAATCATTCAACAACACCCAGAGAGAGGAGGGGACAATGAAAGTTCAAGACGTGATGACCAGTGAAGTGAAATCATGCCGTCCGGAGACCAGCCTGGCGGCCGCGGCGGTGATGATGCTGGACTGCGATTGCGGAGCGCTGCCGGTGGTGAACGACGAAAACAAGGTGATCGGCATGATTACCGACCGCGACATCGCCATCGCCGCCGCGACCAAAGCGCATTTCGCTTCGGAAATACCGGTCGGCGAAGTCATCTCGCGGAAAGTCTATTCCGCTATGCCGGATGAAGACATTCACGCCGCGCTCAAGACGATGCGCCACGAAAAGATACGGCGGCTGCCGATCGTCAATCGTGACGGGACGCTTCAGGGGATTTTGTCTCTCAACGACATCGCCCTCTGCGCAGAAGAGGAGGAAGGGCGACGTCATCCGGAACTCACCTACGAAGGCGCCATGAGCGCGTTCAAGGCGATCTGTGAACATCGCCCGACTCGTCGGGCGGCGGCGGCCTGAATTGCGATTCGTACAAAGCGCGAGAGGCCGTCAGACCGCCGCTGATTTCGGCGCCGATTGTTTTGATTCCGGGAATGTCTGCAACTATTGAGTTTCGGAAAATTCCGTTTGCAAAAACAGGCGTATTTTCGTGGGAATTCGCCAGTTTTTGTAAACTTATTTATCTGAAGCTCAATAAAAATCAGCGGCGGTCTGACGGCCTCTCGCGCGATCAAAGCCGCCTCAGGCCGCTTCCTTGATCGGTGGCATGTACGTTTCGTAACGCCAGGGCGGATCCGGACGATCCAATTCACGGTCCGGTTCCCAATTGCCGGAAACGACCATGTCTATCGCTTCGCGGAACGACGCTCCGATTTCAGGTTCGACATCCAGCTTGACGCACGCGGCCAGGTACCGGTTCATAATCAGTTCAACCTTTGCCCGGTCATCCGGCGACAGCCCGCGGTAACGGCGCAGTTGCGTCTCATCCTTTATCTTGAAATTCATCTAAACTCCTCCTTCTCCGCTGTCAGCACACCGCCGGTTCGCTGTCGAGTTGGCGCACTCCACCTTTTGGGAATCGACTTTAATTCCTTTCTCATCAGGTTCGTTCGTTGATCGATTGTATGGCTGGAGTGTTGACAGCCGATCTTTGTTCATCGCATTTGATGGCGCCTTTAGCGCATTCGTTGCGCGCCGCAGTCCATGGCCACTGGGAATCTATATTCAATGTCTGAGCGGATGATTCATACGCCGGTCATTCATAGCGTAGCGCTTCAATCGGATCGAGACCCGCCGCCTTGCGCGCCGGGTAGTAGCCGAAGAATATGCCCACCCCGGCTGAGAAGCCGACCGCCCCCAGGATCGCCGCGAACGAAACCAGCGTTTGCCAGCCGAGCATTCGCGGGATGAGGATTGAAATCGCCACGCCGAGCAGTATTCCAATCAGCCCGCCGATCAGGCTGAGCACGATGGATTCGATCAGAAACTGAGTCCGCACCGCCGAGGACCGCGCGCCGACGGCCATGCGAACGCCGATTTCGCGCGTGCGCTCGGTGACCGACACCAGCATGATGTTCATGATCCCGATGCCGCCCACCAGCAGCGAAACGCCGGCGATGCTCCCCAGCAGCCACGTCATAATCCGGTTCGTCTCGACCGCCGCCTCGGCGACGTCCGCCAGGTTGCGGACGGTGAAATCGCTCTCCTCGTTCTGCGAGAGCCGGTGGCGCTGGCGCAACAGGTCGGTGATCTGCTGCTGCGCCGTGTAAGTCGTCTCCGGCGAGATCGCCGAAACGTAGGCGAACTGCACATGCGTAATGGCGAGCATTTTCTTCTGGACGGTGGTATACGGCGCGAACACCAGATCGTCCTGGTCGCGGCCCTGCGGGTCCTGTCCCCTCCGGGTCAAGACTCCGATGACTCGAAACGGCATGTTCCTGACCCGGATCGTCTGGCCGACCGGGGCGGCGCCGGGAAAGAGATTATCAGCGACGGTCTGGCCGATGACTGCGACGCGAGCCGCTGTGCGGACATCGGCTTCGGTGAAGAACTCCCCGCTTTGAATGGCCCACTTGCGAATCTGTAGGAACTGTTCACTGACCCCTTGAACCGAGCTGTTCCAGTTCCTGGCGCCGAAGACCAGTTGCGCGCGGGTGTTGACGGCGGGACTGGCCGCCGCCACGCTCGGAATCTCGCGCCGGATCGCTTCGATGTCGTCAACAGTCAGAGTGTTCAGGCTGGTCGCGCCGGTCCCGCTGCGCACCCCGCCCACGTTCTGCGAGCCTGCGCCGACGAAGAGCAGGTTAGTCCCGACGCTGGCGATCTGCGCCTGCACCGAGGCTTGCGCCCCCTGCCCGATGCTGACCATCGCGATCACGGCGGCGACGCCGATGACGATGCCGAGCATCGTCAGAGCCGAACGCGCCTTGTTGCGGGCCAGCGCGCGAAAAGCGATGCGCAAGATCATCGGGAGGTCTACGAACTTCTTGTCGGGCAGTAGGAGAGCCGAAGGCGACTTCTGGTAATTCATCGTCGCGGACATCAGCCGCAACTCCGCGGCGGCGGCGCGACGGCTGACGACGGATTCGTCGCGGTCGATCTCGCCGTCCTTGAAGACGATCACACGCTCGGCGAACTCGGCGATGTCCGGCTCGTGCGTGACGATGATCAGCGTGATGCCCAACTCGCGGTTGAGCCGCTGGAAGACGCTCATAATCTCGACCGACGTTCGCGAGTCGAGGTTGCCGGTCGGCTCGTCGGCCAAGATGAGCGATGGGCGATTGACCAATGCCCTGGCGATGGCTATGCGCTGTTGCTGGCCGCCCGAAAGCTGATTCGGATAGCTGCGCTCGCGGCCCGCAAGCCCCACGGCCGCCAGCGCCTCCACCGCGCGCCGGCGGCGCTCAGCCGTTTCGACGCCGGCGTAGAGCAGCGGTAGTTCAACGTTTTCCAGCGCCGAGGTGCGCGGCAGCAGGTTGAAGCCCTGAAAGACGAACCCGATTTTACTGTTGCGGATGTCGGCGCGCTCTTCCTTCGAGAGTTGTGACATGTCCCGGCCGTCGAGTATGTAAGTCCCCCGCGTCGGCCGGTCGAGGCAGCCGATGATGTTCATCAGCGTTGATTTGCCTGAGCCTGACGCGCCCATGATAGCTATAAACTCGCCTTGATCGACGGTTAGAGAAACGCCGCGCAGCGCAGGCGCATCGACATCTCCGGTCGAGTAGACCTTGTGAATGCCTTCCAGCCGGATCAATGTGAGGGAGGGTTCCGCCGAAGGCTCCGGCTCAGCGACCGGGGGTGTTACCTGAGAGGACTCTTCAATTACCAACTGCATATGACCTTCCTTATCGTGGCCTCATCCCGCCGCCTGGGCCGCCGGGCGCGTTCCTGAATCCTGGCGCGCTCTGTGAGGATTGAGATTGACTCTGACCTGAGACTGTTTGGCCGACGATGACTATTTCGCCTTCCTGTAAACCGCTCCCGACCACTTCGGTCGCGGCGCCATCAGTGATCCCGATCTTGATCAGGCGCGGCAGCGGCTTTTTATCCGGCCCCGGCGCCCAGACGATGCGCGACTGGCCTTCCAGAACTGGGTCGGTCGCCGAAGCGAAATCGAACCCGCGATCCGATTCAGGTAGCGCTTCGCGTACCTGCTTCCGTGTCAGTCCTTGCGGAGAGAATCGCAGAGCGGCGTTAGGGACTTTGATCGCGTTTTTGCGCTCCGCGATGTAGAAGGTCAAGTTGGCCGTCATGCCGGGCTTGAGCTTCAAGTCCGGGTTCTTCACGTCAATCACGACGTTGTAAGTGACGACATTCTGGACAGTCTGCGGGTTGAGTCGAAGCTGGTTGATCGTTCCTCGAAAGCTCTTACCCGGGAACGCGTCAACTGTGAAATTGACGCGGTTGTTCGTATTGATCATCCCGACGTCGGCCTCGTCGATGTTGGCGATGACCTGCATCTGCGTCAGGTCATTGGCGATGGTGAAGAGCGTCGGGGCCTGCAGACTGGCGGCCACGGTCTGTCCCACGTCCACATTGCGCAGGATGACGACGCCGTCAATCGGCGAACGGATGGTCGCATGGCTCAGATTGACTTCGGCCAGTTCCAGCGCGGCCGTGGTCTGTTGAATTTGCGCCTGCGCCAACTCCACCTGCGCCTGCGCCTGCTTAAGCCCCGCGTCGGCTGACGACCGCTCACTGACGCGAGCCTGGTCGAGTTGGGCCGACGCCTGGTTATATCGCGCCTTGGCAGCCTGATGACTGGTTCGCGCCAATTCAAAATCACGCTGCGAGATAATTCCGTGTTCGGCCAGTTCCTCTTGCCGCTTAAGCAGGCTCGCCGCGTCGTCGAGCTGCGCCCTGAGCGCGGCGACATTGGCGCGGGCGCTCGACACGCCCGCGCGTAGGTTCTCGACCGTGGCCTTTGCGGCCGACAGTTTCGCGTTTGCGTCGGCGCCGTCTGCGCGGGCTTGTTTGAGGTTGGCGCGAGCCTGCTTGACCTGAGCCTGGAAGATCGCCGGATCGAGCTGGGCGATGACCTGGCCCTTCTTCACTCCGGAATTGAAGTCGGCGTACAGGGCCTGAATCGTGCCCGAGGCCTGAGACCCGACCTGAACGGTGGTAACAGCCTGAAGCGTTCCGGTGGCGCTGACGGTGTTTCGGATGTCGCCCCTTTCGACTTTTGCGGTCATGAACTCTTCGACTTTTGCGCGGCTGCTCCACAGCGTATATCCCGCTATGACCGCAACCGCGACCGCGCCGGCTGTCACAAAGTAAAGCCATCTTTTGTTGAGCGCTTGTTTCATAAATAATCCTCCCCCCTGTCATGTGAGTAAAAAAATATGGCAGTCGGCGTGCCGCGAAAGCTGATACTGATTCTTTGGGATTTATAGCGGTGTAGGGTGATCCGGTTATGTCGGGGTGAGTGTTTTCGCTCACTGTGTTGGGTAACATCACTCAAAATATCGCAGTATTCCGCTTCGGTCTCAATCAAACAATCGTGTTTCCTTCCGGCATCCGGTTTGCCATAAATGAAAAGAGAGGGAAGTCGTTTTCGATCAAGACAATCAAATGCCGGAGGGAAAGTCATGAAAAGAAATCTATTATTCCTTGGCGGGATCGGCCTCGGCGCGGGGCTGATGTATATGTTCGACCCCGACAGAGGCAGAAGACGTAGAGCGACCGCGCGCGACGCGGCGCATCACATAGTCAACGCCTTTGATGACACGGTAGGGAAGACTTCACGAGACCTGAGCAACCGCGCCCAGGGGATCGTGGCCGAACTCAATTCGATCTTCAGATGCGAAGAGGCGGATGATGACGTGGTCGCCGCAAGGGTCAGATCTAAACTCGGACGCGCGGTTTCGCATCCGCACGCCATTCAAGTCGCCGTCAATCAAGGCCGCGTCATGTTGAGCGGGCAGATTCTGGCGAGCGAAGTCGATCAGCTTCTCGAGCGCGTCCGGTCAGTTCGCGGCGTGACGGGTGTCGAGAATAGGCTCGAAGCTCACGAGCAGGCTGAAGGCGTGTCTTCGCTACAGGGCGGGGCTCCACATCCAGGCGAAACATCCGAACTGATGCAGTCGAACTGGTCGCCTGCCATAAGATTCCTGGCGGGGATAGGCGGAGGCGCGCTGACGCTTTACGGCGCTCGCCGAAAAGACGTCTTCAGCGCGGCGGTCGGACTCGGTCTGGTCACGCGCAGCTTGACGAATATGGAGATGAAGGATTTGATCGGGCTTGATGGCGGTCACGGGATCACCGTGCGGAAAACCATCACCATCAACGCGCCTGTCAGGAAAGTTTTTGAACTCTGGAGCCGTCACGAAAACTTCCCGAGCTTTATGTCCCGTGTGCGGGAGGTGAAAGACCTGGGCAATGGCCGTTATCACTGGACGGTGGCCGGGCCTGCAGGAATTCCGGTCGAATGGGAAGCCGTGATCACAAAGCTGGAGCCCGACCGGCTGATCGCCTGGCAGAGCGCGCCGGGTTCGATGGTCGAGCAACAGGGGATAGTTCGATTCCGATCGGACGGCGACGACAAGACGGTGGTTGACGTCAGACTCTCTTACTATCCCCCGGCGGGAGAGCTCGGACACGCCATCGCGTCGCTGTTCGGCGCCGATCCGAAGAGCGAGATGGACGATGATCTGATGCGGATGAAGTCATTCATCGAAACGGGACATCAACCACACGACGCCTATGAAAAACAAATGCGTGGGTCTCCGGTTCATTAGAAGGAGGAAAGCGATGTTAGCCGAATTGAGCATTACTATGCTCGGACGCGGAACTCATCTGAGCGGAGATCTGGGCAGAATACTGAAGATCATTGACGAGAGCGGAATCCGTTACCGGCTGACGCCTTCGGGAACCTGCCTAGAAGGCGAGTGGGACGAGGTAATGGATTTGGTAAAAAGATGCCACCGGGAGGCCCGGTCATTTTGCACCTACGTGTTGACGACGGTGAGGATTGAAGACGAGTCGGGCGCAACCGACAAGCTGAATGAAAACATCTCTTCGATCGAGCGAGCCGTAGGCCATCAGCTCAAACACTGACTCAGGTCTTCAGATACTGTCAATCACTCGCCGCAACTTCTCGTTAACCTGCTTTGCGACTATCTCGAGCTGTGGATTGCCGACGATCGAAAGCATCTTGTCGGCGTCAATCGCTGAGACTACAACGCGGCCCTCGCGTTCATAAACCACGACATTGCACGGAAGCAGTAAACCCAGATCAGGCTCTTCTTCGAGCGCCTGGAGCGCGAGCGGCGGGTTGCAAGCGCCCAGGATCAGGTATCGATAGAAATCAATCCCCAGCTTCTCTTTCAGTTTCTGGCTGATGTCTATTTCGGAGAGCACACCGAACCCTTCCGCCCCGAGCGATTCCTTCGCGCGCTGGACGGCAGTATTCCAGGGAATATCGAGAACTCTGTGATAGCCATAGCCGGTTTCGTATCTTGCGATTGAAGACAATTTAGTTTCCATGACCTCACCTCTACTCAACACCGCCTTCGAATCCAGGCGTCGCCTTCGATTCCTTCTCAGGAACCTCTGTCAGCGTCGCCTCGGTCAGCAACAGGACGCTCGCCACCGAGACGGCGTTCTCGAGCGCGATCCGCACGACCTTGGTCGGGTCGATGATCCCGGCCTCCATCAGGTCCACGTACTCGCCGCGCGCCGCGTCAAATCCATAATTGCCCGTGCCCTTACGCATCTCGTTGACCACGACGCCGCCGTCGAACGCCGAGTTTTCGGCGATCTGGCGCGTCGGCGCTTCGAGCGCGCGCTTGAGAATCAGGAGTCCTGTGCGCTCGTCGCCTTCGCATTTTTCGGCCTCGGCCTCGACAGCGTCTATCGCCCGCAACAGCGGCAGGCCGCCTCCCGGCGCTATGCCTTTGGCCATTGCGGCCTTGGTGGCGCTGATCGCGTCGTCGAACGCATCCTTGCGATTCTTCAGTTCGGCTTCCGACGGGGCGCCTACGCGGATCACTGCCACGCCGCCGGCCAGCTTCGCCAACCGCTCCTGCAATTTCTCCTTGTCGTAATCCGAAGTCGCCAGCTCGATCTGTTTGCGAATCTCGGCGCAGCGCCCGTCAATCGCCTGTTTGGCCCCCGCGCCGCCGATGATCGTCGTGTTCTCTCTGCCGACTACAACACGCTTGGCCCGGCAGAGGTCGGCCAGAGAGAGCTTTTCGAGTTTCAACCCGAGTTCCTCCGCGACCAGTTGACCTCCGGTCAAAATAGCGATGTCCTGCAACATCGCCTTGCGGCGGTCGCCGAAGCCCGGCGCTTTGACCGCGACGCACGCGAGCGCGCCGCGAATCTTGTTGACGACCAGCGTCGCCAGCGCCTCGCCTTCGACATCTTCTGCGATGACGAGCAACGGCTGAGCCGATTTGGCGATCTGTTCGAGCAGCGGGAGCAGGTCGTCCATCCGCGTGATCCTCTTTTCGTAAAGCAGGATCAGCGGCTCTTCCAAGACGGCCTCCATCTTCTCGGCGTTGGTGATGAAGTAAGGCGAGATGTAGCCGCGGTCGAACTGCATGCCTTCTACCACCTCGAGCGCGGTCTCGGTGGTCTTGGCCTCCTCGACTGAAATCGCGCCTTCGGCGCCGACCCGCTCCGTCGCGTCCGCGACCATCTCGCCGATGGCCGGGTCGTTGTGAGCCGAGATCGTCGCCACCTGCGCCTTCTCGCGGCGACTCTGCACGGGGCGTGAAATCGCGCGGATGGCTTCGACCGCCACGCGCAGTCCGCGATCGAGGCCGCGTTTGAGGTCGACGGCGCTCGCGCCCGAGGCGACGTTGCGCACGCCGTCGGCGAATATCGCGTGCGCGAGCACGGTCGCCGTGCTGGTTCCGTCGCCGACCGTTTCGCCGGTCCGTTCGGCGGCCTCGCGCATCATCTGCGCGCCGAGGTTCTCTTCGTGATCCGAGAAACTGACCTCTTTGGCGATGGTCACCCCGTCGTTGCAGACGAGCGGCTTGCCCCACTTCTTTTCGATCAAGACGCTCTTCGATTTCGGGCCGAGCGTGACGCGCACGGCGTCGGTCAGGGACGTGGCGCCGCGCAGAATCTTTTCCCTCGCCTCGGAGCGGAATAACAATTGTTTATGAGCCATATTGATCCTCTCCTTCAATCACCTATTCACGGCAATGAACAAGAATATTCACGAATGGATACAGTGGAGAGCATGCAATAGTCGCTCGAGTCTCATCGTTGCGGCATTTTGCGGCGCCCGCCGCGATCTGTTGCGTAATCTCGCGCAAAGTTCCCTGATTGGCAGCCAGTTATCCTCAGCAAAATGAACGCTTCTTCAATGGTCTTTCATTTGCACTCTACTCTGGCGTATGAGAAATCAATTTCAACAATTGGCGCCTCAAAGATTGAATCGAATCGGGGGGCGAGGACTGTTGGCGCTGACGTTCGCGCTATCGGTTGTAGTGAGCGCCGGCGTCGCGCAACTGCGGTTGCACGACATTCCGGAGCCCTTGCATCGACAACTCGATGTCGGCGCGGATGAAGAGGTGACCTTCGTTCAACTGAGCGCCGAACCTTTCAGCTACCGCGACGCTGTGCGATTCAGCAACGGCAAGGAGATCCTCCTGCCGAAGCTAGAGGAAGGACAGCGGGTGGACGTGTTATGCCTTTCATTCGATACCGAGCCGGCGGCGGTTGCCAGCTTCAGCCAGTGATTCATTACGCGATCAGCAGAGAGTTAGCGAGAAATATAAGCTCGGTCCATATCTGAACGTGCGAGATACGGCGGTTACAGCATGAAGGAGGAACGGCTTCAAACCACTTTCGCCACGATCAAAGTCAGATCGTCATACTGCGGCGCGCCGGCGGCGAACCGGGCGATTTCAGACAGAATCAGCTCGCGCAACGCAACTGCCGGAAGCTGCCGATGCGCCGCGACCAATTCAGTCAGGCGCGCCTCGCCAAACTCCGCTTCGTCGGCATTCATCGCTTCTGAAACGCCGTCAGTGAAGAGGAGCAGAAGGTCGCCAGGACGCAGTTGCAATGTCTCCTGTTGGTAGACCGATTTGCCAAACAACCCGACGGCCAAGCCGCCTGTTTCCATGCGGGTCACTTCGCACGCGCCGGTTTGTTGCAGCGCTGGCGCGTGCGGCGCCCCATCTGAATAGCCGAGCGCCCCGAGCGCGTCGAGCCGGCTGGCGGCGACCTCGGTTGGCCGGAACAGCATCGGCGCATTGTGGCCCGCGTTGACGTAGGTCAACGTACGCTGCGTGTCGTCATAGAGACCGTAAAAGAAGGTTGCGTATTTGCTGCTGCCGGTCGAGGCGTGCATCAATCGATTGATCTCGCTAATGAGTTCGTCCACGCGATTGCCGTAGGCTGGCAACTGCCGGAGTAATCCAGTGTTTTCAGATGCGGCAGCGTTTGCGGTAAGAGTTCGGCTTGCACTTCTTTGGCAAATTCGATTTCGTGTTTGAGCTTCTCCTGTTCGGCCACCTGGCTGATCAACTGCGCGTAATCAAGCGCAATCGCCGTCTGCTGCGCCACTGCGAGCAGCAATTCTTTATCTTCTTTTGAGTAGGGTTCTTCCGACAGCTTCTCGCCCAGACTGATGAAGCCCAGCAACCGCTCGGTCGTCGACAAAGGAACGATCAGTCGGGTGTGGAGTTGTTCGAGTAGGCGCCGTTCCTGAAACAACGCATCCTTTTGCATATCCATTCTGGACAGCGTGTTCGTCCACCAATGCGGATCATCCAGCCAGACTTCAACCGTTGCGGGTTCGCCGGCAACCGCGCGCTCCAGATAGCGCGGGATAAAAGCGTTGGCGAGGAACGCCAATCGGGCATAGGTTTCAGGCGTGTGCAAGGTTTCGTTGCCATCGCGCGAGTGCGACCGGAACCCGTAACAGCGAAACCGGTCAGCTGTGGGCGCAGCAAGTTTGATTGACGAGATTGCCAGTTGATTCCCATCGGCGGGGAGGAAAGTCATTTCAATGCCGCGCAGAAAGATCGCCACCTGATCGGGATAGAGCGAATCGCTTAGTATTGCAAACCACGGCGCAGAATCACGCGGATGCCCAATACACGATGCTTGACCACGACATAGACAAACGACAGCGGAAAGATTCCCAACGTCGCCCCGAGCATAAGGATCCGCCACAGCGAAGGCGGGCGATCCTCGGCTGGAAAAAAGATTGAAGAGATTACCAGTGGCAACAGCCCAACCATGGCCCCGGCCAGCAAGATCAGCATCCGCCACTTTTCATCTTTCGTTTCAGCCCGGACCGTATTGAGCAGTAGCGAACTCAGGCCGACGATAAACAGGAGCAAGACCATGAGGTTGAAAACCTTCCCAAACCCCGTCAGCGCATTCCCCAATCGCTGCGCCTGGTCGAACGAAGTGTACTCGAACCACGTGGTCGCCAGACTTACGAGCCAGACGATGATCGTCAGCCCCAGCAGCAAACGATTGAGCCACGGGGCCTTGCGATCAAGCAGCGACGGCGAAGGGAAGCGCAGAAAAAACAGGGCGAAGAGGTAACCCACAAATGTATTCAAGGTCGTTTGCCAGAGCAGCGCGAACTCCCTGACGCCAACCGGGAAGGTTTTGTACTGCACGCCGATCATTTTACCTGCGCCGCGCACATTGTAGATAGCCAGAATCCGGTCGCCTTTTTGCAGCCCCCCCTGCGCCGCAAGCGTCGGCTGGCCGGAAGGGTTTTTCGGTCTGACCGAACGCACGGTCAGTTGATTGCCTTCAATGGTGTAACTCGCTCCGGCGGCCCATTCGATGGTCGAACTGGGACTGGAGAACAGGTGGTAGATATGCATCCCCCTAATGAGCAGTGTCGCGCTGAACAAAACCAGCAGCAGCCAGATGCGTTTGTTCATAACCGTTTCCGAACGTGAATTCGCAGTGAGTGATTGCAGTATGTATGCCGAAACGAAATCATCGGCGCCCCTTCGGTCAGTCATCTTGAATCATGAGAACGATTCACACAAAATCCGCCAAATTAGCGGTGTGTCAGCCGGTCAAGATCGCTCGTGGCTGCTGAATGAACCCTGTAATCAATTGATAATAGAGAGATTATAAGGCGACTGGCGAACATCTGCCATTCCGAATACTATGGCGGGGAAGGATCAACGAGCGTTCCACCGGAGCCCCCTTTTTTGAGAAAACATTTGCGGAGGGCAGCGGCCCGGTGTACTCATTCGTTATGTGGCTTCATCCGCGCGGGTTTTCCGGTAGGTCAAAGGATGTGGAACAGGCAAATGCATCATAGAGAACGCCACAGGTCGGAGCGTATTGGATGGCTTCGAGCCGCCGTCCTGGGCGCTAACGACGGCATTGTTTCAACTGCAAGTCTAGTCCTCGGTGTGGCCGCTGGAGGCGCGACGCGAAGTGGCATCGTGATTGCCGGCGTCGCTGGCCTTGTGGCTGGCGCGATGTCAATGGCTGCAGGGGAATACGTCTCGGTGAGCTCGCAAGCAGACACGGAGGAAGCTGACCTGGCGGTCGAGCGTCGGGAACTGGCGACACAGAACGCTGCCGAGCGAGAGGAGTTGGCACGCATCTATGTCGACAGAGGTGTTGAGCCCGCACTCGCCGCGCAGGTGGCCGCGCAATTGATGGCTCGCGATGCGCTTGGCGCGCACGCGCGCGATGAGCTCGGCATCTCCGATAGGACGCGCGCGCGTCCCGTGCAGGCGGCATTTGCGTCGGCGGGGTCCTTTTCGATGGGCGCCGCGGTACCATTGGTGGTCGTGTTTCTCACACCCGCGAGCATGCTCGCCCCTGCGGTTACCGGAACCTGCCTTGCGTTGTTAGCGATTCTCGGCGGGCTCGCAGCTCGTGCTGGCGGCGCATCGGCAAGGGTGGGTGCGACGAGGGTGACGTTCTGGGGTGCGCTCGCAATGGCGATAACATATGGCGTCGGGGCGCTGTTCGGCGCCGTTGTCTGATGTTCCAGGCTCACGAACGCCGCCGCAAACCCAATTGATAACTGGCCACATAACTTGCGGTTGCGCCGGAGCCGGCGCAGCGGAGGCACGATGGCGCATCCAACGCCGTCGCGCCGGCCCGGTGAACCTGGCGTTGGATGGGGTCTCGTTGCCATAGTGGGGGGTTCGGTGACTTATTGATGGTGTTGCAATCGGACAATCGAGATCAGTACCAAGTGCTTGATCCTGTAGCTTGAGTAGGAGAAATTTTATGCGAAAGCAAGTAATTGATCGAGTCATACCAGTCCCGACAAATGATAAGCATTACTGGTTAGACTTGAGGTCTATCGCGCGCGTCGAAGTAACCTCCGAACACAAGAAATTCCCTATTGAATCCGCGCTGCTGGCTGAGACGGGGCCAGGTTGGCGGGCCTCGCGCTCTGGCGAGCAGACCCTCCGCCTTCTATTCGATGAGCCGCGGCGAATCAAGCTTATCGAGCTGCATTTTACCGAAGTTGAGAGGGCGCGCACGCAAGAGTATCTACTCAGGTGGTCAGGTGACGAAGGGCTGTCTTACCAGGAGATAGTTCGCCAGCAGTACAACTTCAGCCCGCCAGATACGGTGCATGAACGAGAAATTTATGCGGTAAACCTTAATGAAGTAACCATACTGGAATTGAGCATCGTTCCAGATATTAATGGCGGAGGCGCCTGTGCGTCGCTTGCTCAGCTGCGGCTGGCGTAGGGCTTGTTCTATGACAGGGTATCTCGGCCCCCAAGTGGTTGACATCATAACTGAAGACCCCTGGCAATAAGTTAACTTTGTTGCCAGTGGTCTATACGATATGACGATTTACTGATTCTATGCAGGTGGGCGTCCGGGCTAGTTGCCATCGTCACCGGGTCAGTCGTCCTCTCCCTGGGTCTCGCGCCTGTTACGGATCATGAGAGCGATTCGCACAAAATCCGCCAAATTTCTGCGGCCTGCTCTCACTACTGGCGGTCTCCGCGCAGCTCGAGAAGGAGGTCGAGCAGACGGACGGCGATGTGATCGCCCCCGCCCGAAGCAACGTCGCGGCAGGGGGAGCCGCCGGGGATGCAAAGACTTGAATCAAAGTTCATTTTTGGAGAGAAAATGCAGGGTAATAATTTTCGCGAGCTGTTCCGGCGCTACGAGCACAATCCGATTCTGACCGCCGACGCCTGGCCCTACCCGTCCAACAGCGTCTTCAACCCCGGGGCCACGCTGTTGCCCGACGGCGAGACGCTGCTGCTAGCGCGCGTGGAAGACCGGCGTGGCATCTCGCACCTGACGGCGGCGCGCAGCCAGGACGGAATCACCAACTGGCGGATTGACCAGCGGCCGACGCTGCGGCCCGACCCGGAGAATTACCCGGAAGAACTCTGGGGTATCGAGGACCCGCGCATCACGTGGGCGCCTGAGCTGGATCGTTACGCGGTCACCTACACGTCGTATTCGACGAGCGGCCCGCTGGTCTCGCTGGCGCTGACGCGAGACTTCAGGGAATTCGAGCGCAAGGGCGTGATCATGCCGCCGGAAGACAAAGACGCCGCGCTGCTGCCGCGGCGCCTCGGCGGGCGCTGGGCGCTGATTCATCGCCCGGTGTCGAGCTTTCCCGGCTCGCGCGAGAACATGTGGTTGTCCTACTCGCCCGACCTCAAACTCTGGGGTGAGCATACGGTGATGCTCGAAGCGCGACACGGCGCATGGTGGGACGCCAACAAGATCGGCCTCTCGCCGCAGCCCGTCGAGACGGCGGAAGGCTGGCTGGTGATCTATCACGGTGTGCGGATGACGCCCGCCGGGTGCCTGTACCGGCTGGGACTGGCGCTCTTTGATCTGGAAGACCCGGCGAAGCTCGTCCGTCGCGGCGACGAATGGGTATTTGGCCCGGACGCGCCGTACGAGCGCGTGGGCGATGTGGGCGACGTAGTCTTCCCGTGCGGCGTCATCCACGACCCGGCCACGAATGAACTGCGGATGTATTATGGCGCGGCGGACATCTCGATCGCGATGGCGACGGGCGATGTGGCCGAATTGCTCGACTGGTTGAAGAGGGCGCCGCAATCATAGGAGGGCATCATGCGTGTGGCAATGCTCGCTCCAATCTAGTGGCGCGTGCCGCCACGACATTACGGGCCGTGGGAGCGCGTCGTTTCGCTCCTCACCGAGGGACTGGTCTCGCGCGTCGTTGATGTCACGCTCTTTGCGATCGCCGATTCGATGACGCGGGCGAAGCTGGGTCCATGCAACGATTCGCCCTTATGCTCTGCAGAGCATAAAGGCGAATCGTTCTCGAGGCTCGTCTAAATCTACCCAGGTTACGGTATGTCACAGTTCAAAGGACGCGTCAATTCTTTTACTTGGTTGAGCAGTTTCCGCCATGCGTCGTGGACATCTCATCGAGGAGCCGGAGTATCGCGTTCGTATGCTCCAGCACCCACTTCGGATTCGGGTTGGCCGCGCCGGTCTCACGTTCCAGTTCGATCAGACGCGCGCTCAGGCGCGTCAGGCAGGCTTCCAACCGCCGCATCGTATCCGTCATCTGATTGCCTTGAGCCGCTGGCGACGGCGGGGTGAGAGATCCTCGCTCCGCGCCGATCTCACGCAGCGCCAGATACTCACTCGGCGCGCTCGCCGCCATGGACGAATGATCTCTCATTGCGCCCATCCGTATCCGGCCTTGCGTCATGCCAATTTGCTCCTGCCGGTAGCGATCCAACTGATGGAAGCTGCGCCAGATCTCAGCCGTCACGTCGCGCGCGAAGTCGCCGTCGACCGAACCGCACTGCTGAACCTGATCGCGGAGCAGCCTGGCATATGTAGCTATGTTTTGTAGATATGACATCGCCAGCAGATTGTTCAGCGTCATCGTCATTATGGGCATTTCCACCTGCCCACCTCGACGCCGCATCTCCGGCTGTCGCCGGTTGTCCTGCGCCGACGGTTTTTGCCCGCCGTGGCCTTCGTGCTGGGCTAGCGTCACTACATCCACGGCGGTCCAGCAGAGAAGGACTGCGACTGTCATAATCACGGAATTGTATTTCTTCATCGCCGTCCTTCCGCGCAATTTTCATGGCCGTTCGGTACGGCGCGGCGCGCCTGACGATATCCGCGCGCTTTCAAACCTTATAATGTGGGGAGGTTGATGACCTTTGAGGAGCGAAACATGGAGGCGTCAAAAACGCTAGCATACCGATAGAGGGCATACAACCTAAGCTCTGCTGCGGCTGGCGATCACCCGCCGTGCTTGTGAGCCGGTTGTGGTTGTGGCGGCTTCTCCCGCCGTCCCTCTCTCACCTTGGCCATCACTTCCTCGTACTTGTCGGGCGGCAGCACGCGCACCAGAGTCATCATGCCCACCACTGTGCCCGACCAGCCCGGCGCAAGCCCGTATGTTTCCGGTTTGGCGACGGCCTCATCCATCACCATTACCATGTCCTGCGGATAGCCGGGCACTCGTCGCCTGTCCGCCTCGTCCGCGCTGATCGCGCCATGCTGATGACCGCCCTGCGGTGTTTGCGGTGGAGATGCAGGCGCATGGCCAGGGTGCGCTTGCCCGCTCTGCTGCGGCTGTTGTTGCCCGACCATGTTGGAAAGTTGCCTTTCGCGATCGACCGTCGGGCCGAGGCCGCGCCCGAAGCCTGGCCCGAGGTCTCCGGACAGAGCGTTACTGTCCCGGATGATGCCCAGGCCCTCTTCCATGCCCATGCCGGTTTGCGCCCCGTGTCCAGCCATCGCCATCGGCCCGACCATCGAGACCATCTGGTTCATCATGTGATGCGGCAGGTGGCAGTGCAGCATCCAGTCGCCCGGGTTGACGGCGTTGAATTCGATGTCGCGCGCCTGCGCCACGCCCACTAACACTGTGTTATTAGGGAACCAGGCCGATTCCGGGACGCGGCCTCCTTCAGTGCCGGTGACGTAGAACTGCGTTCCGTGAATGTGCATCGGGTGATGATCCATGCCGAGGTTGACCATGCGGATCCGCACTCGCTCGCCGAGTTTGACGATCATCGGCGTCGTCGCCGGCCCGGCCTTGCCGTTGATCGTCAGCCAGTTGAACTCCATCGCCATCGAGTTCGGGACCGAGTTGTTAGGCAGAATGGCCCACTCCTGCAAGATCAGGCCGAAATCCTTGTCCACGCGCGGCTCATGCGGCGTCTTGGGGTGCATGATGAATAACCCGATCAGCCCCATCATCTCCTGCATCGCCATGTGCGAGTGATAGAAGAAGGTACCGTTCTGTTTGATCGTGAACTCGTAGGTGAACATTCCGCACGGCTCGACGATGGGCTGGCTGATGAAGGGCGTTCCGTCCATCTCGATCGGTACCTCAACACCGTGCCAGTGAATGGTGATGCCCTCCGGCAGATTGTTGTGAAAGATGATGCGCACACGGTCGCCTTCATATACTTCGATGGTCGGGCCGGGCATCGAGCCGTTGAAGCCCCAAACATCGGCGACTCTCGCCGATCCCATAGGTGAAGCCGGAAGAAATTCGCGCTTGACTACCTCCGCCGTTAGATGAAAGACCTTCACGCCTTCCTCCATCGTCCAGGAGAGTTTGGGAACGTCGGGCGTCTCGACCGGAACGAAGGCAGGACCGGAAGACGGCTTCTTCATTACCGGCGGCGCCTCCGGTTGAGGTAGGACCTTTGGAGGCGCTGCCTTCTGTTTCTGTGGTTGGCCGTGCTGGTGATGCCGCTCGTGTTGTGCCGACGCCGCGCGGCTCGCAAGCGCCTCCGTTCCGAGCCCCGCGCCAAGCAATGTCGAGCCGCGCAGGAAATTACGTCTATTCAAGTTCATCTCTTTCCTCCTCCCGTTTGCATTGAAAGTAATGCTGAAAGATCGAATACGCGAAAGCTACTGATTGCGCCTCCCGGCGGAGACGGGTTCGCTCACGCCGGCGCCCTGCGCCCCGGCCCTGATTCCAGGCGACTGGCCCGCCTCGATGCCGCCCTCGGGCCGCGACAGTTCCGGGCCTCCTTCGGGGCGCGCTCCGGCAGGCGCATCCAGCCCGCCGGTGAGCAGGAAGCATTGAATCTGAATCGCGCTCTGCCAGACCTCCACCAGCGCGTCGATGTAAGTGTCTTGCGCCTGAAAGAGCGTGCGCTGGGCGATGAGCATTTGCGGGTACGCTGCGGCCATCTGCTTGAAGCCGGCGAGGTAGAGTTGATATCCGCGCTTCGCGCGCGGCAGCACATGCCGCTCGTACTGCGTGACCACGCGCAGCGCGTTCCGATAATTGCGGAATACCGCGGCCATCCGCGCCCGCAGCGCGAGTTCAACGCGCCGCGCTTCGCGCTCGGCGATCTCCAACTCGGCGGTGGCCGCGGCGATATTGCCCTGATTGCGGTTGAAGATCGGCAATCGGATTCCGATTTCGAGAAAGCCTTCTGGCCCCGTCTTTCGCCCCGCCAGGCGCGGGTTGCGCGACTCCAGAAGCTCGGTGCTGTAGCCGAATCCGCCGCGCAGGAAAAGGTCGGGAACGCGCTCGGCCTTGGCGCGCGCAATAGTCGCGCGCGCGCGTTCGACCGCGGCCCGGGCGCGCTTCAGCTCGGGGCTACCGCCGAGCAGCGTGGCGAGAGCCGCCTCCTGATCGAGCGCGGGGAGACCTTTTTCCAAATCGCCGAGCAGGCAGGTCGGCTTGAGAAACGGATCGCCGAGTACGGCGCCCAGTTGCTGCCACACCTGATCCTGTCGGTTCTCGGCCATAATCAAATCCAGTTGCGCCCGCTGCGCCTCGATCTCGATCTCATAGGTGTCCGGGCGGTCCGCCTGTCCGACATTGAAGAGTTGTTCAGTAACGCCAACGGCTTCGCGGGCAATACGGACCAGTTCGGCCCGCGTCTCGACGCGCCGCTGCGCGCCCAGCGCTTCATAAAAGAGCATCCGAACTGTGTTCAGAATCCGCTGGCGTTGCGCGATCGCCTCTTGTTCGGCCAGAGCCTTTTCTTGGGCGAAGATGCGCTGGCTCTTGCTGAGTTTGCCGCCGAGAAGGATGGGCTGCTCGATGAAGGCGAAATGCTCGCTCTTCTCGTTGAAAGCTCGCACGCTGAATTCTTCGCCCGTGTAGCCGACGACCGGGTTCGGCCAAAGGCCGGCCTGCACTCGCCGTCCCTCGGCTGCGCGGATCGCCGCTTGTGCCTGAGCCAGCGTCGGATTGGCTTGCAAAGCCATTCGTTCCATGTCGGCTAACGTCAAGACCGGCTCGCAAATCGCCGTTTGCGTGGTTTCACTTCCCGGCTTGGCGGCGCCGGCGCGCTCGCCATTCTCAGGTCGCCGGGGCTGTAATGTCTGTGTCTGAGTCGCGTCGCTGAGCGGCTTCTCGGCGACGTCCTGCTCTTCAGGTCGCAGTTTGGCTGTTTGCATTTGTGTTGCGCCGTAGGCTGTTTTTCGCGGCCCTCCACAGACTGCGAGGAGCGCCAGGGTCGCCAATGTGATAGAAGTCCGAACCGCGATACTCGAATGTGAGGATCGCGCGGCGCGTGATGGATCATTGCTCATGGTTGTTCCTCCTGCCACGACCGTGTCCGGTCGCGTTGATTCATCTTCGTCCGCACAGGCGGGTCGAGTATGCGAGACCGTTCCGTGACGGCGCGGCGCGATCACAAAACTACCTCGCCGCAACCTGTTTCAAATAGTCCAACGCCGCTTACAGGGCGCGACCAGGCAACCTCCGAACCGCTGTTTTCTGTTTAGGGAGTTAGAGTGGGGGAAATTGAAGGGTGGATGAAAAGATCATAAAAATGACAGCATGCTCATTGCAGATATGCCCGTCGAAAACTCAAAAGTCAGAAGTTTTGGCGCCGGGGCCTGACTTATTAGCCAAGTCTCCGAGCCGCGTCGGTACGCTCGCGCACACAGGTCCCCTGGTGGCTGGCCTCGCGCATCTCTCGCCAGGACCCACCGTTCCTGTACGCGTTTGGCGAATTACAGCCGAGCGCCAAACCTGGCGCTGTTTTAATGTCGCGATCTGTAGCGCAAGAGCAAGAGAATAACCATTGCGACCACAATTGCGGCGATCAGCAGAAGACCGGCCAGCCATCCCCCCGCCATGCCGCCGCAGCAGGTCATCATCCCGCCCACCATTCCACCGTACATTATCGCCATGCCGACGAAACCAATGATGGCGACTGCGCCAATCACCGCAAGCAGAATCAATACAATGTTCCACGCATCTTTGGTCAGCATATTTCGCCTCCTTACTTTTACTCTTAAATGATAAACCCTGTGGCGGAGCCGAACGACGTTACTATCGGGTTAAGGCCGCTTCTTTTTTATCTCAGTCAGAGGATCTCCATTTTCGGGACAAGTAGCGCCGGGAGGCCAATTGGGGAAATTTTCATAGGGCGGCGCGGAATTTTCCGCATAACTTGGTTCACCGACCTGCTAAATCAAGGTTTTTCCACTATCGCCGATTGGAATGCTGATTGCAGTGGAGGAGATGTAAACATGACGCGGTTCCTCTGAACCGGATCAGTGTCGGATGTGAGCCACGTCAGAGGTTCCGTGGACACAAACTTTTACCCTGTTCTTGCGAAAGGGAGAAAACATTGACGCGGCGAGTGAAAAAAACAGGTTACACATCAAGCAAGGCTTCACGCCAAGCTCCCCGGAGCGCGCTGGTGTGGGGAATCTTGCTCTCGCTGCTTTTCACCCACCAGGCCTGGGCAGGGATCATTTGCCATTGCGCTCTTAAAAGCGAGTCACAACACTTCTGCTGTCAGACCGCCCATCACTCGCCCTCCTCCACAGGAGCGGAAGCGAACATACGCCATTCGACTCCTTGCTCAGACGAGGGCGAGCCGTTACCCGACGACCAGCGGAATGGCGCGCCGCAAGGCGAAGAAGCTTGCTGCTACGTGTCGCCGCAGGCTGAGGGGCGAACGGTCGAAGTCTTATTGTTGAACCACGCGCCGGTCGAGGATGTCTCACAGGTTTTTGATGGTACCGGGTTGAAGACTTCCACAACTGAATGCATCTCCATCTTGAAGCCGCCCCTCTCGCGCCCGCTTTATCTGATTCATTCCTCTTTACTGATCTAATCAATCCATCAACGCACTTCCGGACTGACTTTTTATCTCCAGCCCTTTTCGCGGTCACAAATCGCGGCGGAGGGGAATAGGACTAAAACTTTTCCGTAATGAATCATCGCGGAAAAGGAGAGGCTGTGATGAGATTGAGACGAACTCATCGATTGATGGCGTGTTTGCTGCTTGCCGTTTCCCTGCTTGGCGATAACGTCGCGGCGCAGCAGACAGGCGCCAGGTCTGCTCTGACCTCGAACGCCAACCCCATAGCAGAAAACGAGCGCGCGATTAATGTGAAACCCGCGGTCCCTGGCCCGGTTTCACTTCAAGCGCTGGTTGCAGAGGCTCTGGAACAAAATCCGGAGATCAAAGCCATGCGACGGGGCTTCGATATGATGCGCGCTCGCGCGCCGCAAGCCAAAGCTCTGCCTGAGCCGATGCTCAGTTACGGTTACGCGGGCAACGCTGCTTTCATCCCGCCGTTCGACATTCAGAAGGGTGATCCGTCTAGCGCCCGCATGCTCAGCTTCACGCAAGAGGTTCCCTACCCAGGCAAGCTCACGATCAAAGGCAAGATGGCGAACGTCGAGGCGGAGGCCGAGTGGTGGAACTACGAGCAGGTTCGGCTGAATGTCGTCGCCGAGGTCAAGGACGCTTACTACGACCTCTTCTACCTTCACAAGGCCATCGAGACCGTCACGAAGAATAAGGAACTGGTTGAGAAATTCGCCGGGATAGCTGAGGCCGGCTACTCGGTAGGCAAGGGCGTTCAGCAGGACGTGCTCAAAGCGCAGGTCGAAATCTCAAAGCTTACCGATCAACTGACCGTCCTCGAACAGAGGAGACAGACGGCCGAGGCGAGGATCAACAGTCTGCTCTTCCGCGAACCCGAGACGCCGGTCGGCAGGCCGGAAGAGATCAAGCCGCGTGAGTTCACTCACAGCCTGGCGGATCTGAACGAAGCGGCGCTGACGAATTATCCGGCGCTAAAAGCGCAGCGGCGCAAGATTGACCGCGAGCAGTACGGCGTTGAACTCGCCCGGAAAGACTTCTATCCCGACTTCACCGTCGGTCTGACCTATTTCAATCGGCCCGGCATGCCGGAGATGTACGGCGTCAATGTCGGCGTGAAGATTCCGCTCTACTTCTGGCAGAAGCAGCGTCCCGCCGTGGCCGAAGCGACGGCTAGCGCGCGCGCCGAAAGGGAGCGGCTGGAGAACGCGACGTCGCTGCTCTTCTTCCGCGTCAAGGATCGCTATCTGGCCGTGACTACGGCGCAGCGGCTCCTCAAGCTCTATGGCACGACGATCATCCCGCAATCGTCGCTCTCGCTCGAATCGGCGATTGCCGGGTATGAAGTGGGCAAAGTGGATTTTCTGACGCTGCTCGACAACCTGGTGACGCTGCTCAATTACGAGCTGGGTTACTACGAGCAACTTAGCAATCAAGAAAAAGCAATTGCGGCGCTCGAGCCGTTCGTCGGGGTCAATCTGAGACCGTGACGGGTCAGCGCATGCAACGGAGTTCATCAAGTGAGCGATTCATCAATCGACAACTCAAACTCGACTAAGGAGAAAAAATGAAAAACACAAGTCTCAAAACCAATACGACAACCATGCGGCTACTGATCAGCGTGGTCGCTCTAATCCTAACCGCTGGCCTTTCGATCTGGGGGATGGCGCAGGACGCCAAACAGGATCATTCCGCGCATGCGCAGGAGATGAAGGCTCCGCAGACTACGCAGGAACACCGGGAGCGCGCCGAGCAGTACCAGAAGAAGGCCGCCGAATACCGCAAGGAGGCCGAAGCTCATAAGAAGATGCTGGCCGATTACAGCAAAACGGTCGCCCGGAACCCGAAGGACACCGGCGAGAACGCCTACATTAAAAAGATGCGGCTGCATTGCGAGAAGTACATCAAGGCCGCCGAAGCCCTGGCGCAGGAAGCCGACGAGATGGCGAAGTATCACACGATGCGAGCCAAGGAGATGGAAGGCAAGTAAGCATCTTTCAACGCCGGGGCTGACTTTTTTGAAGTCAGCCCCGGCAATCTTCGTCAAGGAAAGGAGCCGCAACCATGCCGATCACATACAAGCAAGAGGAAGAGATTCAACCTGGCTCAAATGACTTGGCGTCCGATCTTGAGCAGGCGGGTATTGATGTAGAAGCCGAATCGTATCCCACGGAGAAAGAGAAACCAGGCGGTGGGATTAACCAGTCGCCAAAGAAACGACGGATGTTTCGTTGGGTCGTATTGCTGATGGTCATCGGATTGGTGGGCGCGGGCTATGTCTACAGGGAGCGGTTGCTCAGGCTAGTCTCGAAGGACGCCGCTCAAAGCACGCAGACCGCCGAGAGAAAAGTCCTCTACTGGGTTGACCCTATGCACCCGGCCTACAAGTCCGACAAGCCCGGTAAAGCGCCGGACTGCGGCATGGATTTAGTTCCTGTTTATGCGGAAGAAGGCTCCGTAGCCAGAACAAACCTGCCCGAAGGCGCTTTTCAGATCACGCCTGAAAAGCAGCAGTTGATCGGCGTGCGATACGGCGCGGCGGAGTTCAAAGCCGTCGGCAGAACCCTGCGCGCGGTGGGGCGTCTGGCCTGGGACGAGACGAAGGTCACGCGCGTTCACCCGCGCGTCGAAGGCTGGATTGAAGAAGTCTTCGTGGACTTTACCGGCAAACAGGTTGTTAAGGGGCAGCCGCTCATCAGCGTCTACAGCCCGGAACTCTGGCAAACGCAGCAGGAGTACCTGCTCGCGCTCAAAGGCCGCGACGAACTGGCGAACAGCCCGTTCCGTGAAGCCGTGGCGGGCAGCGCCTCGCTGCTAGCGGCGACGCGCAAGAGGCTGGAGTTGTGGGACATCGAGATGGCGCAGCTCGAACATCTGGAACACACCGGCAAGCCTTTCAAGGCGCTCAAGCTGTACGCGCCGTCTGACGGTTTCGTCCTCACGCGCAACGCCTTTCCGAAACAGCGCGTGACCCCGGAAACCGAGCTTTATACGATCGCCGATCTCTCAACAATCTGGGTGATCGCCGACATCTACGAATACGAAGCGCCTGAAATAAAAATCGGACAATCGGCCACGGTCACCCTCTCGTATTTTCCCGGCCGTTCCTACCGGGGCAAGGTCACTTACATCTACCCGCAACTCGACAATGCGACGCGCACCTTGAAAGCGCGGATAGAGATTGCTAACCCCGGCTTCGCGCTCAAGCCCGACATGTTCGCCAACGTGGAATTGGGAATCGGGTATGGCAAGCAGGTGGTCGTGCCGCAGGAAGCGGTGATGGATTCGGGCGCGGAGCAACTGGTCTTTGTCGCGCACGAAGGCGGTTATTTCGAGCCGCGGAAAGTGCGACTGGGCGCGAAAGTGGATGACGAATTCATCGTGCTCGGCGGGTTGAAAGCGGGCGAGCGCGTCGTGACATCGGCCAACTTCCTGATCGATTCCGAAAGCAAATTGAAATCGGCGGTGAACGGGATGGGCATGCCAGGCATGAGCCACGACGGCGGAAGCAAAGCCCCTGCCGCAAGCAAACCATCATTGCTATCCAATCCGGCGGATCATTCAGAACATCAGCCTGGCGCTCCAACAACGCCTCAGACCAAGATTGAGGATCATTCGCAGCACCAGCCGAAGAAGCAGGAGTGAAACTTATGATGGGCAAACTGATTGAATTCTGCGCGCGCAACCGCTTCATCGTCCTACTCTTCGTCGGGATGGCGACGCTCGTCGGGCTGTGGTCGATGAAGAACATCAAGCTCGACGCCCTCCCCGACATTTCCGACACGCAGGTCATCATCTACTCGCGCTGGGACCGCAGCCCCGACATCATGGAAGACCAGGTGACCTACCCGATCATCTCCGCGCTGCTCGGCGCGCCGAAGGTGAAGGACATTCGCGGATTTTCCGATTTCGGGTTCTCCTACGTCTACATCATCTTCGAGGACGGAACGGACATCTACTGGGCGCGGTCGCGCACGCTCGAATACCTGAGTAACATCACACCCAAGTTGCCGCAGGGGGTGAGCGTCGAGCTGGGTCGCGATGAAACCGCAGTCGGCTGGGTTTTTCAATACGCTATTGTAGACACGACGGGCAAGCACAATCTGGCGGAACTGCGTTCGTTGCAAGATTGGCGGCTCAGGTACGAACTGCAATCGCTGCCCGGCGTAGCGGAGGTCGCGCCCGTCGGCGGCTTCATCCGGCAGTATCAGGTCAATCTCGATCCCAACAAATTGTCAGCTTATAAAGTTCCGCTCGATAAAGTGGTTGAAGCGGTCAGAGCGGGCAATAACGACGTGGGCGGGCGGCTGGTCGAGTTCACCGGGCGCGAATATATGGTGCGCGGGCGCGGCTACATTCGCTCGACCGATGATGTCGAGAACATCGTCGTGGCCACTAATGAGAGCGGCGCGCCAACGCTCGTGAAACACCTGGGCGCGGTCACGCTCGGCCCAGACCTGCGTCGCGGCGTCGCGGAACTCGATGGGCAGGGCGAGACGGTCGGCGGGATCGTCATTATGCGTTCCGGCGAGAACGCGCAGCGAGTCATCGAACGAGTGAGAAGCAAGCTCAACGAGATCGAGCCGACGCTGCCGGAAGGCGTGGGGATCGTAACGACTTACGACCGGGGTGAACTGATCGAGGGCGCGATAGCGACCCTGTCTGATTCGCTGATCGAGGAACTGACGGTCGTCAGTCTGGTCATCATAGTCTTCCTATGGCATCTGACGAGCGCGGGCATCCCGATCATTACGATCACGATTGCGGTCATTCTCTCCTTCATTCCGCTGCTGGGGATGAACGTCACGGCCAACATCATGTCGCTCGGCGGCATCGCGATCGCGATCGGCTCGATGGTGGATTCGTCCATCGTCATCGTCGAGCAGACGCATAAAAAACTGGAAGATTGGCTGGCGCAAGGTTCGCCGGGCGATTTCAAAGATGTGGTCATCAGCGCGACAAAAGAGGTCGGCCCACCGAGTTTCTATTCGCTGCTCGTGATCGCCATCGCCTTCACGCCGATCTTCGCGCTCGAAGCCCAGGAAGGCAGGCTCTTCAAGCCGCTCGCATTCACCAAAATCTCCGCCATAGCCATCGCGGCGGCTCTGTCCGTCACGCTCGTTCCGGCCCTTGTCGTCCTCTTTATTCGCCCAAAAAAGTTCGACTTCCGCCCGCGCTGGCTGTGCTGGGTCGCCAACAAACTCATCGTCGGCAAAATCTACCCCGAAGATAAACACCCCTTGAGCCGCTTCCTGCACTGGCTTTATCGGCCGGTAGTCGAATTTGTGTTACGGTTCCGTTATGCCATGGTCATTGGCGCGGCGCTGATTGTGCTGGCCACGATCCCGGTCTACCAGCGGCTCGGGACGGAGTTCATGCCGCCGCTTGACGAGGGCGTGCTGCTCTACATGCCGACGACGATGCCCGGCATCTCTGTCACCGAAGCGCAGCGGTTGCTGCAGACGCAGGACAAGCTCATCAAGTCCTTCCCGGAAGTCGAGCGCGTCTTCGGCAAAGCGGGGCGGGCCGAGACTGCGACCGACCCCGCGCCATTCTCCATGATGGAGACGGTAGTCGTGCTCAAGCCGAAGGAGCAGTGGCCGAAGGTCCCGCGCTGGTATTCAAGCTGGTCGCCGGAATGGCTGCAAAAGCCGCTCCGCCTCGGCTGGCCCGACCACCAGAGCACGGAAGAGCTGATCTACGGCCCCGGCGGGATGAACGACAGGTTGCGACTGCCCGGCGTGGTCAACGCGTGGACGATGCCGATCAAAGCGCGCGTAGACATGCTCACCACAGGCGTGCGCACACCCGTCGGGATCAAAGTGCTCGGCCCCGACCTCGACAAGATTCAGGAAATTGGCCAACACCTTGAGATGGCGCTGAAAGACGTGCCGGGCACGACCAGCGTGTTCGCCGAGCGCACCGCCGGAGGCTATTTCCTTGACTTCAATCTCAAACGCGAGGAGCTGGCGCGCTACGGCCTGACGATTGATCAGGCGAACATGGTGATTATGTCGGCTGTGGGCGGCGAGGGCGTGACGACGACCGTTGAGGGACGCGAACGATATCCGGTCAACGTGCGTTACCTGCGCGACTTTCGCAGCGCGGTTGATAGTCTCAACCGCACGCTCGTGCCGGCGATGAACGGCGCGCAGATTCCCATCAGCCAGCTTGCCGACGTCAAGATGCTCTCCGGCCCCGGGATGATCCGCGACGAAAACGGGCGGTTGAGCGGTTACGTTTACGTGGACGTGGGCGGGCGCGACATCGGCGGTTATGTGAACGACGCCAAGCAGGCCGTTAAAGAGAAAGTGCAAGTGCCGGTCGGCTACACGCTGGTCTGGAGCGGGCAGTACGAGAACATGGAACGCGTCGCCGAGAAGCTGATGATCGTATTGCCGATTGCGCTCTTCATCATTTTTCTGCTGATGTATTTCAATACGAAATCGGCGGCCTACGCGCTGATCATCCTTCTCTCGCTGCCGTTCTCTGCGGCGGGCGCGATGTGGTTGCTCTACCTGCTCGGCTACAACCTGAGCATCCCGGTTTGGGTCGGGCTGATCGCGTTCCTCGGCGTGGACGCGGAGACGAGCGTCTTCATGCTGCTCTACCTGGACATGGCTTATGACAGGAGGAAGGCTCAGGGCCGGATGAGCACGATGGCGCATTTGCGCGAGGCGATCCTGGAAGGATCGGTGGAGCGCCTGCGCCCGAAGTTCATGACCGTCGCGGTGGATTTCATCGGCCTGCTGCCGGTGATGTTGGCGGCGGGCGCTGGCGCCGACCTGACCAAGCGCATCGCCGCGCCGATGATCGCCGGGATGTTCTTCTCCTTCGCGCTCGAACTGTTCGTCTACCCGGCGATCTACGCGATATGGAAATGGCATACGGACGTGAAACGCCAACCGGCGCTTCTGCCGGGGGCCGCCTAAGTGAGGGATCAAGATGCGGACTACCCTGGTTAAATTCGTCGCGCGGGTTTGCGGGCTGAGCCTCGCGGCAGTCCTGCTGGCTTGTCCGTCGAACTCGGCGCAAGCGCAGACGCAGACTGACGACCCCGCCGCCCGCGCGATGGCGCGAATCCGGGCGACAGTGGACGAACGCGCCGCCGCCGCCGAGCGCGCTCTGGCCGCGGTGGGACTCGTCAATAAAGGCGTTGAAGCTAGGAAGCAGGGGAAGAGCGATGAGGCGCGCGCGGCGCTGCGGCAGGCGGAGTTGATGATCATTGCGTCAGCGCCCGCCGAGCGAGGGCTGATCACCGAAGAATTGCTGCGCCGCATCGCCGCAGAACAGGCGGCGCTCAACCCCACGGCGCCTGCTCCAGGGGCGAAACGCGGCTGGCCGGGCTTGACGTCAACCCGCGCCGCTCCGCGCATCGCGCTCGCCCGTTACAACTCCTACCGCGACATCCTGACGCGAATTTTGATCGAGGAGAAACTGCCGCTTGAGGTCTTGTCCGTTGCGCTTGTCGAGAGCGGTTTCAACCCGCTGGCGCTCTCGCCCAAAGGCGCGCGCGGCATCTGGCAACTGATGCCGGACACCGCGCGGCGCTACGGTCTAATGGTCGCTCCCGGCGACGATCACCGCACTCACCCGGAGCATGCGACGCGCGCGGCGGCGCGCTACATGCGAGACCTTTACCAGATGTTCGGTGATTGGGAGCTTACGCTCGCGGCTTACAACGCAGGTGAGGGCCGCGTGCAGCGCGCAATTGAGCGGGCCGGCGCGCATAACTTCAAAGAGCTGGCGCGGCGCAAACTGCTGCCGCTTGAAACTCGCAACTACGTGCCAACCGTGCTCGCGGCTTGGTCACAAATGAGCTTGGCTCCAGTAGCAAACCGGAACGAGGCCCACGCAGAAAGAGAGTGAGAGATGAAATGCCGGTTACCATTGATCGCCTTGACGCTCATGCTCGCGACGGTACCCGTCGCAGCGCAGAGCTACGAATTTCCGGTGGAGCATGACCACATGCTGCGAAGCTGTCGCGGGGCGCTCGTCATCACGCCGGAGAAAATCGAATACAAGACCGCGCACGATAAGCACGCGCGAGTGTGGCGGTACGTTGAGCTTCAGCAGGTCAAAGTCGAATCAAAGTCCAGGCTCGATCTGCTGACTTATAAAGACGAAAAGTGGCTGGGCGGGCGCGACAGGGAGTGGAGTTTCAAACTCCTCGAAGGCGAGATCACGCCCGAGATCAGCGCCCTCCTGCTGGCGCAATCCACGCGCCCTCTCGTCACGAGCGTGCCGCCTGTGACGGAAGGCTCGCCCCGGTTTGAAATCCCGGTCAAGCATCTACACAACTTCGGCGGTTGTTCCGGCGCGCTCAGAATCTACGCCGACCGCGTGGCGTTCGAGTCGGCTGAAAAGCCGGAGCATTCACGCTTCTGGCGCTACACGGACATTCAGAACTTCAGTCAATCGGAGCGATTCCGCTTTGAGATCGCCACGTTCGAGACCAGGTTCAGCGGGCCCAAGTCATACAACTTCCAACTTAAACAGGAACTGCCCGCGCAGGCTTACGACTACGTGTGGGAGCGTGTCTACCCGTCGAAGCTGAGCATCTGACTATGGGGTTCTTTTAGCAAACGCGCATTACTCCGCATGCGGAGTAATGCGCGTTTGCTAAAAGAACCCCTAATCCTCGTAATCGGTCAAAGGCCGCCTCCATTAGATCTTCTTCGGTGTGCGCCGATTGCGTTCCTTCCTCACGCAACCAGCTCTCCAACTCTTCTTTGTCCGACGTGGTCGGGAACCGCCATCCCGTATACTGACGAATCGCCGAGAAATGATAGTCCTTCGTGCTGCTTTCCCATTGATAATGTGAGGTGTGATCCCACAACAGATTCAACTGATTGGCGATGAAGAGGCGGGCTTCTGCCGGCATCAAATCCGGCTGTTCGGGAAAGTAACCCAGGTATGGCAAAGATTTCAGCAGCACAGCGACCATATTCCGGTTGGCGTCTCCGCGAAATTGGCGCACAAAATCGTGATCTGCTGGCTCGAGATGAAAGTGCTCAATCAGTTCATCCTGCGAATAAGACGCTCTGAAACGAGGGTAATCTCCTTTCATGACTCCTCCCCGACGAGGAAAAGAAATTTCCCAAAATACGGGGAACCGGAAATTTTTGACCTGAAAAAGCCAGTGATTGCTTGCGGGTTGGCGGATTCTAGCGCGCTACTGCCAGGGCGGAAAGTAAAAACGGAAATTGCAGATTGAGAGAGCAACAGTCGTACTATGGGATAGTCACATAGCAATGTCACTTCAAATGCGGGCGAACCAATCCTTTGATTTTACTCGGCTCTCAGGGCTTCCATCGGATCCACCTTCGTCGCTCGCCGCGCCGGAATCCAACAGGCCAGCAAGGCTACAAGCGCAAGCAACAGTGCGATTACGGCAAACGTCAACGGGTCGGTCGCGCTCACGCCGAAAAGCAAGGTCGCCAGCAGCCGCGTCCCCGCCACTGCCACAGCCAAGCCGATCCCCAACCCGATAGCCGTCAGCGTCAAACCGTGCCCAACGACCAGCCGGAAGATGCCGGCGGCGTTGGCGCCCAGCGCCATCCGAATGCCGATCTCGCGCGTGCGTTGCGTGACGGCGTAGGACATCACGCCGAAAATGCCAATGGCCGCCAGCAGCAAGGCTAGCAAACCGAAACTGCCCAGCAACGTCGCCGCCACGCGCCCCGGGAAGAGCGGCACGGCCATGTGCTCGGTCAGCGTCTTCACGTTGTAAACCGGCAGATTCGCGTCGAGTTGCTGAAACTCACGGCGCAGCGCGGCAATCAGCGCTTGCGGATCGCCCGCCGTGCGCGCAACCAAAGTCAAGAAGCTGCCGCTGTCAGGGCGCAGATTGACGTACACGAACGACTGCGCCTCTTCGCTCAGGCTGAAATACTTGCCGTCCTGCATCAGGCCGACGATCTCGATCCACGGCCCGGCTGCGCCCTCGAAACTGAAGCGTTTGCCCAGCGGCGATTGGCCCAGCCAGAAGCGGCGCGCGAAGGTTTCATTGACGACGGCGACGCGCTGCTTGGCCTCGGTCTCCTGCTCGGTGAAATCGCGGCCTTGCAGCAACTGCGTGCCCAGCGCCGCCAGGAAGCCGGGCGTCGCGCGGGAAGTCATCGCCAGCGGCACGTTCGCCCCCTGCGGCGCGGGCTGGCCTTCGATATAAACGGCGTTGTTATTCATGTTCATGCTCAGCGGCACGAAGTCAGTCAGCCCAACCGCTTGCACGCCCGGCAAGACCCGCGCGCGCGCGAGGATTTGTTGTTTGAACTGCTGTATGCGCGGCCCGTCGTAACCTTGCAAGCCCAGGTCAAACGACATCTCGACGGCGCCCTGCGCGACCATGCCCGGGCTGAGCCGCTGCGCGTTTTGCAAGCCGCGCAAGACCAGCCCCGCGCAGATCAACAGCACCAGCGACAGCGCGACTTGCATGACGACCAAACCGCTGCGCAGCCAGGAGCGGCGATACCCGCCGATGGAAGTCTCGTCTTTCAACGCGGGCACCAACTCCGGCTTGGTCGCCTGCAACGCGGGCAGTAATCCGAAGACGACGCCGGTCAGCAACGAGACGGCGATCGTGAACAGCAGCACGCGGGCATCCAGGTGCAATTCAGTCGTCAGCGGAATGTCGAGCGGCGGTTTGAACGCCATCACGGCATCCACCAGCCAATAGGCCAGCGCCAAGCCGAACGCGCCGCCCAGCGCGGCCAGCGCTACACTCTCGGTCAGCAGTTGCCGCACAAGGCGCCAACGGCCCGCGCCAATCGCCAGACGAATCGCGATCTCCTTGCGCCGCTCGGTCGCGTGCGCCAGCAACAGGTTCGCCAGATTGGTGCAGGCCAGCAGCAAGACCAGCCCGACCACCGCTATCAACACGCCCGCGAAACCCATGATCGGCCCGCGCATGAACGCGCCGAACAAACCCGGCGGCGAGAGCGCAATCGTGATGCCTTCGTTTTCTTTGGGGAATTCGCGAGCCAGTTGCGCAGCAATGTTCTTGAGCGCGGCTTCGGCTTGCGCCACGCTGACGCCGGGTTTGAGGCGGCCCTGAACGAAAAAGTTCCAGGTGCCACGGTCATTCAAATAATCACGGCCCGCCTCGATCTGCGCCAGCATCATCATCGGGAACCACATCTCCGTCTTGTAACCGATCTCGGCGCCGTAAAATCCCGGCGCGGCGACGCCGATGATCGTGTAGCTGCGCCCGTTGACCAGCACGTTCTTGCCAACAATGTTCGGATCGCCCGCAAAACGCCGCTGCCAGCAATCGTGCGTCACCACCGCGACCGGATGCGCGCCCGGCGCTTTGTCATCCTCGGGCGTAAAGAAACGGCCCAACGCCGGTTTCACGCCCAGCATCTCGAAGTAATTGCCGGTAGCCAGATAGCCCCAGAGCCGCGTGTTGACGCCGTTGTTGCTCAAACTGATGGGCGCGATGCGGTAGGCGGCCAAGCCCGCCAGCACGTCGTTGCGGTCGCGCAGATCGCGGTAGTTGGGGATAGAGAAGGCGGGGAAATTGCGTTCGCCATTGAGCGAAACGCTGTTGAGGGCGACCAGTTGCTTCGGCTTTTCGACGGGCAACGGACGCAGGAACATCGTGTTGACCAGGCTGAAAATCGCCGTGTTCGCCCCGATGCCCAGCGCCAGCGTAATGATGGCGATCAAAGTAAAGCCGGGCTTCTTCAACAACATTCGCGCGCCGTAGCGCAGGTCTTGCCAAAGTGTCTGCATAGTCCCTCTTAACTCGATTATGAAGGGTAGACTAAATGAGAGAAACACTCAATTTGATCCAGATGATTTACGAGGTGCGGCGCTGAGGGGTGTCCGCTTCCGGGATTGTTTGGTCTCGAAATCGGAAAGCAACGTCAGGTAGGCAGCCTGTCAAGAACTTGCTTGTTGGGTCTTATCGCAGCTTCGCTCCTTTTGGGCCAGCGAGGGCTAAAAAGCAAGCCCAAGGCAAATTCAGCCAATCGAAAAATGCTGAGAGTCGCGCTGGCGCTCGTCCGTCACTCAATGAAGTGGCCGTCCTCAGCGAGGCTGCTCAACGGATGGGCAAACGCGATCTCGGAAAGCGCGGAATACTCGTAGATGATCGCAGCTAGCTCAAGACGTTCGATGCCATTCGAATCAACCACCCGGAAGACAGGGCCTCCGCTCCACCCGCCCAAATCGGCATTCGGCGGGATCCGGCTCGGCGAGATAGACTCAGACCTTTCGATTTCCAAGACCATTCCTACGTTCCTGTCCGAAGCGCTTGCCACCTTTCCAGCGAAAGATGCAAACATGAAATGCACATTGCCAGGACGTTCCTCACGGTACATTGCTGGGTAGCCACCATACATCACTACGTCACCTTCAGCCGGTGGCTTCGGGGGCCAGGTTAATACAGTGGCCGGATCGCCTTCCTGCAGTTCGACGTCGCCTCCACGCAAGCCGAAGACCTCGTTGCGACGCAGGCCTGAGTAAAGATAGAAGAGGGTTAAGGCGTAGTCGCGCAGCGCATGGATCGAGCCCCGCTCCGCCTCCCCGGCGATCGAATTGAGAATGGCGTTCATCTCGTCGTCGGTCCACGCCCTGGTCTTCCTGGTCTGATAAGGCCGCGGCGCCGTCGGCCGCGCCATCGACACGGGATTACTGTGGATGTGGTCTTTGATCTCCGGGTATTTTCTCAGCCACTCATAGAATGAAGAGACGCGCGAGAGGTAAGAATAAACCGTGTTCTCAGATTTCAGCGATTCAAGGTGCTTGCGCCAGGCCCGCACGTCCGCCGGACCGACTTCGCCCGGGTGCTTGCCGACGTATTTCAGGAATGATCTGATGACCTGCTTCTTATCACGCAGGCGTTCTTCGCGGTCTCTGGTCTCGGCGCGCGTGCTGGCCTCGGCCCAGAAGGCGATCGCGTTTTCGATCGGATCAGGCAAGGCGTGACCGACGGAGAGGCCGTCTGTCCTGAAGGCGAGCGCCTGGTTGTCGAAGTGGGATGACATAACGCCCCTCCTGGCTCGGCGTCACTCGAAGATTGTTTTCCGGCGACTCACCAGCTCAAGGTCTCTTCCTCCTTCGCGCCATTTTCACTTCCCATAACAATCGGCCTGCAATCTCTCCACCGTCTTCGGCAATCCCTGCGTGCGCAGAGTCTCCAAATGATCATCAATGCTCTTCGGCGGATTCTTCAATCCCGCCCGCTGCCGCTCCACCGCGGCGCAAACGGTCTCTGTCAGTTCGACCATAACCTGGTTGCCTCTTCGGCCATAACCTGATCAGAAGGTCAGCTTTTCGACCATATCTTGATCGTTTCTTAAACAGCCCTTCCCGTCCGCGCACACTACGCTTCAGGCCAAGACAACGAAATGCGGGAGCGCATCCACTAGATGAATTCCACGTGTGATAATCAATTCGATTTTCGACACGTGGAATCAACCCGGTAAAGGCAATTGATTTCGTCTTCCCTAATCAATGCGGCTTTTCTGTCGGGTAGATTGTAATGGTTAACGTGGTGATCGGCCCGTCCCCGGAAGAATGTAGTTTCCAGGCATTCCGCTAAATCGCTCGAGCATTTTTTTATCCGCCATTTTTTCAAGAATTCTGTGCAGGTCCGTTCCAAATTCAGCGGATATCGTGGGCACGTGGCCATTTCGCCAGAGCGTGATCAGGCTGTTGTAAATCTGCTTCATTTGTTCATCATCCTTGCGGAAGCGCCATTTTTCGGCTCCGGTCTTAAGTACGCGATAGATAGTCGGAACAAATTTCAGCAATCCAAAAGATTCAGAAATCGGCATGCATTTTTCCTTTTTGGAACAACGAAGGAAGCGAAAGGAGAAGAAGCGGGCCGTTTCCGGGAACTGCCCGCTTCTTCTACAGGACTTTGAGGTCTAGCCGCTACAATCGTCATTGCGATAAGTAGGTAGAAGGCCCAAGCCAGTCTTGACGCATCCGTCATCTGTGATGACGACCGGTTTTCCTGCCGCTCAAAAACTGTGACCATCCCGGACTGTTATCACCATCTTTGAATAGCGTTCCTTGACTTAAAGGCGATGCCTAATCAGGGAATACGCTTTCGGTGTCCTGTTACCATCTGCCGCATTCCCCCAAACCAGACCGCAGAGGGTTCAAAAGTTTGGTCAACGATTGAATCCCCCTTTCTGAAAGGCGTGTGGTTAGCACCTTTCAAAAACATTATACTTTACTTGTCGAATCTGCCGCGCAGCACCCACTCATTTTTTTCAACGTCCTTTTTCATTTCTTGAAAGCCGTCTCTTTTATTCGATGGGCTTATCAGCCAATCGGGGCCGTATTTTTTGACTAGCCCGTCGCGTTTTTTCACGAAATCCAGCCAGCAGGCAATTTTAGTCTTTCCTCTACCTTCAAGAGTAACTCCGCCCACGTAAACACCTCCTCTCTCTCAAGGCCTGCGCCTATCGCTCATCGAGAGCCTGACTCAACTCTTCTTCCGTGATGCGCGGTACCGTACTGAATACGCCGCATTCTTATGCCTGAGTTGTCGTTGAACGGAAGCGATATTGCCAGTTTTGTCAATCAAACGCCGCCCCATCGCGTGACGGGCGCTGTGAGGAGTACGACCGACGCCGCCGGCGAGTTCCGCGACCGAATCCCAAATGTGATTTATCATCCGCTTTCGCGTACGGTGACTGATGTCAGTTCGACCATATCCTGATCTTGGCCCAACGTAGAATCAACAACTTGCCGATGTTTTTCGACCATAATTTGATCTCGCATTCGACCATAACGGGGTTCTTTTAGCAAAAGGACATTACTCCGCATGCGGAGTAATGTCCTTTTGCTAAAAGAACCCCGTTATGGCCCATGATCGAGTGAGGCGGCTAATGCCTTCAGGAGCGTTTCCGCTGTGTATGGTTTCGACAGTACCAACTTTGCGCCCAGCTTTTCAGCCTCCTCCGATCTCATCCCATCAGACAAGCCGGTACTGGCGATGATTCTGACTTGCGGGTCAAGTTTTTGCAGAGCGCGAATAGTCGCCGCGCCGTCCAAAAATGGCATCATCATATCGGTGAGCACTGCTTGTATTTCTCCCAAACGAGAAGCGTAAATCGCCACGGCTTCCGCGCCGTCTTCCGCCGTCAGCACTCGGTAGCCGAATGTTTCAAGCGTGGTTTTGGCGATATCACGTATTCCGGCCTCATCATCAACTACAAGAATCAACTCGCCGTTTCCAAGCGGCAATCCGGTTTGAGTCGCCGCTGTTTCTGCGGCGTCGGCGGTTTCGGCCATCGGCAGATATATTTTGAATTTCGCCCCCTTGCCGACTTCGCTATAGACGTTGATGAATCCGCCAAGACTCTTGACGATGCCAATCACCGTCGAGAGACCAAGCCCCGTGCCTTTGCCCTTCTCTTTGGTGGTAAAGAACGGGTCAAAGATTTTGTCTTTGATGTGTTCGGGGATTCCCGCCCCCGTATCGGATACTGTAATCATCACGTACCGCCCTGCGTTTGCATCAGGAACCATCCGCGCGTAGTGCTCATCAATAACCGTATTTTCAGCTCCTATGGTCAGCGAGCCGCCGTCCGGCATCGCATCACGCGCGTTAACGCAAAGGTTCATTAATACCTGATGGAGTTGGGTGGCGTCGCCATTGATTGTGCCGATGTCCGGCGGCAATGATTGTTTGACAGTGATATTCTTGGGAAGTGTTTCTCGTAACACCTTCAGGATTTCTTTGATGAAGTATGCGGGCTGAATGGCGATCTTTTGCCCTTCGACGCCTCTGGCGAACGAAAGCACTTGCTTGACCATCTCGCCGCCGCGCTCCGCGCTCTGTCTCAACACTTCGAGCATCCTCCGGCTGCTCTCGTCGGTGAATCGCATCTCAAGTATTTGCAGCGCCATCAGTATCGGCGTAAGCACATTGTTCAAATCGTGCGCGATGCCGCTGGCAAGCGTACCGATGCTCTCCAGCCGCTGAGCGCGTAGAAACTGAGACTCTATTTTCTTCTTCTCAGTGACGTCGTGATTGACGATCAGAATTGACTTCGGCCTTCCCTCATCATCATTGATCAGCGTCCAATGACCTTCAACGATGATTTCCTTGCCGTCTTTGGTGTATTGTCGTAGCTCGCCTTTCCAGACACCTTTACTGGATAGTACCTGCGCCGCGTTTTTGTGTGACTCTTCATCGCGATACGCTTGACCGGCAAGGCTGCCGCCAATCACTTCCTCCGCCATCCAGCCGTAGAGGCTTTCCGCTCCGCGATTCCAGAAGAGAATATGGCCTTCCAGATCGTTCACGATAATGGCTTCTTGTGTTTGATTAAGCAAAGCAGCTTGCTCGCGCAATCGTTCCTCTGTCTTTTTGCGCACAGTGATGTCTCGGAGAATGACGGTGTAATGTTTCTGCCCCTTGATTTCCAGTTGTGAGATTGAGGCTTCAATCGGGAATTCGGCGCCATTGGCATGCAAACCATAAATAAAGCCAAGCGCGCCCATCGAACGCTTAGTGATCTCGGTTTTGCCGAAATTCTGGACGTGTTTCCAGTGTGCGCTGCGGAACCGCTCCGGGATAAAGCGGTCAACCGGGCGCCCGATGGCTTCTTCGGCCGGGCAACCAAACATCCTTTCAGCGGCGCTATTGAAAACAGTGATGCGCTGGTCAGCGTCAACAGTGATGAGGGCATCCATCGCCGAGTTGATGATGCCGGCGATCTTGTCCTGACTCGCAATCAAAAGCTCCTCAGCCTGCTTGCGTCTTGTCACGTCGGCGGCAATGCCGGTAAGCGTGACACTCTGTCCATTCTCGCCCACGACTCGGCGGCCTCGGTCGTGAATCCAGCGGGTTTCGCCGTCCGGCCGCACGATGCGATACTCTGTGTCGAAATCTCCACCATCAATGAGAACACGAAAAGACTTTTCAATTCTCGCCCGGTCTTCGGGATGGATCACCTCGGCCAATGGCCACGCGTTGGCGTAGAAGTCGTCGACAGGTAGTCCCCAAATGTGTTCAACGGCCGGGTTGATGTAATGAATCCGCATCCCGTCCGGCGCCGCCGACCAAACCACTTCGTCTATCGAAGAGAGAATGCTTTGCAAACGCTCGTCGCTTTCGCGCAATGCCTGTTCGGTCTGCTGCAAAAGGTCGTCGCTCATCGTTTTGCGCATAGCCATAACCAATTTTTCGCGCTTCAAAAACTCTGAAGTGGAGAAGGTCTCCCCAAAAGCGGAGCAGATAGATGCTCCCGCGTCCACCTGCCCCAAGAGGTTTGAGCGCCGTTCCCGGCCATCTCCACTCAGGGCATTAGCCCTTAGGTATGGTCAATTCTTGGCCCACCCGAACCTTGTCCGGATCGCGCAATTTACCGCGATTAGCGTAGCAGATCCGATTGAGTCACATTGGGTTCAAGGCAAACCCGATCGCGTGTTGTCAAAACAGGAAGTCAGACAGCGGGTCTGTGATTGCTATGATTGCAAACTCACCGAACCGCTTGCACAACATCCTTCCTGAATACGCGCCAGTAAAATCTTAAAGTCGGTATCTAATGATCTGCCGGCTCGGGATAAAATTCTGTCTACTATTGGACAATTTAGGAAAGAAAGGTAGGGGGGAGCTGTTTTGGGCGCTCGCTCCAACAGCGGTCCAGGGCGCCGACTGGATTAACCTGGGAGCGCGGGCATCCTCCCGGCGCGAAGCTTCTTTTTTCCTCTTTTCGCGCAAGTCCCAGTTATCTCAATCGTGATGGGCGCAGGTGGATACGCCGCCGCCGCATCAATCGACGCTTGACTATTTCGACCAGAAACAAATACGTAATCACCATGCCGCTAAGAAAAAGGAAAAACATGGCTGGCAGCGGCGTGAATCCAAAGACCCTGGCCAACGGAGAAACCGGCAGCACGATACCGAGCAGGACGATTAACATAGTGGTGATCGCCAACGGCAGGCTGGGGCGGCTGCGGAACGGATTGCCGGCGGTGCGGATCACGAAGAGCACGAGCGTCTGCGTGGCAAGTGATTCGACAAACCAGCCAGTGTGAAACAACGCTTCGGAAGCGTGAAAGATTTTCAGCAACGCGTAGAAAGTCAGGAAATCGTAGATCGAACTGATCGGGCCGATGTAGATCATAAAATCCCGGATCATCTTGATATCCCAGCGCCTTGGCTTGTCAATATATGATGCATCCACGTTGTCGGTGGGGATCGTGATCTGGGCCAGATCGTAGAGAAAATTGTTGAGCAGAATCTGCGTCGGCAGCATCGGCAAGAACGGGAGAAATGCGGCGGCGGCGGCCATGCTGAACATATTGCCGAAGTTGGAGCTGGTGCCCATCAACAAATATTTCATGACATTGCCGAAGGCCTTGCGTCCTTCGATGATGCCCTGGTGCAGAACACGCAGGCTGCGCTCCAGCAAAATAATATCGGCGGCCTCTTTGGCGACATCAACCGCTGTGGCGACTGAGATGCCGACATCCGCGGCGTGCAGCGAAGGCGCGTCATTGATCCCGTCGCCGAGATAGCCCACGACGTGGCCGCGCCCCTTGAGCGCCAGGATAATCCGGTGTTTCTGCGCCGGCGAGACGCGGGCAAAAACAATCGTCTTCTCCGCCACAGCCGCGAGCGCTATATCGCTGATGCGATCGAGTTCCTCTCCGAGGGCGATGTGTTTGGCGTCTAATCCGACTTGCGAACAGATGTGTTGGGCGACCAGTTCACTGTCACCGGTCAGAATCTTTACCCGCACGCCATCAAGGCGCAGAGCCTTGATCGACTCGGCGGCGTCTGCCAGCGGCGGATCGGAGAAGGCGAGGAAGCCAGCCAGCGCCAGATCTTTCTCATCCGCTACGCGATAAACTTCTTGTTGCGGGACAGGCCGAGAGGCGACGGCCAGCACGCGGTACCCCGTCGAACTCAACCCATCATAGATTGCCTGACACTTGGCGCGCATGTCATTGTCCAATGGACGTGTCTGTCCATTCACCTCAAACTGGCTGCAGCATGTCAGGACGCTTTCAGGCGCGCCCTTGGTGATTAACAGAATCTCTCCCTTCGTCTCCGCAACGACTGAGAGCCGGCGCCGCTCGAAGTCGAAAGGAACCTCATCCACCTTGCGATATGCGCCGATGTCCAGCGGGTCGTGCTTAAGGATGGCGACGTTGATCGGATTCTTCACTCCTGATTCGTAGGAACCGTTGATGCAGCCGAGCAGCAGAACCCGGTCTGCCGGGTCGCCGAGCGGATCCACATGCCGATCGAGCGTCATCTCGCCGCTGGTCAGCGTGCCGGTCTTGTCGCTGCACAGCACATCTATGCTGCCGAAGTTTTGAATCGCCTCCAGATGTTTGACGATGACTTTTTGCCGCCCCATGTGCAGCGCGCCGCGCCCGAGCGTGACCGTTGTAATCATCGGCAAAAACTCCGGCGTCAGCCCCACTGCCAGCGCCAGAGCAAAGAGGATTGATTCAAGAATCGTCTTTTTGACTCTGACATTCTCTTCGAGGATCCATTTGGCGATCGGACTGACCATACGGTGAGAGCTGGTTTGAGGCGTCGCCCACGTGGCGTTGACAATGCGGGCCTCGCTGCCGGCGGGCCATTTGCGCGCGGCGACGGCTTCGACAGCGGCCTCAGCGCCTTTCGAATCGTCAACGCCGATGATCAATCGGACCGGCGTATCGGGTTCCTCGATGCGGCCTCGCGCCACGCGCACTGAGCGGCGCGCCTCGTGCAACACCATCTGCGAGAGGCTGCCGAAAAAGAACTGTCCGAGCGCCATTCTCCCGTGCGATCCGATAACGATTAGATCGGCTCCCCATTCGTCGGCCTTCTCGATGATCACCGTCGCCGGAGACCCCGCGCCGGATTCCGACTTCACGTCCCAGCCCGGCTCCATCGAAACCAGGCGTATCCCGCCGCGCCGCGCCAGCGCCAGATACTCCTGATCTCTGTCGATGTGCTCGATGATCTCAAGCCCGGACGGCGGCGGCAGCCAGCTTTCGACTACCGACAGGACTTTGATCTGCGAGTCCGAGGGCAGGCCGGCCCTTCGCAGATCGTCCAGCGCGGCGTCGGCGCACTCCGAGCCGTCGTAAACGACGAGGACTTTCATTCGATTCGCCATATCTTCCACTTCTATTTTTTCGTGACCGGCTTTTGCCGCACGATCTCGACTGAGCAATGCGCGCGCATGGCGACGGCGTGCGAAACCGAGCCGAGCAGGAAACGCTGCCATCCGCTGTAGCCGTGCGATCCGAGCACAATCAAATCGGCGTCCCAGCTTTCGGCTTCGTCCAGGATCACCTCTCTGGCTGAGCCGCTTTTGATCATTGTGGTGATCTCAAGTCCGGCAGTCTTTCCAGACCTGATACGCTCGACCGCGTATTTGACCGCTGCCTCCGCCTGCTCTTTCGCCACCCTCTCCAGTTCCATGTAGTAACTGTCGGGCAACACCCAGGTCTCAGTCGTGGGCGCGTATGGAATCTCCGTCGCGGAAACGACCTTCACTTCGCTGCCTTCGGGCCACGGACGTTCCGCAACCGAATTGGCCGCAGCCTTGCTGAAATCTGAGTCATCGGTAGCCAACAGGATTTTCATATCAGACCTCCTCACTTTCGCCAGCTGCAATCTCCCTGCCAAGCAACGTCATTTCTCACCGCAATCGCGTTGAAAGAAGATCATCATTGGCCTAAGTGAGCGTCAGGCCGTGATTACCGGCGCTCGAAGCACGGATATGATGATGCCGTATATGGACGGCCCGGCGACGATCCGGACGCTGCGCAGGCTCGATCCGAAGGCGCCGATCATTGCGACCAGCGGATTGAGGGTGGAAGATAGGGTAGCGGACGCCGCGCAACTCGGCGTGAAGATATTTCTTCCGAAGCCGTACGCTCTCGATCAGCGTCGGGGGAATCGCCGCGCAGTTGATGGCGATGAACGGATGGCCTGAGCGGCGCGAGCCGTAATGAATCGCCTTGGCGACGAGGTCTTTGCCCGTCCCGCTCTCTCCCTGCAGCAACACCGATGAGGCTTCGCTCTCGGCCACTTTGTGGGCAAGCTGAATCATCTTCTTCATAGCAGGCGATTCGCCGACGATCTGATCGAAGCCGAATTCGCGCGCCAGGCTGCGGCGTATCGAGTTGACTTCCTTGCGCAGCTTGCCGGCCTCGATACCGTTGCGGATCGTCACTTGAAGCTCGTTCAGGTTGACCGGCTTGCCGATGAAGTCGTAAGCGCCGCCGCGCAGCGCCGCGAGCGTGTCTTCGAGCAGCACGTTTGCCGTGATCATTATCACGACGGCCTGCGGCTGGCGTTTCTTGATCTCGCGCAGCGCGTCGAGTCCCGAACCGTCGGGCAGGTTGATGTCGAGCAGGACGGCCGCCGGGCGGTCCGCCTCGAAGGAGGCGAGAGCGCCCGCGACCGTGCCCGCCTCGACGGTGTCGTATTCCCATCCGCGCAGCGCTTCGTTGAGCGTCCACCGGATCATCGGCTCATCATCGACGATCAGAATCTTTTCTTTTGCCATAACGTTTCCCACATTTTCCAATTCGTCCATTGCCGAGCAATTGCTTCGCCACAAGCGCAATGTGGGGCCGCCGTCGCAAAAACGCGCCGCAAATGGGCATTTTCGCCCACACGATTGGGATTTTTCCGCAATCGTTGCGGAATATTCCATTTTGAAGACGTGCGCCGGGGCCTTATAACTATTCGGGTTTGACTTCGACGTCGACGGCTTTACTCCCGTCGGCTTTCGCGAACGCGAGTTCGAGGACGCCGTCCTTCAGGGCAGCCGTCGTTTTGTCCGGCTCGACTTCGGCGGGCAGCCTCAGCTCGCGGCAGAATTGGTTCGAGCGGAATTCGGAGATCAAGGTCTGCTCCTTCGTCTCCTCCGTCGTTTTCTCCGACTTGCCGCTGATGACCAGCCGCTGCGGCTCGACGCTGACTTTGATCTCGTCGGCGGCGAATCCGGGGACTTCGGCGCGCACGGTGATCTGACCGTCGGCATCCTTGATCTCGACCGGCACGCGACGCATCAGTTCCGACTCGGCGCGAAACCAGTCTTCAAGGTCGTGGCCGAATTCGCGCCCGCGAGCCTCGAAGTATTCATATGCGCGGCGCGCGACGGATTGCGTGAAAACACACACCCGGGGCGGTCTCGTTCAGCTTTTCTTGGCAAATGACAGTGAGAATCGGCGGCATAGTGGTTGCTCAATCGCAGCGCAGGATGTTCATCAAAACGGAGGAAAAGAAGATGGCAGAAAGAGACCGAATGAAGATTCTGATCGCCTATGACGGCTCTGAAGGCGCTGAATCGGCCATTGACGATCTGAAGCGGGCGGGGTTGCCGCGTCGCGCCGAAGCTATCGTCCTGACGATCGCTGAAGAGTTGTTTCCTCTGCCAACCAGTATCGGCGGAGTTGAGACGACCTTCGCCAAAAGCCTATTGGAGGAAGAGAAGGATTCAATGGCGCTGGCCGGGCGAGCGCGCTCGCGAATACAGACGCTCTTCCCCGGCTGGGAAATTCTGACCGAAGCGGGCATCGGATCGCCGGGCAGCGAGATTATCGCCAAAGCCGATGAATGGCGCCCAGATCTGATCGTGGCCGGCTCTCACGGCCGCACGGCGCTGGGCAGGATGTTTTTCGGCAGCGTCTCACAAAAGGTGATTACTGAAGCCCGCTGTTCGGTGCGCGTGGCGCGCGGGCGAATTGTCGAACCCGACGTGCCGGCGCGCATCATCGTCGGCGTGGACGGGTCTGAAGAGGCTGACGCGGCGGTCGAAGAGATCGCTTCACGGGACTGGCCGGACGGCAGCGCGGTCCGGATCGTCAATTCGGCATGGACACTCCCTCCAGCGCGCGATCCTGGAACGGCTATTAATTTCGCCGAGTGGATCGCGCAAGAAACCGAGCGGGTGAGGAAGATGGTAGATGGCGCGGCGGAAAAACTCGGGTCGGCGGGATTGAAGGTTTCGATAGTGGTGAAAGAGCAGGAGCCGAAAGCGTTGCTGTGCAGTGAGGCTGAAGATTTGATGGCCGACTGCATCTTCGTCGGCGCGAGAGGCATGGGACGTCTCGAAAGATTCCTGATCGGCAGCGTGTCGTTGGGAGTCGCGGCGCGCGCCCATTGCTCGGTCGAAGTCGTCCGCAGCGGCCGGGCGGTAAACTGATCGTTAAAGTGTTGCGCGGAGGAAAAGTCGTTGAACTCTCCGCCGAGGTCGAGAAGAAGTAGGTATGATCCACCGTCCGGTTAAAACAATTGTTTTCTTTCCGCCCGCCGCCGCGGCAAGCAGTGAGATGAGATGGGAACCCAACGCCGACATTTATCAGTCTCGCTGCGGGTGGCTGGTCAAGCTAGATCTGGCCGGGGTGCGCCGGAGCGATGTAAACGTCGAGGTCGCCGGAAGAAGATTGGCGGTCCGCGGACGCAGGCGCGACCTGGTCGTGAGCGAAGATTGGAGCCATTACTCAATGGAGATCGCTTACAGCGACTTCGAGCGAATTATCGAGATGCCTTGTGATCTGGATTGCGCCAATATCAGCGCCGACTTGCTCGATGGAATGTTGCTGATTTACGTAACCCCCGGAGGAGAAGGACGATGAACGCAAGTGAAATGGAGAGCGACAAGATGGAGCGAGCGGAGGTGTTGCCGGTTCTGCCTCTCAAGAATACCGTGCTCTTACCATTTACCTCGATGCCGCTATTGGCGGGCAGGCCCGCGTCAGTAGCCGCCGTCGAGGCGGCGTTGGCCACGGAGTCAAAAGAACTGGCGATAGTGACGCAGCGCGACGCCACGAAAGATAACCCGACTGCGGAGGATTTTTACACTTTCGGCGCAAAGGCCGTCATCAGAAAGATGGCGCGAGGTTCCGAAGGCGCGATCCAACTAATCGTTCAGGGGATCGAGCGGGTCCGGATCGCAGGCTTCGAGCAGATGGCGCCATACCTCAAAGCCCGCGTCCACCTCGCGCCGATGCCCGAGGAGAAAGGTCCCGAAGTCGAAGCGCTCTATCGCTCCGTGCTTGATCTAGCGTCGAGAGCCATGGCGATCGTACAACCGGATATGCAGGTCGACATCGCCAAGTCCCTCCCGCCGGCGGAAGACCTGATTCACCATGCGTATCTGATCGCCTCGATGCTAGGCCTCGACGTGACCAAAGATCAAACGCTGCTTGAAGCGCCGACCCGGATCGAGACGCTGCGGCTGCTCCATTCCTACCTGGCCAGTGAAATTCAAGTGTTGGAGATCCGCCGGCAGATCGCGAGCAAGATAGAGACCGAAATGACACGGCAGCAACGCGAATACCTGCTGCGGCAGCAACTCTCCGCCATCCAGGAAGAACTTGGCGATAAAAGCCCTGAGCAGAGCGAAGCCCCGCTCTTACGCCGGCGACTGGCCGAAGCCGAAATGCCCGAGGAAGCGCGACAGGAAGCCGAGCGCGAGTTGTCGAGGATGGAAAAGCTGCCGTCGTCCGCGCCTGACTATCACGTCATCCGCGCTCATCTCGATCTGATCTTCGAACTGCCCTGGCGCAGGGCCACGGAAGCCGAGTTGGACCTTGCGCGCGCGCGGCAGACACTGGACGAGGACCACTTCGATTTGAAAGAAGTCAAAGAAAGAATTCTCGAACACCTCGGCGTGCTCAAGCTCAACCCTTCGGCGAAAGCTCCGATCCTCTGCCTGGTCGGCCCTCCTGGCGTCGGCAAGACTTCGCTCGGCCAGTCAATCGCGCGCGCGATGGGCAGAAAGTTCGAGCGCCTCTCGTTGGGCGGGTTACATGACGAATCCGAATTGCGCGGCCACCGCCGCACTTACATCGGCTCAATGCCCGGAAGAATCATTCAGAGCGTCCGCCGCGCCGCGGTCAACAATCCGGTCCTGATGCTCGACGAGGTTGATAAGCTCGGGCGCGATTTTCATGGCGATCCGGCGGCGGCGTTGCTCGAAATCCTCGACCCTGAACAGAATAAGACGTTCCGCGACAATTACCTCGATCTGCCGTTCGACCTATCGAAGGTCTTCTTCATCACGACGGCCAACACACTGGAGACGATCCCGCAGCCGCTGCTCGATCGGATGGAACTGCTGGGATTGAGCGGTTACAGCGAGGAGGAGAAGATCGTGATCGCGCGTCGTTACCTGATCCCGCGCCAGTTGAAAGAGGCCGGGCTGACTGCGGAACAACTCACGATCGCTGATGAAGCTCTGCGCCGCGTCATATCGCGCTACACGCGCGAAGCAGGCTTGCGCCAACTCGAAAGAGCGATAGGGAGACTGACTCGCAAAATCGCTTTGCGCTTCGCCGAAGGCAAGACGGAAGCGGTCACGATCGAACCCGAAGACCTGGCCGAAATGCTCGGGCCGGAAAAATTCTTCCCCGAGCAGGCGCGAAAACAACTACCGCCGGGCGTGGCGACGGGACTGGCCTGGACCGAGGCGGGTGGCGATGTGCTCTACGTCGAAGCCACGCTGCTGCCCGAAGGGAGATCACTGATCATCACGGGTCAACTCGGCGAAGTGATGCAGGAATCGGCCAAGGCGGCGCAGAGTTACATCTGGTCGCACGCCGATGAACTCGGCATTGATCGTTCACTCTTTAGGGAATCGGGCGTACACATCCACGTCCCGGCGGGAGCGATTCCGAAAGACGGCCCGTCGGCGGGTGTGACAATGGCCACTGCGCTCGCCTCGCTCTATACGAAGACGCCTGCGCGCAGCGATACGGCGATGACCGGCGAAATTACTCTGACCGGCCTGGTCCTGCCGGTCGGCGGCGTGAAGGAGAAGGTTCTGGCCGCGCGCCGCGCCGGCCTTCGCCGCGTGATCCTACCGAAGGAGAACGAGAAGGATTTGCGCGAGCTTCCGGACAATGTCCGCGAGGCGATGGAATTCATCTTTGTCGAGCGATTTGAGGACGCGCTCTCCGCAGCCATTCCGGGTTTGGTCGAGCGGATGAGCGCGCGTATAGCGGCCTAGCTGAGCGCCTTGCGACCAGGCGGTAAACTGATCGTTTCCGACGATGACGCCTTTTCAAAACTTCACAACGAGCGTTGAACAAGGGGTGGTCTGTGTGACCTTCGTCGAGACGCTGCCTAAAAAGTTATGTTTCAGATCATCCTCGCCGGTCGCGCCGATCACGATCAGGTCGTATTCGCCTCTTTCGGCTTCGCTCAGAATCTCAAGCGCGGGGTCGCCTTCGGCGGTCATCACCGTCGCCGAAAGGCCGTCCCTTTCCATCCGCCGCCGCGCTCGCTCGACAACGGCGTCCGCCTCGCGCTGAAGCTCGTCTTTGAACGAGCGAACTAAAGGAGGGTCGTTGAGGTCGGCGGAATAATCGAACCACTCGCGGCCGAGTCCCAGCTGAACCCAGGGCGTCTCCGCCACACTCAGCAGAGTGATTTCCGCCTCACTGATTTGAAGCGATGAAGACATAACATCCAACGCCCGTTCGGAGGCGAGCGATCTGTCGACCGCCGCCAGAATCCTCCTTTGCCTGCCTTCCTCGCCGAGTTCCCGGCCTATCAAGACCGCGCCCGGCGCCGCCGCAACGACGCGGCTCGCGACCGGCCCGAGCCCAGGTTTGCTGAGCGTGTATTGATCGTGCGCCCCGACGACGGTGATGTCGTATTCGGCGGCCAGCCGTGTGATCACGCGCGCCGGCGAACCGACTTCCACCCGCGTCCTGGCTTCGACGCCGAGCGCGGCCAATAAGGCCTGAGCGTTGATCAAATGTTGGCTGGCCTCCGCTCGAATCCGCCGGTCATAGGCCTCGACCATTCGGGCAGTCTTCTCCGCCGTATTTCCGGCTTGCCCCTTCGGGAAGTAGAATTCCGGCGCGACGCAAAGCAGATCGAACTCACTGCCTTCGCGCCGAAGCAGGCGAGCCGCCGTGCGAAACGCGGTTGTCGCTTGATCCGATCCATCTGTCGCAAGTAACACTTTCATCGTTACCATCCTTTTCGCGTTTCACAGGCACGCTTACTGGGCGTCCTTTCAGCGAAAATGATCTGCGCGAGCGCATCAGCATTCTTCATCTTCGTCTACGCGGCGGCGGCGCGCGATCTCGACAGAACATTTGGCCTGCGTGGCGACCGCCTGCGAGACCGAACCCAGTAGCGTGCGCTCGGGCCCTCGGTAACCGTGCGAGCCGACGACGATCAAGTCCGCGCCCCAACGCTCGGCCTCTTCGACAATGGCGTCTTTGGGTGAATCCACCACGACAGTCGAACTGATTGGAAAAAACCGAGCGTCGCTCTCACGAAGTCTGGTTTTCGCTCGCTCAACAATTTTCTGCGCCTGATGCCGCGCCGCTTTCTCAACATCTTCGCGGTAGGGCGGCGGCAACGCCAGTACCTCCGGCGGCAAGGTTTCGGCCACGGAAATAATTCGCACCGCGCTGTCAGCAGGCCACGGGCGCTTCGCCACTTCCTCTACGACGTCGTCGCTGCATTCCGAACCGTCCACCGCTAATAGGATTTTCATGCCCCTTCCTCCTGACCGAATCCGGAGCATTGCATTGCAACTCGAGGACCAATGAATCCTGAGGCACGCTCGTTGCAGTCTCTAATCAGGGAGATGAAATATGATTAGCGAAATCGGCTACAGAGAGTCGCGCGAATTGCTGCGCGACCAGAACATCGGGCGTTTGGGATGTTGTCGCGAGAGCATGCCTTACGTCATCCCGGTCAATTACTTCTTCGACGGCGAGGACATCTACATCCACTCGATGCCCGGACGCAAAATACAAATCATGCGCGCCAACCCGCACGTTTGTCTTCAGGTGGATGAGATCGAAGACACTTTCAACTGGATCAGCGTAATCGCGTTCGGCCGGTTCGAGGAGGTCTACGATACGACCGAGCGGGACCGAATAATGGCCGCGATGTTCCAAAGGTTCCCACACCTGACGCCGGTCGAATCGAAAGCCAGGGATTCAATTTCGGAGGTCATAGTTTTTCGCATTCGCATCGAACGGATCACCGGGATTAGCGAACATTGGCCGTGATCAACATAATATCAGGCTGCACGCGTCCGAGCTTGCGCCGCCTCTTCTTCGGCGATGACGAAGGCGGTCTTGATGGCAGTGTCGGGGTTGAGCGAGATCGAGTGAATCCCCAGCCTGACCAGCCAGGCGGCGAAGTCCGGGTAATCGGACGGCGCCTGGCCGCATATGCCGATCGGTTTGCCGGCGCCGTGGGCGGCTTCGATCGCGCGCGCGATCATCTGCCGCACCGCCGCGTTGCGCTCGTCGAACAAATGAGCGACCGTTCCCGAATCCCGGTCGATTCCGAGCACGAGCTGCGTCAAATCGTTCGAGCCGATGGAATAGCCGTCAAAGACCTTCAGGAACTCGTCCGCCGACACGACGTTCGACGGCAATTCGCACATCGCGTAGACCTCGAGGCCGTCCTCGCCCTGCTTCAATCCGTTGGCTGCCATCACTCCAATCACGCGCCTGCCTTCGTCGACCGTACGGCAGAAAGGGATCATCACTTTGACGTTCGCCAATCCCATCTCGCGCCGCGCCCGCGCGAGCGCCGCGCATTCCAGGGCGAAGCCCTCGGCGTAGCGCGGGTCGTAGTAGCGTGACGCGCCCCGGAAGCCGAGCATCGGGTTCTCTTCATCAGGCTCGAACTCGCGCCCTCCCAGAAGCCGGGCGTATTCGTTGGTCTTGAAATCGCTGGTGCGGACGATGACCGGTTTGGGGTAGAAGGCGGCGGCGATGCGGGCGACGCCTTCGCTCAGACGCCGGATGAAGAATTCGCGCGGGTCCTCTTCGCCGATGCGCGCTGCGATCTCCTTGACCGCCTGCGGGTCATTCAGTTTCGGATAGCGCGCGAGCGCCATCGGATGAATGCCGATGTGATTGTTGATAATGAATTCGAGGCGGGCCAGGCCGACGCCCGCATTGGGGATCGCGGCGGCGGAGAAAGCGCGGCTGGGGTCGCCGATGTTGAGCATCACCCGTGTGCGTGTTTGAGGCACATTGCTGGCGTCAACCCGCTCGACTTCGAAGGGGACGCGTCCGGCGTAGACGCTGCCCTTCGATCCTTCGGCGCAGCAGACCGTAACTTCATCGCCGTCGCGCAGGACGTCGGTCGCGTCGCCCGCGCCCACGATGCAGGGCAGCCCAAGCTCACGGGAGATGATGGCCGCGTGCGCGGTGCGCCCGCCCTGGTCGGTGACGAGGGCGGCGACACGCTTCATCACCGGCTCCCAATCCGGATCGGTCATCTCGGCGACCAGCACGTCGCCGGCTGCAACCTTCGTTAGCGCCTCTGCGTCGCGCACGACGCGCACGCGCCCGGCGCCGATCTTCTCGCCGACCGCCTGCCCGGTCACGAGCGGTTCGCCCGCCTTCCGTTTCAGGCGATAGATCTCAGCCACTGCCGTGCGCGGCTTCGCCGAATGAACCGTCTCCGGCCGCGCCTGCAAAATGAAGAGTTCTCCGGTCAGCCCATCCTTCGCCCATTCGAGGTCCATCGGCTGCGGATGGCCCGCCAGCTCGGAGTAATGCTCTTCGACCAGGCAGGCCCAGCGCGCCAGCTTCAGGACTTCGTCATCGTTGAGCGAGAGGCGACGGCGTTCTTCGTCCGGCGTCGGCTCGCTACGCGTGGCGCGGCTCCCGTCGGCATAGATCAATCGAACTTCTTTGGAGCCGATGCGTCGCCCGATGATCGCGCGATGGCCTTTCGCGAGTGTCGGTTTGAAGACCGTCCACTCGTCGGGCGTGACGACGCCTTGCACCACGAACTCACCGAGCCCGTAAGAGCCGGTCACGACGACCACGTCGCGGAAGCCCGATTCGGTGTCGAGCGTGAAGATCACGCCCGCGCCGGCCTTGTCGGATCGGACCATCGGCTGCACGCCGACCGAGAGCGCGACCTGCAGGTGGTCGAAGCCGTGAAGGGCGCGATAGTTGATGGCGCGGTCGGTAAAGAGCGAGGCGAAGCAAGCTTGCGCCGCGCGCAGTAACGCTTCGCGCCCGCGCACGTTGAGGAACGTCTCTTGCTGCCCGGCGAACGATGCCTCGGGCAGGTCCTCTGCGGTGGCCGACGAGCGGATGGCCATCTCCGGCTCGCGCCCCAGTCTGGCGCAGAGCCGGTCGTAAGCGGACAGGATCGCCGAGCGCAGCTCGTCGGGCAGCGGCGTCTCCAGCACTGCCGCGCGCGCGGCGTGTCCGCGAGCGGCGAGTTCGTCGACGTCTTCGGGGTCGAAGTCGGAGAGCAAAGAGCGCAACTGGAATTCGAGGTTGCGTTCGATGAGCAGCCGATGGTAAGCGTCGGCCGTGGTGGCGAAGCCGTCGAGCGCGCCGACGCCCATCGGTTTCAGCGCGTTGAAAAGTTGCCCGAGCGAGGCGTTCTTGCCGCCGACGCGGGCGACGTCTTTCAGACCGATCTCGTCGAAGTCGAGCGTATAAATTGGTGTGGTAGCCATAATGAAATCCCCTTCAATCCTCTCTCCGCCGATATGACGGTCGCGTCTCTTTCTTCTCCGGAGGCGCCGCCAACAATCACCCCTTAATGATTTAGTGGTTGTGTGTCGGTTGCCGAATCCGAATTGAGCAAGCGCTATGCCGAAACGATTGCTGCTCAGTTGTCGGGTCGGTCAGCTCGGAGCTGCGTAATCGGACGGCGCGGGCGCGCTGCGTCAGGTCGCGGAGGTTCTTCATTAATTCGTCCAGGCTCTGGATGTCGGCGTTGTGTAGCGCCGGGGCGATCAGGCCGCCTCCGCGCAGCGAAATCGCCATCCCGACGTGAATCTCTTTGCTCGGAACCGCGCGCCCTTCTTTCCAGAACCCGTTCAATTCGGGGACTTCACGCAGCGCGAGCGCGACGGCCTTGACGAGCAGCGCGCCGAGGAGCAGCCGGCCCTCGACAGGCCGTTTCTGATTTTCCTCGGCGAGCCACTTGATCGCCCGGCTCAAGTCAATCATCTCGCTCAGGTAGTAATGCGGAATCTCACGCTTCGACCTGGCCATCGCCGCGGCGATGGCCTGCCGCATTCGCGCGGCGCGCCCGGCCGAGTCCTCTGGCTGAACGGGCGGTTGAACCGGCGGCGCGACCTGCGCCGCGGCAGTCCTTGCGGCGGCGGCCTGCTCGATGTCTTCATGCGTGATCCTTCCGCCCGGCCCCGTGCCCCTAATGGTCGCCGGGTCTATTCCCAATTCGGCGGCCATCTTCCTGGCGACGGGGGAAATTTTCAGACGCTCGGTCTCCGGTAAAGGCGAGGGCGGTTTGATTGAGGGAATTTCTTCGCGGATGCTCGCGAGCACTGTCCCGACGGGGACCTTGTCGCCGGGGTTGATCAGAAGCTTCTCGACCACGCCGGTGGCGAAACATTCGACCTCGATCAACCCCTTGTCGGTGTCAATCTCGGCGATGATCTCGCCGCGTTCGATCCTGTCGCCGGGCTTTTTCATCCAGGCGATGAGCCTTCCAGCCTCCATATCCGCGCCGAGCGCCGGCATCACGAATTCGGCCATGTCACATCATCTCCCGTACGGCTTTTACAATCTTACCGGCTTGCGGCAATGCGGCGTCTTCCAGGTGTTTCGGGTAAGGCGTCGGCGCTTCCTCGCCGCATACGCGCGCGACGGGCGCGTCGAGTTCGTCGAACGCGCCCTCCATAATCTGCGCGCTGATTTCAGCGGCGAAGCTTCCCGTTCGCCACGCCTCGTCAATAATCACGGCGCGATGAGTCTTTGCGACCGAGGTCAAAATTGTCCCCGTGTCCAACGGCCGCAAAACGCGTAGATCGACCACTTCGGCTTCGACGCCTTCTTTCGCCAGCGTCTCGGCTGCCTCAATAGTTTTGCCGAGCGATCCGCCGTAGGTGATCAAACTCACGTCGCGGCCTTCGCGGCGAACGGCGCAGTGGCTGATGTCCGCAGGTCCGGCTGACTCATCAACCTCGCCCTCCATCGGATAGAGCATCGAGTGCTCGAAGATGAATACGGGGTCGGGTTCGCGCAACGCGGCGGCCAGCATCCACCGCGCGTCGCTCACAGTCGCCGGCGTCAGGACTCTAATGCCAGGAATGTGCGCATACCAGCCCTCGAGGCTGTGCGAGTGTTGCGCCGCGAGTTGTCGCCCGCCGCCGGTCGCCATCCGGACGACGAGCGGAACGCTGAATTGGCCCCCCGACATATGGCGGATCGTCGCCGCGTTGTTGACCACCTGATCCAGCGCGAGCAGGCTGAAGTTGACGGTCATCACTTCGACAATGGGCCGCATTCCGTTCAACGCCGCGCCGATGCCCGCGCCGACGAACGTTGATTCCGACAGCGGCGTATCGCGCACTCGTTCTTCGCCGAACTCTTCAAGGAGCCCTTTGCTACACGCATATGCGCCGCCATAACGCCCCACGTCTTCCCCCATCAAGAAAACGCGCGGATCGCTTTGCAACGCTTCACGCAGCGCCGATCGGACTGCTTCACGATAGGTCATTGTGGTCATATGGATCATTATTGGCGAAACATTTTGTACAGTCCGCGCGCAAGCAGAAGCCCAGTCAAACCTCCGGCAATTACCAGCGGAACGAAGGCGCCAGGCCCTCTAATCGCCCGGAAGCTCGATACACCGTTTTTCAATTCAATATAGCCTGCAGGTTGAACAATCATACCGCCACCGCCACCGCCGCCTTCTTCTCCGTTACGTCTGCCGCTTCCGCCGCCGTACCCATAACGCAGTTTCGCAACAGGGATGATTGTCAGTCCGTCGCGCTCAATCGGCTCCCCGTAGATCATCTTCGCATCGGCTAAAGTTTTGAATGCATCAGCCAGTCTTTCAGGCGGGGAGATGCTCTCTTCCTTTTGCATATGAGTTCCTTTCTCAAACATCTCATCACCTCCTTTCGGCCCCGAGCGGCGCCTTACCTCAATGTTGTGTAGACATCTTTCAATAAATCCTCGACCGGTTCCCATTCCCCGGCTTCGGCAAACGCGACAGCCTCTTCAATCTCCCTGGCTACCGCGCCTTCGATAGATGCGATGTCAACCTCCGTCAACTCGCCGCGTTCGCGCAGGAGCGCCGTGAAATTGGTGACTGGGCATCGCGCTTTCCATTCCTCGACTTCTTCTTTGCTTCGATACAGTTCGGCGTCGTACATCGAATGCGCGCGGAAGCGATAGGTTCGATATTCGATCAGATAAGGCTCGCTGCTGCGGCGCACGAACTCCACGGCCTTGCGCGTCGCCTCTTCGACGGCCATCACGTCCATTCCGTCAACCGCTTCCGATTTGACGCCGTAACCTACGGCCTTCAACGCGATGTCCGGCTGCGATTGATGCCGCGGCAGCGCCGTACCCATTGCATACAGATTGTTCTCGCAGAGGAACAATACCGGCAGTTTCCACAGCGCCGCCAGGTTCATTGATTCATGAAACTCGCCTTCGGCCACCGCGCCATCGCCGAAGAAACAGGCGGTCACGCGATTGCGATTCTGCATCTTGTCGGCGAGCGCCAGGCCGACGGCTATCGGCAGCCCGCCGCTGACAATCGCGTAGCCGCCGTAAAACCGCCGCGACGAGTCGAACAGGTGCATCGAACCGCCGCGCCCCCGGCTGCACCCGTTGGCCTTGCCGAACATTTCGGCCATCACCGCGCCCATCGGAACGCCGCGCGCCAGCGCGTGGCCGTGCTCGCGATAAGTCGTGACGATCGCGTCC
>WNFZ01000581.1_pt1 | contig 54927 bp, 49 predicted proteins | sample 5400081 | NCBI WGS metagenome assembly WNFZ01 (sample SAMN13153365, study PRJNA577476) | soil metagenome | isolation source: 80 cm soil or saprolite under grassland replicate 1 | place: USA:California | collected 2016-06-15
CTCAACTAGAAATATGAATATGAACTCAAACACTTATGACGTGATCGTAATGGGCGGCGGGCCTGCGGGCAGTTCCGTCGCCAGCATTCTTGCGCGAGAGGGACGCAAGGTTGTGCTCTTCGAGAAGGAACAATTTCCACGCCACCATATCGGCGAATCGCTGATGACCGATACCTATTTTACGTTTCAGCGCATGGGACTTTTGGAGAAGCTCAAACAGAGTCCTTTCGTCCGCAAATACAGCGTGCAATTCGCCAATCCGCAGGGCAAGGAGTCGCGCCCGTTCTACTTCTTCGAGGCCAACCATCACGAAAGCGCCGTCACCTGGCAGGTGACCCGCGCCGTCTTCGATCAGATGCTCATCGAGCACGCCGCCGAGCAGGGCGCGACCGTGCATCAAAAAACCCAGGTCAAACAGGTCCTCTTCGACGGCGACCGCGCTGTAGGCGTCGAGGCGCTGATAACGGACGGTTCGCTCCAGCGGTTCAACGCCAAGGTGGTCGTCGACGCGACGGGACAGACCGCCTTGCTCTCGAACAAATTCCGCTGGCGCATGCGCGACCCGAATCTCAAGAAGGCCGTGCTTTATTCCTACTTCAAGGGCGCGCACCGCGAGCCTGACCTCAACGGAGGCGCGACGCTGGTCTTGCGCACTCAGGTCGGCAGCAACGGCTGGTTCTGGTACATCCCGCTGGAGGACGACATCACCAGCGTCGGCATCGTCGCCGATCCGGAATACCTGGTGAAAGGCCGCGGCCAGGACATGGCGAAGATCTTTTACGAGGAGATCGAAAAGTGCGAACCGTGCCGCCGTCGCGTCGAAGGCGCCGAGCGCGTGGATAAGATCTATTCGATCCTCGATTACTCCTACCGCTCGAAGCAGAACGCCGGAAACGGCTTCATTCTGATCGGCGACGCATACGGCTTCCTAGACCCGATCTATTCTTCGGGCGTGCTGTTGGCGCTCAAGATGGCGGAGCTGGCTGCCGACGCCATTCACGACGCTTTCAAACATGACGATTTTTCCGGCGAACGGTTGGGGCAATTTCAATCCAAATTGGACCAGGGCATCGAGTCTATGCGGAAGCTCGTCTACGCCTTCTATCACGAGGGCTTCAGCTTCTCGCAGTTCCTCAGGAAATATCCCGAACAGCGCTTCCACGTCATCAACCTGCTGATCGGCGACGTTTTCAGAGAGGGCGTGGATGAGGTCTACGGGCCGATGTCGGATTTCGCCGAAATCCCGCCTCCGCTCTACGAGCAGGTCGCCCGCGTCGAAAGTAACGGCAATGGCGCCGGGGATACGACCTCGCAGGAGGCGCTCTCCGCCAAATACCAGTACTATGACGATCGCGCAGCAGCGCAAGAGACCAAAGGATCTTGATCCGTCAGGGCGCCACTCTCTATGCTCGATTTCAAGCTGCTGATCGCCCAGGTCGGAGTGATCCTCATCGTCGCGCGGCTCGTAGGCTGGCTATTTCGCAAGCTCCATCAACCACGTGTGATTGGTGAAATGGTGGCGGGAATAATGCTCGGCCCATCGCTACTGGGGTGGCTCGCGCCGGGCGCTTCCGCCGCCCTTTTCCCGCAGGCCAGTCTGGGCTATTTGAACGCCTTGAGCCAGATCGGACTCTTGCTGTTTATGTTTCTGGTCGGCCTGGAACTGGACCTCGAACAGTTGCGAAAACTGGGCCGCGCCGCGATGACCACCAGCCTGACCAGCATCATCGCGCCTTTTATTCTGGGCTTCCTGCTCGCGATCTATCTTTATCCGAGGTTATCCGACCGGAGCGTCAATTTCACCGGCTTTGCGCTGTTCATGAGCATCGCCATGAGCATCACCGCATTTCCTGTCCTGGCGCGCATTTTGACGGAGCGGAACATGTTGCGCAGCAGGGTGGGATCAGTGGCGATTACTTGCGCGGCCGTAGATGACGTCACTGCCTGGATCATCCTGGCCGGCATCATCGTGCTGATCCGCGCCTCGAGTCTGCCGCTGCCATTATGGATGATGTTGGCCGGCCTCGGCGTGTTCGTTCTAGTGATGTTGGTCGTGGTAAGGCGCGCCCTGCGAAGACTCGTCGCGATTTACGAGCGCCAGGGAGAGCTCACGCATGACATTCTGGCCGTCGTCCTGTTAGTGGTATTGGCCTCCGGCTGGATGACCGAATTTCTCGGCGTTCACGCCTTGTTCGGGGCTTTCCTTGCGGGAGCGATTATGCCCAGGCATCACGAGTTGTCACAAGATCTGTGGCGCCGGTGTGAGACGTTGGTCGTAACGCTTCTGCTGCCTCTCTTTTTTGCCTTCACCGGGCTACGCTCCAGTTTCTTCCTGATCTCAGGCGCGCAGATGTGGTTCTATTGCGCCGTCATCATTGCGCTCGCGATCATTGGCAAATTGTGCGGCTCGCTGGTGGCGGCCAGAATCAACGGGATGTCGTGGCGTGAGGCCGCGGCCGTCGGCGTTCTGATGAACACGCGCGGGCTGGTCGAATTGGTCATTCTCAACATCGGACTCGACCTGGGCATTCTCTCCCAGACATTATTCTCCATCATGGTGCTCATGGCCCTCGTGACCACGTTTATGACTTCGCCGCTGCTTAGCTGGATCTATCCTGAGCGCCTGGTACGGACGGAAACGCCGACATAGGACTATGGGTTACGTGATCTTCAAATACCCTCCTGAAAGATTTCGTTTTAGACGCCGTTGTCATACACTTGTCGCGCATTTCGCTTTAACGAGGACCGAAGCTTACATCCGCAACTCGCCGATCTATCACGCGAAGAACGTCAAAACGCCGCTGATGATCCTGCACAACGACAAGGACGGCGCGGTGGACTTCACGCAAGGCATAGAATATTTCAGCACGCTGCGCCGATTGCAAAAACCGGTGGTGATGCTGCAATACAAGGGCGAAAACCACGGGCTACGCATCCCCGCCAACCAGAAGGATTACACGATGCGGATGCGCGAGTTCTTCGATCATCACCTGATGGGCAAACCCGCGCCGAAATGGTTGACCGACGGCGTGCCGCATTTGAAGCTGAAAGATCACCTGGACGAGCGTAACCCGGACAAGACGCCGCCAATCGCGCCTTTGCAGGACGGTGTTGAGCGTTAAGCAATTGATGAACCTGGCTTTAATCGGCATTCCATGGGACGAGAACTCTTCGTTTATGCGCGGAGCGTCTGAAGCTCCGTCGCTCATCCGCGCCGCCTTCGCCTCGGAATCGGCGAACCTCTGGAGCGAAACCGGGATTGATTTCGGCGCGACGCCGATTTTCGACGCGGGAGACCTCGAGCCGGTTTCAGGCGCCGCAATGATCAGTCGAATCGCGGAATCAATCGAGGCGCTGCTCGATCAAGATTATCGGCTTATCACCCTCGGCGGAGATCACGCGATTACCTATCCTGTCGTCAAAGCCTTCGCGAAGAAGTATCCGCGCCTGAGCCTCCTGCATTTCGACGCGCACCCGGACATTTACGATGAATTTCAGGGCAATCGCTACTCGCACGCCTGCCCGTTTGCGCGGATTATGGAAGATGGGCTGGTCGAAAGGCTCGTCCAGGTCGGCATCCGCACGGCGACCGGCCATCAGCGCGAACAGATCGAGCGGTTCGGCGTCGAGGTCGTCGAGATGAAAGATTTCCGTGACGATCTGCGACTCGAATTCGACACTCCGGTCTACATCTCGTTCGACATTGACGGACTCGACCCGGCGTTCGCCCCGGGCGTTTCACACCGCGAGCCGGGAGGGCTGTCAACGCGACAGGCGTTGAGCGTGATCCAACGGCTCGAGGCCGACGTCGTCGGCGCAGATATAGTCGAATTCAACCCGCGAATGGATTCGACTGGCATGACCGCAATGGTTTGCGCGAAGCTGTTGAGAGAGATCGCGGCCCAAATGATAGTGGGCAGTGGGTAGTGGATAGCGGGCAGTAAAGAGATCAAAATCGCCTGCTGCCCACTACCCACTATACACTGCCCACTAACCGTCACAGCCCGTTAAGCGGCCAGGGGCCGCATGAAGGAGCCGAACCTCGATTGGGTCCACTCCCTAGCCGAAGAAGAAGGCTTCTTTTTGAAGCACAGTTCCTGCCCGGTTTCATCCACATCGACACAAACGACGTCGCCGATTTCGATCTGCCTGGTGGCGATCAGGTTCGACAGCGGTATCACCAGATGGCGCTCGATGGCGCGCTTGAGCGGGCGCGTGCCGTAGCGGCGGTCGAATCCTTCGGCGAGCAGGAAGTCCTTCGTCCGTTCGGCGCAACTGAGCATGAAATTTCCGCTGCCCGATAACAACACGCGGCGCTGTACGATCTGGAATTCGATGTCCAGGATGCGGCGCAGCGATTCCTGGGTCAGCGAGTGAAAGACCACGATCTTGTCGAGCCGGTTGATGAATTCCGGCGAGAATTTGCGGCGCGCCGCCTCGACGCCGATCTTCTCGATTCTCGCGTCGAGTTCAGCCCCCGATTCAAATCGGCGCGTGAATCCGAGTTTGCCTTCGGTGATTTCGGCCATTTCACGCGCGCCCAGATTCGACGTCATGACGATGACGCAGTTTGAAAAATCCACGGTCCGGTTGTCGCCCAGCGTGATGCGGGCTTTGTCCAGGACTCCGAGCAGGAGCTGCCACAAAGCGTCCGAGGCCTTTTCGATCTCGTCGAAGAGCACGAAGGTCAACCTGTTACGCGGCGTTTGGTATCGATCCAACATCTCCTGTGTGAGGATCGGCCTGGTCTCGCGGTGCCCGAGATAGCCCGGAGGCGAGCCTACCAGTTTGGATATTTCATGCGAGTGCTGAAACTCGGCGCAATCGACCTTGACCATCGCGTAAGGGTCTCCGAACAGGATTTCGGCGGCGGCCTCGACCGAACGCGTCTTGCCCGAGCCGGTCGGCCCAAGGAAGAGCAGCGCGCCCAGCGGTTTGTTCGGCAAAGTCATCTTTGCAAGATAGACCTGGTAAATCTGCGAGAGCGCAAAAACCGCGTCGTCCTGAGCGACAATTCGTTTGAATAATTCACGCTCGAACTCGCACGCCTCGTCGCACCGCTGTCTGGTGTTGAGTGAGACCCAACCGCTTCCTGTCGCCTCCGCCATCGAATCGCTCAGCGGCGCCGCGGCCCCATTCCTTCTCAGTTCCATCGTGGACATATCGGCTCCTCCTTTCCGAGGTTTGATAATGCCTGTTTTCAAATAAACATGTGCGAAGCCGCCGACAATTAGAGCAAGAGCGGCGCCAGATAGATTTATATAATGCGCGCATATATGCCACATCGTCGGTCGCGAATACTATTTCGGTACAATGACTGTAGCGGTTATAACCTTCAGCTTTCAGCGCCGATCGCGACAAAGTTTTTAGATCTATAGATTTGATGTTGAGCGCGGCGCCAGGCACGAGGCTTGCGTAAGTTGGAAGTGAATAAGCTACTGAATCAATCTTCAACAATCTATAAAAAAGTCGATTCGAGTAGGAGGAGAAGACATGAAACGCGCAAAACTGATCAAACGCGAAGAAATTATTGAACGAGAACAAACAGCTGTGTCAGAAGGCGCCAATTCATCGGCAACCGAGTCAGCGACGCAACAGCCTTCAGTAGTTAAGTTGACATTCGATGCCGTAAGGAAGTGGGCCAGCGAACGTCAATCGGGGAAATACGTTAAACCGCGCGAAGCCTTCGACGCGCTCTTTGCCGAACCTCGCACGAACGAGTAGTTTCCAGCCAACTTCCGGTAAAATCGAAAATGAGTCGCTTGACAATAAACATTGGGGGCAATCTGTTTGCCGTATCATAATAAGACGACTCCGTATAAACCGGTTTGAGATAGACCGCAGACGGTCCGGCACAATCCTTGCGATTCATGAAAATGCGAGCTTCGACGCGCGCCAAAGGTTGACCAAGCCTAAGAAGAGCTTGAAATCAAAAGGAGGAGACAACAATGTTGTGGACGATTATCGCGTTGCTTGTCGTGCTTTGGCTGTTAGGATTGATCGGCGGCGTGGGTGGAAACTTGATCCATCTGCTGCTGGTTATCGCCGCAGTCATACTCATCTATCAACTTATCACCGGCCGTAGAGTCGCGGTTTAACGACGCCGCCTACGGCGATCGGATTGTGAGCGAGGCTCTCGTCGCAGGAGGAGATTATGAGACTCTGGGATTCCGTGTTGATAAAGGTGTTGGTGGTCATCAGTTTGATTGCGCTCGTCAGCGTCGCGCAAGCCGTTATTCAAGGGTATTGACCGGCTCACTTCTGATCGGTGTTCGAAGCGGAGGGGTTGTTTTAACCCCTCTGCCTATTTCGTTAAGGGGCGCCCGCCCAGGCTATTATGGACACAGCCGGCTCATTTCTTCTGTTGCTCATCTTCGCCGTCCTGATCTTCGGCGTTCCCATACTCCTGCTCGCGATCAGGTTGATCGAGACTATCTCCGAGAGGCGCGAATCGGCAAGACGCGCCGAAGGCGAATCAACGGCCGAAGAAAAAACGACGGTTGAAAAGAAAGCGCCGGCTGAAAAGAAACCTATAAATGACGCTGGCGAATGGACACCGGCCCGGCGCCTGCGATAGATTGCGCCTGACCTACAGTAATCTTTCCGGAACATTACAGGAGTCGTTCAGGTCGTCCGTGACGACGTCCTGAAACAAGGGGAATCAACCACGAAGAAACGAAGAGCACGAAGGTTTTTTTCTGATCTTTCTTCGTGCTCTTCGTTTCTTCGTGGTTGATTCGACCGCGGCTGCTCGACCCACTCGTATTACAGCAGCCCCGGCTCGACGCTTCCCGCCGCCGCGAAAACCGGCAAAATGACTCTGCGCCCTAACGCCGTCGTGCGCGAGATCATGGTCGATCCGAACACCGGCAAGGCGAGTGGAGTCCGCGTCGTCAATCAGATCACGAAGCGAGATTACGAGGAGTACGGCAGAGTCATTGTGCTTTGCGCATCGACGCTCGAATCGACGCGCATCCTGCTCAACTCCAAATCGCGCCAATATCCGAATGGATTGGGCAATTCGTCGGGGCTGCCAGAACCCAACGCTGACCATGATGGCGATTACGGCGCGCGCCTGTGATTACATCGCCAATGAGTTCGAACGCCAGAATCTGTAGTCTATTTCACGGAACTCAAATGCGGCCAACGCCGAAGTATGCAAAGTCGCTCCAAAGGCTCCGCCTCTTCAATATCACTATTAATTCGCAATAGCCCTGTCTACTTCTGGGCGATGTAGGCGAAGACAAAGAGCGCGATCACGGAAAGCAACAACAGCGGCAGGGCCAGCCCTGGAGATTTGCGGCCAGCTCCGGTTTTATCCCTTTCGACGAGCGGAATGGTCGCGGTCGGGCGAGCCCTTTCCGGGGCCTGTTTATGGACGCCGGTTCTATCGCTTTCGACGAGCGGGATCGTCTCAGTCCTATAGCTCTTGACGGTCCTATCGCTCTCGACGAGCGGAGTTGTCGCGGCCGGCCGAAGGAGGCGGGTTATACGTTGGGTGATGAGTTTGCGTGTGGCGCCTTTCTCCAGTGGTATTGTGGTCGAGGATTCCGACACATTGGCCTTGCGCTTCAGCCACGGGAACTTTATCGAGCGGCGCCGAACGGGCGAAGTTATCGGGATGACCTGTGTAGCCCGAACCTCGCGATCATTGAGCGTCCAGTCGTAAGGCTCCGACGCGGCGGCTGACAGGGCGCCGTATTCGTCCTGCGTCCACGGGCTTGACGGATCAAGCCAATCGAGACCCCGCTTGCGCGGAGGAGAATTTGTGCTGTCGGACTGGTCCATTTTCATTTACCTTCCGTTATTTTCGTTGATTAATCTCTCTATCAGCTTTCCCTTGAATCTGTTAGCTGTGGGTGAACCAGGCGGCAACGGGATTCTTTTCAGCGCAAGAAGCTAGCCGGGCAATATTGAGGCAAGGGGTCTGGGTTTATTGATCATCCGCTTCGCATTCTACATACATCGAGGAACAGAGGCAAGAATTGTTTTCTCTTCATACGGGTTCTTCGCCCCGCCGGAAGCCTCGACAACGCGCAGTTGATATAGTACAAATGGATGCTAGTTCTCACCTTTGAGCCACAAGGTTATACACGATGAAATTCGGCGTAGTGATTTTCCCCGGCTCCAATTGCGATCACGACGCGTATCACGTGGTCAGCAAAGTCATTGGCCAGCCTGTAGATTTCATTTGGCATAAAGAAGAAGAAATAAATGGTTACGACGCGATCATTCTGCCCGGCGGGTTCTCATACGGAGATTACCTGCGTACGGGGGCGATCGCGCGATTCTCGCCGGTAATGAAGTCCGTCAAGGGTTTCGCCGGCGACGGCGGTATTGTTCTGGGCATTTGCAACGGCTTCCAGATCCTGTGCGAGGCAGGCTTGCTGCCGGGCGCGCTGTTGCGTAATCGCGATCTGAAGTTCGTCTGTGAGCACGTCAACATCCGCGTCGAGCGCGCCGACACGCCGTTCACCAGCGGCTATCAGAATGGACAAGTCTTGAGCATCCCCGTGGCGCACGGAGAAGGCAATTATTTCTGCGACGAAGCGACGATGGCCGAGCTTGAGAGTCAGAACCGGATCATCTTTCGCTACTGCGATTCGAGCGGCGCGGTCAGGGACGAATCGAACCCGAACGGGTCGCTTAACAACATCGCCGGAATAACGAACCGCGAAGGGAACGTGCTCGGCATGATGCCTCACCCGGAGCGCGCCTCCGAAAGCGCGCTGGGCTGCAAAGACGGGCGCGCTCTCTTTCTTTCATTGGCCGAATCTTTGCGCGAGATGATCAAAATGAGAGCCTGAACCGATTGCGGATTGCGGATTGCGGATTGCGGATTTTTGGAATCGTGAGCAACGGGTGGTAACGTGAATTCTGAATTAAGAATGAACCTGAGAATGGGTAGAACCGAAGATGACAAGTGAAAACGAAAAAGGTGGGAACGGAAATCAATCAACTGCCGATGAGCGACCAGACGCGTCTTCAAATCCGCAATCCGCAATCCGCAATCCGCAATCTGAAATCCTGGATCAGCACAACGTCACGCCCGAGGAGTATGAGCGGATCAAACAACTGATGGGGCGCGAACCGAACCTCACCGAACTGGGAATCTTTTCGGTGATGTGGTCGGAGCATTGCTCGTACAAATCGTCGAAAGTTCACCTGCGGCGGCTGCCCACCGAGGGCGAATGTCTGGTGCAGGGGCCGGGCGAGAACGCGGGCATTGTAGACATCGGCGACGGCTGGTGCGCGGCCTTCAAGATCGAATCGCACAACCACCCGTCGTTCATCGAGCCTTATCAAGGCGCGGCGACGGGCGTCGGCGGCATCCTGCGCGACATCTTCACGATGGGCGCGCGGCCCGTGGCGGCGATGAACAGCCTGCGCTTCGGCCCCATCAGGGACGAAGAGATCGACGATTCGCGGGAGCAGACTTCGTCTCGATCCGTCGCGCGCAACCGGCGGATTATGGCCGGCGTGGTGAAAGGACTTGGCGACTACGGCAATGCATTCGGAGTTCCGACAGTCGGCGGCGAGGTCGCTTTCGCAGAATGTTATTCGCTCAACCCGCTGGTCAACGCCTTCGCGCTCGGCCTGGTGCGCCGCGAGCACATCTTTTACGGCAAGGCCGAGGGCATAGGCAACTCTGTGATCTACGTCGGCGCGAAGACCGGGCGCGACGGGATTCACGGCGCGACGATGGCCTCTGCTGAATTCGACGAGGCGGCGATGGAGAAGCGCCCGACGGTGCAGGTCGGCGACCCGTTCTCGGAGAAGTTGCTGCTCGAAGCCTGTCTGGAAGCGATGCGGGCCGGCGCAATCGTCGGCATTCAGGACATGGGCGCCGCCGGTTTAACTTCGTCTTCATGTGAGATGGGCGCGCGCGCCGGCACCGGGTTGGAAATCAATCTGGACCTGGTTCCGCAGCGCGAGGCCGGGATGACGGCCTACGAAATGATGCTCTCGGAATCACAGGAGCGGATGTTGATCGTGGCCAAGCGCGGCCACGATCGGCAGTTGATGGAGATTTTCCATCGCTGGGACCTGGACGCGGTCGTCATCGGCCAGGTGATCGCCGAGCAGAGACTACGCGTGCTACACAAAGGCGAAGTCGTCGCCGACATCCCCAACAAGGCGTTGACCGACGAAGCTCCGCGCTACAATCGCCCGCAGCGGCCTTTCGCGTTCTCGACCGAAGACGTGACGCCGAAGATCGAGGCGGCCATCTCGAAACTCCAATCTCAAATCTCAGACCTCAAATCTCAAATCTCAAATCTCAAACCCGAGGCGGGAGACGAATCGCAAGTCTTCACAGAAATTCTGCGCCGCCTTGTGGCCTCTCCGAATCTGGCGTCAAAGCGCTGGGTCTACCGCCAATACGACCACATGGTGCGGACGAACACGGTCGTGCCGCCGGGTTCCGACGCGGCGGCGCTGCGGGTGAAAGAGACGCGGCGCTCCCTGGCGATGTCGCTCGATTGCAACGGGCGTTACTGCCGCCTGAACCCGCGCGAAGGGGCGAAACTGGCCGTCGCCGAAGCCGCGCGCAACGTGGTGTGCAGTGGCGCGCGGCCTCTGGCTATCACCAACTGCCTGAACTTCGCCAGCCCCGAACGCCCTGAAGTGATGTGGGCTTTCAGCGAGACGATAGACGGAATGGCCGAGGCTTGTCGCGCGCTCGGGACTCCGGTCACCGGCGGCAACGTCAGTTTTTACAACGAGACCGAAGGGGAGGGAGTCTATCCGACTCCCGTCATCGGCATGCTCGGCCTGATCGAGGACGCGCGTCACACGACCACGCAATGGTTCAAAGAAGCGGGCGACGCGATCCTGCTGCTGGGCGTGACGCGAAACGATCTGGGCGCGAGTGAGTTGTTGTCCATTTTGGCTGGCGTGGCGGGCGAGGCGAGCGGCGCGGTCCCACGACTCGACCTCGAAGCCGAGAAGGCCGTACAGAAAGTCTGCCTGGAGGCGATTCAGGCGGGTCTCGTCCGTTCGGCGCACGATTGCAGCGACGGCGGATTGGCGGTGGCGCTGGCCGAGAGTTGTTTTTCGAGTTACGGCCGAGAGGCTGTCGGCGCGCGCATTGATCTGAGCGAACACGCGAAATTGAGCGGCATCGGCGACGCGCCGGCTTTGCTCTTCAGTGAATCGCCGTCGCGCATCATCATCAGCCTGAAACCCGAGTATGTATCCGAGGTCAAAGACGTAGCGCGGCGGGCGGGCGTGGTCTGCGCGGTGATTGGCGAGACCGGCGGAGGGGAATTGAGCGTCGCCTGTGACGGCGAGTCTCTAATTGCAGCCCCGGTCGCGTCGCTGGAAGAATCCTGGCGCGGCGCGCTCTCCTCACACCTGGACCGCCCAATCCAAATGGCGGCGGGCTGAAAGGAACCATATGCCATATTTCATATGAAATATGGCGTATGGCATATTCGCTGATCCAAAGTTGATCACGTTCGACAGCGCCAGGCAGAGACAAAGGCCAAAGTTGAAGATTTTTTTCTCTATCTTCTTCATATTTTCTCCTTCAGTATTTCGCCATAGAACGAATTGCAGGCATGTTTACGGTCAATTGCGACTTGAGATAGCTTTCACCCATTCCTTGAACTTCGACAGAGGGATGGCCTGAAGGTTGCCCCGCGTCAGGCCCGCGCCTTTCTGCAGCGGCGCACTGCTCATATCGCGAGTAACGACTTCCTCGCCGTCGCTGGCTTGGCCGACCGAATACTTGCCCTGAGCGAAGCCCATCACGGAGTAGCTGTTGGCGCCATCGTCCGGGCGGAAGAGGAACAAGAAATTGGCGCCAAATTCCCAAACGAACCCGAATAAAGAACGTAACTGCTCAGGACTTCTTGCCGCGTTAGCGGAGGGGAGGGCCGCTGATGGATGTGGGTCAATCCCAGCAAAACGGTATTGATGGAGCCACGCTTGCTACCGCTCGCGGTACTGATTCCCAACCGGATCACATCACGACCGGCGAGGGCGGTTCGAGTATCCCTCGCAGCGCGTCTCCGTCCAGGTAGTAGACCGAGTTGCAGAAATGGCAGGTCAATTCCGCGCCATTGTCCTTTTCGAGCATGTCCTCGACCTCTTCGCGTCCGAGCGCGGTGACGATCCTCACGACGCGCTCGTAAGAGCATTTGCACCGGAACTCGACGCGGCGGGTTTCTAGAGAGTCGAAGGGGAAGTTGCCTAGGGCGAGCCGCAACATTTCGGCGGCGTCCGCGCCTCCGCGAATCGCTTCGGTGACGGACGGGGCGTCAGACACGGCTCTCTCGATTGCGGCGATCGCGCTCTCCTCGACGCCAGGCAATGCCTGGATCATATAGCCGCCCGCCGCGGTCACGCGCTCCCGCTCGGATTCGACGAAGACTCCGAGCGAGACCACCGAATTGATCTGCTCGGAGACCGCCAGGTAATGCCCGATGTCTTCGGCGATCTCTCCGGAGACGATCGGGGTCGAGCCGTAATACGGCTCCTTCATCAAACCGATCTCGAACCCGGCTTCGCGAATGACGTGTAACATGCCGCCGCCGACAATCCCCTTCACGTCAAGTTTCCCCAGGGCGTTCGGGGGCAGGTGCGCCGCCGGATTCTTGACGTAGCCGCGCGCCGCGCCGCCCGCGCCGGCTTCGGCGATGATGCCGCCGACGGGGCCGTCGCAATCGAAACGAAGGGTGATGTATTCGAGGTCTTTGTATGCGCAGCCCAACAGCAACGCCCCGGTCAGAGTCCTCCCGAGCGCGGCCGAGGCCGTGGGCGCGGTCTTGTGCCGGTCGCAAGCCTCGGCGACGAGGTCGGTCGTCACCGCCGCGATCAGGCGAATCGCGGCGTCAGCGGCGGTGGCTTGAATCAGATGATCTTCTCGATATTCCAAATTCGTATACTCCGCGTTTCACTAAATCCCGGTCTTGAGTTGAACTCAGAAGAGGCCCAACCACGGGGACCACGGGGAAAATGAGGAAAAGGCTTTATGGAAGAAAGGTTCAGCATATCTTACACCCAAGCTTATCCCCGTGATTCCCGTGGTCCCCGTGGTTCTTTTTGCTCAATCTCAGACTGGAGGACACTAAGCCGATACTATTGCGCCATCACTCCCGGTATCGTACCGGCTGTGCGCGCAGCAACACCCAATCGCATTCGGGCGAGCAACTGGCGTTGAACCCCTGCTCACCGATCTTCTCCACCCGCAAATTTGCGGATTTCATCAGACCGTCGCCCCATCGCTTGGGCGACATAATCAGGAGACTCTGGCTGCGACCGGCCTCGATGAGCGTCGCTATTTCTTCGGTCGAGCTCACGGTCATGAGTTCCGAGCGGCCGTCTCGCAGCGGCAACCCCGTGGCGTAAAAATTTATGCTCTGGTCATTGTTGATGAGGAAGACCAACCGCTCATAAGGGCGCGCCGCCTCGAGAGCCACGAGCGAGAGTTTCTTCAACGACTCCCGATTGCCAAGGACGGGGAAGACCAGATGCGAGGCTGCGACGACGATCACAGCCAACCCGATCGGCAGATAGAGCGTGGCGACTCTGCCATTTTTGAAAAACAGCAATCCCAGATGGACGGCGGACGCCAGAACGGCGATCGATCCCATCAACCATGCGTCGCGCGCGCTCAGGCCCAGTTCGCGCTGAAGTAGAACGCCTGCGCCGATCCCGGCCGCCGCCGCCAGCGGCGCCGTCAAAAACTGCGGCGCCATGGGAGGCCGCGGTTCCTCGCTCCACCAGCGCTCCAGTTCCATGCCAACCATCAGCGCGACCGCCGGAAAGACCGGCAGGATGTAGCCCGGCAGCTTCGACCACGAAAAAGAGAAGAAGACGATCGGGGCGGCGATCCAGAGGAGCAGAAGCAGATTGAGCCGGTCGGTAGGACAGACTTTAGTCTGTCTCAGTAGTCCCCAAATTACGCCGGATCGCTCAATATTGGATCTACTGAGTCTCCGGCCCAGACAGACTAAAGTCTGTCCCACTGACGAGAGCAAATAAAACGACCACGGGAAACTCCCGGCCACCACGACCATCGGGAAAAAATAGAACGGCTGCGGGTGGCGGTATTTGTTCGACAGGTAGCGCTGGAAATGATGGCCGACGAAAAATTCATCGATGAATTCGCGCCCGTTCCTGGCGATCACGGGCGCGTACCAGACGGCCGCCGTCCCAAGGAAGATCAACGCGCCAAGTATAATCAGGCGTGGTCTCAGCAGCGACTTCCAGGCGCCGGTCAGAATCAGGTACGGCGCAATGATCATCATCGGCAGGACGACTCCGACCAGGCCCTTCGCCAACGTCGCCAGGCCCAGGGCGAGACAGAAGACGTACCAGAGCCGGCCGGCGCCGGTCTCCGACTCTTTGCTCTCCCACAAAAAGAAGCTGAGGAGCGCGGTTTCGATCGCGACGGTCAGCGGCAAGTCGCATGTTACGCCGCGCGCGAAGCCCGGCCACAGTCCGCAGGTCACAAGCGCCGCCGCGCTCAAATACCCGAACCGCGCCGAACGCGCGCGGCGGCCGAAGAAGTAAAGCAGCAGCGCGCCGAAAGTCGAGACCGCGGCGACGCCGAACCGGGCGCCGAATTCGTTTTCGCCGAACAGCGCGTAACCCGCGGCCAGGAACCAGTACGTCAGCGCGGGTTTCTCGAACCACTTGATCCCGCCGAGTCGCGGAGTGATCCAGTCTCCGGTCGCGTACATCTCGCGCGCGACTTCGGCGTAGCGCGGCTCGTCGGGGCCGATGAACGGCAATCGCCCGAGCCCGTAGAAGAAGACAACCGCGCACAGACAGAGGAGCGCGATCAAATAGAAATGTTCAGGATTGTCTTTTTTTCTGATTAAAGGAAGACGGTCGGTTTGCACGATTGATATTTTAAATTCGATAATTCAAGTTTAAATTGCGGCCTTCAGAGTAACATTCAAACTCGAAACTTGAAATCGCCTTGATAAAACTTATGGCCGACAAAATTAAAACCGCAGTAATCGGCGTCGGGAGCCTCGGTCAGGCTCATGCGCGCGTCCACGCCTCTCTCGAACAGGTCGAACTCGTCGCCGTTTGCGACGTCAACGAAACCAGGGGGCGCGAGATCGCCTACGCCCGGGCGACGCGCTTCGTTCGCGACTACCGCGAACTGATTGACCAGGTCGAAGCGGTCAGCGTCGCCACTCCGACCGTCAGTCACTGCGAAATCTCACGCGCCTTTCTGGAGGCGGGCGTCCACGTCCTGGTCGAAAAGCCGATCGCCCGCTCGCTCGACGAAGCGGACGAGATGATCCGCGCGGCCGAATCGAAGAATCTGGTCTTGCAAACCGGCCACATCGAACGGTTCAACCCGGCGTTTGTGGCGCTGCGGAGGCGCATCGAACGCCCGAGGTTTTTCGAGGCCCACCGGATGGGCGTCTTTACGCCGCGCTCGCTCGACATCGACGTGGTGATGGATTTGATGGTTCACGAGTTGGACATCATCGCCAGCCTGGTCAGAAGCGACGTCGTCAAACTCGAAGCGGTCGGCGTCCCCATACTGACGCCGAAGATCGATCTGGCCAACGCCCGGCTCGAGTTCGCCGACGGGTGCGTCGCCAACATCACCGCCAGCCGCGTCGCCGGCGAGAGGTTGCGCAAGCTCCGCGTCTTTCAACCGAACGAATATTACTCGCTCGATTACGCCGAACAGCAGGTGGCGGCGCTCAAACTTCTCCCGCCGAAGGCCGCCGGGGCCTTACCCGAAATCGCGGCGGAAGCCTTGCCGATCGAAAAACGCGAGCCGCTGCTCGCCGAGATCGAATCTTTCGTCGCCGCCGTTCAATCGCGGACCCCGCCCGAGGTCGGCGGGGCCGAAGGCCGCCGCGCGCTGGCGCTGGCCATAGAGGTTCTGGAGAAGATCAAAGCCCATTCCGAACGCGCGGGGATCGGATTGAATTTCGAATAGACCACGTGGTAACGAATAAATTCGTTACCACATGGACCGGCCATGCAATTGTTTGGCGGAACAATTTCGAAAAAAGATTGACTACCATCGAAAAGCTGATGTAGATTCCGCCTGCCATAATTATCAGTCAGTTTGCAGTTTGTTCCCGGCCTCGCTCAGACCCTACCTGAACGAGACTATTTCCTGGCGCCGAAAGGAAGAATCAAAGGACTAAGCCAATAACAGGGGGGCCGATGTTTGCGCCCTTTTCCTCTGCCAACAAACTACCGGAGGCTCCCATGAATGACTATCAAGACAACTCTCCGCTTTTGTCGCTCTTCGATGTCCTGGTTGATGAATACGAACACCAGGTAAAAACGCATGGCCTCATGCCGCTCTACACTGATGACACGGAAAAGACTAACAATATCGATGCCCGGCTGAAACAGGCGAAGGAGATGCGCAAACAGATAGAGAAAAAGCGCGATGAGGTAAAGGCCAAATACGCTTTACTGGCGGATGAGAAAGAGCGAGAGCGGCGGATCAATGAGGAATTGGTAAAAGACTTTTACCGGCGACTTCACCAAAGCGGCGAGAAACGAGCGGCCCTCTGTTTCTCCGGCGGCGGCGTCCGCAGCGCGACTTTCGGGCTGGGTGTGCTGCAAGGGTTGGCGAGCCGCTTGGACCTCGGTAGTTTTCATTACCTGTCAACCGTCTCGGGCGGGGGGTATCTGGGCAGTTGGTTATCGGCGTGGGCGCATAGGCGCGGGATAAGTGAAGTTCAGAGGGGGCTCGAAGAAAAACACGTTGACAAATCGCCTTTCTGCGCCGAACCGGAACCGATCATTCATCTACGCCGTTACAGCAACTACATGAGTCCCAGACTCGGCCTGCTTTCGGCGGACACGTGGACGCTGGTTGCAATCTACCTGCGCAACCTGTTTCTGAACTGGCTGGTGTTGATTCCGCTGATGGCAGCGGCGTTGTCGCTGCCCAGATTATGGATGTCGGCGCTGGTCTGGAACAAACCCACGTGGCATTGGGTCAATAGCGTCTTCTGGTTTGGCTTTCTGTCCGGCGTCATATCGATTGCCTACATCGTCATCAGCCGTCCAAGCCTGGCCGACCTAACCTGGAGACAGGGGTTCCTAAGGTTAAATCAGAAGTATCGGAGCGAAGACTGGGTTCTCAGGCTCGGTGTGGGCTGTCTGGTTATTACGGCGATTGCGAGCGCGCTCTACTGGTCGTGGATCCACAATTCTGTCGAATCCCCTCTCCGGCTCTCCATATCCGGTTTCGAGCCTCAAAAGTATTTCGATCAGCAAAAGCCGTGGGGGTTCGTGGCGTTCGGCGTTGCGCTCCATTTTCTCGGCGTCGCGCTGTCGCAGCCTATCGCGCCTCAAATAATCAAGTGGAAGCGATATTTTATGGGCATCCACGATTTCATCTATGGCGCTATGACTGGCGCTCTCGGCGGGCTATGCCTGTGGATGATCGCGAGGGCGCTCCCGACCCCGGCTCTCATTCATCCGGGGCAGCAAATCACCAGTCAAATTTTGCTCAACGCCGCGCTATACGCCTGCTTTGCGCCTCCGCTCTTCCTCCTAGCGTTTCTGGTGGCCGCGACTGTCTTCATGGGGCTGACGAGTTATTACACGAGCGACGCCGACCGCGAATGGTTGGCGCGCGCCGGAGGCTGGATATTGATCGCAATCGCCGTCTGGACAGTCGTCAACAGTTTGGCCAACTTCAGCCTCTTTGGGCTGATCTGGTTATGGGGTGAATTCCGGACCTGGCTCGTCTCGACAGGTATAGGATCGGGGATTATTGCCTTGCTCAGCGGATGCGTCAGCGCCATTTCCGCGAAGATACGTGAGGATGAAAAAACGAAGATATCCGGCTTGCCCGTGAAACTGCTCGAACTTGCGTTCCCGTTCGCCGCGGTGATTTTCGTCGCAGCGCTTTTCGCCGCATTGATCGGATGGATTTACAAAGTGATGGCGCAAGGGGAATTGGCCACGACTTATTCATCATGGCAACGGCATTTACACGTGCTCTATCAAACGCCGCTCCGGTCGGCGTTTTTTATCCTTATGGTCTTCCTGGTGATCGGAGTAGTGATGGGTCTGTTCGTCAATGTCAATAAATTCTCGCTACATTCGGCCTATCGCGACCGATTGACCCGCGTTTACCTGGGCGCTTCGCGCAGCGCGAATGATCGGGGTCCGAATCCGTTCACGGGAATGGACGAGCAGGACGACCTGCAGATGCACGACCTGATCAGACCGGTCTTCGGCCATGAAAGCTTCGTCGATATCGATATGCTCGTCGCCAGGATCGTGAAACGCGAGCCTCCCTACGGCGAATTCATCTGGTTGAGCCTTTCACAACACGCTCAAGAATTATTGCGGAGGCACAATGATTACAAGGATTATTGGATCCGGACCGAAACGCTGCAAGCTTTGACCGACAACTTCACCGGATCATTCATGGCCCACCGCTTCATAAAGACGACGCCTTCAAAAAAGCTCTGAAGGAGTTGCAGAAAGACGAAAAATATTCCGATATCGAGAAGTTGATACACAGCCAGCCGGAGGTTCCGTCACTAATCCCCTATTGGCCATCACGTCTGATGCAAATCCCTCGGCGCGTTCCAGTTGAAAAACTGCGCATCAACGCCATGCTGCTCGAAGCGGCCTTTCGCGGCCTGATCGCGCCACTTCTCGAAGAATCGTGTGAGGCCCGCCCGCTGCATGTCATCAACATGACGCTCAACCTGGTCAAAGGTGAAGAATTGGCGTGGCAGGACCGTAAAGCTCAATCCTTCACGGTTTCGCCGCTGCACGCCGGCAGTCCTTTCGACGTCGGCTATCGCAGATCGAAGAATTACGCCATCGACCTTAAGCAGAGCGGCGCAATCTCGCTAGGCACGTCAATGGCCATTTCCGGCACGGCGGCCAACTTCAATATGAGCTATCACCCGTCGCCGGTAATGACGTTTCTGCTGGCGCTGTTCAGCATACGGCTGGGATGGTGGCTGGGCAACCCCGGCCAAGCTGGCGCCGCCACGCATTCGCAACCCGGCCCTTTATTCGCGCCACGCCCGTTGATCGCCGAAACCCTGAGTCAGATGAATAACGATCATCCATACATCTATCTTTCAGACGGCGGACATTTTGAAAACCTGGGCTTGTACGAGATGGTTTTGCGCCGCTGTCGTTTCATCGTCGTCAGCGACGGCAGCCAGGACAAGGACTTCGATTTTGAGAGTCTCGTCAATGCGATAAACAAAATCCGCATCGACCTGGGCGTCCGCATCACGTTCGATTCGATCCCCATCAGCCCGCGCGAGAAGAAGATTCCGACCTTCGCCAAAACCACCAAGGAAGAGAAGAAGAAGAAATATTGCGCGGTCGGACGCATCCACTACTCTGAAGTTGACGAAAATGGCATGGACAGGTTCCTGCTCTATATCAAACCTGCCATTTACGGTACCGAGCCTGCCGACATCCAAAATTACGCCAGAGCCAACCCAGCCTTCCCACACGAATCAACCGGCAATCAGATGTACAGCGAAACGCAGTTTGAAAACTACCGCGCGCTCGGATTTCACGAGGTCTCGGTGATCGCGCCTAACAGGGCTTCAAAATCGAGGATCGGGCTGAAAGAAATGTTCAGGCAGGTTTACGAAGAATATCTCGGAGAGGAGGCGCCCGCAGAATTACGCGATTCGGTGAGAACATCCTACCTCCCGTAGTTTGCCGGTTGATCATCACATAATTTCAGCGAAGGCGCTCATGGGCCAGGCGCGCGAACGCGGCGTCCGTGTGCTAGCATTATGCCCTATCCCGACGGTCACTCGTTTATTGATCTTGAGGGAGGGGTAAATGAAACACTTAGTTGCACGTTTCTTTGCGGCTTTATTATTCGCGTTATCCTTCGCCGTTCCGCCTATTCTGGCGCAGGACGCGGCGACCACGCTGGGCCTTTCGGTCAGATTCCGCACGCTGAAAAACACCGAGCGGATGAGCGACGAAACGCGCAAACTGGTCGAGGAGCTTGAGGCCAAAGCCAAGGCCGCGACCGGCGGACAGAAATACGGCGAGGCCGTCAAATATTACTTGCGGGCGATGGCGCTGATACGCAATCAGCCGTGGACGCCGTCGCGCGAACTGAGCGCGGCGATGCAAATCAAACTCGACCGCGCCGTCTTCGATCCCGGCGACAGGGCGCTGATCACGATCTCGCAGTCGTTCACTCCCGACGTGCCGATTGCGGGCAAGCTCAGCGGCTCGATCTCGTTGAAAGATTCAAAACAGGAAAAAGAGCTGAAAGAGTTCACGGGGATCGAGCCTGACTTCACAAAACCGGTTTCAATCGAAGCCGCGATTCCCGACCTGGCCGACGGCAATTATCAGCTCACGCTGACGCTCAGGCCGAAAGACGGCGACCTCATAATCAAACCCACGTCAGTCCTCATCGCCCGCGGATTGAACGCCCGGTCGGCGGAGATCAAAACCCGCGCCGCGTCGGTCGCGGCGAAATTGAAAGCGGACAAGAAGGATGATCTGTCGCACGCCATCCCCGCGGTCGAATACGCCGCTTCGATGGTCGAAATGGCCAATTCGGGGCGGCTGTCGATAGAGCGCGCCGACGTGAAGGGCGCCGTCGTCAACGCCTCGGCGACGCTCGACAGAATAGAAAAAGGCGAAGACCCGCTGCGCGCGAGGCGCGGCGACATTCAATGGGCCTACCGGTCGGCCGTCGACGACACGGTACAACCTTATCGGTTTTACATCCCTACCAATTACGACGCGAAGATGAAATGGCCGATGGTCGTCGCGCTGCACGGAATGGGCGGGGACGAGAACAGTTTCTTCACGGGGTACGACAACGGCGCGATCCGCCGCGTCGCCGAAGAGCGCGGCTATATAGTAGTCTGCCCGAAAGGACGTGGGCCTTATTCGATGTACCTGGTCGCGGCCGAACGCGACGTGATCGACGTGGTCAACGAGATGAAGCGCGACTTTTCGATTGACGACGACCGCGTCTACCTGATGGGCCATTCGATGGGCGGTTACGGCTCGTGGTCAATCGCGGTCAACAACCCCGACCTCTTCGCCGCGATCGGGCCGATCGCGGGCGGAGGAACTCCTTTCTCTAGACCCAAACTGAAAGCGATCACTCACGTTCCCTGGATAGTCGTTCACGGCGACAATGACCCGACCGTGCCCGTTGATGAGTCACGAAAAATGGTCAAGGCCGGCAAAGAGCTTGGCGTCGAGATCAAATACATCGAAGTCCACGGCGGCAATCACGGCGACGTGGTCGTTCCGGCGTTCAAAGACATTTTCGACTGGTTCGACGCGCACAAACGCCGGCCTAAAGCGGCGGCTAACTAGTGGGTAGTGGGCAGTGGATAGTGGATAGTGGATAGTGGATAGTGGATAGTGGATAGTGGATAGTGGATAGTTAGCAGAGCTGCCCACTATCCACTATCCACTATCCACTGCCCACTACCCTTCTCAGGCCGTTTTGCTTTCAGTGAAGACCTCGCGCAGCCGCCGGGCGACGATTTCCGCCTCGCCCGGTTGCATCTGCCAAACGCCGATTCCGATCTCCTGTTTTTCGGCCTTCGCCGGCGACGAGTTGGGCGCGATCTCGATGGAGGGTTTGCCTTCGCGCAGTCGCTTGCGCGCGTCGTCGGCCGTGAGAGGCAAGGCGGCTTTCTCCCAGGTCAACCGCAAGGTCGGGACGTGATTGGCGATGGGCGGGACGTGAATTTCGGCCTTGACCGCCGCGACTTTCGCCACGCTGTCGGCGATCAATTTGGCGCGGCGCTCCCATTCTTTCCATTCGGCCTCGGCGTCGCGCTTCAGATACATCTCGATGGCGACCATCATTCCCACCATCTCTTCCTTGTTGACCTTCATCCCGCGCCCTATGGAGTCGCTGTTGGGTGAGCAGTTCAACCGCGCCGCCTCGATCAGGTCTTTGCGGCCCAATAACAACCCCGCGCTCTGCGGCCCCCGCAGCCCTTTTCCGCCGGAAAACGTCACCAGGTCGAAGCCCATCTTCGTATACTTCGACAGGTTCTCGGTCGGGGGCACGTCCGCCGCGGCGTCGTTGAAGGTGGGAATGTTGTGTTTCTTGCCGAGCGCGACGAACTCTTCGATCTTGATCTTGCCCCTGGGGTCGGCGTCGTTGAAGAAGAGCATCATTGCAGTCTTTTCGTTGACCGCTTTCTCCAATTCGTCCGCGGTTTCGACCTCAACCATCTTTACGCCGCAGTTGCGCACGGCGTGGTCGTAGCCGTAGCGGTGCGACTTCTGGACTATCACTTCGCTCTTCATTCCAGTCCCGGCCAGGTCGGGAATGCGTTTGATCCAATCGGGGTTCTTGCCGGCGACGCAGGCCGCCGTGCCGACGGTCAACGCGGCTGCGGCGCCCGAAGTGATCATCGCCGCTTCGCAACCGATCAGCTCGGCGACGCGTTTGCCGGCGGCTTCCTGCAAATCGTTGAGAGGCACGAAGGTCTTCGAGGCGTAATTCACCGCCTCGACCACTTCCGGCCACATCAACGACGCCGTCAGCGTAGTGAACGTGCCCGCCGCGTTGATGAACGGGCGAACATTCAGCTCTTTGAAGTAATCGCGCCCCGCCGGTTTCGGCGCAGTGGCGTTCGCGCTCGAAGCGAACAGCCCGCCGATGAATGGAACGCTCGACATTGCTTGAAGAAAATTGCGACGGTCTGGCATGTGACACCACCTTGAAGGATGTAGGGCAAACCGTCAGTTTGCCCTCTTGTTAGAAGGAGACGGCTTTCGAGGTTAAGGAGCGGCCCATGCCCCCGAAAGATGACGTGCGCGAAATCATAGACAAACTGTCAGAACAACAGTTTCAATCCGAATTGCATCTGCCGCATCGGCGCGACGATGCTGGTGATCGTACCAGGCCCGGTGCTCGAAGTGAACTGCGTCAGGAACGCTCCGCCGGCCTCGGTCGGCAGTCGAGTGGCGTCAAGCGCGGCGCTCGGCACACCGAATTGCGGCGTGTTGAAGAGGTTAAAAATCTCGGCGCGGAACTGCAACCGCAATTTCTCGCGGATCGGAATGTTTTTGATCAGCGAGAAGTCCACGTTCTTGAACCCAGGCCCTTCCAGAATCGCTTGTCCGGCGCTGCCGTAGTGACAGAACTGTCTCAGGTATTCGTTGCGCGCGCGGCCCGCCGGGTCGTTATCGTTGCCCGGCTGAGCGCAGGTCACGACGCGGAACGCGTCCGGATCGAACCACTTATTGATCGTCGGATTATCCAGTTTTCCCGAACTCAGACGATCGGGTCGGACGGGCGTTTCGCTTGTATTGATCGTATTGTTCTGCGAAACAGTGAACGGCAACCCTGAACGCAAAGTGACGATGCCGTTGGTCTGCCAGCCGCCGAAGAAATATTTCGCCGCGCCTTTATGGAGCGGCCCCGGCGCGGGCAGTTCGTAGAGGAAGTTGACGACCGCGCTGTGACGGAAATCGAAACCGTAACGCTGTTTTTCGGCGGCCCGATTGCGCGGGTTCTGATAAGTGTTCTGCGTCGCGCCGCCGCCCTCGTTGCGGCCGTAACCTTCGCCCAGCGCCTTGCTGTAGGTGTAAGCCAAACCGAGCTGTAACCCGGCTGAGAATCGCTTCTGCGCCGTCACCTGCAAGGCGTGGTACCAGGAGTTGCCGCCCGAATCCAACCAGCGCAGGCTGGTCAACTGGCGAACCGGGCCGTTCGCGCCGTCAACAAAAGACCTGATCGGACGGCCGTTGTTCAGACTCCCTCCGGCGAGGATGACGGCGGGCGACGGCGCGTTGATCTGCACGGTGTTGTCAATATGCGTGCCTTTGTTGCCGACGTAGCCGACGGTAACCACGGCGTCGAACGGCAGACGGCGCTGAACGTCCAGACTCCATTGCGAAGTGTATGGCTGGAAGTTGTCCGGATTGAGCGCGATCAGCCCCGTGGCGCCGGCGCGGTTGACCGTGCCGAACGGCGCGGCGAAGGTCAGGATAGGCTGGTTGGGCACAGGATTGATTTTGCCGCCAGTCGCGGTCTGCGTGAACGTGCTCGTCCCTGACTTTGGCGGATTCAGATTGAGGATCGAGAAATTGTTCAATTGGTGGACGTTGTAATAAATGCCGCCTCCGAGGCGGAAGACCCAGTCGTCAGTCGCGCGATACGCGATGCCGATGCGCGGCATAAAAAGCATGCGCTGCGGCTCGTAAAATTCGAACGGGGTCCCTATCTCGGGGACGAGCGTAGGTAATCCGTTGGTCAACGTGGTCAGACTCAAACTGCGCCACAGCCCGCGAACGTCAGTCGCCACGCTGTTATATTCGTAACGCAAGCCCAGGTTGAGAGTCAGCTTGCGCGACGCCTTCCAATCATCCTGGACGTAGAACGCGGTCCGATTCTGGCGGATGTCGGTCAGCGGCAAACCTTCGGGCGTCTGAGTGGAGCTCGGATAACCGAGCAGGAACGCCGCAAAGCCGTTGTTCGCGATGTCGCCATTGAAAGTCAGAGTTCCGCGCGGCACGTTGGCGGCGCCGCGGAAGAGCGAGATGCGGCGGAAATCGAATCCGAATTTGAAATTGTGCGCGGCGCGGCTCCAGGTCACATTGTCACTGACCTGATGCAAATTGTTCGTGTCAAATCCGTTGCCGCCGTCCGCCTCGGCCAGCCCCGAAAATGAGTTGACCGTTACTGTCGGCACACCGACCTCGCGCGGCGTCAGTTTGCGGTTGCCGTCGTTGACCACGCGGAAGGCGCCCAGCCCGAGGGCATCCAGATCGAAGTCGGAATTGGCGCGCGGGTTGAGCGTATCGTCCTTCGAGCGGCTGTAGCCGTAACGGAATTCGTTGATCAGGTTCGCCGTGAAGAGGTGAATCCACCCCGTAGCCACGTTGTCGTTGCGCCCGTCGACGAAGTAAGTGAAGTTCGGGTTGGTACCCGGAATGACGCTGTAGGTGACGGAGTTGTAAGCGTAGCGACCGAATATTTTGTCGTTTTCGGAAAAGTTGTGATCAACGCGCACGAAGCGTTGATCGTCGTCGAGCGTGCGGCGCTGGAAGCCGATGAAATTAAAGCCGACGAGCGGATTGGTGTTGACGCGTTGCGGTTCGGGCCAGAACTTCATGAGCGCTTTGGCCACGGGTGAGATTCTGTTATCGGTATCGGGGATGATGTTGCGGGGGAAGCAGGCTTCCTGATAGTTGACCCCGGGTTGCGGATTGGCCGGCGTCACCTGACATAAGCCGGGTTTGAGCGGATCGGCGATCAGTACCGGCGTCGGCAGCGCGAGCAGTGAGCTGAAATCGCCATTCCTGAAGGCAAGCGGCGGAAGATTGGCCGTCTGCGCCAGTCTGCCTTGACGGCGGATGCGCCCCTCATAATTGAACATGAAGAAAGTTTTGTTGTGGCCGTCATAAATTTTCGGAATGACGACCGGACCGCTCAGAACCCCGCCGAAATCGTTCTGGCGCAGCGAATCCTTTTTCAGCCGCCCTAAAGGCGAGGGAAAGTAATTTTGAAAAAAATTCTCCGCGTCGAAAACGTCATTGCGCAGAAACTCGAACGCGGAGCCGTGCCAGTCGTTACCGCCGGATTTCGTCACGATGATGGTCTGCGCGCCCGCGTTGAAGCCGTATTCAGCCGAGTAACTGCCTGAAAGCACTTTGAACTCCTGCACGGCCTCGACCGAAGGGCTGAACGGGACGGTGTTGACGCGAGCCTCCGTCGCGACGACGCCGTCGAGCGTCGCGTGCTGATTGGTCTCGCGCTGACCGTTTGCGACGAACGACAGGCCGACTCCGGGAATCGGGATGCCGTGCGCCCCCTGGGTCTGACCGAAGCCTTGGCCGTCGGTCCCGCTGCGCGGGCCGTATTGCACGCCGGGTTGCAGGATCGCCAGCGCGCCCAGGTTGCGGTTGTTGAGCGGCAGCTCTTCGACCCGGCGTTGTTCGATGGTCTGCCCCAGCGTCGCGTCGTCGGTGCGCAGCGTGGCGGTCCCGGCGGCGATCTCGATCTTTTCGGCGGTCGCGCCGATCTGCAGCGAAAAATCGACGCGGACTTTTTCGTTGATTTCGACAATGACGCCGCGCCGCGCTTCCGGCCTGAATCCTCGCGCCTCGACCGAGACGTCGTAAACGCCTACGTCGAGCAGCGGGAAGCTGAAGTCCCCCGTCGAAGATGACGTGGCTTCGCGCTTTACACCGGTTTTGGTGTTAGTGGCCGTCACCTTCGCGCCGGCGACCACGGCGCCTGCGGAATCGGCCACCGCGCCCAGGATAGTTGTTGAAGTAGTTTGAGCCGAAACGGCCGCGGTGAATGCGCCGAGACAGGCCAAAACGGAAAAGAGTAGAGACGGGCGTGGGCGCAATCTCCGCCACCCTTGCCTGGAGACGTAATAAGTCATGAGACAACCCCCTGTTGAAAAGGTAGTGTTGATGATGGCAATGGCGCTCGGAGATGGCGCGATTGAAAATGATAGTTTAATTGTTATGGTGTCTGCCGTTATCGATGCCGTCCGAAAAATACCCTCTGGCTCCGGCGCTGTCAAGACTTTGTATGACCATCGCGCCTTTCAAGAATGCGGACTACTCCGTATAATCGCGCCGCGGGGATCGGGGCTGCGCCCAAACCCGTCAAGGAGAAATATGATCCACCTTCTGCGCTCACGCGCAACGCAAGAGCAATTGACCGAGATGCTCGAAGAACTCACGGAATACGTGAAGCTGGCCGTGGACATAAAGCGCGAGGTGGTGGCTGGTGGCGGTGAGCTTCACGCCGATTGCGAAGCCGTTTTACTCGAAGACGGCAGCAAGCAGGAGGATGTTTGGGGAGCCGATTGGTGGCCATCGACGAAGGAAGTTCGATACGGATCATTCATCAACATTCGTCCGGGGCAAAACAATCCGGCCGTGGAGATTCTTGACCCGGCGATTCGTGATCGAATCAACATAGTTGTCAGGAGTTTTTTTGAGGGCATATGAACGACGACAGGGCGAAACTCGACGCCCGCAAAGAGCGATATCTGCGCGATCCTTTGCCGGCTCGTCTCGGCAACCTGGCCTCCAACCTTGCGCGCATTAAATCGATTGCGACTCATCCCGATTTGGGCGAGGCCGCTAAGCGCGTGATCAGGGAGAGCAAATATTTTGTCGAATGGGCGGGGAAAGACGCCGATCTCCAGGTTCAAATCGAGTTGGTCGAGTTACAAAGGCAATTGGCGCGATGGCAATTCAAATGGAACGAAATCTGGAACGACATCGAGAGGCGGGCAAGCCTCGCCGAACAAGCAGGCGCATGGTCGCAGAAGATTCTCGAAAGCTCCGGCTTGCTTAATCCGCAAGACGCGTAAAATTCAACCAAAACCAAAGGACGACTCCTTATGAACTCACAACGCAGAAAAATCCTGAAAGCTGCGGCGGCGACCGCTATTGCCGCTCCGGTCGCGAAAGCAGCGGCCGGCAAATCGAAAACCTCCGAGCCGCAGAAAGACGCTCCGACAAAGAAGGTTCATTACAAAGATGGCAAGAAGCCCGAGAGGAAACCTGGCGAACAGCTTCCTCTCTTTTCCAACGCCGTCTCTTACGGCAACCTGCTCTTCATCGCCGGCAAAGGCGCGCACACCCCGGGCGACATCAAGGCCCACACTAAAATCGTTCTCGACGAGATCGAGAAAGAGTTGGTCAACGCCGGCTCTTCTATGGAAAAGGTTTTGAAGTGCAACGTCTACCTGGCCAAGGGCGAAGATTATACGGCGATGAACGAGGTCTTTCGCGGCCGATTCGGCGAAGAGCCGCCAGTGCGGACGACGATCGCGGCGGCATGGGTTCCGGGCGATTCGCTCGTCGAGATTGACGTGATCGCATACATTTAGATTATGAAACGCAGAACCTTTGTCCAACTGCTCGCCGCGACCCCGCTGGCTCCGACTATTCAGGCGAAGTGGGACGCCCCGAAATACAAGGTCGTCACGCCCTACAAGCCCGCCGCCATGCCCGGAATGCCCGGCCCTTATCCTGGCAAGGTCGTCTCGGTCAAATCGGCGAAGTGTCTGAGCGAAGACGGGCTGAAGATCGACGGCGAGGTCGTCCGCGAGATGATGGAGCGCGGGATGCGCGCGCTCACCGGAGAAGCGAAGGCGATTGATTCGTGGCGGCGATTTTTCACGCCCGACGACGTGGTCGGCGTTAAGGTCAACGCCGGCGGTCGTCCCTGGGTGGTCTCGTCACACGAGATCGTGGCCGAAACCATTCGCAATTTGATGGCGGTCGGCGTCAAGCCTCAGCAGATCCACATCTACGAGCGGTTCCAGGGGCAGCTCGATCAGGTCAATTACGCGCCGAGTCTGCCCGAAGGCGTCAACATCTTCGCCGCAGAGCGCGCGAACGCGCGGAACGAAAATCAGAGCTACGACCCGCGCGTCTACGTCGAGGCCGACTTCTTCGGCGAGGACGACACGCGGTCGAACATGATGCGCCTGGTCTCGCAGAAGCTGACCAAGATCATCAACATTCCGAACATGAAAGACCACGGCGCGACCGGCGCCACGGGCTGTTTGAAGAATATCGCCTACGGCAGTTTCTCGAACGTGGCGCGCACGCACCACAAAGGCGTCTCGCACACGCTCTCGTTCGTCGGCACGCTGGCCGCCGTCGAGCCGCTGCGCTCGAAGACCGTTTTGCAGATCATGGACGGGTTGCGAGGCGTATGGCATGGCGGGCCGTTCGCGCCGACGTTGAAATACGTATTCTTCCCGCGGACGATCATGTTCGGCACCGATCCCGTGGCGATTGATCGGCTGCTGCTGGACGTCATCGACGACGAGCGAAAGCGCCGGGGGGCGATCTCGATCTGGAACCGCGACGAGAAAACGCTCGATTTCAACAACGGCGGCGACCGTGACAAAGACCCGAACGTCAACATCATCATCCGCGAGCCGGGCCACGTCGAATACGCTGGGAGTTTGGGGCTGGGCGTCCACGACAAGAGGGAGATCGAAGTGAAGGAGATCGAGGCATGAGATGGGGCGCCGTGGCCTGCGTGTTCGCTTTGATCGCTCTCTTCACGGGCTTCTCAGTACAGCGTCCTGGAAAGCCGGCGGTACGGTACGGGGAGCGTGAGCGACCTGGGCATAGATCAATGGGCCCATCGATCTATGCCCAGGTCGCTCACGCTCCCCGTACCGTACCTATGGTCGAGGCTCAGGTCGCCGACGTTCGCCGTGGCGTACCGCTGATCTACTGGACCGGTGGAATCGAGACATCGGAGTCGTTGAAGCAGGCGGGCATTGAACAGATCGCCGCGCCTCCAGACAAGGCCGAGCCGTGGCGGAAGGCCGGATTCAAAGTCGTCGCGGCGGGCCAGGCCGAGTTTGGACGCCGCGAGAAACTGCTCACGCCGCGCGTCGCCGGACGGGCCGACGTGGCTTCGGCGACGCGCCGCCCCTGGATCGACGCGAACGGCTGGCGGTTCGCCCGCAATCCCGCGGGCAAGTTCTACTACGACCTGCCGCAGGGTAAGGCGGCGATGGCGATCGCCGAAGCCTTCGCGTACAATGCCGACGCGATCTTGAAGATCGATCCGGCCGATTTGGCGGAGGCGGGCGCGATGTTCGCTTTCATTAAAAACTTGACCGGCGAAAATTATCCGCCGGTCGCCGACATCGGCGTCGTCGACGACAAATCGCCGGAGACGGGCGAGGTCATGAACCTGCTCGCGCGCCGCAACCTGCTCTTCAACGTCGTCGCGGCTCCCGCGCCCCAATTCCGAGTCAACATCGAACTAGGCTCGAAAGAATATCCGAAGGCGGAGGCGGCTAATCCGAGCGAGTTCGCGCAAAAGATTCGCCAGCGGCTCGGCGACGAAAATCGCAGCCTGCGCGTTTACGGGAGCGAGACGGTGATTTGCCGCCTCACCGGCGACGGCGCGCGCGCGCGATTGAGCCTGCTGAATTACAGCGGGCGCGAGGTCGACGGTTTGCGCCTGCGGTTGCGTGGCAGTTACGGACGCGCCGAGGCGCGCGCTTTCGGACTCGGACGCGTCGAGCCGGAAGATTTCGTCAATGACGAAACCGCGACAGAATTCTCCGTCCCCCGGCTCGGGATCTATGCGGTGATCGATCTGAAAAAATGACAAGTCCATCAACTTCGCGCTCCTCGAGTAATGAAAAACGGGCTCCCCGAACCAAGAAAATCTTCTCGACTCCCAAGATGGGTTCGCATGATGATCTATCTTCCAGTAGTAGTCGTGATTCTTTTCTTCGTTATGCGGCGTCTCGAATATATGGCGACCTACAATCCGGAGCCTTACGTTCCGGGGCCTAATTGGGCGCTGCCCCCGAACGGCGAAGAGGTGTGGGTGAAGGTCGCAAACGGCGAGCGCGTCCACGGATGGTTTCTCCGCGCGACGGAACGGCCTGCGATTGCGACCGTGCTCCATTGCCATGGCAACGGGGGCAATTTGTCCAGCGTCGTCTGGGTCGCGCAGGAGCTGACCGCGCGCGGATTCGACACGATGATCTTCGATTACCGGGGCTACGGGCGCAGCGAGGGCCGCCTGAGAGACGAATGGGGGCTCTATGCCGACGCCGAGGCCGTTTACGGGCACCTAGTGCGCGAGCGCGGCGTGAAGGCGGAAAAACTCGCGCTGTACGGCCAATCGCTCGGAACGACGGCGGCGATCGATCTCGCGTCACGCCTCCCTTGCGGGGCGTTGATCGTCGAATCGGGCCTGAGTTCGGCGAGCGACATGGGCGCGGTCTCGTTCCCGTGGCTGCCGCGACAATTGCATTTCCTGGCGAAGAACCGCTTCGAGTCGGCGCGCAAAATGGCCAGTGTGAAATGCCCGGCGCTGATCGCGCATGGGACAAACGACCCGGTCATCCCGGTCGATCAGGGGCGCAAGCTCTACGAGTCGGCCCGCGACCCTAAGCGTCTGGTCATAATCGAAGGCGGAGATCATTTCCTGTTCGGAAGCGCTGGCGAGAAGTTTGTGGTCGGGGTGGCCGATTTCATCCGGGCTTCAGTGGCGCGAGAGAGGCGATGAGCCGGTACGGCGCCCCCCGCGGCGCCCCTCAAATCTTCGCGCCCTTCGTTGAGTGGGACAGACTTTAGTCTGTCCGTAGCGTGAAATGAGGGCGGACAGACTAAAGTCTGTCCCACTCTACGCGCGCGGCGCTGTACCAGTGTTTGGAAAAGCCTGCAGCCATCTGCTATCTTATCGCTTACCGCATCATCATAATTAAATACCATTCTTCATCATTCGGAAGGTAATTCCATGGAAGTCATCACGGCAGCCGACCCGTCGGCCGCGCCATCGCCGGAAGTCGCCGTCAAATCTCCGCCTCGAGCCTTGAGCTTCAATGAGAGACTGGCGGCCTATTTTGAATTGACGAAGCCCCGTATCACCTCTCTCGTCGTCCTGTCGGCGCTCGCCGGATTCGCTCTGGGTTCTACTTCATTAATCGATTGGGCGCCATCGCTTCACACCGCGCTCGGCGTGGCGCTGCTTTCGGGCGGCGTCAACGCGCTCAATCAATACTGGGAGCGCGATCTGGACGCGCTGATGCGGCGCACGAAGCTGCGCCCCTTGCCCGCCGGGAAACTCTCCCCGCGCGGCGCGCTCGCTTTCGGCGTCGCGGTTTCGCTGATCGCCGAAGCCTACCTCGCGTGGTTTCTAAATCCTCTGACGGCCTTCTGGGGACTCGCCGCGCTGGCGAGCTACCTGTTCCTCTATACGCCGCTCAAAACGCGCACGCATTGGTGTACGTTCATCGGCGCTTTTCCCGGCGCTTTGCCTCCGCTGCTCGGATGGGCGGCGGCCCGCAACGAGGTCGGAGTCGAGGCGGCGACGCTCTTCGGGATAATGTTCCTCTGGCAGTTCCCGCACTTCCATGCGATCGCCACGATGTGCCGCGAGGATTACGCCCGCGCCGGCATCCGCATGCTCCCCGTCATCGAACCCGACGGCAAAAGGACAGCCCGCCAGATCGTCGGCTACACGGTCGCGCTCATACCGGTGAGCCTGCTGCCAACCTTCCTGCATTTTTCTGGCCTGCATTTTTTCGGGTGGATTTATCTGGCGGGCGCGGTGGTTCTGGGCGGATGGTTTTTACACGCCGGCGTCGCCGCGGCAAAACAATCGACGAGCGAACAATCACGGCGGCTGCTCAAAGTTTCGGTGATCTATCTGCCATTGCTGCTCGTATTGATGGTGTTGAATAGATATTGGCGCTAAGGCGGGGTACGCATCGCTTCCAGCGTGCAGTCTCGCCGGGAGGCGCATTAGGAATCATCGGGCCGTCTAACCGAGACTGCACGCTGGAAGCGATGCGTACCCAGGGCGCGCCTCCCAATTTATGCGCAGGCTTCAATTATGAATGAAGGACGCAAAATTCTTATCGCTGGCGAACTTTTCCAGAAATTTACGAACTACAAATTACGAGTGGCGATTGTTTTGCCGGACCCTGACGCATATGGCGAACGAATCAGCGAACTTGCTTACGAACATAAGGCGCACAATATGATTCGCTTCGTTCGTTCTAAAGATGAAGCGGAAACCTGGCTATGCGCTTAACGAAGGCATCTGTAAACCATACGCTGTCTGACACGAAACGGTCGGCGGTAGACGACCTCGTCGCGATACTTCAACTCGCCTACTCTGGAGAACTCGCTGCGGCTCTTGCGTACCGCGGTCACTGGAAGTCGGTTTCAGACGATGAAGATCGCCAGCGCATCCGGCAGATTGAAGAGGAGGAATGGCGCCACCGCAGCATGGTAGGCGCCATGCTTCGGGACCTGGGCGAGTCTCCTGGCAGGCTTCGCGAAGTTCGCGCGTGGCTCATTGGCCGAACTCTCGGGCTCCTTTGCCATGTCTCCGGTTGGCTCGCTCCGATGTACGGCGCCGGCCGGTTGGAAAGCCGCAACATTCGGGAGTATGAGGCGGCGGCGCGGCATGCCTTGTCAGGCGGGCGGGAAGAATGGGTTGACTGCCTCCTGACTATGGCCGAGATCGAATGGGAGCACGAGGAGTTCTTTCGAAGCCGGGTGCTCTCGCACCGCGTCGGGCGACGACTCCGTATCTGGCCGGCGCCGCCGCCGAAGGAGGCGATTCGTGAGTCATTCGAACGTGATGCGCAAGCGCTGAGAGGCAGGCGTTTAACGTTGGCATGCGCCTGACCGCGGCGACAGCGCCTTTGATTGATGACGCTGTATAAGTGGCTTTGATGACCATGATGACCACAGACCCAGAACGCCTCGCCATCGACCTATCCTCACCGCTCTCAATTCGATCTTCTTTCCGCTTCCCACTTCAATCCGCCGCCTCACGCCGCGAGGTTCTCTGGGGAGCCGCGCTCATCGTACTGCTCCCAGGCATCGGCTGGCTCCTCAACATGGGCCATCGAATTATGGTAGTCCACCGAATGCAGCGCGGTCAGCCGCCATGGCCGGCTTGGCGCGACTACGGAAAGCTTCTTCGACATGGGCTGATCACCGCCGGCGGCATGGTCTACTACTATCTGCCCGGTCTCGTCATCGCTTACGCCGCATGGTCTCTTCGGTCTGCGACTCTAGGCTTGGTTGCCGGCGCGTTTCTATTGGGCGCGACGATCGCGATCCCGGGTTACATGTCTCACTATTGCCGGCAATTTGATCCGGCCGAAATCTACAATCCCTTTCGGGCGCTACGCCGGTGTATGCAAGGCGGGGCCGCGTATTGGCGCGCGTGGCTGATAACCTTCACGGCGTTGGCTATATCATTTGTCGGCCTCCTAGCTCTCGGCGTCGGTTTTTTGGTAACCAGCGTGTGGTTCTGGCAGGCAGCGGGCTTTTCTTTCGCGAGCGTATTCACCCAGAGGTTCGGGCTTACAAGCGAGGGGAACTCGGCGGATGTAAGCCATTGACAAGTCCAAAACTCTGCTTTAGATTGCGCCCGCGCTAACTTCTTGATAATTCGCGGAACCATCACCGGCAATTATCGGCAGGCTCTTTTCCACAAAGCACCGATCATAATTCTTTTCGCCTAACGCGTCCTGTCGCTCGCAGTTTATGCGGGGGCGCTGGAGCTTCGCGCAAGCGCAGCTTCCGGGGCAGCCATCCTGTTTGACGGGCCGCTTTCATCCTCAACCAAAAAGGAGACACCTTGTATGAAGAGAACCCCACTATGGATTTCGGCAGCCTTCGTTGTCCTGTTGTTGACCTTAACGCTCTTTTGGAATTTCTCGATGCGGGCGGCATCTCGCCCCGGCCCGGGGAAAAAGGGTCACGCCGCAGCCAACAATCACGCGATAGAAAATTTCGACATCCGAGACAGAGAGTCTCAAGAGGCGATGCTGAAGTTCGAGCGCCGCATGGAAAAACTCTCCTCGATGCGGAAGGAGAATAGCGCCAACCTCAAGTTCTCGAGCAACGCCTTCGAGGTTCATAACACCGGCGAAATCTGGTGCTCCGCATTGTGGGAAGTGAAGCTCAAGAGCAACGCCATGCAAACGCTCTCGATATTCGGCAACGCGGGGGTGTTCATCGGCAAAGCGACGCTCAACGACGTAGGGAAACATTCGTTCCGCGCCACCGTCGTCGACAACGGCGAGCCGGGAGGGAACGATCAGTTCGGCTTGCAGGTGACCGCCCCGAGCGGGGCGATCATCCCGAGTCTGACGTTCGATCCGATAACCCTGAGCGGCGGAAATATTCAAGTCCCGCATCAATCAGGCAATCAAGCGACAAGCTCTAAAACGGCGCTTAAATAGAAGGCGGTCAGGAGGCGCCGGCTCCACGCGGGCGGGCGCCTCCAACGCCTGAACGCAGCGGCGAGATTGGCGCAGTACCGCGCGCGTAAGCAAGCGGCCGACTCATCTGTCGGCCGCTTGCTTACGCGCGCGGTACTGCGCCAATCTCGCCGAGCAGCCTTTGTAACCCGCGGCCGACCGACCGCGTCTTTGCCATCAACCAACCTTTCAATGTTTCGAACCCGCTTTAAGGAGAGAACTATGAAACGACTATACACATTTGCGCTGCTTGGGGCCTGCTGTCTGTCGTTCGTCGCGTTCGGCCGCGAGGCCAAGCTCGTGCGCTATCCGCACTATCACCAGGGCCGGATCGTCTTCACCTATCTGGGAGACATCTGGACCGCGGACGAGAACGGGCAGAATATCAAAAGAGTCACAGTCCACCGCGCGCGCGACGTTTACCCGCGCTTCTCGCCCGACGGCCGATGGATCGCCTTCTCTTCCGACCGCAACGGCAACCTGGACGTTTACGTCATTCCGGCGGAAGGCGGCGAGGCGAAACAACTGACGTTCCATTCCGCCGATGACACCGTTCAGGGATGGACGCCCGACGGCCGCGCCGTGCTCTTCGCCAGCCAGCGCGGCGAAGATTTCATGGGCAAGCTCTATACCGTCAATGTCGACGACCAGAAGGAGCGCAGCGCCGGCTCGGACATGGGCGTTTATGCGACCTTCTCGCCCGACGGAAAGAAGCTGGCCATCAATCGCAAATCACAATCCTACTGGCGCAAATACTATCGAGGCGCGTACCAGACCGACGTGACGGTGATGGACATCGCCGCTAAGAAGTTCATTGACCTGACCGATTTCGACGGCATGGATTCATGGCCGATGTGGGGACGTGACGGTTACATCTACTTCGTCAGCGACCGCGAAGGCGCCGGCCTGACCAACATCTGGCGCGTAAGCGAAAAAGGCGGCAAAGCCGAACAGGTGACTTCTTTCAAGGCCGGCGACGTGCGCTGGCCCGCGATGAGCGCCGACGGCAAAGTGATCGTCTTCGAGCACGACTTCGGCGTCTGGAAATTGGACGTGGCCGGCCGCAAGGCTACGCCCATCAAGCTCGACATCGCCGCCGAGACGCAGGAGAACCTGGTCGAGACGCGCGAATTCAATTCGCAGTTGGACGATTACGACCTCGCGCCTTCGGGCCGCCGCATAGCGCTTTCGGTCCACGGCGAAATCTTCACCGCCCCGACAGATGAGGGCGACCTGCGCCAGATCACCGACGGCCCCTGGCGCGACAAGGAGCCGCAGTATTCGCCCGACGGCAAATGGATCGCCTTCATTTCCGACCGCAGCGGGCGCGAAGAGATTTACGTCATAGCGTCCGACGGCGCGGGCGAACCGCAAAAGATCACCGACCTCGACACACTCAAATTCAACTTTTCATGGTCGCCGAACTCCAAAGAAATCGCTTTCACGGCTTCCGACAGCAAAATGCGCAAGTACACGCTGGAGAGCAAACAGACCGCCGAGTTGTCTTCGTCACGCTACGGCAATATCAGCGCGCCGGTCTGGTCGCCCGACGGCAAATGGATCGCCTTCTCGAAAGCCGATCACACGCGCAACACCGACGTCTATTTGACCCCCTCCGCCGGCGGCGAAGAGCGCAAAGTGACCTTCGATTCTTACAGCGACGTCAACCCGCGCTTCAGCCCCGACGGGCGCAGGCTCTACTTCGTCCGCAATGAAGGCGGCGGCTTTGGCGGCGGGGGCGGAGGCCAGGCGTCGGCGCAGATTTACTACGCCGTGCTCGAGCGCGAAGACCGCGACCCGAATGACCCGGAGATGCGACCCGAACAGGCGGAAGCCTCCGATCAGGAAGGCGGTCAGCGCCGCGCCGGCCCGCCACAACGCAGCCAATTAACTGGGCCGCCGCGCGAGATCAACATTGACTGGGCCGGCATCAAGCGCCGCACTCGCCAACTGACGCGCATGCCGTCGTCGGCCTTCAACTACGCCATCACGCCCGACAGCCGCACTATCGTCTTCGTGACCACCGAGGTGGCCAGCACGCGCAACACGCCGGTCATCTATTCGATTCAGGAGGACGGACGCCGGCTCACGCGGATCAGTGCCGGCCAGGGCGGCGGCGACGATGATGGAGAAGGCCGTGGCCGCGGCGGATTCGGCGGATTCGGCGGCGGCATCGGCGATCTCAACATCGCGCGCGATGGCCGCACACTCTTCTTCCGCGAAGGTCAATCAGTCTACTCGGTCTCGCTCTCGCCTGCAGGCGGAGGCGCAGGAGGAGGCGGAGGATTTGCAGGCGCTGGCGGAGGCTCCGCTGCAGGAGGCCAGGGCGGGGGCCAGGGCGGACGCCGGCGCGTCAACTTCGTCGCCAAAGTCAGGATCGACAAGCCGGCCGAATGGGCAGAGATGTTCGACGACGCCTGGCGCACAATGAAATACCGCTTCTACGACCCGGAGATGCACGGGCTGAACTGGGACGCCGCGCGCGCCAAATACCAGCCGCTGGTCTCCTACGTCGGCGACCGCCAGGAATTGCTCAACATCGTCAACGAGATGATCGGCGAGTTGAACGCCTCGCACACCGGCGCCGCGCCAGGCGCCCAGGGACGCGATGGCGCGATCTCGACCGGCCACCTCGGCCTCGAGCTTGAATCCGATGAGCAGGCGGGCCGCTACCGCGTCACGCACGTTTATGAAGACGGCCCCGCTGATAAAGATTGGGTGAAGGTCGGCGTGGGAGATTACCTGCTGGCCATCAACGGAAAACCGGTCAAAGCCGGCGATAATTACTGGCCGCTGCTCAACAATAACAACCGTCTCAACCGCAAGCTAGAAGTCACGTTCAACAGCAAACCCACGGAGGAAGGCGCGTGGAAGACGCGAATCGAGCCGATTTCGACGCAGGCTTACAGCCAACTGCGCTATGAACGCTGGGTCAAACAGCGGCGCGAGGCGGTCGAAAAACTCTCGAACGGGCGCGTCGGCTATCTGCACATCCAGGCGATGAACCAGCCGTCCTTGCGCAAATTCGAGAAAGAAATCCGCGAGAACCGCGACAAAGAGGCGCTCGTCATCGACCAGCGATGGAACGGCGGCGGCAACATAGAACAGGAGTTGCTCGCCATCCTCGTCCAGCGCCAGTACCAGGTCTGGCAGCCGCGCGGGACCGAGCCTTCGGGCCGCCCCTTCGCCGGTTACTTCGGCCCGAAGGTGGTGTTGCAGAACTGGCGCTCGGCCTCCAACGCCGAGATGTTCCCCGCCGGCTTCAAGGCCCTGGGCCTGGGCAAGACTGTCGGCGCTCCGACGATGGGCGCGGTCATCGGCACGGGCAGTTACTCTTTGATAGACGGCTCGACGGTGCGCACGCCCGGCGTGGGCGTCTATCTGGCCGATCCGAAGCGGACCAACATGGAGAATTACGGCGTGCAGCCCGACATCCCGGTCGAGAACACGCCGGAGGATAACCTGGCGGGACGCGATCGCCAGTTGGAGACGGCGGTGCAGGAGTTGTTGAAGCAGATCGGGCAGAAAGGAACGGTGGTGAAGAAGGAATAGCCCCTCGTCAACCTCCCTCCGGTCTGCAGACGATTCTTCATCGTCACAAGCAGACCGGAGGGAAATCGGAGAGCTGCCTTGATTTTTACGATAAGCATGTCAAACTAACCCGCCGAAAGTACACGCCGAAGACAAACAAACCACCGAACTGGCTAATACACTAGCCGCATCAACCAGGAGGAAAAATGATAAAGATTCGCTTCTCAGTTATTCTCGCGACCATCTGTTTGATTCTGGGATTGGCTCTCTTCCAACACCTGAGCCTGCATTCCACGTCATCAGCCAACGAGACGAAAAGCAAAGCCCAACAAGCCTCCTTGCCTGACCTGATCGTTGATCAAGCCAGGCTCAGACAGCATTGGGTCGTCCGCGTCGAGGACTTGCCGGCGGAATTCTGCAGCGTCGAGGAGGGCGGCATTACGCCCGGCGAACACACGCTGGTGCGCTTCACTGTGGGAACGCCGAACATCGGCGACGCCGACCTGGTTGTCGGCGATCCCAACCAGCACGTGAGCGACGGCCTCTTCGAATTTGCGAGTTGCCACAACCATTATCACTTCCGGCATTACGCGCTCTACGAACTGATTGACCCCAGGACAGGGTTCGTTTGGCGCGCGGCCAAGCGCGGCTTCTGCATGATTGATGTGGAGAAGTACCAGGCTTTCACCGGAGATGCCGACAACAAGCCGCACTTCCGGAGTTGCGGCGCGATCGGCATACCTGGCAATCAAGGGATCAGCAAAGGCTGGTCGGATGTCTACGACTGGAGGCTCGGCGGGCAGTACTTCCTGCTCGACGGCGGCGACGGGCAACCGCCGGTGCCGCCCGGTGACTACATCATCCGGATCACGGTCAATCCGGGGTTTGTCCCGACGGGGAACGAGCCTTGCCGCTTCGCGGACCCCGGCCACCCCGGAGTCTGCCATCAGTTGCCGGAATCCGATTACGAAAACAACGTCGCCCAGGTGACGATCACCATTCCGGAACATCCTGGCCGACAAGGCGTCGGGCCGCTCAAGAACGAGCCCGCGATCACAAGCGAGCCGATTGATCCTTAGTAAGGCAGAATACAAGGCTTGTTCATCCTCTTTCGTTAAGGCGGCGAAGAAGGAGCAAACTTCAGCGGCCGGCGATCACTCGACGACAGGCAAATTCTGTCTCGAATTGATAGCTGGCCGCTGTCATTGTGAAGAAGTACCATCTTTGTGCTGATCGGAATGAGATTTTCGTTTGTAGCGGTATGCAAGATGGGAGGGGATGAAACCTTTGGGGTAAATCTCAATCGTGGGAGATTGCCGCTTCCGATGTGGTCTCTCGCAGAAAGCATCTACGTCTCGCTCACGTGAGAGAAGGAATTTCAAAAAGCTGACTCCTTTGTAATGGCAGGTTTGGCAAATGCTCAACAACAGCAAGTAATCGCTCATACCGGGTTCAGTTAACATCCCGTTCGCATTCTCCCGATAATACGCAAATTGTTTTATGGCGTGCTCGGCATTGTTATTATTCCAAGGCACGCCATCGTAGTTGATGAAAGTAAACAGCTTGTCCTGATATTTAATCAACCTCGCTCGAAGAGCTTCGGCAGCTTCGGAGCGAAAAGATCGCTCTGAAAGGGAGCGGAAGAAGCCCTCCACTTCATCTTCGTGCTTCTTAAGGCGCTTCTGTTTCAATCCATGCTCGTCTATGGTTGTAATGATCGCGCGCAATAGGCTGCCGAATGGGCGCGTAATCAATTGAAGCTCTTCGTCAAAAGGATTATTCAACAGTTCCTGATTGATGTCCCGCATGAGATGAATGAGGCACTTTTGCTGGGGGGACTCAATAGAATCGTAGGCGGCATAGAAGTCAGAGACCAATACCCCGTGAAAGTCCTTCAGTAATTCCCGTAGAAAGCTTCCCTCCCTTGTAGGCTTAAACATGAACACAACTTCTTCGAGATTCGTGAACACCCAAACGTACCCTTTCCCGTTTTGCAACTTCACTTCGGTTTCATCTACGTGCAGGAGGTTGCCGGAGAGGATTTTTTTGAGCAACTTTTGGTATGTTGGCTTGTACTGTCTTGCCATTAATGGCTTGAACATATGAATTTCTGGCATGAGAATGCGTATGCCGAAGAACTCCTCGACCATCTTCCTAACAGTTTCAAGGTTGGTTCTGTGTTCGACGTGCTGAAATATGGCCCAACTCTTCAGGCCGTGAAAGTGCTTATCCAATCTCTGATGCTGATCAGGGGCAAACTCCTCACCGCACTTCTGGCATTTATGCACTGATGTTCTGACCTCGATTACTTTTCGTCTGATTCCACCCGGAGTCAGTATCAGATCAAATGCTCTCTTCACTTTTGGCTCTTGAGATCGAACCTGTTTTTTGACGGCGCTGATCACTTCCTTACTTTTGCAGCCGGGGCACCTCGAGGCTACGACCACGACCTGTTCGGAAGCCCTGAGATTTCTATTGAGACTCTTCTTCTTTCCTGCTGCGCTCTTGCGGATAGTTTTGCTGGTTCGCACATACACTCTCTCCCTTTGATAGTCGAAGTAGGCGCACTTGTTGATGTATTCATAGTCAGGGTGAACGAAGTTAACCTTGCCCCAGGTGTAAAAGTCAGTCAGCCTCTCAATGTCCTTTACGAATGCGACCGGAGGTTCGCCTTGCTCACTTGTCGGCAGGACAGATCCCGAACTGGCCTTAGCAATGATCATCTGAACTACCCCAACTACCCTCTTCAGCGCTGCGCAATCTTCCAAATTGTACGTCACCAACTTTTGCTTCCAATCTTCGCTATTGGAAGCTTCCCACTTCTTTCTCCAAACAATGCTTTGGATGCCCGAGGCGTCCGGCTCAGTCCACGATAAGCCCAAATAGCCGCCGATGTCTTTCAAGCCATTCGAATAGGTTGGGAAGTAGATATGAGAGTAGATCAGAGAGAGAATGTTGACTGAGGCGTTCAACACTTTGTCCGCCAGCTTCTTCTTCTTTGCCACTTTCCTCATTCGTTTGAGGAAGCCTAGTTCGTAGCCGCCGTAGCAAAACACCAAGAAGTCATCATAACGCGTGACCTCAGACACAAACTGCTCGAATATTTTGGCTTCCTGATCATTGTGGTCGGCCCAGAAAGAATGTCTTTTTTCCAAACCGTTTTCCACAATGACCATGCCAATGAGATAGATGAAATCCGCTTCGGGATCGCCCTCAATGTCAAGATACACATGCACAGGGCTGCTGGGAAGTTCCGGCTTTCCAAGGATGTAGATTTTCTTGTCTCGGATCGCCAGGGCCTGGAGGGGGTATTGGTGATGATTTGTCGTCTGCGCCTCCCGCTTTCCTTTGCGCCGAGGTCTGAATGTGTGGGCAAGCTGAGTGACTGTGAAGATGCCTTTCTTACCGCACTTCTTGATCTCCCTCTCCGACATTCCGCGAAGCAGACTGAGGTTGTCCTCCTGTACTGCCTGGTCATGACAGCGTTGACGGAACTCACAGACTTGACAATGTTGGTTAAGAATTAGCTTTGGCGGCGCTTCAGAATTGAGCATCTCCTGCAAGCCCTTGAGAAGTTGTTCGACATTCCTTAGATCGGAGTTCAGATGAGCCTTTGTAGCCTTCGTCTCCCTGCCGTGCCAGATAATCCCATTGCTAGGCATGATCCCTTGATGGCGAGAGAGGAACAATCCGCACACCTCCAGCATAAGTCTCTGCTCTTTGCGGATCTGACGCCCTTCATGAAACAACATAGGAATGTAATGGAAGTCCCCAAGCTTTGACACGCCGGGTACCTTCTTTAGCCCGTCAAAAGAAAGAGAGTGTGTGTCATCTCCCAGGGTGGTCTCCAGTAGGAAAGGCAATCCTTGTTTCAAGATAGAGTTGGTTAGGGGAATGCCTCTTACCACCTGGTCCTGCCGGTGTTGAGCGAGGATCTTGTCAATGGCTGTGAGTCTCACCTCGTCTCTCGCCCCGGCAAGCAAAACCTCGTAATCCGATTTAATCCCCTGATGGCCAGTCCATTTCAGATAGCCTTTGTATCTACAGAGCAAAAAACTTTCGAGAACGTCTCTGGTAATTCTTGAAATCATAAGCATCCTCTCGGGTCATGGACGTACAGCGAATGGCGTTCACAACCTCTGGCGCATCTGGCCAAGTTGGTGGAGGTCGTCTGGTATTTCAAAGGCCCGATCTCGTCCGTGCGCAAGCGGGGGCGACGCCTAGCGTATTTTTAAAGAAGGCGCTCCCCTATCGCCTGATTCAACACGCGATTCGGGTTTATAATGCCGCTGTCAAAGCAAAAAACGAGCACCCGACCGTCACGGCGCGGATCGATGCCTTATACTATGCTCGAATGAAGCGCATCGTATTCAGCAAAGGTGAAACTAATGGCAAATGTAATCACTGAGCACATCACGAGAAACCCTGATATTTACGGCGGCAAAGCGTGCATTGCCGAGCATCGCGTACGCGTAATGGACATAGCGATCATGCACGAACAGATGGGGATGAGCGTTGATGAGATCGTGCTCCATTTGCCGACGCTCAGCCTAAGCGATGTTCATGCGGCTCTGGCTTACTATTACGACAACATTGATGAGATTCGCGAAGAGATTCGGCAAGAACAGGAATTTGTCACGGAATTCCGTAAGCAACATCCTTCGGCATTGCAAGCCAAACTCGACAATCTGCTTGGCGGAATTGCATCGTGAGTGAACGGATCAAATTTCATCTGGATGAAAATGTCTCTTCAGCCATTGCTGACGGATTACGCCGCCGCGGCATTGATGTGACGACAACCGCCGAAGCCGGCTTGATCGGCGCTTCGGATGAAACGCAGCTAGCGTTCGCGCATCAATCAGGCCGTTTGTTGTTTACATTGGACGATGACTTCCTGCGACTGCATGCTCAGGGAAAACAGCACGCAGGCATTGCTTATTGCAAACAGGGAACGAGGTCTATTGGCCAAACGTTGCGCGCGATGGTGGTCATTTATGAAGCCATGAACGCCGACGAAGTGTCTGGTCAGGTGATGTTCCTGTAAATCCGCATCCGCATGAATATCTCCACTTTGCGCAATGACACGCCGCTCGGCCCCTGGACATACAGCGAATGGCGTCCACAGCCTTTTTCGCATTTGGCCGGGTTGGTGGAGGTCGTATGGTATTTCAAAGGCCCGACGTCTTCCGTGCGAAAGCGGATTTTGCCGAACGGGATGGTCGAGATGCTGGTCAATTTCGGCGAGCCTTATCGCACAATCACCGGGGCGGGGCCGGAATTGTTGAAGACGGCGTGGCTGGGGGGGGTGCAATCGGGGCCGATGGTGAGCGCCCAGCCGCCGCGCCAAGACGTGATGGGCGTGAGGCTGTGTCCGGCAGGGGCTTACACGCTGCTGGACGGGCCGATGCGGGAGATCAGCGAGTTGGTCGTCGATCTGGAAGACCTGGTCGGGCGAGCGGCAGGCGAATTGGCGGAACGGTGTTACGACGCGGCTTCGGTTGAAGAGCGGTTGCGGCGGGCGGCCGATTGGGTGGCGGAGCGCGTGATGAAGGCGCGCGGGATTGATCCGGCCATCGCCTGGGCCGCCGGGCGGATTGAACAGAGCGGCGGCGCGGTCTCCATCGCCGAGTTGCGACAACAGACTGGATTGTCGAAAACCCGACTGGCCGAGGCGTTCCGCGAACAGATTGGACTTGCGCCGAAGCTTTATTCCCGCGTCGTTCGCTTTCGCCGCGCGACGGCGATGTTGCAGAAAGGCGCAAAACCGCTGATTGAGGTCGCGCTTGCCGCAGGGTATTACGACCAGCCTCATATGAACGCGGAGTTCCGTGAGTTGAGCGGTCTTTCGCCGCGTGAATTTCTGATCGCCCGCTACCCCACCGGCGACGGTAATACCGTCGGAGACAGTTACCTCGAACGCGGCAAATCAGCCGCCGCGAATCTATCTCGCCTTTGAATCAAAACAAACCGGATTGGGAAACTTTGTGTTAGTTGAGCCGGCCCCATTCTCCATTTTCAATTCCACATTCTCCATTCTCAGGCAGAGGAAACAGGCTCTCTTCCTGCTTGAGAATGGAGAATGTGGAATTGAAAATGGAGAATGGCCTGACTTTTTTCCAAGACGCGACCTTATCACATCGGTATCATTGCGCCAGTCGCAAAATCTGAAATGGAGGAAGATGCATGTCGCATCAAAATGTCACGGAGACGCCGCCGCGTCTCCAGCTTACACGGTTGATTTTGAGCCTGTGGGCGCCGCAGTCCATTCATGCGGCGGCGGCGCTGCGGATTCCTGATCTTCTCGCCGACGGCCCGCGCCGCAGCGACGAATTGGCGCAGGCCGCCGGAGCGCATCCTGGAGCGCTTTATCGTCTGATGCGAGCTCTGGTCGCGCTTGAACTGTGTACTCAAACCGAAGACGGCGCTTTTGCGCTCACGCCGATGGGCGATTACCTGCGGTCCGATTCGCCGGACTCCGCGCGCTCGTGGGCGCTGCTGATGGGCGGGCGGTACGTCTGGCACGGGTGGGAATTCTTGGTGGATTGCGTGCGAACGGGGCAGCCCGCGCCGAAGCTTCTCGGCGAAAAAGAGACCTTCGAGGCGATGGCCGCCGATCCGGAAGGAGCGGCGATCTTCTACCAGGCGATGGTGGAAACGACGCGGCAGGCCGCCGGAGCGCTGATCAAGGCGTATGATTTTTCCGGCGTTCGCTCGTTGGTGGATGTCGGCGGCGGTTATGGCGTGTTGCTGGCGGCGATCCTGGCGGCTTATCCGGAGATGCATGGCAAAGACTTCGATTTGCCGCATTGCCAGGAAGGCGCGACGCGGCTGTTTGCGGAGAGCGGCGTCGACGGGCGCGCCGAGTTCGTCGCGGGAAGCTTCTTTGAATCCGTGCCGGCGGGCGCGGACGCGTATATGCTGAAGAGCGTCATTCACGACTGGGATGACGAACGGAGCCTGGCGATTTTCAAGAACTGCCGCGCGGCGATGAAGAATGGCGCGCGGCTGCTCATCATAGAGCCGACCGTCCCCGAGCGCGTGGGATCGTCATCACACGACGGAGTGATCATCGGCAGCGACTTGAACATGTTGGTGATGGCCGGCGGACGCGAGCGAACCGAAGCCGAGTTCCGCGGGCTGCTCGAAGCTTCGGGGCTGCGCATTGCGCGAATCGTGACAGCGCCGCCCACGGCGTTCAGCGTGATCGAGACCTTAGCGGTTTAATACAAAGGAGTGAGCGACGCCCTGAAACAATGAGAACGCGACCTGGGTACGCATCGCTTCCAGCGTGCAGTCTCGGCTAGAGATCTATTGATCGGAATCAGTCGTCCCCAAACCTGAGGCGGCGCCTGCCCAAGTCTGGTTCCTATAAATTCGTCTTTCGCCGAGACTGCACGCTGGAAGCGATGCGTACCCAGGGATTTTCCGAGGAGAATATTTATGGCAAGCGAAGTGAAACCGATTCCTGATGGTTGTGAAGGCGCGGCGCCGTACTTGTGCGTTAATGACGCGTCCGCCGCCATTGAGTTTTACAAAAAAGCCTTCGGAGCGATGGAGGTCTACCGGCTGACAGAACCTAGCGGGAAGATCGGGCATGCCGAGATCAGAATTGGACGCGCGGTGATTATGCTGGCCGACGAGTATCTGGAATATGGCCATCGCAGCCCCCAATCGCTCGGCGGAACACCGGTGAAGATTCACCTTTACGTCGAAGATGCGGACGCAGTAGTTAGCCAGGCTTACGACGCCGGGGCGAAAATATTGCAGCCGGTAAAAGACGAGTTCTACGGCGACCGCGGCGGCAAACTGGAAGACCCATTCGGCCACGTCTGGCTCATCGCAACCCGCAAGGAAGACGTGGCGACCGATGAGATACAGAAGCGATTTGCCGCATTCTTCGATCAATAAGCAATAGGAGGACACATGAGTGGCCAAGACGACTCTACAAAACGAGCCGGCATTTTTCTGCCTCCCGGCGCCGGGCGTTCGTACCCGATGGGACGCATTAACGCTGTCTTCAAAGCAGACGGGGACGAAACGCAAAGGGCCTATTCCATCTCGGAGTGGCGCCTGGAGCCGCACACGCAAGGCCCCGGCGCGCACTCCCACGCCGAGGACGACATTTTCTATGTGATTGAAGGAACGATGAGCTTTCTGATTGGAGACCGCTGGATTGACGCCCCCAGTGGCTCCTTCGTATTGGCGCCGGGAGGAGTGACGCACGATTTCCAGAACCGAAGTTCAAGCCCGGCCGCCGTCTTGAACTTTTCGGTCCCGGGCGATTTCGAGATGAATATGCCGTCGATTGTGGAATGGTTTGCCGAGAATCCTCCGCAGGATGCCCAACAAGGGCAGCAAGGCGCGTTCATCTAAATCGAACCAGACAACATTGGGACACGCGGTGGTACAGTACCGGGAGCGGTAGCGACCGGGCGCCTATCGAAACGCCCTCTCCGCGAGGCGCCCGGTCGCTACCGCTCCCGGTACTGTACCAATGTCGCCTAGTTCGATTTAGCGCCCGGGCGTTCATAGGCGTGGTCAATGCGCCTTTTGAGCGAACTTACTGCGTTAACCGCGCGATCTCACGCTCGAGTCTCTGAAGTGAAACGTCTGCGACTGGCGCTTGAGCAAACCCTGCAACACCGTGTGATGAGATTAGGATTGATAACGCTAAAGACATCAGTTTCATTTCACACGGCCTCCTCCAGATCCTTCGCATTTTCGTCTATCGGCTTCATCACCTCGCCGACGGTCAGTCGCTCCCATTTCTCCTGCGGCTCTTCGCGAAGTCTTTCGAGCGAAAGGACGCCGTGCAGCCGCCCGTCGCGCGCGACGGGAAAATGGGTGTGGCGGTGAGCGGCGAGGATTTGATCGATAAATTCCGCGACCGACAGCTCCGGCGACACGCTGACGGCGGGCGAACGCATCACCGCGCCGACCGTGCCGCTCACGTCCGACCGATCGCCGTCATCCCGCCGCATCCGCTCGCCGGCGGATTGTCGTTCGCGGTAGCGGTAATCGTTTTCCGCAGCCGATTTCAGGAATACGCCCAGAACCAGCAACCACGCCGCGGCCGTAAAATCCTGCCAAAACTTCCCGCGCATGGCCGCGGTCGTGGCCAGCAACAGCCCGTAAGAGATGAGCAAGTAGGCCAACCAGACGCCGAGTTTCATGGCCGTGCGCGTGGCCGAGAGGATGTCTTTACGTCTCTGCCAGAGGATCGCGCGCAACGCCCTTCCGCCGTCGAGCGGCAAACCCGGCAGCAGGTTGAACGTCGCCAGAAAAAAATTGGCCGCGGCGAGATATAGAAAAGACGCGCCGGCGGCCTGCGCCGCCGCAGACCCGTCGGCCAAGCGTTCTACCACTAACAGCCATAGCCAGAAGAAGGCCGCCAGCAGGAACGAGCTTACCGGCCCGGCCACGGCGATGCGTAATTCGGCCATCGGCGTGGGCGGCTCTCCGATGAGCCGCGCCCATCCGCCGAAGATATGTAGTTGAATGTCTTGAATGCGGATGCCATCCACTCTGGCCACAAGAGCATGCGACAGTTCGTGAATCAAGACCGAGGCGAAGAAGAGCGCGGTGATGACGCTTCCGATGATCAGGTTATGCCAGAGCGGGAGCGGAGGTTGGACCTCGGCGACCAGCCAAAACCGCGACACCAACCAGACGTGCAACAAGGCGACCGGCGGCCAACTGTAGTCGATAATCAACGGGATGCCGAAGACGCGCCCTAGTTGAAACTGCTTTAACCGCATAACAAATCACCGCTCCCTGACGGCCGTGGCGCCGCCGACGAAATTTTTGACAGCCAGCATCAATTCGCCGGCATGATTGTCGAAGAAATGTCCGGCGCCCGCGATCCGTTCCAACTTGAAGTCGGCGCCTGCGGGCAGTGTGGCCAGAAACTCTTCGAGCGGCGCGAGCGGCGCGACGTCGTCTTCGGTCCCGTGGATAAAGAGCTTCGGTTTCGCGCAACCGGCGATGAAATCCAAATTCTCCAGCCGCGCAGGCGCGCCGATGGCGATCAATCTGTCCACGCGCTCGTCCGAACATCCCACTCTCAAACCGACGATCGAGCCGAACGAAAAACCGGCGACGATGACTTCGCGCGCGTTCGGCTGGCTGTCGAGAAGATAATCGAGCGCGACCTGCGCGTCGGCGCATTCACCTCGCCCTTCATCGAACTCGCCCGTGCTCAGTCCGACGCCGCGAAAGTTGAACCGCAGTGTCTCGAAGCCGCACTCGTTCAAAGCCTTCGCCGCGCGGAAGACGACCTTGTTGTGCATAGTGCCGCCGTGCAGCGGGTGTGGATGCAGGACCAGCGCGACCCGCTCGGCCTGATTGCTTTTCGGGCGATAGATCGCTTCCAACCGCCCGTGCGTCGCCGGAATGAAAAGATTTCCCGCCGGATACATAGGTCAATTCGTCAACAGAACTTTGAGAGTCCCCGGCCTCTGCGCTTCGGCCATCGCTTCGACGCCTTCGGCCAATGGGTATTCACGCGCGACGAGCGACTCGACGTCCACCCCGCCGGATTCGAGCAGCCGGAGCGCGTTTTCAAAACGCCCGCAGCGCGAACCGATCACGCTCACCTCATTAACTACTATCCTGGAAGTGTCGAGTCGGACCGCGCCGCGAAAAGTGGACTTCAGGATAATCGCGCCGCGCGGCCGGATCAAATCGAGCGCGAGTTCCATTCCGCTCGTCGCCCCGCTCGCTTCGACCACGAAATCGAAGCCCGGCGCCTTTGTAGTGACAACTTCAGTCGTCACGCCGCAATCAAAGTCGTCACTACGATGGACGATCTCCGCCGCGCCGAGTTTCGCCGTTTTGACTCCGGCGCGCGCCGCGAGTTCCAGCTTGGCGTCGTGTTTGCCGATCAGGGTCAGGTCGCATCCCGCCCTCGCGATCACGCGCGAAATCAATTGCCCCAGTTTGCCGTCGCCGATAACGGCGACACGATGCGAAGCGCGGATCTCGACCTGGTCGAGGATCTCGAGCGCGGCCGCCAGCGGCTCGGTGAAGACGGCCTGCCGGTCGGTGACGCCGTCGGGCACGGTCAACAGATTCTGCGGCGGCAAGCTCAAATATTCGGCGAACGCCCCGTCGCGCCCGCGAATGCCGAGCGCGGTCCGATCCGGGCAATGACGCGGATCGTTCCTGAGGCAAAGACCGCATTGTCCGCAGCCCACGTTGATTTCGCCCACGACGCGGCGGCCGATCTGTGACCTGTCGGGAGACTCTTCGACGACGCCGACAAACTCGTGTCCGAGCGTGCCGTGGAAGCCGGCGTAGCCGCGCGCGATCTCGACGTCCGTGTTGCAAATTCCCGCCATCGTCATCCGCACCAACGCCTCGCCGGCGCGGCGCGGGACGGCCGAATCGGCCAGTTTCAGCTTGTTGTGATAAGGCAATCGCGCGCCGTTTTCAAGGCGCCACAGACTTTAGCCCGTCCTGATTAGGGACAGACTGAAATCCGTCCAATTTTTAACTACTGGCTTTTTGCCTATCGCTGTGCGATGCTCCTTGTGTGAGTATTTTCAACAATTATAGGAGAAACAAATGTCTATAGTTAAAAGTGGCGACATCGTGAAGGTCCATTACACTGGCAAACTCGATAGCGGAGATGTCTTCGATTCGTCAGAAGGCGCTGAGCCGCTGGCCTTCACCGTCGGCGCGGGCGAGGTGATCCCCGGCTTTGATCAGGCGTTGATGGGAATGAAGGTGGGCGAGACGAAAGATGTCGTCATCGAACCGGAGCAGGCTTACGGGAACCGGATCGAGGAATTGGTGCAGACCATCGACCGCAGCCAATTCAATCTCGGCGGCGCCGAACCGGAAGTCGGCATGCATATAGAGATGCGCACTCCTGATGGCAATATTCCACTGACCATCACCGATCTCACCGACAAGACGATAACGCTCGACGCGAACCACCTCCTCGCCGGCGAGACGCTTCATTTCTCTTTGACGCTGGTCGAGATCGCGGCTTAGAGACATTTAGGCGTAGGCGCCACCGCCCATGACTTCACTTTCATTGCACAGTTGGGACCTGACGCGCGGCGAAGCCGTCGATGTTCAGCAACGGCTTCGCAATCTGGTTCGCCTGCAACCACTCGCGCGGCCCGTAAGCGCGATCGCCGGGGCGGACATCTCGTACAACAAATTTTCTGAGACGGTATACGCCGGCATAGTCGTTTTGAGGCTGCCCGATTTGAGGATAGTCGAAACCGCCGGCGTCCGCAGTGTGGCTAAATTCCCTTACGTGCCGGGGCTGCTGAGCTTTCGCGAGGCCCCTTCGCTGCTCGAAGCGTGGGAGAAGCTCAAAACGAAACCAGACGTCTTGATGCTCGACGGGCAGGGCATAGCCCACCCGCGACGCTTCGGCATCGCCTGCCACGTCGGCGTGTTGCTCGATTTGCCGACCATCGGCTGCGCCAAGAGCATTCTGGTGGGCAAGTACGGCGAGCTCGGGCTTGAAGCGGGGAGCCGGTCGCCTCTCGTCGATCGGGGCGAACAGGTCGGCGTCGCGCTGCGGACGAAGAACAAAGTCGCCCCGGTCTACGTTTCACCAGGCCACCTTATCGATCTCGATTCGGCGATAGACCTGGTCCTGCGGTCGACGACCAAATACCGCTTGCCTGAACCGACGCGGCAGGCGCATCTGCTGGTCAACCGGTTGAGAGTCGCGGGCGCAGTGAATGAATAATCGCAAGAGAGAAAAGATTGAGGAACATTTGACCGTCATTGTCTTCTCACCAGGCGGAAACCCACGGAGATCGAGGGGCGGAAAGCAGGGAGTATCCCGGCGCGACTAGCTGGTCTGCATCGGGCAGCGGAGCTGCCATAATCTCCTCCTCGTACAATATGCTTATACCCTTCGGCCGGCCCCGTCGGGTCTAATTGTTCGCCCTTACTCGCCGTCGGGTACTCATCTAACCAATCTTCACACCATTCTGACGCATTCCCTAACATATCGTAGAGGCCGAAGGGATTGGCCACGTAGCTTCCGACTTTCCCCAGATATTCGCGCTCACGAGTATGCGTCGGCCCCTTGGCGTACGCGGTCTCCCAGTTGTAATTTTCCAAACCCGGCGCGATTGTCTCCCCGTAGGGAAACGGTGTTTTAGTTCCGCCTCGCGCCGCGTATTCCCACTCCGCTTCTCGTGGCAAGCTATATCCTCTCTCCTTGTCCAATTTCAGCAACTCATTCAATTTGGCGATGAATTCCTGAGCCTCCGCCCAGCGGATGCAGGTTAAAGGTATGTAGTCTCCCAGGTTATCACTACCGGCAAGACATTCCGGCAAGCGGCCCATGACGGCTATCCATTGCGCCTGCGTAACCTCGTAGCGCCCCATCCAAAAACTGCTCACCCGCACCGGGTGTTGGATCTCATCCTCTTCACGCTCCGGCTCATTGCTAGGCGACCCCATTTGAAAACTGCCGCCGCGAATATAGACCATCTCCAATTTGACGCCGCCGCCGAGGTCTTCCAAATAGAATGGCGCCGGGCCAGCTTCGCGTTTGGTGACCTGCCCCTTCTCGTCCACGCTCGCAGTGGTGAATTTCCCGGAACGCAATGCGGAGAGGGGAATTCCCGAATAGCGAATCTTCGGGAACTGCTTGGCGCCCTCTGCGGCCGCTGCAGTTGAATCAGCGTCGCCCTTTATGTTGAGGATGACCACGCCTTCGAGCGCCCCATTCTCCCAGGGCGCCTGTTTGTCATTGCTCTTCTTCTTCACCGACACACGCGTCCGAATGAAGATGTCCTCCAACCGCAATCCCGGCTGTTTCAGATTGGTCAACAATTCCTGAGTGTAAAGCCCGTTTTCTCCTTCGCCGTCGCTGGCGGTCGTTCCCGGCGCCGAGGCGAAAGCGATGTACGTGCCGCTCGAGGCGTTGATCGGCGCAAGACCGGGGCTCGGAGAGCGAAAGGCGCGTACAAATGGGTTGTCGCGGCAGGCGTCCAGAATCAGGACATTCAATCCGTTTTTCGCCGCTTCCATCTCCGCCGTCACTTTTCCAATGTCCAGCATCTTGATTTTTACGTCCTGCTCCTTCTCCACACGCGCGCCCACCGGCGCCAGGTAGTTCACTCCGTCGACCTGCACGCCATGTCCGGCGAAATAGAACAACCCGACTCCGCCGTCTTTGATCTTTTGTCCGAAGCCACGCACCGCTTCATTCATCTGTCGCAAATTCAGGTTGAATTGAAGCGTCACGTCGAACCCCAGATCCTTTAAGGTATTTCCCATCGCGCGCGAGTCATTGGCCGGATTTCGCAGCGGGCTTTGTTCATAGTTACTATTGCCGATCACCAGCGCGGTTCGGTGGAGGGCCTTGGGCTGTACGGACTGCCCCCGCTGTCGTTGAGCCGTCGAGAGCGACGGCTCAAACAGACATCCAGCCAGCATTACCGCTGCCGCTAAGATAAGCTTTCGGTCCATTGTTCTTTCCTTTCGCGGGGAGCGGATCAGTAGTGGCGGTAGGCGGCGCCGTGAGGGAGGGCGTGATTCGTACGCCCTCCCTCACGGCGTCGCCTACCGCCACGTCGCATGCGGCTGCCGGCCGCCGTAGGTGTTCAAGGTTGATGGCGCAATTTCAATACTCCCGACAGCGTCCATTGTCCCTTAAGTTCGCCGCCCATCATAACCAAATCAACCGCCGGTCGCCATCATCGACGAACAACTCGCGCGCAAAGTGTTCGGCAATGAAGACTCGTTGGTCAAGCGAATCCCCCTTCGCAGTCATCACCGATAAGACGCCATGGATTGAGGTCGTGGGCGTGGTCGGCCACATCAGGAGTGTGAGTCTTGAGACCGATCTACTTCCGCAAGTGTATTGGCCGAAAGCGCAACTAAGGCCGGAAACGCAGCGAAGTCAGGAGCGGGGCACTCTCGTGGTCAGAACCGTCGGGCGACCGGAATTGTTTACCTCCGCAGTAGTGGAACAGATCTGGGTATGGGGCGCGGGCGTAGGACTGGTCCTGGCGTGGATGGCGGGCCGCGCGTTGAAGACTCAATTGTACGGAGTGGGAAGCGCCGACGCGGGCGCGCTGGCGTTTGCGCCCGCATTGCTGTTGGCACACTAACCCGCTGAAAATGCAGCGGAAAAATTAATAATAGCCTCTAGAGGCTGCAACTATGCGCGAGAATCAGTCGCGTAGCGTGCGGTCACATCTTACCCAACTCGCGGAGCAATCCGCCGGAATAGATTCTCGCGCCGCTAGGCGACAATTCATACAACAAACCACTACCCGAGTTGTGCGTGGCATACCTGATCATGACCCAAAGGTCTATCGTGGTTGTATCTGCCCAGACAATGCCCGAATCCGGATCTAGGAGGGTCATTCCATGCAATTTGTACAGCTTCGGATATACCCTCCGCAGGTGTTCCCAGAGCACACGATAGTCCAATGCGTCTCTCACCCAAGACTTATTCATGTCTACTTCGGAATACTTGCCGTCCCGACTCCTACCGCTGTATTCGTTGACGTACCACTCGTGAATTTTGCGCCAGTATTCCTCATCGAGCCTCCTTGCCCAACGCAGCCAGATAGCCATCTCAATGAAGAGCGTCAATTGGGCTCGCATGTCTTGCGTCGTCTGCTCGGGCGGCGCCGTCCTGATCCACGGGTGATTGAGAAACAACTCGTGCGCGACGGGCACCAACTCACGCTCCCACGTGCCCTTGACGTTCCACTCGGAGCAGCTTTCCACCCACTTGTTCATTTCTCCTCGCGTTAGATTGTTGTTGTCGATAAACGCGTCCAGTGGGTTGGTGTTCGCGGCCAGAGCCTTCTCCCTCACGTACTTTGGCGCCAATTTCTCAATGATATCTTTCTTGATTTTCTCGGCCGCGTCCTGCGCCTCCTTGGCAGAGCGTGTTCCAATCTCCTTCACGACTCTGGAGGTGATTGGGCTGCTGGCCGCGAACTCCGACCAGGCAGCTCGGGCCTGCCGTTCTATATGGTTCGCCAGCAATTTGCCTCTCGCCGTCAGAATCGGCGCTAGGGCGATGGCCGCCTCTCCACCAATAATGGGCAGGAACACAAAGGCGAGCTCAATGCACAACTTTAACCTGTCTAACGCCTCCTGCTCCCGCTTTTTTTTGATACTCTGAACTTTCTCCAGGATTTTCGCGTGGCTTTCAAACGCGGTCTTCCATGCGCCGTCATATATTCGACAGACCTCTGCCCAGCGGTCCGAGGCTGTCTTTAGCGACGTCGACATGTTGAGAATCAGCGCCGTTCGGTCTACTTTTTCTTGAAGTTCCTTCCCGGCCATCGTCGTTCCTCCTATTTCAGATAGCGTTGCACAAGAAAATGTCTTCGCATCTATTGAACCTCAGCAGCCGGGCCGGCTCGAATGACTTCTGGCCTCTCTCTATCGCCTTCAACTCGAATGATTTCTCCGTATTGAGAACTGCTGTTTCCGCTATTAGGCGGCGGCGAAACTCTTGCGCCAGGACAATTTGACAAGTTGAGCTCTAAATATGAAGTGGCTGAACTCCCCGCCATATTACTGGTCGCTCGAATTTTTTTTAGCGATCAGTAGCGCTATGCCGTTGGCATTCAGGCGACGGCCACTGTTTGGCCGCCAGGGAAAGGATCATTGGCGCCACAGGCGAAGAGTATAAAAGGCCCACGACCAAGGCTATTGCAACGTGATGAGGCGAATCAGCCGGTCA
>WNFZ01000551.1_pt1 | contig 54867 bp, 38 predicted proteins | sample 5400081 | NCBI WGS metagenome assembly WNFZ01 (sample SAMN13153365, study PRJNA577476) | soil metagenome | isolation source: 80 cm soil or saprolite under grassland replicate 1 | place: USA:California | collected 2016-06-15
CGCCTGGATGAAGGCGCAGGTATTGACGACCACCGCGTCGGCCCGTTCCGGATCGGCGACCATCCGGAACCCCGAGGCGGACAAGAGGCCCGCGACGTTCTCGGAGTCGACCTCGTTGCGGCCGCACCCGAGCGTCACCACGGCAACCGTGGGCGGCCGGTCGTGGTCGGGCATCGTGCATCTCCTCGGTCGGATCAGAAGGTGGCGAAGCCCCATGACGCTACCAGGCTTGCCGTGGACCATGATTTCGTTGTCCACAGCCCCCCGTGCCGCGGTGTGACGGATCCGCGGGCAAGCCCCTCACGGCCCATTGGACCTGACCTGGCGAAGCTGAGAGTCTCAGTTCTTTTGCGTACTGGACGGGAGCACGCCACTGTTCTGAATAATGCGCTGCATGGCCGCGACGTCCGGCGGCCCCCTCCGGCTCGGCCGCGCCTGCCACGTGGCCGAGCCGGCGCCGCCGGGACGTACCCGCGACCGGACGCAGCGAGCCAGCGTAGATCGGTAGCTGAGCGGGGCAGCCTGCGGTCAGCCGATGCTCGACCGGGTGGAGGTCGTGACGCCGCTGGAGTCCGTGGAAGACTGGCCCGAGGACCCGCCGGTGGCTCCCTCCGCGGAGTTGGCCGCGGCCTGGCTGCCCGTGTCGACCGTGAACACGCGGTGCCAGACGCTGCCCTTGTTGGCCGGCACGATCGACTGACCGTTCACGCTCACCTGGACCTCGCCCGGCGCGCCCAGCGTCAGGTCGATCGTGCGCTTGGCCTTGAAGGTGCGCCGATCCGAGGCGGTGCCGATGCCCCGGAACGATACCTTGCCGTCGATGGCCACCCTCGTCCATGACGCGCCAACGTAATGGAGCACCAGCGTGACACCCTGGGGCTTCGGCTTGGTGGTGGTGGTCGGCTGCGGGAGGGTGGTCGAGGGCGCGGTGGCCGGCGGGGTCGCGCTCAATGAGGTCTGGGTCGTCCGCGGCGGCTTGAGCAGCGACCACAGCGAGGCCACCAGAACGATCGACACCCCGACGATCCCGACCAGCAGCCAGCTCGAGCGGCCACGCCGCCGGCGCTCGACCCCGAGGCCCCCGGTGAGCGCTCGTGGCACGCGCTCGAACACCGGTACCTCGGGTTGCTGCTGGGACCGGTAGGCGTCCACGAGCGGCGTCGGGTCGAGCCCGAGATAGCCTGCATACGAGCGGATGAAGCCCTTGGCGTAGACGTTTCCGCCCAGCTCATCGAAGCGCTCAGCTTCGAGCGCCTCGAGATAGCTCGGCCTGATTCGAGTTGCGGCAGAGGCCTCCTGGATGGTCCTCCCCTGCGCTTCTCTCGCCGAGCGGAGCTCCTCGCCGATGTTGCTCAGGCCGGCACACCCCTTCAGTAGGGCGGCTGCGAGCGCCGCTGAGAGTCGGGCAAGCGACCCGATCGGTCACCTTGCGACATGTTGAGAGGGCGGATTGTAGTCAGCTCACAGGCCGGGTTCAACGACCTCGGGAACTTTGTTTCCCTTTATTCTCCAACGATCTCGCCGTACGTCGATTCGCGGCCGCGTAGCTCCTCGAGCTCCTCGACGGTCATCATGACGTCCCTCGGCTTGGAGCCCTCCGACGGCCCTACCACGCCCTTGTCCTCGAGCTGGTCCATGATCCGCCGGGCGCGCGAGAAGCCGATCTTGAGCTTGGACTGGAGCATCGATGTGGAGCCCAGCCCTGACCGCACGATGTACTCCATCGCCTGGTTGAGCAGCTCGTCGTCGTCGGAGTCGGCGTCGTCGCTGGCGGCGCGGCCCTCGACCACCACCCCGGGCTGGTAGGCGGCCTGCTGCTGCGCCTTGCAGTAGGCGACCACGGCCTCGCATTCCTTCTCGGTGATAAACGCGCCCTGGACGCGCCGAGCCTTGGAGGTCCCGCCTGGCAGGTAGAGCATGTCGCCGTGGCCGACCAGCTTGTCGGCCCCACCGGAGTCGAGGATGACCCGGGAGTCCTGCGAGCTGGCGACCATGAAGGCGATGCGGCTCGGGATGTTCGCCTTGATCAGGCCGGTGACCACGTCGACCGACGGGCGCTGGGTCGCCACCACCAGGTGGATGCCGACGGCCCTGGCCATCTGGGCGATCCGGCAGATGGCGTCCTCCACGTCCCTGGGGGCGACCATCATGAGGTCGGAGAGCTCGTCGATCACGACCACGATGTAGGGCAGGGTCGACCGGTCCTGCTCGCCATCGGGCCGGCCGTCGTCGTCGAGACTGCCCGAGGGCAGCTTCGGGAGCTTGCCTTCCTTTGCCGCCCTGTTGTACGCGGCGATGTTGCGCACACCCGCCAGCGCGAGCGTCTCCAGCCGCAGCTCCATCTCTCGGACCGCCCATGCGAGCGCCTCGCTGGCCCGCTTGGGATGGGTCACGACCGGGGTGATGAGATGGGGGACGCCCTCGTAGTTGGTCATCTCGACGCGCTTCGGGTCGATCAGGATGAGCCGCACCTGCTCCGGCGCGTTGCGCATCAGCAGGCTCGTGACCAGCACGTTCAGGCAGACCGACTTGCCTGCTCCGGTCGCGCCCGCGATCAGCACGTGCGGCATGTCGACGAGGTTGGCGAGCACCGGCTCGCCACCGATGTCCTTGCCGAGGGCGACCGTGAGCGGGTGCAGGTCGTCCTTGGTGCCGAGCGGCCCGAGGATGTCGCCGAGGGTGACCAGCTCGCGGTCACGGTTGGGGATCTCGACGCCGATCGCCGACTTGCCCGGGATGGGCGCGATGATGCGCACGTCGGGTGAGGCGACCGCGTAGGCGATGTCGTTGGAGAGCCCGACCACCCTGGCGACCTTGGTGGCGGGTCCGAGCTCGACCTCGTAGCGGGTCACCGTCGGCCCGCGGGTGTAGCGGGCCACGCGCGCGTCGACCTCGAACTGCTCCAGGGTGTTCTGGAGCACCTGCGCGACCTCGTCGAGGCGGCGGGCGTCGACCGGCCGGGCGTTGCTGCGCCGCAGCAGCGAGTCCGGCGGCAGCGTGTACGCCCCGCCCGCCTCGGCCTTCAGGGTCATGGCGAGCTGCACCGCCTCGCCGGCGTTGGGAGGGATCGACGGCGTCGGCGGCGATGCCGCCTTGGATGGCAGCGAGACCTCGACCGTCTCGCCGTCGAGATCGTCGGCGGTGGCGGCCCGCCGCCGCGAGCGCCGCTTCGCGGAGCCGTCCTCGACGTCCCCGCCGAGATCCTGGAGCACCGTGGCCGAGTCGGCCGCCTCGGGTCTCACCGGCTTGCGCGCCGATGGGGCCGGCAGCGCCCCGCGCCGGCCAGCGCCCTTGCCCCCCGCCTCGGCGGCCTGCTGGTCCGGGGCGGTCTGCGGCGGCGTCAGCAGCGTCCGCAGCATCCGCAGCAACCGTGCCATCCCCCGTCCCACCGCGGCGACGGAGGTCCGCGTGCTGATCAGCAGGCCGAGGAAGAGCAGGCAGGCGAAGGCGGCCCGGCTGCCCCAGACCGACAGGAGCCGCGCGGTCGGGTGGGCGATGGCCGCCCCGACCCAGCCGCCGGAGCCCTGCAGCACGGACGCCCTGGCCGAGATCGGCGGATTGCCCCTCGACAGGTGGATCAGGCCGAGGCCGCCCAGCAGGACCGCCAGCAGCCCGATCGTGACCCTGGCGGCGATCGGGTCCCCGGCCGGCATCACCGAGCGCCGGAACATGGCGATGCCGAGGCCGGCGACCAGCACCGGCACGGCGTAGGCGCCGTAGCCGAACAGGCCGCGCAGGAACAGCTCGAGGAAGACACCGACGTTGCCGCCGTTGTGGAACCACACGCCCAGCGCGAGCAGGGTGGCGATGAGCAGCAGCGCCACGCCCTGGATATCGCCCTTGTGCGGCGACAGCGCCTTGGCGGTCTGGCTGGACCGCGGGGCCCGCGAGCTCGCGGTGGTGCGGCGTTTCTTTGCCGGCGGCCGCCGGCTGGAGGGTCGGGTCCGCGTCTTGGCCATCCCTACACCTCCATCACGGTGGGAATGATCACCGGGCGCCGCTGGGTGCGCTCGCGGAACAGCGCCGAGGCAACCTCGCGCATCCGCTGCTTGAGGATGCTGGGGTCGCTCACCCCCTCGGCCGCGGCGCGATCGAGGCTGGCCAGCACCTGGGCCCGGGCCTCCTCAATGAGGTCGACGGACTCCGGCTCGTAGACGAACCCCCGGGTGACGATGTCCGGACCGGCCAGGACCTTGCCGGTCTGCGCCTCGATCGTCGCCAGGACGTGCACGAAGCCCTCGCCGCCAAGGCGGCGCCGGTCGCGCAGCACCGCGTCGCCGACGTCGCCGACGCCGAGACCGTCGACGAACACCATGCCCGAGCGGATCTCCCCAGCTCGCCGGACCCGGCCGCCGTCCAGCTCGAGCACGTCGCCGTCCTCGCAGACGAACACGCGATCGCGCGGGATGCCGGTCTGCTCCGCCAGGCGGGCGTGCTGGGCGAGATGGCGGTACTCGCCGTGGACCGGCACGAAATGGCGGGGCCGCAGCGTGGCCAGCAGCAGTGTCAGCTCGCCCTGCGCCGCGTGCCCGGACACGTGGACCTTGGCGTTGCCGCGGTGGAACACCTCGGCGCCCTGCCTGGCGAGGTCGTTCATGGTCCGGTAGACGGCAGCCTCGTTGCCGGGGATCAGTGACGAGGACAGCACGACCGTGTCGCCCCGCTCGATATGCACCCACTTGTGCTCACGGCCGGCCATCAGGGTGAGCGCGGAGAACGGCTCGCCCTGCGAGCCGGTGCACAGCACCAGCGTCTCCTCCGGCGGCAGCGAGCCGAGATCCTCGATCGGGATCAGCAGGTCCACCGGCACCCGCAGGTAGCCGAGATCGCTGGCCACCCGAACGTTGCGGAGCATGCTGCGGCCTACCAGGGCGACCTTGCGGCGGAGCTGGTAGGCGTTGTCGAGGATCTGCTGCATGCGGTGCACGTGGCTGGCGAAGCAGGCCACCACCACGCGATGCTCGGCGGCCGCGAAAATCTCGCCGAGGGCCCGTCCGACCTCGATCTCGGAGGGGATGTAGCCGGCCTGGTCAGCGTTGGTCGAATCCGACAGCAGCAGGTCGATGCCCTCACCAGCCAGCCTCGCGAGCCCGCCGAGATCGGTCGGCCGGGAGTCGATCGGGGTGAGGTCCAACTTGAAGTCCCCGGTGTGGACGATCGTCCCCGCCCGCATCCGCAACGCCACGGCCATCCCGTCTGGGATCGAGTGCGACACCGCGAAGAATTCGAGGTCGAAGGGACCGAGCGAGACCCGCTCCCCCGGCCGCACCTCGACCAGGGAGGGCTTGAGGTTGTACTCCTCCAGCTTCGCCGACAGCATGCCGAGCGACAGCCGGGTCCCGTACACCGGCACGTCGAAATCGCGCAGGAAGTAGGGCAGGGCGCCCATGTGGTCCTCGTGGGCGTGGGTGAGGACCACCCCGATCACGCGCTCTGGCTCATCGTTGAGGTAGGCGAAGTCGGGCAGGATGATGTCGACGCCTGGCTGGTCCGCGTCGGGGAACGCCAGCCCGCAGTCGATCAGCAGCCGGGAGCCGGCGAGCTCGACCACGGCGCAGTTGCGCCCGATCTCGCCCAGGCCACCCAGGAAGGCGATCCTGGCCGGCCCACCCGCGGCGTCGACCGCCCGATCAGCCACCGGCGCCCTCGCCCGGGTGCAGGCCGACGCCGGACAGCAGGCCGCGCATGAACTCGACCTGCGGCGGCGTGGCGTCGAGCAGCGGCGGGCGCAGCGGGCCGCCTGGCAGCCCCAGCAGGTTCAGCCCCGCCTTCAGCAGGATCGGGCTGGAGGTGGCGAAGAGCCCCTCGAAGAGGTCCAGGTGGCTGGTGTGCAGCTCCAGCGCCCTGCGCATGTCGCCGCGCTCGAACGCCTGGACGAGTTCCTGGAGCGCCGGGCCGACGAGATGGGACGCGACGCTCACCACGCCGACCCCGCCGACCGCCAGCAGCGGCAGGAGGTTCTTGTCGTCGCCCGAGTACTGCTCGAAGGCGCCGCCGGTGTCCCGGTACAGGCGGCTGGACTCGGCCATGTCGCCGACCGCGTCCTTGACCCCCACGATGTTGTCGATCTCGGCCAGCCGAAGGATCGTCTGGAGCTCGATCTTGCAGCTCGTGCGCCCGGGGATGTTGTAGAGCAGGCAGGGCAGCCCGGTGGTGCCGGCGATCGAGCTGAAGTGGAGATAGAGGCCCTCCTGCGGCGGCTTGTTGTAGTAGGGGGCAACCAGCAGCAGCGAGCCAACCCCTGCCTTCTCCGCGAGCTGTGTCAGCTCGATCGACTCGGCGGTCGAATAGGTCGAGGTGCCGGCCATCACCTGGCGGGAGTCACCCGCCGCCTCGACCACCGCGGCCCACAGGCGACCCTTCTCGTCAAGGGTCAGCGTGGGCGACTCGCCGGTGGTGCCCGCGATCACCAGCGTGTCGGTGCCATGGTCCAGCAGGTGCCGTGCCAGGCGCTGAGCACCGCCCAGGTCCAGGGCGCCATCGGCGGTGAACGGCGTCGCCATCGCGGTGAGCACGCGACCGAAGCGTCCAGGCATGTTGGTCCTCCCAACGCTCGAACGAACCGCACGGCGGTGCAAGGCATCGCCGCACCCGCCACCCGCGTTGGATTGCGGGGGTCCCGCGAATTCTACCCGGAGCATCCACTCCACCCACCGATTTCCACAGAGCAAATTGGCGAAGGATCGGCGCTGTCGTCGCGGACGGCTAGGATCGCTTCCATGCATTCCAGCGACCGCCACCTCCAGACGACGCTTCGCCCAAGGCTCCAGGTCGATCTCGGCATGACCCTGTGGCCGTTGCGACGGGGCACCGGCGACCCGTCGATGCGGGCGGAGCGGCCCAATGTGTGGTGGCGCGCCACGCGGACGCCGGCCGGCGCGGCGACCGCGCGCTACGCCGCTCGCGCCGGCGAGATCGAGGTCCTCGCCTGGGGGCCCGGCGCCGAATGGTGCCTGGCCAGCGCTCTGGACCTGCTGGGCGCTCGCGACGACGTGGACGGGTTCGCGCCCGACGGGCTGATCGGGCGGTTGCACCGTGCCATGCCGGGCCTGCGCATCAGCAGATCGCAGGCGGTCTTCGAGGCGCTGGTGCCCACGATCCTGGAGCAGAAGGTGGCGGGGATCGAGGCCCGCCGCTCCTATCGCGGCATGCTGCGCGCCTGGGGAACCCCGGCGCCGGGCCCGCCGGCGCCAGGTCGCGGAGGGCCGCGGCCGCTGCTGCTGCCACCCGACCCGCAGACCCTGGCCGCAAAGGCGTACTGGCAGTTCCACCGCTTCGGGATCGAGATGCGCCGCGCCAATGTCATCCGGGGCGCGGCCGCCCAGGCGCACAGGGTCGAGCGCACGGTCGAGCTGCCCCCGGTGGAGGCGCACCGCCTGCTCCAGGCGCTGCCCGGCGTCGGTCCCTGGACCTCGGCAGAGGTCGCGCTCATCGCCCTTGGCGACGCCGACGCCGTTCCCGTGGGCGACCTCCACCTGCCGCACATGGTGAGCTGGGCACTGGCCGGGGAGCCGCGCGGCACCGACGAGCGCATGCTCGAGCTGCTGACCCCCTACGCGGGCCAGCGCGGCCGTGTCATCCGCCTGCTCGCCAGAGCCGGCCAGTGGGCACCCCGGTTCGGCCCCCGCATGCCCACCCGCTCCTTCAACCGGATCTGATCGCGCGGCCCGCCGGGCTCCTCGGCCGCACGATCAGATCGTCGAACGCGGGTGCGTGGACGCGCCCGCCCGACGGCGTGGCTTGGCGCCCTGCGGCGCTCCGGTCTGGCGGTCTGGCGGCGGGGCCGGGCCGCGCTGGCAGCTTGGGCACCAATAGGTCACCCGCTCCGAGGTGCCGGTGGCCTGGAGTGCGCGCCGGATGGGTGTGCCGCAGCGCCGGCAGGGCTCGCCTCCGCGCTCGGCCACCCAGTGGGTGCGGCCTCGACGGGTGTCACCGGTCGTCACCTGATGTCCGATCGGCCGGTTGACCTCCATCATGCGTTTCAGCAACCCGAGCATCGCCTCGAGGTCGCCGACCTCGCCGACCGGCGTCCAGGGGCTGACCCCACGCAGGAAGCAGATCTCGCTCTTCCAGATGTTGCCCGGACCGGCGATCGCCCGCTGGTCGAGCAGGGCCGTGCCGATCGACCGATCGGGGTCGGCTCGCAGCCGTCGAGCCGCCTCCTCCAGATCCCAGTCGGGTCCGAGCACGTCGGGTCCGAGATGGCCAACGACCTCGTCCTCCCGATCGGTGGCGATCAGCTCGCAGATGCCGAGCTGCGAGCCCACCGCCGTCCACGGCTCGGTGACCAGCACCACCCGGACCTGGAACGCCGGTCCCCGCCAGCGCTGCCCTGGCCGGTAGAGGTCCCAGGCGCCCTCCATCTTGAGGTGACTGTGCAGCGTCACCGCGGCGTCGGTGCGCAGCAGCAGGTGCTTGCCGCGCGCGATCACCTCGCGCACGCGCTGACCTGACAGGTCGGCGTTGGCGAACCGCGGCACACGGAAGTCGGTGGAGACCAGCGTTCGGCCCGCCAGGGCACCGTGCAGCCTGGCAGCGGTCAGATGGACCGTGTCCCCCTCCGGCATCGCATCGCCTCCTCGCCGCGCCACGCGCCAGCCACCTGGGCGCGCATGGCGGTCACCTCCCCCAGCGCTCGGCACCCGGTCCGGCGGCCAGGCGCAGGCCGCGGACGGTGGGCCGGAACCCCGCCTCGGTCAGTGCTCTCGCCATCGGGCTCGAGTAGACCTCGCCGCCATCGGCCCGCTCGACGGCGAGCCGACCCAGCGCGCCATCCCGGACGGCCAGGGCGAGCGCGTCGGCCGCCCGGCGGAGCCGGTCCGGCTCGTCGCTGAAGGTGAGCAGTGTCCGACCACCACGCTCCACGTACAGGATCAGCTCGCCATCCACGAGGATGACCACCGCGCCGGCCTTGCGCCCCGGACGATGACCGGGACGCTCCGCCGCCGGCTGGCCATCCGCCGCGGTGGCCGAGCGCTCCGGCCAGGACAGCGCCGCACCGTAGGGATTGGCGGGATCGGCAGCGGCCAGGACCACGGTCTGGGGCTCTCGGCGGTCCTGGGCCGATGCCCGGTCGGCCAACGATCGCATCCGGTCCACGGCTCCGGTCACGGCGAACTGCGCAGCGCCGAGCGCATCGACGAAGTAGCCTCGCCGGCACCGCCCGGCCTCCTCCATGGCCTTCAGCACCGGGTAGACACCAGCGAACCCGCCCGACACCCGCTCCGCGATGACCGCCCCGCGGGTCACCACGCCGTGGCGTTCGAGCAACTGCTCGGCCGCCGCGTGCAGCCGACGGGTGCCGTCCGACGACCGCTCGGGGGCCAGGCTCCAGCGCCCGGCCCCGGCGGGTGGGCCCAGCCGGCTCGGCAGCGCCGGCCGCCGCGGCCGCCCGGTCCGCCGGCTGCGCGCGGTCCCGCCGGCCGAGCGGACGCCACCGGCCAGCAGGCCTCGGAGCGGCGCCATGGTGTCGTTGGTGACCAGGCCGGCCCAGACCAGCTCCCAGATCGCCAGCAGCAGCTCGGTGTCATTGGTCGAGCCGACCGCGTCGGAGAGCTGGCGGAAGAACATGGCACCGTGGCCGGCGAGCGCATCGCGGACGGCGATCGCCAGCGGTGACAGCTCGACCGGGAGCGGCTCGGGTAGCAGCAGAGGCGCCTGATCCGCCAGGTACAGGCTGACCCAGCCGTCGTCGGAGCCGAGCGGTCCCGCCCCGACCCAGACCACCTCGCCCGCCGCGCACAGCTGGTCCAGCAGGCCAGGGCTGTACTCGGGCAGCCGACCGGGCAGGACCTGCCGCTCCAGCGCGGAGGCCGGCACGGCGGCACCCTGGAGCTGCTCGATCACCTGGTAGAGCGCGTCGAGGTCGGCGCGTCGCGGACCAGCCGTGCCGACCCCCTGCCAGGCCAGCAGGAAGCGGGCCAGCGCGTCCTGGGCGACCGGCTCCACCTCCTTGCGGAGCGCCGCCAGCGAGCGCCGCCGCAGCCGCCGCAGCACCTCGGCGTCGAGCCATTCCCGCCCGGACCCACCCGGGCGGAACTCGCCCTGGACCACCCGCCCGGCCACCTCCAACCGGGCGAGCGTGTCGGCCACCACCGCGACGCCCAGGCCGAGACGGCGTGCTGGCTCGTCCGGCAGGAACGGCCCGTGCGTTCGAGCCCAGCGGCCGACGAGATCGCCAACCGGATCGTCGACCGGTTCCAGGAACGCCTTCGGCACGCCTGTCGGCATGGCCGCGCCGAGGGCGTCGCGGAACCGCGCGGCGTCCTCGATCGCGACCCAGCGGTCCTGTGCGGCGATGCGCAGCCGGAGCGCGCGCCGCGATGCCTCCAGCTCGGCGAGCCAGCCGCCGACCGCCTCCGGATCGCCCGCCCGCGCGGCCGCCTCGTCGACCGACAGCTCCCCAAGCATGCGCAGTGCGTCGTGCAGGGCATCCGGGCCCGAGACCTTGCGATCGGCGGTCAGGAGCTGCAGCTCCAGCTCGAGGTCGGCGAGGGCCGCCGGGTCGATGAGGTCGCGCAGCTCCTCTCTCCCCAGCAGCTCCGCGAGGATGGAGCGGTCCAGCGACAGGGCCTGCGCGCGACGCTCGGCCAGCGGCGCGTCGCCCTCGTACATGAACGCGGCCACGTAGCCGAACTGGAGCGAGCTGGCGAACGGCGAGGGGAAGGGCGTGTCGACCTCGACGACCCGGACCTCGCGACGGGCGACGGAGGCCATCAGCTCCGCCAGCCCCGGCACGTCGAAGACGTCCTGAAGGCACTCGCGGACTGTCTCGAGCACGATCGGGAAGGACCCGTAGCGCGAGGCCACCTGAAGCAGGCCCGCGCTGCGCTGGCGCTGCTGCCAGAGCGGGGTGCGCTGACCGGGCCGGCGCCTCGGCAGGAGCAGGGCTCGGGCGGCACACTCGCGGAACCTGCTGGCGAACAGGGCCGAGGCGCTCACCTGGCCGACGACCAGGTCCTCGACCTCCTCGGGATCGAACAGCACCGAGTCCGACGGAGGCGCCTCGTCAGCCTCGGGCAGCCGCACCACGATCCCGTCGTCGGTGTACATGGTCTGCACGTCCAGGCCGAGGCGCTCGCGCACGCGCGCCTCGATCGCCTGTGCCCACGGGGCGTGGACCTGGGCGCCGAACGGCGAGTGCAGGCACAACCGCCAGTCCCCCAGCTCGTCCCGGAAGCGCTCCACCACGATGGTGCGGTCGTCCGGCAGAGCGCCCGTGGCATCGAGCTGCTCGCCCAGGTACTGGACCAGGTTGGTGGCGGCGTTGGTGTCCAGCCCAGCGTCGGCCAGGCGCCGCATGCGGTCCTCGGGCTCCAGCGCCACCAGCTCCCGCAGGAAGGCGCCGAGCGCCCGCCCGAGCTCGATGGGGCGGCCGAGGGCGTCCCCGTGCCAGAAGGGCAGCTTGCCAGGCTGGCCAGGAGCCGGGCTGACCAGCACCCGATCATGGGTGATGCTCTCGATCCGCCAGCTCGACGCACCGAGCGTGAACACCTCGCCGACACGTGACTCGTAGACCATCTCCTCGTCCAGCTCGCCGACCCGCGTCTCGCGCTCGCCGACCAGGTAGACGCCGAACAGGCCCCGGTCGGGGATGGTGCCTCCAGAGGTCACCGCCAGCCGCTGCGCTCCAGCCCGCCCCACCAGGCGGTCCTCCACCCGATCCCAGTTGAGCCGCGGGCGGAGCTCGGCGAACTCGTCCGAGGGATAGCGCCCCGACAGCATGTCGAGCACGCTCTCGAGCGCGCTGCGCGGCAGCTCGGCGAAGGGCGCCGAGCGACGCACCAGCGCTTCGAGCCGCTCCACGGTCCACTCCTCCATCGCGACCATGGCGACGATCTGCTGGGCGAGCACGTCGAGCGGGTTTCGCGGATAGCGCATCGCCTCGATCGCGCCGGCGCGCATGCGCTCCACCACCACCGCGGCTTCGACGAGGTCGCCGCGGAACTTCGGGAAGATGACGCCGCGGCTGACAGCGCCCACCTGGTGGCCCGCCCGGCCGATGCGCTGGAGACCCTGCGCCACCGAGCTGGGCGCCTCGACCTGGACCACCAGTTCGACGGCGCCCATGTCGATGCCCAGCTCCAGCGAGCTGGTGGCCACCACGGCCCGCAGCCTGCCCGCCTTGAGGTCCTCCTCGATCTGGACGCGCTGCTCACGGCTGACGGACCCATGGTGCGCGCGGGCGATGTCCTCGCCAGCCAGCTCGTTCAGCCTGGCGCAGAGCCGCTCCGCGAGGCGTCGCGAGTTGGTGAACACGATCGTGGAGTGGTGCGCCCTGATCAGCTCCAGCAGCCGTTCGTCGATGTGGGGCCAGATGCTGCGCCGCTCAGGGTCGTCGGCCGGTTCCGTACCACCGAAGGCGAGCCCATCCAGACCGTCCGGCCCGGCGAACGGCGGGGGCGGGGGCGGGGGCGAGGACGACGGCGCCGCGTCGGGCGATGAAGGCGTCCAGGTCCAGGGCTCCCGGGCCTGCTCCGGGGGCGGCGGCACCGCGGGCGGCTCGCCGATCGCGGCCATGTCCTCGACCGGGACGACCACGTTGAGATCGAACGACTTCTGGCTGGGCGGGGCGACCACCGTCACCGGCTGCTGGCCGCCGAGGAAGCGGGCCACCTCGTCGAGGGGGCGGACCGTCGCCGACAGGCCGATCCGCTGCGCCGGCCGCGCCAGCAGTTCGTCCAGCCGCTCGAGGCTGACGGCGAGGTGCGCGCCGCGCTTGGTGCCGACCACCGAGTGCACCTCGTCGACGATCACCGTCTCGACCTGGCGGAGCGCCTCCCTCGCCTGCGAGGTGAGCAGGAGGAAGAGCGACTCCGGCGTGGTGATGAGGATGTCGGGCGGCTTGACCGGGAAACGGCGACGAGCGTCGGCTGGCGTGTCGCCGGTCCGCATGTCGACCGTAAGCTGCGGCAACGGCTGTCCGAGCCGGGCAGCCACCGCCCGCAGGCCGGCCAGTGGCGCCCGCAGGTTCCGCTCGACGTCGGCGGCCAGCGCCTTCAGCGGGGATACATAGAGGACCCGCAGCCGTCGCTTCGGGTCGACCGGCGGGGCGCCGGCGAGGTGGTCGATGGCCTGGAGGAACGCCGCCAGCGTCTTCCCGGAGCCGGTGGGAGCCACCACCAGGGCGTTGCCGCCACCCGCGATCGCCTCCCACGCGCCGACCTGCGCCGGGGTCGGGGCGGCAAAGGCGTTCTCGAACCACGCTCGCGTGAGCATGGAGAAGCGTCCGAGCGCGTGCTCGGCCGGCTGGAAGTCCGCTGAAGCTGCCATGTCGACCATGCTAGACCGCGGCCCTGACAGCCGCTGATGGTTGTCCACATCCCCTCCGAGCAGCGACGGTCCGTCCCACGGGCTCGTGCGCCGCGCGGCCGCGCGGGGTCTCCGGCGGAACCCGCGCGAGCCAGATTGCCCCGAGAGGTACGCGGGAACGCCAGGATCGCCGATGGCAGGCAGAGGGGGCGATCCCATGGGGGGCTGTCCGTCGCGATTGGTTGTCCACAGATTCGGCGAACCCTCTCGGAGAGGTTGGAGCAAGGTGGCACACTGGTCGTGGGACGCCATTCGTGCTGGTAGGTCGGGATATGCGCCGGCCGGCCGAGGGTGTTCGAGCGCTTGACCGAGGGGTGTGGCAACGACATGGGATGGTTCGATCGGCCGGAGTACGGTCCCAACGTGGGGCTGATCGATGACGTCTACCGGCAGTACCTCGACGACCCCACCTCGGTGAGTGAGGCATGGCGCGAGTTCTTCGCCGAGCACGAGCCCGAGGAGCCCGAGGGAGCACCGGGCGAGCAGGCGCGGGAAACCCCGGCCCCGGCCCCGACTCCCCGAGCCGGGACCCAGGAGCCGCCGCCCGCGCGAGCGGCTGGCCAGGAAGCTGAGCGGGCGGCCGAGCCGCGAGCTGCCGTCCAGGACGCGGAGCGGGCAGCCGAGCCGCGAACCGACGGGCAGGCCACGCGCGGGGATGGCGCGGCAGGGCGCGACGGCGGGGAGCCGCTCCGCGGGGCGGCGGCCAGGATCGTGCAGGCCATGGAGTCCAGCCTCCAGGTGCCGACCGCGACCTCGTTCCGTGTGGTCCCGGCGCGGTTGCTCGAGGTCAATCGCGACGTGCTCAACAGCCACCTGCGCCGCCAGCGTGGCGGCAAGGTGAGCTTCACCCACCTCATCGGCTACGCGGTCGTCAAGGCGATCCAGGCCATGCCGGTGATGAACTCCATCTACGTCGAGCGGGACTCGAAGCCGCACGCCCGCCATCCCGAGCACATCAACCTCGGCCTGGCGGTGGACACCAGGCGGCCGGACGGCAGCCGCACGCTGCTGGTGCCGAACATCAAGGCCGCCGAGACGCTCGATTTCGCCGCGTTCGTCAGCGCCTACGAGCAGCTCATCGGCAAGGTCAGGGCGAACAAGCTCACAGTCGAGGATTTCGCGGGCACGACCGTCACGATCACCAATCCGGGCACGGTGGGCACGGTGATGTCGGTCCCCAGGCTGCTGGCCGGCCAGGCGGCGATCATCGGCGTGGGCGCGATCGACTTTCCCGCCGAGTACCGGGGCGCCGACCCGGCGACCCTGGCCGAGCTCGCGGTGGGCAAGACGGTGACCTTGACGTCCACCTATGACCATCGCGTGATCCAGGGCGCCGAGAGCGGCGAGTTCCTCGCCAAGGTGCAGGCGCTGCTGCTCGGCGCCGACGGCTTCTACGACGAGCTCTTCCGCAGCGTCGGCGTGCCGTACGTGGCGGTCGCATGGCGCGCCGACCGGCGAGCGGCGCCGGACTCGCTCGACCTGGCCGAGAAGCAGGCGCGCATCTACCAGCTCATCAACATCTACAGGGTGCGCGGCCACCTGATCGCCAACCTCGACCCGCTCGGGACCAAGTCGCCGACGATGCATGCTGAGCTGGACCCGGCCAGCTACGGCCTGACCATCTGGGACCTGGAGCGCTCGTTCCTCACCGGCGGCGTCTCGGAGCAGCGCGAGCTGCCGCTGCGCGAGATCCTGCGCATCCTCCGGGACGCGTACTGCCGCACCGTCGGGGTCGAGTACATGCACATCTCGCAGCCGGACGAGAAGGCGTGGATCCAGCGGCAGGTCGAGGGTCCCCAGCCAGCCCTGGCCCAGGAGGACCAGCTCCAGATCCTCCACAAGCTGATCGAGGCCGAGGTGTTCGAGCGCTTCCTGCACAACAAGTACGTGGGGCAGAAGCGCTTCAGCCTGGAGGGTGCCGAGAGCCTGATCCCCATGCTCGACGGGGTGCTGGACAGGGCGGCCGACGCCGGTATGGACAGCGTGGTCATCGGCATGGCGCACCGTGGGCGGCTCAACGTGCTGGCCAACACGGTGGGCAAGAGCTACAGCGAGATCTTCCACGAGTTCGAGGGGCACCTGGACCCGGCCCTGTCGCAGGGGTCGGGCGACGTGAAGTACCACCTCGGGGCCAGCGGCAAGCACACCGCGCGTTCGGGCAACGAGATCCGCGTCGAGGTGGCCTCCAACCCGAGCCACCTCGAAGCCGTCAATCCTGTGGTCGAGGGCCTGGTCCGCGCCAAGCAGGACCTGCTCGACCGGGGCGAGGAGGCGCCGGTGCTGCCGGTGCTGATCCACGGCGATGCCGCGTTCGCGGGGCAGGGCGTGGTGGCCGAGACGCTGAACCTCTCGCAGCTCCGCGGCTACCGCACCGGTGGGACCGTGCACGTGATCGTCAACAACCAGCTCGGCTTCACCACCAGCCCGGACTACGGCCGCTCGTCCACCTACGCCAGCGACGTGGCCAAGATGATCCAGGCGCCGATCCTGCACGTGAACGGCGACGACCCCGAGGCGTGCCTGCGCATCGCCCGCCTCGCCTTCGACTACCGGCAGGCCTTCAAGAAGGACGTTGTCATCGACATGTGGTGCTACCGGCGCTTCGGGCACAACGAGGGTGACGAGCCGTCGTTCACCCAGCCGCTGATGTACGCCCGGATCAAGTCACGCCCGAGCGTCCGAAAGCTCTACACCGAGGCGCTGGTCAACCGCGGTGACTTCTCCCTGGAGGACGCCGAGCGATCGCTGGAGGCCTTCCGGCAGCGACTGCAACAGGCCTTCGACGACTTCCGTGAGGACGGCGAAACGCCAGAGATCGAGCTGGAGCGGCCCGCACCGATGGCGACCGACCCCAAGGTGGCGACCGCCGTCGACCGCGTGCGGCTGGACCACGTGGTGGACCGGCTCACCACGGTCCCCGAGGGCTTCGCCGTCCATCCCAAGCTGACCAGGTGGCTCCAGGACCGTCGGCAGGCGCTGGACCGCAACGCGGTCGACTGGTCGCTCGGCGAGGCGCTGGTGCTCGGGTCGCTGTTGGACGAGGGTCGCATCGTCCGACTCACCGGCCAGGACACTCGGCGCGGCACCTTCAGCCAGCGACACTCCGTGCTGGTGGACCAGCAGACCGGTGAGCAGTACACGCCGCTGGCCCACCTCGACCCCAAACAGGGACGCTTCTTCGTCTACGACAGCCTGCTGAGCGAGTTCGCGGCGCTGGGATTCGAGTACGGCTACTCGGTGGCCAACCCCGATGCGCTGGTGCTGTGGGAGGCCCAGTACGGCGACTTCATCAACGGCGCGCAGGTGATCGTCGACCAGTTCATTGTCGCCGCCGAGGAGAAGTGGGGCCAGCGCTCCGGGCTGGTGCTGCTGCTCCCCCACAGCTTCGAGGGACAAGGAGCGGAGCACTCCAGCGCGCGGGTCGAGCGCTTCCTGCAGCTCGCGGCCGAGGACAACATCCAGGTCGCCTGGCCGTCCACCGCCGCCCAGTACTTCCATCTCCTGCGGCGGCAGGCGCTCCGGGCGAGCCGCAAGCCGCTGGTGGTGCTCACGCCGAAGTCGCTGCTGCGGCTGCCGGGGACACGCTCGACCGTCGAGGAGCTGACAGCGGGCCGCTTCCAGGAGGTGCTCCCCGATCCGTCGCAGCCGGATCCCGAGAAGGTCCGGCGGGTGCTTCTGGCCAGCGGCAAGGTGTTCTACGACCTCGCCAAGCGCCGCGCGGACGCCGATCTGGAGAACCTGGCGCTGGTCCGGGTCGAGCAGCTCTACCCGTTCCCGGCCGAGCGGATCCGGCAGCAACTCGACGCCTACCCGAATGCCGAGCGCGTGCTGTGGGTCCAGGAGGAGCCGGAGAACATGGGCGCCTGGGGCTACCTGGCGGCCCGCTTCGAGCGCGTGCTGGGCGCTCGGGTCGAGGTGGCGAGCCGCGACGAGGCCGCGGCGCCCGCGACCGGCAGCCCGTCGATCCATCTACGGCAGCAGCAGCGGCTACTCGACCGGGCTCTGGCGGACCTTTAAGGTAGGCGCCTGAGCGCCGGCGGCCGCTACCCGAAGGAGGATGTGCCAATGAAGGTCCGGGAGGTGGCGAGCAGCGCGGTGGTGACGGTGGGGCCGATGCAGACGCTCCGCGAGGCGGCGCGGTTGATGGCCACACATCGGGTCGGCTCGGCGGTGGTCCAGGACGCCGAGCACCTTGCCGGCATCCTCACCGAGCGGGACGTGCTGAAGGCGGTCGCAGCGGGGACCGTGCCCGAGGACGTGACGGTGCAGGAGCTGATGACCCCGGACGTGGTGACGGTAGGGCCCGACTGGGACCTGATCGAGGCGGCTGGCGAGATGGCACGGAGGCGGATCCGCCACCTGGTGGTCTACGACGGCGGCCAGCTCCTCGGGGTGCTGTCGGTCCGTGACGTGCTGCCCGCCCTGCTCCCAGCCAAACAGCCACGCTGATTCACCAGCGCCGCAACACCGGAGCCTTTCACCGTCGCGGCAGCACCAGAGTCTCACCATCGCCGCAACATCAGAGTCTGCGGAGGACAAGCGGATGGAGCTCGAGGAGGTCCTGTCGAGGATCGCGGAAGACCGCGTTGAGTTCGTGCGCTTCGAGCAGACGGACCTGCACGGCATCTCGCGATCGAAGACGATCCCGGCCAAGCACGTCGAGTCCTTCGCACGCGGCGGCCTGAACTTCCTGCTCGGCCAGCTCGGCTTCGACGCGCAGGCGGGGGTCGCGCCGGGCACGGGGTACCTGGAGGATCGCGGCTTCCCCGACTCCAAGCTCTTCCCGGACCCCGACACCTACGCCGTGCTGCCGTGGGCGGACGCCACCGCCCGCCTGCTGTGCACCCCGCATTTCTTCGACGGCACACCCGCGCCCGCCTCGCCGCGGCTGGCGATGGCGCGGCTGTGCGAGGCGCTGGCCGGCGAGGGCTACCGGCACCTGGCGGGCTACGAGTACGAGCTGTACCTGGTGCGCTCCGAGGACCGGCAGCCACCCTTCACCGGCATCCAGATCTTCGCGACCCTGCGCAACAGCTTCGACGAGGCGTTCGTCACCGAGGTGCTGCGCGCCATGCCGCAGGTCGGGGTGGACATCATCACCGCCAACGCCGAGTACGGCCCGGGCCAGATGGAGATCAACTTCGCCCCGGCAACCGGGGTGGCAGCGGCCGACCAGGCCTTCACCTTCAAGAACGGCATCAAGGAGATCGCCCGCCGCCACGGCTACATGGCCTCGTTCATGACCAAGCCGTACGCCGACCAGAGCGCCTGCGGGTGCCACCTGCACGAGAGCCTGATCGAGATCGCCAGCGGCCGCAACGCCTTTGCCGCCGACGACACCCGCTACAAGCAGTGGAGCTTTGCACCGGTTTCCGCGACCTGGGCGCTGGAGAACCGCTCGGTCGCCATCCGCGTGAAGGGCCTGGCCGGCGCCGGGCTACACACCGAGAACCGCGTGCCCTGCGGCGCATCGAACCCGTACCTGGTCGGCGCCGCCGCCATCGCCGCCGGCCTGGACGGCCTCCGCAACCACATCGAGCCGCCACCGGGCACCGAGGGCCTGGCCTACGGCATCGAGGGGCCGACGCCGATCCCGACGCGGCTGGAGGCGGCCCTGGACGAGCTGGAGAAGGACACGGTGCTGCGCGGCCTGCTGGGCGAGGAGCTGATCCACCTGTTCCTGGCGGTCAAGCGCCACGAGGTCGCCAAGACCACCGAGCAGGCCCTGGACTATACCGCGAGCGACTGGACCGAACGCGTCGACGACTTCGAGGTCAGAGAGCTGTTCGAGTTCCTCTAGCGACCCGAGGGACATTTTCGGTTGTGGAGCGGAACGAGGGGATGGTCTGACCCTCCAGATCAGCGCAGGGACGACCGTGGCCTTTACTCGCCGGCATCGGCGGGGGAGACTGTCGGGACCCGAGGGAAAACCTGCGAATGATGTGCGGCGGCGAAGTTGCTTCCTGAGCTTGCCGGCTCAGCCCTCGGGTCCGCCGTCATGTCGGTACACAGTCCCGGATGGGCATCGGATGTGATCTGGGAAGGGTCGCCTGGGTGCCTGACGAAGTCGACAACGTGTCCTCGAAGCCGTCTTCCGGTGGGAGATCGAGTCATGACATCAGAGCAGGAGTCGCAGCTCTCCGAAGCGCAGATCGCGGTTCACTGGCGTGAGGAGGAATACTTTTTCCCTCCGGCGAAGTTCATCGCCCAGGCGAACGCTGCCGACCCGGCGATCCTCGAGCGATTCAGCGAGGAGCAATTCCCCGAGTGTTTCAAGGAATACGCCGACCTGCTGGACTGGGATGCCTACTGGCATACGACCCTCGACACCAGCACGCCGCCATTCTGGAAGTGGTTCGTCGGCGGCCGCCTGAATGCTTCCTACAATTGCGTCGACCGTCACCTTGCGACCAGCCGCAACAAGGCGGCGCTCATCTGGGTGCCCGAGCCGGAGAGCGAGGACACCGAGGCGATCACCTATCAGGAGCTCTACACGCGTGTCAACGAGTTCGCCGCGCTCCTGCAGAGCTTCGCCGGAGCTAAGACCGGCGACCGCGTGACCTTCCACCTCCCGATGGTGCCCGAGTTGCCGGTCTCCATGCTCGCCTGCGCCCGCTTGGGCGTTATCCACTCTGAGGTGTTCGGTGGGTTCAGCGGTGCGGCGTGCGGGGAGAGGATCGCCGACTCGCAGAGCCGCATCCTGGTGACCATGGACGGCTACTACCGCAACGGTGAGTTGATCGACCACAAGGTCAAGGCCGACGAGGCGCTGGCGAGGGCCCATGAGGAGGGCCAAGAGGTCGACAAGGTGCTGGTCTGGCGGCGCCACCCTGGCCAGTATGCCTCCAGGAGCCCGATGGTCGAGGGCCGCGACTACTTCGTCGACGAGCTCCTCGAGGACTACCGCGGGAGCAAGGTCGCCCCGGTGTCCATGCCCGCCGAAGCGCCGCTCTTCCTGATGTACACCAGCGGCACGACCGGCCGGCCGAAGGGGTGCCAGCACAGCACGGGCGGCTATCTCGCCTACGTCACCGGCACGTCAAAGTACTACCAGGACATCCACCCGGAGGACACCTACTGGTGCTTCGCTGACATCGGCTGGATCACCGGGCACTCCTACATCGTCTACGGCCCCTTGTCGCTGGGGACGACCAGCGTGATGTACGAGGGCGTACCCGTCTATCCGGATGCCGGCCGTCCCTGGCGGATCGCCGAGCGGCTGGGGGTGAACATCTTCCACACCGCGCCCACGACCATCCGCATGCTGCGCAAGCTCGGCCCGGAAGAGCCGAAGAAGTACAACTACCACTTCAAGCACATGACGACGGTGGGCGAGCCGATCGAGCCGGATGTATGGCGCTGGTACCACAGTGTCGTGGGCAAGGGCGAGGCGGTCATCGTCGATACCTGGTGGCAGACCGAGAACGGCGGCTTCCTGGGCAGCACCCTGCCCGCCCTGCAGCCGATGAAGCCCGGCAGCTGCGGGCCCGGGGTGCTCGGGATCTATCCGGTGATCTACGACGAAGAGGGCAATGTCGTGGCGGCCGGGAGCGGCCGTGCCGGCAACATCTGCATCCGCAACCCCTGGCCCGGGATCTTCCAGACAATCTGGGGCCAGCCCGATCGGTTCGTGCAGACCTACTACGAGAAGTACTGCCGCGACAGAGAGAGCAAGGACTGGCGCGACTGGCCGTACTTCGCCGGCGACGGCGCTGTCCAGGCGGCCGATGGCTACTTCCGGATCCTCGGCCGGGTGGACGATGTCATCAACGTGGCTGGCCACCGGCTCGGGACCAAGGAGCTCGAGTCGGCGACCATCACCGTCGAGGAGGTCGCCGAGGCCGCCGCGGTCCCGGTGATGGACGAGCTGCGGGGCCGGGCGGTCGAGATGTACGTCGCGTTGAAGCCGGGGTACACGCCGAGCAAGGACCTCGAGGAGAAGGTGTCCAAGGCGATCGACACCGAGATCGGCAAGATCGCCCGGCCCAAGAACGTCTGGATCGTCACGGACATGCCCAAGACCCGCTCCGGCAAGATCATGCGCAGGGTCATCGCCTCGATCTCCAACTTCGCCGACGTCGGCGACGTGACCACCCTCGCGAACCCGGAGATCGTCGAGGACATCCGCCAGCATGTCTATAGCGAGAAGGTCGCTCGCGGCGAGACCCCACGCGAGCTATCGCCAGAGGAGCTCGAGGAGATCAGGAGGTTCGGTCAGGCCGAGTAACGAGCCCGGGACCCTCGGACGCCGAGCGCGCGGCAAGGTCAGCTGGCCGCGCCATCTCCCCGTTGCAGCGAGTCCCAGCAGAGGGTGTCGGTCAGCGCCAGCGCGCGCGCCACCACCGAGCCCAGCCCCCAGAGCGGCCCTGCCTCGGTCTGATGCCGCAGGCCGGCGACGTCACGCGCGGCCGCCTCGTCGGTGGCGACGGCTTGCAGCCGCGCCAGCAGCAGCGACAACTCACCGGCTCGGCAGTGCTGCGTCATGCCCATCGCCGCCAGCCCGTCTCCGTATGGGCCCTGGCGATCCGGAAGTGCAATGGCAGTCGTCGGTTGCGCCTGGGATACGGCGTCAAGGCTTGGCGGACCTTCTGCTCGCTCCGCTGGTTGGACGATTCGACGATGCGAAGACCAGCGACCTCGGCGATCCGCTGTTGCAGCGCGTCGGCCTGTGCTCGCTCCAGGAGGGCGTCTCGGACTAGCCGAGCGAAGGCATGCCCTCGCTCGCCAGGGGGTGTGACATCGGCCACACTGCACCCGTGCACCGGCAGGGCGTGCTCAACCGTTGCGAGTGGCACCGGCGAAAGGGCGTGGCCGATGGCGAAGAAGAAGGGGCGGGAGCACACCGCCGGGATGGTCGAGGGCCTGGACCCCGGTGCCGCACGGGTGGTCCAGCGCGCCGAGGCGGAGGGGCTCGAGCTGATCCGCTTCCTGTACGTGGACCACGGCGGCGTGGTGCGCGGCAAGGCGACCTCGCGCTCGCGGCTGGCGGAGCGCCTGGGCACGGGCATCGGGCTGACGCTGGCGATGCAGGCCATGACCATGCTGGACGAGCTCCAGGCGGTCGACGGGATGGGGCCAGTGGGCGAGATCCGTCTGCTGCCCGACCCCGACTCGTTCGTGGCGCTCCCCTACGCCCCGGGTTCGGGCGCGATGGTGGCGGACATGGTCAAGCTCGACGGCCAGCCCTGGGAGGCGTGCCCGCGGAGCTTCCTGAAGGACGCCATCGCGGCGCTCGCCGGCGAGGGCTTCGCCCTGGTCGCGGCGTTCGAGCCGGAGTTCACGCTGGGACGCCGCGAGCCCGCATTGGCCGAAGATCCGGGCGCGCTCGACCGGCTGGTCCCGATCGACCAGAGCCTGTGCTTCTCGACCACGGGGTTCGCGGCCGCCGACGAGTACGCGGTGGAGCTGGTCAGGGCGCTGGAGGCGCAGGGCATGGTGGTCGAGCAGTACTACCCGGAGCTCGGCCACGGCCAGCAGGAGCTGTCGATCCGGCACGCGCCGGCGCTGCGGGCCGCCGACAACCACGTGCGCTACCGGGAGACCGCGCGCGGCGTGGCCTGGCGTCAGGGCCTGTGGGCGAGCCTGGCGCCCAAGCCGATCGCCGACCAGGCGGGCAACGGCACCCACCTGCACGCCTCGCTCTGGGAGCTGGACGCCGACGGCGGCGACGGCGCGCCCGGTGCGCGCAACGTCTTCTACAGCCCCAGCGACCGCAACGGCCTCTCCGAGGTCGCCTACCACTTCATCGGCGGGCTGCTCGCGCACCTTCCGGGGCTGGTCGCGCTCACCTGCGGCAGCGTGAACAGCTACCGGCGCTTGGCGCCGCGGTCCTGGAGCAGCGCCTTCACCTGCTACGGCATGGACAACCGCGAGGCCGCGGTGCGCATCCCCTCCCGGATGTGGGGGCTGGACGAGGCCTCTGCCAACCTGGAGCTCAAGCCCTCCGATTCGACCGGCAACCCCTACCTCGCGCTTGGCGCCTACATCCACGCGGGGCTCGACGGGATCCGCAACAAGCTCGACCCCGGAGTCCCCACCAACGTGGACCCCTCGAGCCTGAGCGCTTCGACGCGGCGGCGGCGCGGGATCCGGCGCCTGCCCGAGTCGCTGGGCGCCGCCCTCGACGCGCTGGAGGCGGACGAGCTGCTGATGGACACGCTCGGGCCGCTGCGCCGGACGGCCTACCTGGCGGTGAAGCGCGCGGAGGCGAGCGCGTTCGCGGAGCGGGACGTCGCATTCGAATGCTTCCACCACTGGACAAAGTTCTAGTCGTTGTCCTGCCTTGGGACTACGATTCCGGCAGGTCCAGCAATTTCGACCCCCCACCTCCCGGGGAATCCGGCCTGAGCTGGAGGAGGAACGAAGATGGCAGCCGTGGAGCCTGCCGCAAGCGGTGAGCTGCTTTCCGAGCGGGTCGCCGGAGGGATCCTCCCAAGGGTCCTCAACTCGTTCGACATGGTGGCGATCTTCGTCGCCATCGTGCTGTTCATCACCAACGCAGCGGTGATCCAGAGCGCCGGACCGACCGCCTTCGGCTGGTGGATCCTCGGTTTCCTGGCGTTCCTGATCCCGGGCGCCATCGTGACGGGGCAGCTCGGCCTCATCTTCCCGGGCGAGGGCTCGATCTACCTGTGGACACACAAGGCCTTCGGCGCGTTCTGGGGCTTCTTCGCCGGGTTCTGCGCCTGGTGGCCGGGCGTGCTGGTGATGGTGGCCACCGGCACGATCACGCTCGCCTTCCTCGGCTACGTCTTCCCCGGGACGGTCGGCTCCTGGAGCATCCAGGCCCAGGGCGTCCTGATCATCGCCTTCATCCTGCTGTCGGCGGTGCTGGCGATCCTGCGCTTCCGCCTGACGCAGAACATCGTCAACACGGTGTTCGTGCTCTACAGCCTCGCGATCGGGCTGATGCTGCTCGCCGGCATCGTGCACCTGGCGCGCGGCCGCACGGCTGAGGTCGATCCGGCGGCGTTCTCGGCGTGGGCCCCTTCCAAGCCGACCGGGCTCAACTTCACCAACTGGACGTTCTTCGGACTGGTCATCCTCGCCCTGCTCGGGGTCGAGGTGCCGCTCAACATGGGCGTGGAGATCCGCAACACGCGCTCGATCACCCGGTACCTGTTCTGGGGCTCGCTCACGGTGATGGCCGCCTACCTGATCGCCACCTGGTCGGTGATGGTGACCGTGCCCGCGGCGGGCGGGCGGTCGGCGCAGGTGACCGCGGTGGCCGAGGCGGTGAAGCTCTCGCTCGGGACCTTCTGGGGCGACCTGGTCGCGCTCATCCTGGCGGGCTTCTTCCTGTTCATCACCGTGGTCTACAACTACTCGTTCGCGCGGCTCATCTTCGTCTCCGGCCTGGACCGGCGCCTGCCGAGGGTGATGAGCCACGTCAACGCGAACAAGGTGCCCGACGTCGGCGTGCTCGTCCAGACGATCGTGGCGGCGGTGTTCACTCTCTTGGCCTTCGTGATCCTGCCGACCACCTCCGGCGGTGGCAGCGCGGTCGACGTCCAGACCAAGGTCTACGACGTGCTGCAGGCGGCGGTGACGGTGATCTGGTGCGTCTCGATGGTGGTGCTGTTCATCGACGTGCTGATCATCCTGCGGCGCTACGCCGCGCAGTTCGAGGCGCGGCGCCTGGCCAACCCGGCGGTGTTCTGGGTGTGCTCGGTGATCGGGGCGCTGGCCTCGCTGATCGGGATCGTGGCGACGCTCAGCGGCTCGTGGACACCGCTGATCTCCAACGACTCGGGCACCGTGTCCGTGCTGGGCGCCAAGATCTCCTACGGCGCCTGGTTCTGGTGGGTCGCCGGGATCGCGGTGGCCTCGATGGTAGTTGGCGCCCTGCTCTATCTGCTCGGGAGGCGATCCGCCGCATCGCCCGCGCCAACCGGCGCGGTCCCTGCAGCCGGACCCGGCAGCTAGCACGCGTCCCGCAGGCGAAGCGGGCGCCATGCCAGCGGCGTTCGTCGACCACCACTGCCACAGCCTGATCTCGGATTGGGCCACGGCGGACGTGCCGCCGTGGCCGTTGTGGCGGCGCTGCTTCACCGAGTCCACCAGCGAGCGCGTGCTCGCGCGCGACGTGCCGGACCTGCTGGGCTTCCGGCACTTCCTGCGCGCGCTCGGCAAGTTGATCGGCGCGGAGTCGGCCGCGGAGCGCGAGGTGGTGACCGCACGCGACCGGCTGGCCGCCGCCGGCCCGGACGCGTACCTGCGGTGGCTGCTCGACGACGCCGGGGTGGGGGCGCTGCTGGTCGACACCGGCTACGGCGGGGCCGGCACGCTGGGGCTCGCCGAGCTGGAACGCGCCGCCGCGCGGCCGGTGCGCGAGGTGGTGCGGATCGAGTCGGTGGCCGAAGCGGTGCTGACCGCGGGCGGCCCGCCGACCGACACCCTCGACGGGCTGGTCGACGCCTTCGAGGAGCGCATCGTGGCGGCGATCGAGGGCGGAGCGGTGGCGCTCAAGTCGGTGCTCGCCTACCGGGCGGGACTGCGCATGGAGCCCGTGGGCGTGGGCGAGCTGCGGAGCGCGTTCGAGGCGCTCGACCTGGCGGCGCAGGCCCGGCGCTTCGACGACCCGGTGCTGGGGCCGCTACTGGCTCGCCGCGCGGCCGAGATCGCCGCGCTGTGGTCGGTGCCGCTCCAGTTCCACACCGGCTTCGGCGACGAGGACGTCCGCATGCCCGGCGCCGATCCCACGCTGCTGCGGCCGCTGCTGCACGACTCGCGCACCGAGGCGTGCCCGATCGTGCTGTTGCACTGCTACCCGTTCGTGAGCGGCGCCGCGGTCATGGCCGGGACCTACCCGCAGGTGTACCTCGACCTGTCGCTGGCGATCCCGCTGGCCGAGCCGATCGCCGCCCACCTGGTGCGCGAGGCGCTCGGGCTCTGCCCCGCCGGCAAGCTGATGGCCGCCTCGGATGGCCACTCCTTCCCGGAGATGCACTGGTGGGGCGCGATCGTCTGGCGCCGCGCGCTCGCCACCGTCCTCGGCGCCGAAGTCGACCGCGGCGACCTCGACCAACCCGCCGCCGACGAGATCAGCAGCCGGATCCTCGGCCGAACCGCGAGGAGCCTGTACCGATTGCGCCAGGCCGGCCACGGCACCCCCGGCCACGGCACCGCGGAGCGACCTTGACCTTGAGGGGTGTGGGGGGGAGCGAGCTCCCCCCCACATTTGATCAGGGCGGGACGAACTTGTAGAGGAGCCAGCCTTTGGCGGGGTCCTTGATGAGGGTGCACCAGTAGACCTGGCGGTTGGCCTCGACGTCGCGGATCAGCTCGCCCGACTCCAGCTCCAGGCGAGCGTCGGAGCGGCCGAGCAGGGCGACCACCGTCCATCGCCGGCTGCTGGCCTGGGTCAGCTTCAGGACCTGGACCGGCAGCTCGAGGCCCTTCCAGACCTCGTGGTTCTCGCGGAGCGCCTGGATCTCGCTGCGGTCCTTGTGCAAGTTCGGCGAGTCGGGCGTGTAGATCTCGTTCAGCGCCTTCACGTTGCGCTCGGTCAGCGCCTGCGCGCGGATCGACATGATCTTGAAGAAGCGGGCGGTGATCTCCGCGCGCTCGCGGGCGACCCTCGGATCGATGGTGGTCGGCGTCGGCGTCGTGGTCCTGGTCGCCATCACGCCCGCCGCCGCGCCCGAGAACAGCAGCACCATCACCAGGCCGACGAAGAACATGCCAACCGTCCCGCCCGTGTCGCGGCGGACGGCATGAGCGGGGCGCTGGAGTCGGATCAGGCCGGCAACACCCCGTTCCGGCGTGCTTCCCACCGCTGCTCAGCGCCCAGGCGCCCGAGATCGACGTCGTCGTGGACGAGGAACCGCATGGCCTCTGCCAGACCGTGGTGCCCGGCCCGCTCGGCGATCAGGGTGTGCATCCGCTGGGCCACCGAACGGTAGGTCGGATGGCCTTGCGGCGAGGAGCGCAGCTCGGCGATGTGCATCAGCTCGCGGGCGTTGAGGGTGATCGCGAAGCGTACCCGATGGGCCATGCTCACCGCGTACGGCGCCTGCGCGGGGAAGCGCGGCTCCAGCGCCCGGTAGAGCTGGGCGAGCCCCTCCAGGCTCTGACGGTAGCGGTCGCCGAGCCCGGCGGCGGCCACCTCCTCGGGCACCTCGTAGCCGAGGTCCGGGGTGAGGCGCTGCCACACGATCGTGCACATGCGATGCCGCTGGAGGTCGCGGAAGGCGCCGTAGTCCGCGACCACGTCGAAGGTGTAGAGCGCGCGCTCGAAGGCGCGCCCGGGACGGTGGCGGCGGTTGGCCCGCTCCCCTACGTAGGCGGACAGCAGACGGGCCCGCTCCTCGGCGTCGAGCCGCCCCACCCGCTCGGCGACCTCCGCCTCCCCGATCCGTAGCAGCGGGTAGGCGATGGCCGTGAGCACCTTGTCCTCACCGGCGGGATCGAACTCGACCAGCCGCACCGACGGCGCTTCCTGGCTCGGAGCCTCGTCGCCCAGCAGCGCGTCGACCACCTTGGCGGTCTCCTCGGCGGTTTCGGCGAGGTAGCGCGTCCAGGCGACGCCACGGTCGGGCAGGTCCACGCGCTCGAGGAAGCTCGGGATCACCTGCCGCAGCTCGTGGAGCAGCAGCTCGGCGTAGCTGCGGGCCTCCGGCAGCGGGTGGGCGCGCAGCCGCAGCAGCAACGCCTCGTAGGCCTGGCCGGAGGCGAAGATGCCGAGGTTGGCGGTGGTCGCCGCCGGCAGCATGCCCCGCAGCGCGTCCAGCGCCCTGGCCTTGAGCGCCCTCCGCCAGGCGGCCTCGGCGACCCCCGGCTCCGGCCGCAGGGTGCTGCCGAGGTGGTCGACCATGGCGGGCACCAGCTCGGCGTAGGTGGCGAAGACCCCGTCGAGCACCCGGCGGTACTCGGCGCCGAGCCGCGGGTCGCCGTCCACGGCGGGGTCGAGGTGGTAGCGCCAGCGGCCCCCCGGACGATCGGTGTAGGACTGGTAGCGGGTCGACTGCTCCATGTAGGAAGCCAGCCGGCCCCACTCCAGCGCCTTGGTCAGCAGGTTCGACGCCTGCTCGCAGGCCACGTGCGCGCCGGCGAGCTGCGCCACGGAGTCGTCGCCGTACTCGTCGAGCACCCGCCGGTAGAGCCTGGTCGCCCGCGCCTCGCCGACCGTCGGCTCGGTCGCCGGCAGCTCCCCCGCCACCTGGTCGTGGAACTCGTCGAGGAAGAGCCTGCGCAGGCTCTTGGGACTGCGCGAGTAGCGCGCGAACAGGGCGCCCTTGACCACTTCTGGAAGGTTGCGTAACGCGAAGACCGGCCGGTCGGTGTTGGTGAAATAGGGAGCCAGCCGCTCGCGCTCGTCCTCGTCGAACGCCTCGACCCAGTATGCCGGCTGCCTCGACATCGTCACTCCAGGTCGAGCATGGGCTCGAGGCCGACGGTGAGGCCCGGACGGTTCCGCACGTTGCGGACGCACAGCAGCACGCCCGGCATGAAGCTGGAGCGGTCCAGCGAATCGTGGCGCAGGGTGAGCAGCTCGCCCTCGCCGCCGAAGATGATCTCCTGGTGGGCGACCAGGCCGGGCAGGCGGACAGAGTGGACCCGCACGCCCTCCACGTCGCCGCCCCTGGCGCCGGTCACCAGCTCGCGGCCGGGTGGCACCGGAGAACCGGGCCGCCGGCGCGCCTCGGCGATCCCCTTGGCGGTGCGCAGCGCCGTGCCGGAGGGGGCGTCGGCCTTGCCAGGGTGGTGCAGCTCGATCACCTCGGCCGCCTGGTAGTACCGGGCGGCGATGGTGGCGAAGCGCTGCGCCAGCACGGCGCCGAGCGCGAAATTGGGAGCCCAGACCAGGTTGCCGGCGCCAGCCTCGTCGGCCAGCGAGGCCAGCTCCTCGATGGAGGCCGCCGGCAGCCCGGTCGTGCCCGAGACGACGTGCACGCCGGCCGGTAGCAGCAGCCTGGCCGCGGCGAGGGTCGCCTCGGGGACGGAGAAGTCGATCACCACCTCGGCCTTGGCGTCGAGCAGGTCCTCGGGCGCGCCGCGGACCCGCAGGCCGGCGGGCGCGGCGGGCACCAGGTCGCGCAACTGGGTGCCGGCGCCACTCCGGGCGACGGCCGCCACCAGCTCCAGGTCGCTCGCATCCAGGACGGCGTGGCAGCTCGACCGGCCCATCCGCCCGGTCGCTCCCAGCACTCCGACCCGCATGGCGTCATCGCCTCCCTGCTCGCCTATCCAGACGGCGTGTCAGGATACCGTGATCCGCTCCCGCTCAGATTGCCGGAGCGAGCGTCCTGGCCGGCTCTGAGGAACTTCTTGCTCGAGATTCCCGGTTTGGTAACAGGAACGCGTCGAACGGCGCGTCCGTTACAGCGGCTATGCCGACGGTTTGTCGGCATATGAGGTAGAGTCCGGTTGGAGCCACGATCGGCTCCCCGCTCGGCATTCAAGCGTAGGTTCGCAGGGTTGACATTTCAGAACGAGCACGGCTGACGGATTGTCGAGGAGCGGCCCATGGCCATCAGGCGCAGCCGGTTCCCCGCGGGGTTCGGCGCTCTGTGGGGATGCGTCCTGCTCGACCTGATCGGCTTCGGGATCGTCCTGCCGATCCTGCCGCTGTGGGCCGAGCGGTTCGGCGCCAGGCCGGGGACCATCGGCGCGCTGGTGGCCACCTACTCCGCCTTCCAGCTCGTCTGCGCGCCGCTGTGGGGCCGGCTCTCGGACCGGGTGGGCCGCAAGCCGGTGCTGGTGCTGTCGCTGCTGGGCACGGCGGCGGGCAGCCTGCTGACCGGGCTCGCGTCGAGCCTGGTGCTGCTGTTCGTCGGCCGCGCGATCGACGGGATGTCCGGAGCCAGCGTGGCCGTGGCCCAGGCGGCCGTCACCGACCTGGCCGAGCCGTCGGAGCGGCCACGCCTGCTCGGTCTGATCGGCGCCGCCTTCGGCCTCGGCTTCGTTGCCGGGCCTGCCCTGGGCGCGCTGGCGGCCCTCGGCGGACCCAGAGCCCCGTTCCTGGTCGCCGCCGCCCTGGCGGCCTGCAACGCCGTGGTCGCCCTCGCCCGCCTGCCGGAGACGCACCCGCGCGCCGCCCGGGACGCCGGGCCGGCAGGGGGCGCCGAGGCGGAGACGACGCCGGCGTGGCGGCGGGCGGGGGTGGCGCGGCTGCTGCTGGTGGCGTTCACCTCGCTGGTGGCGTTCAGCGCCTTCGAGGCGACCTTCTCGCTGTTCGGGGAGCGGCGGCTCGGCCTACGGCTGGCCTCGACCGGAGCGGTCTTCGCCGGGATCGGCCTGGCGGTGGTGCTGGCCAACGCCGGGCTGGTCGCCCCGGCCGTGCGCCGCCTCGGCGAGCAGGGCGCGCTGCGGCTGGGCCTGGTGCTGGACGGCGCCGGGCTCGTGCTGCTGGCGGTGACCCGCTCCTGGGCCGTGCTGGTCCCGGCGCTGCTGGCCCTGTGCGCCGGGCAGGGCCTGGTGACCCCCACCCTGTCGTCGTCGCTGGCGGGAGCCGTTCAGGCGGAGCGGCGCGGGGGCGCGCTCGGCCTCCAGCAGGCCGCCGGCGGCCTGGCCAGGGTGGTCGGCCCGCTCGCCGGTGGCTTCGCCTTCCAGCGCCTTGGCGTGCCGGTCCCCTACGTCGTCGGAGCCGTGCTGGCCGCTCTCTGCGTGCCGCTGGTCCCCAAACGGGCGCACGACCGGCTCGGAAGGCTACCCTTGCCTCATGCTCGCGCCCGTTGACAACGAAGCCGTCGTGATGGCGGTGCTCGCCGAACGATACGGGCTCCCGATGGACCGGCTGGTCCCCGGCGAGGTCGCGGTCGCGGTGGTGCAGCACCCCAGCCTGCCGGTGCGGGCGTTCAGCCGCCAGGGCGGCGCGGTCCTGGCGGTCGCGCCCGAGCACGCCGACGTGCTCCGCCGATATCTGACCTCCCCCGCCTCGCTGCTGCCGGCGCTGCAGCAGGCCGCGGCGGAGCTGCGCGGGCACCTGTTCTCCGGCGTCGCCCGCACCGGGGTCGCCATCCCGCCGCCGGAGGCCGAGGTGACCGTGCTCGACGCCACCGACCCGCGCCTGCCGGACTGGGTCATCGGCCATTTCACCGGCGAGGCCTGGGTGGTGCTCGACGACGACGGGAAGGTGCTGTCGACGGCCGTGCTCAAGCGCTACGACGACCGGATCCGCGAGATCTCGGTCGGCACCGCGGAGCGCGCGCGGGGCCGCGGCCTGGCGCGCTCGGTCGTGTCCGCGGCGGCGCGCGCGGTGCTGTCCGAGGGCCGCGCCGTCCTCTACAACCACGCCCCCGACAACCTCGCCTCCGCCAAGGTCGCGGAGGCCGTGGGCCTGCACGAGTTCGGCCGCTACCACGCGATCGTGCCCGACCGCAGCATCGCCATCGAGTACGGCGAGGACGACAACTAGCGTCGTCCCGCTCCCCCACGCGGCGGCGAATTTGTCCAGCTGGGAGGAGTCAATGCAAATCGGTGCGGGATGGTCAAGAGCGGTTGTGCTACTCTCCGCAGCGCAGGAGGTTCACGTTTGGCTTCGCAGCCCGCAGTCGAGCTTGTCCCTTGCCGTCAGCGGCAGAGGTTGCCCTGGCGTTGTACGACTCCTCCGAGTTGAAGGAGGGAGGGACAAGCGTCATGACCGTTGGAACCGTCAAGTGGTTCAACGCCGAGAAGGGCTACGGATTCATCCGTCCGCCCGAGGGCGAGGACGTGTTCGTGCACTTCAGCGCGATCCAGACCAGCGGGTACCGAACCCTTGAAGAGGGCCAGACCGTCGAGTTCGAGGTCACTCAGGGCCCGAAGGGCCCGCAGGCCGCCAACGTCCGCCCGGTCGCCGAATAGGCACCCACGCACCAGAGCCCACCCCGCCCGGGTGGGCTCTTCCCGTGTGGGACGAATCAGGCGGGTTCGGCGGTCCAGTCTTCGGCGAGGGCATCGGTGGGTGGGGTGCCGCGGCGGGGGACGGGGGCGCCACGGTGGCCGGCCTCGACCAGAGCGACGGCGTCCTCGGGGGTCTTGGCGACCTCGAACAGGAATCCTTCGCCTTCGGGCGCGAACCCCTGCGAGATCATCTCGCGGACCATCGCCAGGAACGGATCCCAGAAATCATTGGCGTTGACCAGCACGATCGGCCGGGCGTGCAGGCGGAGCTGGCGCAGCGTGAGCACCTCCAGCAGCTCCTCCATGGTGCCAAAGCCGCCGGGGAGCGCCATGAAGGCGTCGGCGTGGGCATCCATCTCGGCCTTGCGCTCCCTCAGGGTCTCCGTCACCACCAGCTCGTCGGCGGGCCCATAGGCGAGCTCGCGCTCGACCAGGGAGCGGGGGATGGCGCCGAACACCTCACCGCCGGCGGCGTGCACGGAGCGGGCGACCTCGGCCATGAGGCCGACGTTGCCCCCGCCGTAGACCAGCCGGTGGCCACGCCGCCCCATCTCTGTCCCGAGCCGCCTGGCGGCATCGACGTAGACCTCGGGCAGCCCAGAGGCGGACGCGCAGAACACGCAGATCGACAGCGTCGCGGAGCTCATGCGATGTACCGGTCGAAGCCTTCCTCGTCGAACGGGCCGATCAGCGCGAGCGCGCGCGGCCCGCCGCCGAGCACCTCCTTGGCCACGGCCTGGACGTCGGTGTCGGTGACCTCGTCCACGCGGCGGACGATCTCGTCGATCGACAGGATCTCGCCGCTGGTCAGCTCGGACTTGCCGAGCCTGCTCATCCGTCCGGAGGTGTCCTCCAGCCCCAGCACCAGCGAGCCCTTGAGGTGCCCCTTGCCGCGCTCCAGCTCCTCCTCGGTGACGCCGTCGGCGATCACGCGGTCGAGCTCGTCACGGACGATCGACAGCACCTCGTGGACGCGCCTTGGCGCCGTGCCGGCGTAGATCGAGAACGAGCCGGTCTCCGAGTACTGGGTGGCGTAGGAGTAGATCGAGTACACCAGGCCGCGCTGCTCGCGGACCTCCTGGAACAGCCGCGAGCTCATGCCGCCGCCGAAGGCGATGTTGAGCACGCCGAGCGCGAAGCGGCGGGGGTCCGAGCGCGACAGGCCCCTGGTGCCGAGCACCAGGTGCGCCTGCTCGGTGGGCTTGCGCCGCACCTGCACGCCACCGAAGATGCGCGGCTCGCGGCGGGCGGGGACCGGCTGGGGCGCGCCGCCCTCGGCGCCCTCGAACGCGCTGGTCACCAGCTCGACGACTTCCTCGTGCGAGCAGTTGCCGGCGGCCGCGACCACCAGGTCGCCCGGCACGTAGTGGCGCCGCCAGTACCTGGCGATCGCGTCGCGGCTCATGCCGGTGATGGATTCGACCGTGCCGAGCACCGGCCTGCCGAGCGGGTGGCCGCCCAGCAGGACCTCGGCGAACAGGTCGTGCACGATGTCGTCCGGCGCGTCGTTGTGCATGCCGATCTCTTCGAGGATGACGGTGCGCTCCGCCTCCACGTCGGCCTTGGCCATCTTGGAGGACCGCAGCATGTCGACGAGCACGTCGACCGCCAGCGGCAGGTCGCGGTCGAGCGTGCGCGCGTAGAAGCAGGTGTACTCCTTGGCGGTGAAGGCGTTGGCCTCGCCGCCGACCGCGTCCATCAGCTCGGCGATGTCCCGTGCCGAACGCCGCTTGGTGCCCTTGAACAGCAGGTGCTCCAGGTAGTGGGAGGCGCCCGCCAGGCGTGGGGTCTCATCGCGAGACCCCACGCCGGCCCAGATTCCCAGCGTGACCGAGCGCACGGTCGGCATGCGCTCAGTCAGGACCCGAAGGCCACTAGGCAGCTCGGTCCGCTCGAACGTGCCCGTCTCCATGGGCTCAGCGGCTCCCGTCGCCGCCACCGGCGTCGCCGCCGGAGGGACCGGCCGGAGCCGACTCGGCCTGGTCCTCCTCTGCCAGCTTGAGCGAGATGCGACCCTGCCGGTCGACCTCGGTCACCTCGACGAGCAGCTTGTCGCCGACGTTGACCACGTCCTCGACCGCGCGCACCCGCTGGCCCTTCTTGCCCAGCTTGGAGATGTGCAGCAGGCCGTCCTTGCCCGGGGTCAGCGAGATGAACGCGCCGAAGGTGGTGGTCTTCACCACCGTCCCGAGGTAGCGCTCGCCGACCTGCGGCATGACCGGGTTCATCTGCTCGCGGATCATGTTGAGCGCGATCTCGAGCTGCTCGCCGTTGGTGGCGCCGATGAACACCCGGCCGTCGTCCTCGATCGAGATGTCGGCGCCGGAGGCCGCCTGGATCTCGTTGATGCGCTTGCCCTTGGGCCCGATGAGCTCGCCGATCTTGGCGACCGGGATCTGCTCGATGTGGACCCGCGGGGCGAGCATGGAGACCTGCTCGCGTGGCTGCTCGATCGCCGCCTGCATCACGTCGAGGACCACCATGCGGGCGTCGCGCGCCTGGGTGAGCGCGTTGATCAGCACCTCGCTCGGGATGCCGGTGAGCTTGGTGTCGAGCTGCAGCGCCGTCACGAACTCGCGCGTGCCGGCGACCTTGAAGTCCATGTCGCCGTAGGCGTCCTCGGCTCCGAGGATGTCGGTGAGCGTGACGTACTCGCCGCCCTCGGAGACCAGGCCCATCGCGATGCCGCCGACCGGTGCCTTGATGGGCACGCCGGCGTCCATCAGCGACAGCGTCGAGGCGCAGACCGACGCCATCGAGGTCGAGCCGTTGGACGACAGTACCTCGCTGACCAGGCGCAGTGCGTACGGGAACTCCTCGCGCGAGGGGATCACCGGCAGCAGCGCCCGCTCGGCGAGCGCGCCGTGACCGATCTCGCGGCGCTTGGGGCCACGCATGAACCCGGTCTCACCGGTGGAGAACGGCGGGAAGTTGTAGTGGTGCATGTAGCGCTTGCGGTCCTCGGGATCGAGCGTGTCGATCATCTGCTCCATGCGGACCATGCCGAGGGTGGTGATGTTCAGCACCTGGGTCTCGCCGCGCTCGAACAGACCGGAGCCGTGCGCGCGCGGCAGGATGCCGACTTCGGCGGACAGCGGCCGGATGTCGCGCGGGCCGCGGCCGTCGATGCGCTTGCTCTCCTTGACGATGCGCTGCCGCACCAGCTCCTTGGTGAGCGAGCGGAAGGCCGCCGGGATCTCGCGCTCGCGGCCGGCGAGGGACTCGCCGAGCTGCTCGACGACCTTCTGGAGGCTGTCGGCCTTGATCTCGTCGAGCCGGGCCTCGCGCGCGGCCTTGTCGGCGATGGTGATCGCGTCGCGGACGGCCTCCTCGGCCGCCTGGCGCACCGCCTCGGCGACGTCCTCGCCGTACTCTGCGAACAGCGGGAAGTCCCTGGGCTGGACCTCCGCCTGGCGGAGCAGCTCGCGCTGCAGCTCACAGGCGGTGGCGATGTGCGACTTGGCGATCTCCAGCGCCAGGCCGATGGCCTCTTCGGTTGGCTTGGGCGCGCCGTCCTCCATCTGGCTGATGGCGTTGGCGGTCGCCTCGGCCTCGACCATCAGGATGTCGACCCCGCCGCTCTCGTTCTGGCGGCCGGCCACGACGATATCGAAGCTGCACTCCTCGGTCTCGGCGAAGGTCGGGTTGACGATCCACTCGCCGCCGCGGCGGCCGAGCCGGACGCCGCCTACCGGGCCCGAGAACGGGATGCCCGCCAGCAGCACGGCCATGGACGCGCCGTTGATCGCCAGCACGTCCGGGTTGTTCTCCATATCGGCCGACATGATCGTGGCGACGATGTGGATCTCGTTGCGCAGGCCCTTGGGGAACGACGGGCGCAGCGGCCGGTCGACCAGCCTGGCGGTGAGGATCGCGGTCTCGGACGGCCGGCCCTCACGGCGGAAGAACCCGCCGGGGATCTTCCCGGCGGCGTACATCCGCTCTTCCACGTCGACGGTGAGCGGGAAGAAGTCGAGTTGCTCCTTCGGGTTCCTGCCCGCCGTCGCGGTGACCAGGACCTGAGTCTCGCCCAGGCCCACGATGACGGCGCCGCCAGCCTGTTTGGCCAGCTTGCCGGTCTCGAAGAACATCTCCCGACCACCGACGGCGCCTTGAATACGATGAACTGCCATGAAGTCTTCTTTCTCCCTTGTGCCATATCCCGCGCCAGGCGTGGCGCGCGGATGCACGGCTCCCGCTTCTCACGGGTCTTCGGAACGCCACCTCGACACCGGGCGGCAGGCGACTGAAGCCTGACCGCTGGTGCGGGGGCAGGCCGGGCACGGCGGCGGAGCGGAGCGGCACCGGCGACCGGACGGCCACCGCGTGCCAGTTCTCAGTCGAAAGGCCTGGACAGCGCTTGCGTTCCAGGGCTCACCACTGACAACTGACACGACCGGGCTTGCCAACCGCGCAGCAACGTGCCCGTCACGACGCCAGCGGCATCACCACCCTTCGCGGGCGCGACCCGGCGTCGCCCATGCGACCCGGGACCAGCCCCACGCTCCCGAACCTGGCCGGCTCAGCGGCGCAGTCCGAGCCGCTCGATCAGGGCCCGGTAACGGGAAACGTCCGTGCTCTGGAGGTAGCGGAGCAGCCGCCGGCGGCGGCCGACCATCTGCAGCAGGCCACGACGCGAGTGGTGATCGTGCTTGTGGACCTTCAGGTGCTCGGTGAGCCCGTTGATCCGGTGCGTCAGGATCGCCACCTGCACCTCGGGCGAGCCCGTGTCACCCTGCTTGGTCGCGTACTCCGTGATGATCTTGGTCTTCTCGTCCTTGACCAGCATCCGCTGCCTCTTCCTTTCCATTCTGCGGTGTCGTGCCCGGGGGCACACGACGGCATCAGCCGCGTCGTCCCGCATCCCGAGCGGTCGCCGGGCCAGACTGCCCAGCCACCCGTCCCAAGGTTAGCACTGTCCGGAATTCCGTCGCGATTTCAGGGTTCGAGCAGCCGTCTGGCGAGCGCGACGTCCTCGTGCATCTGGTCGACCAGCGCTTCGACGTCGGGGAACAGCAGCTCGTCGCGCAGCCGGTGCTCGAAGGTGACCCGCACCCGTTGGCCGTAGAGATCGCCGTCGAAATCGATCACGTAGGTCTCCACGCGCAGCTCGGTGCCGCCGAATTGCGGGCTGACACCGACATTGGAGACCGCCGGCAGCGGCGGGGAGCCGGCCACCTGGAGGTGGCCCGCGTACACGCCCTTGCCGGGCAGCGCCAGCCGGGCGGGCACCCGCAGGTTGGCGGTCGGGATGCCGAGCAGGCGGCCACGCTCGGCGCCCCGGACGACGTGGCCCTCGACCGCGTAGGGCCGGCCGAGCAGGCGTGCCGCGGCTTCCACCTCGCCGTCGGCCAGGTCGGTGCGGATGCGGGTGGAGGAGACCGCGTCGCCGGCGTCGTCGTCCAGCGGCAAGGCGATCACGTCGACCCCCCTGGGCCGCGCCAGCTCGGCGATCAGCCGGGCGTCGCCGGCGGCCCGGTGGCCGAAGCGGAAGTTGGCGCCGACCACGATGACCCGGGCCGAGACCGCCTCGACCAGCACCTTGACGGCGAACTCCTCGGCCGCCATGCGCGACTGCTTCACGGTGAACGGCAGCACCAGCACGAAATCCATGCCGCACTCGCCCAGCAGGCCCACGCGCTGGCTCAGGGTGGACAGCAGCCTCGGATGGCTGCCCGGCCGCGTGACCGTCATGGGATGGCGGTCGAAGGTGATCGCGCCCGGCAGCAGGCCCCCGGCGGCCGCCTCCCCGGCGACCCGCGCGAGCAGCGCCTGGTGGCCGCGGTGGACGCCGTCGAACACCCCGATGGTGACCGCCGTCGGCCCCAGATCGTCCGGCACCCGGCCGAGCCCGAGGAAGGTCCGCACGGGAGCGGTCATCCCAGCACGACCCTTGCGCGGGCGCGTCCGGCGCCGTCCTGGATGACGGCGACCAGGCGGCCGTCGGGACCCACGGCGGCCACGGGGTCGCCCACCCCGGTCGGGCCCAGGGTCTGCCCGCTCGACAGCGCGGCGGCCTCGCCCTCGCTGAGCGTGCGGACCGATACCGACCGCATCGCCGCCGCCGGGTCGATCAGCGCGCTGGAGACGCTCGGCAGCGCCTCCAGCTGGGAGAGCGTGCGCGCCTCCAGCTCCCCGAAGGCGCCGACGGCCGTGCGGCGCAGGCTGGCCAGGTGCGCCAGGCTGCCGAGCTCCCTGCCGAGGTCGGCGGCCAGCACCCGCACATAGGTGCCGCCGGAGCACGTCACCGCGACCGTCGCCAGCGGCGGCGGGCCGGGCTGGAAGCCGCACAGCTCCAGGGCGTGAATGATGACCGGGCGTGGAGCGCGCTCGACCGTCTCGCCGCGGCGCGCCTTGAGGTACAGCCGCTCGCCGTCCAGCTTGACCGCCGAGACCATCGGCGGGACCTGCTGCTGCGGGCCGAGGAACCGCTCGAGGCCGCGCGCGACCACCGCCTCGTCGATGCCGTCGACCGGCGCGGTGCCGGTGGTGACGCCGCTGGCGTCGAGCGTGTCGGTCTCGGCGCCGAAGGCGATCCCGGCCAGGTAGCGCTTGGGCTCCATCGGCAGGAACGGCAGCAGCCTGGTGGCACGGCCGAGCGCGACCACCAGCACGCCGGTGGCCGGCGGGTCGAGCGTGCCGCCGTGCCCGACGCGCCGCTGGTGCGCCAGGCGCCGGACCTTGGCGACCACGTCGTGGGAGGTCATCCCGGCCGGCTTGTCGCAGACGAGCACGCCATCCATGCCCGGTTCGCTCACCTTCCGGAGGTCGCCGCGCTCGGTGCCGCCCTGGCCGGGCCGCCGTCGCCGGTGGCGCCCGCCTCGCCAGCCGCGGCGCGCCCGTCGCCGGTGGCGCCCGCGTCGCCCGTGGCGGCGCGCTGGGCGACGAGGGCCTCGACGATCGCGTCGATGGTCCCGGCGGCGTCGCGGTCGGAGGTGAAGCCGGCGGCCAGCGCGTGGCCGCCGCCGCCGAAGCGGCCGGCGACCTCGGCGACGTTGGTGGCGCCCTTGGAGCGCAGCGAGACCTTGATGCCGCCGTCGGGCTGCTCCTTCAGGACGGCGGCGACGTCGCTGGCGCCGTCGGTGCGGACCAGGTCGATGAGCCCCTCGGTGGCGTCCATGCCGATCCCGTAGGCCTCGAGGTCATCCTGTGTCACCGAGGTCCACACCAGCGAGGCCTCGGGCACCTGGGTGATGCGGCCGAGCAGGTGGGAGAGCAGGCGCAGGTAGCGGATGTCGTTGGTCTCGAAGACCGCCTTGGCGACCTCGTACTGCCTGACCCCCGCCGCCAGCAGCTCGGCCGCCAGCAGGTGGGTCTCCGGGACGGTCGACTGGTACTGGAAGCGGCCGGTGTCGGTCACCAGGGCGGTGTAGAGGTCGGTCGCGATCTCCTGGTCGATCGGCAGGTCGAGACGGCGCAGCAGCTCGCGGCAGAGGACCGCGCTGGCCGGCGCGTCCGGGTCGATCAGGTTGACGTCGCCGAACCGCGTGTTGGAGGCGTGATGGTCGATCACCAGGGTGCGCTTCGCGCGCTGGAACGCGCCCGCCAGGCTGCCGAGACGGTCCAGCGAGCCGGTGTCGAAGCAGACGAACACCTCTGGCGAGTCCGGGACCTCACGGGGCGGGGTGAGGCGTTCGACCCCCGGCAGGAAGCGGTACTGCGCGGCCACCTCGAACGGCTCGGAGAAGCTGACCACCGCCGCGCGGCCCGCCTTGACCAGCGCGCCGTGCAGCGCCAGCGCCGAGCCGAGCGCGTCCCCGTCAGGGTGCAGATGGCAGGAGATCACCAGCCCGTTCGCGTCGTTGATCGCGGTGGTCGCCGCCTGCCAGTCCCGCGGAGCGATGCTCATGCGCTCGGATCCTCCTTGTCGGTGGGGGCGGAGCTCCCCGTGGCCTCGGAGGTGCCGTGCTCCCGCGAGCCGATCTCGTCCAGTAGCTGGTCGATCCGGGCGCCGCGGGCAGGGAGATCATCAGAGACGAATTCTAGCGTCGGGGCGTGACGGAGCCGCACGTGGTGCGCCACGTAGGCGCGCGCCTGAGGCGTCGATTCCGCCAGCCGCGCCTCGGCCGAGGCGCGATCGTCGTCGGCGCCGAGCACCGTGTAGAACACCGTCGCCCGGTGCAGGTCGGGGGTGACCTTGACGTCGGTCACCGTCACCAGGCCCGGCTGGCGCTCCTTGATCTGCTCGTCCTCCAGCCATTCGCTGACCAGCCGCCTGACCGTCTTGGCCAGGCGCAGCGAACGGGGATAGCTCGGGTTGGCCATGGCTACGCGTCCTCCGGCCCGAACATCGACACCTCGCTCGACAGCAACTCGACACCCGGGTTGCGCTCGACCTCCCGCTCCGCGGTGACCAGCACCTTGCGCGCGTGAAAGCCCTCGCCGGCGACGGCCGCCACCGCGAGGGTGGCACGCTGCCGCAGGTCGAGGTGGTCGACCTCCGCGACCGAGCAGTTCAGCTTGCGCAGGTCGGCCACCAGCCCCTTGACCACCGAGCGCTTGTCCTTCAGCGAGGTGGCGTCCGGGAGGCGGAGGTCGAGGCGGAGCAGGGCGATAAACATGGGACCTGTCTGTTCGAGAAGCTTTCGGTGGGGTGATCCCGGCGCGGTTCCCCGTTCCATTCGGGGGGGAGCGAGCTCCCCCCCGAACCCCCCCCAAGAGCGCCTGTGCCACGGGAACCGTGTGTTCGTGCCGGCACCGAGCCGCCCGCGGGCGGCCGCGGCTCAGCGAGCCACCGGCCGCCGCCGGCCGCCGAACGTCAACGCGGGATCTCTACCATCTCGTAGGTCTCGATCTGGTCACCTTCCTTGATGTCCTGGAAGTTCTCCAGACCGATGCCGCACTCGAAGCCGGTCGCGACGGTGCGCACGTCCTCCTTGAAGCGGCGCAGGGAGTCGACCCGCCCGTCGTACACGACCACGCCGTCGCGCACCAGTCTGGCCCTGGACCCGCGGTGGATATCGCCGGAGGTGACGTAGGAGCCCGCCACCACGCCGACCCGAGGCACCCGGAAGGTCTGCCGCACCTCGGCGGTGCCGAGCTGCCGCTCCTCGAACTCGGGCGCCAGCATGCCCTTGAGCGCCTTGTCGATGTCCTCGACGAGCTGGTAGATGACCGAGTAGAGACGGATGTCCACGCCTTCGCGGTTGGCCAGCTCGCGCGCGGCCGGCGAGGGCCGCACCGAGAAGCCGACCACGATCGCGCCGGCGGTCGCCGCCAGGCTGACGTCGCCCTCGTTGATCGCGCCGGCGCCCTTGTGGAGGACGCGCAGGCGGACCTCGGGGACGTCCAGCTTGCTCAGGGCGTCGTCGATCGCCTCGACCGAGCCCATCATGTCGGCCTTGACCACCAGCGGCAGCTCCTGGAGCTGGCCCTCCTGGATCCTGGCGAAGAGGTCCTCGAGGCGAGGGGCGGTGCTGGTGGCGATCTCGGCCTGGCGCTGGCGCGCCTCGCGCGTCTGGGCGATCGAGCGGGCGACCCGCTCGTCGGTGACCGCGCGGACCTCGTCGCCGGCCACCGGCACGGCCGACAGGCCGAGCACCTGGACCGGCTGCGCCGGCAGGGCCGCGGTGACCTCCTTGCCGTTCTCGTCGTACATGTTGCGGACGCGTCCGAAGGCCGTGCCGGCCACGATCGCGTCGCCGACGTGCAGCGTGCCGCGGCGGACCAGGATGGTCGCGACCGGGCCGCGCCCCTTGTCGAGGTGCGACTCGATGATGGAGCCCTGCGCGCGCCGGTTGGGGTTGGCCCGCAGGTTCAGCTCCACGTCGGCTACCAGCAGGATGGTCTCGACCAGGTCGTCGAGGCCCAGCTCGCTCTTTGCCGACACGTCCACGAACTGGGTCTTGCCGCCGTACTCCTCGGCAACCAGGTCGTACTCGGTGAGCTGCTGGCGCACCCTGATGGGGTTGGCCTCGGGCTTGTCGATCTTGTTGACCGCCACCACGATCGGCACCCCGGCCGCCTTTGCGTGGTTGATCGCCTCGATGGTCTGCGGCATCACGCCGTCGTCGGCGGCGACCACCAGCACCACCACGTCGGTGATGGCGGCACCGCGCGCACGCATGGCGGTGAACGCCTCGTGGCCCGGGGTGTCGATGAAGGTCACCAGGCGGCCGTCGGCTCCGGCCTTGACCTGGTAGGCGCCGATGTGCTGGGTGATGCCGCCGGCCTCGGTGGCGACCACGTTGGTACGCCGGATGGCGTCCAGCAGCTTGGTCTTGCCGTGGTCGACGTGACCCATCACCGTCACCACCGGCGGGCGCGGCCGCAGGTCCTCGTCACGATCGGGCTCGTTGTCCTCCCAGCCCTCGATGGCGACGAGCTGGTCGGCCTCGGAGGGGTCGACGATCTCGATGCGGGCGCCGATCTCCTCGCCCAGCAGCGTGACCGCATCGTCCGACATCGACTGGGTCGCGGTCAGCATCTCGCCCATCTGCATGAGGATGCGGATGAGGTCGGCCGCTGGCCGGCCGAGACGGTCGGCGAAGTCCTGCACGGTCACCCCGCGGGGGACGCGGATGACGCCGTCGACCGAGATGTCGGGCCGCGACTCGATGCTCGGGGCGTTCATCGACTCGAATTCCTCGCGCCGCCGGGCTCCGCCCCTGCGCCGCTTGGGACGCGGACCGCGGAAACCGGTGAAGCCCCGGCCACCGCCGCCGCCAGGACCGCCGCGGCCACCACCGGGGCCGCCACGGCCGCCACCGAGCCCAGGCCGGCCACCGCCGATGCCTCCCGGACGGCCGCCGCCACCTGGGCCTCCGGGACGTCCACCAGGACCGCCGGCGCCGCCACCAGGACGGCCGCCACCACCAGGACCGCCGGCGCCGCCACCAGGACGGCCGCCGCCACCAGGACCGCCGGGACGCCCACCGGGACCGCCGGCACCGCCACCAGGACGGCCGCCGCCGAAGCCGCCACCAGGACGGCCGCCGGGACCGCCAGGCCGGCCGCCGGGACCGCTGGGACGGCCCTGACCCGCGCCCTGACCGGGGCGGGGAGCCATGCCGGGACGGCCGCCACCACCACCGGGCTGACCGGGACGGCCGCCACCACCACCGGGCTGACCGGGACGGCCGCCACCACCGCCGGGCTGGCCGGGACGGCCAGTGCCGGCGCCAGGGCGCGCACCAGGCGGCAGGGGACGGCCACCGGGCGGCATCGGGCGCCCACCCTGGCCGGCGGGCCGACCGCCCGGCGGCAACGGCCGCACCCCAGGCGGGAGCGGGCGACCCTGGCCCGGCTGACCGGGCTGCCCGGGACGTGGCTGGCCGGGCCGTATGCCCGGCGGCAACGGCCGCACCCCAGGCGGCAGCTGGCGAGGCTGACCGGGCTGGCCGGCCTGACCGGGCTGGCCGGGACGTGGCTGGCCGGGCCGCATGCCCGGCGGCAACGGCCGCACCCCGGGTGGGAGCGGGCGACCGCCCTGCCCGGGCGCGCCGGGCTGGCCGGGACGTGGCTGTCCGGGCCGCACCTGGCCCGGCTGACCGGGACGCGGCTGACCGGGCTGGCCGGGACGTGGCTGTCCGGGCCGCACCTGGCCCGGCTGTCCAGGGCGCGCCTGGCCAGACTGGCCGCCAGCAGGTCGAGCCTGCCCGGGCTGACCGGGCCGGGCCTGCCCCGGCTGGCCGGGACCCTCGAGCCCCGGCCGGCTGGCGCGGGTCTGCCCCGGCTGGCCACTCTGGCCGGCGCGAGCGTCCGACTGGCGGCCGGCACCATCGGCCGGAGCGCCGCCACGGGCGGCACCACCGGACCCGGCTCCGGACCGCTGACGTGTGCCGCCACCGCGGAGCGCTGATCGCAGCTTGTCCGCGACGTCTGGCGACACGGTCGAGGCATGGCTCTTGGCCTCCACACCCATGGAGGTCAGCCTCGACAAGAGGTCCTTTGACGGGACCCCGAGTTCTTTGGCGAGTTCATAGACGCGCGGGTTGCTCAACCAGTCCTCACTTCCTCGTGTTCACTCGAGCCGGAAGCTCCCACCAGGCTTCCGCCACCCAATGTCGCCCGCAAGGCCGCAACGGCGTGCTCCACCCCGGTGACGTCGGCCGTGCGAAGGGCTCGCTGCAAGGCGCGCCGCTTCCCCGCCAACTCCAGGCAATTCGGCTCTCCACACACGTAGGCACCGCGGCCCGGTGCCGTACCGGACGGATCGTATCGGACCGCGCCATCCGGCGAGCGGACGATTCGGTGGAGAGCGCCCTTGGCCGCCGAGCTACGGCAGACCACACAGGTGCGCGTTGGTTCAACGCGCGGACGTGCTTGCGGCATTCCCTCCCCTCCTCATCATCGTCTCGGACCGCCGACGCCCCCACCGGGAGCGCCGTCATGCGTGCCTGCTCTGCTGCCGCGGCCGGCGGGGCTCGCCGGCTCGTAGACGCGGTCCGAGCGCCGCTCGGCCGCCTGGCTCTCGCTCGAGATGTCGATCCGCCATCCGGTCAGGCGCGCGGCCAGGCGCGCGTTCTGGCCTTCCTTGCCGATCGCCAGTGAGAGTTGGTAATCGGGCACGACCACGTGGGCCGTGCGCTCCGCCTCGTCGATCTGCACGCTCTTGACCTTCGCGGGCGAGAGCGCCTCCGCCACGAACTGCGCAGGGTCGTCCGAGTACAGGACGATGTCGATCTTCTCGCCGCGCAGCTCGTTGACCACCGAGCGGACCCGCATGCCGCGTGGGCCGACACAGGCGCCCTTGGGGTCGACGCCCGGGTCGCTGGAGCGCACCGCGATCTTGGTGCGGTGCCCGGGCTCGCGGGCCACGTTGGTGATCTCGACGATGCCCTCGGCGATCTCGGGCACCTCCAGCTCGAACAGGCGCCGGATCAGGTCCGGGTGCGTGCGGGACACGACCACCCGCAGGCCCCGCGGTGAGCGCGACACCTCGGTCACATAGACCTTGATGCGGTCATTGTGCTGGTAGTGCTCGCTCGGCACCTGCTCGGCGTGGGGCAGCTCGGCCTCGACCTTGCCGAGGTCGACGGTGACGTGGCGCGGGTCGCGCTGCTGCACGATCCCGGTCACGATGTCGCCCTTGCGGCCCTCGTACTCGCCGAAGGTCACGTCGCGCTCGGCTTCGCGGAGCCGCTGGACGATCACCTGCTTGGCCGTCACCGCGGCGATCCGCCCGAAATCGGAGGGAGTGTCCTCCCACTCGCGCAGGACCTGCTCGTTCTCGTCCAGCTCCTGCGCGTAGACGGTGACCTCGCCGCTGTCGCGATCGACCACGACGCGGGCATCGTCCGGAGCGTTGGGGCGACGCTTGTACGCCGCGCCCAAGGCGCTCTCCAGCGCCGTGATCACGGTCTCGAGCGAGATGCCCTTCTCTCGCTCGAGGAAGCGCAGCTCCTCGATCGGGATGTTCACGTCGCCGTCCTCTCGTCAGGGATGCGGGGAGTGGGGTGGTTCGAGCGACTGGCTGTCACCACGGCAACACCACCCTTCCTCGCACCACGTCGGACAGCGGCACCCGGACCGGACTGCCGCCCACCTCGAGCGTCACCACCTGGTCATCCGCGGCCATCACGACTCCGCGAAGCTGGCTCCGCCGCTGCTCGCCGGAGGCCTCGCGCAGGATCTCCACCTCGTGGCCGCGCTGGCGGCGGAAGTCCCGTCCGGTTCGGAGCGGACGGTCGAGCCCAGGAGTGGTCACCTCGAGGACGTAGCTGCCCGGCAGCGGATCGGCCTCGTCGAGCTCGAGCGAGAGCTCCTTGGTCACTCGCTCGACGACGTCGGCGTCGACTCCGTCCTCGGAATCCAGCACCACGCTGAGCACCTGCGAGCGGCCCTGCCGGCGCATGGCCAGCTCGAGCACGTCGACCCCATGGCCCCCAGCGACACGCTCTGCCAGTTCCTGGACACGCGGAGGAAGCGTCGTCACGATCGCTGACCTCCCTCACGCGTCTACGTTGCTGGTCGCCCTCTCGGTAGCGGCACCCGTCCGTCGCGTTGGCGTGCGGTGTGACCCCGGACAAAGCAGAAGTGGGCAAATGCCCACTTCATGAGTCGCATCACCCATCCAGTAGGGTGCCACACGTCAACATGCTGCACGATAGCACCAGCGATCGGTCGCAGCAACCCGATTGATGGCCCTGGCCTGCGGGTTTGCCTCCGAGTCAGCCACGCTCCCAGAGGAGCACGAGCACCGCCCCATGCCCAATCCCGCAGGCCACCAGCGACCGTTCCACCGGCAGCGGCTGCCCGCACAGCGGCGCCAACGCGAGCCGGCCCCCCGGGTCGGGTTGCGCCTGCTGGGCGAGCGCCTCGGAGAGAGGACGGAGCAGGTCGGCGATGGGAACGTCCGACCGCACGGCCAGGTCGCGCCGCCGGGTTCCGTACGCGACCGTGACCAGCAAGGTCCCCATCTCACGGCGGCTCCAGGCTCGGCGGCGCGGCCGCGCCGGGTGGTGCCCAGGCGACCTGGATCAGGCCGCTCCGGGCGTGACGTGTGACGAGGTGGCCGCGTCCGGGTGGCTGGGGTGTGGCCGTCCGGCCGCCGAGAAGGGGGCCCTCACGGGGGTCGCCGGACATGATGAGACCCGGGCAGCCTGTCTCCCGGACCCGCTGGTAGAAGGGCTCGAACGCGCTCCGGGCCGCACCGCTCACCGGACGGGCGAGCAGCACGTGCAGGCCGACGTCCCGACCCTGGGCCACGAGGTCGAGCAGTGGCTCCAGCAGGTTCGGCGCGGCGGAGGCCACCAGGTCGTAGTCGTCCACCATGAGCACATACCGCGGGCCGGTCCAGCGCTCCGGCCCGGCGTCCTCCGGTGGCCGGACGGCACTGCCGGGCAGGCGACCGTCGAGCAGGCGCCGCAGCTGCGCCGCCGCCTCGGCAGCCACCGACGGCGAAGCCGCGTGGACGTCGCAGTGAGCATGGTGCGCCAGGTCGAGCAGGGTGCGCCGGTAGTCCACCACGACCAGGCGCAGCGCGTCCGGGCTGTGAGCGGCCATCAACCCCTGGGCGAGGCACCGCAGCGTGGCGGTCTTGCCACATTCCGCATCGCCCAGCACCAGGAAATGCGGTGCGGAGGCCAGCTCCAGCCGGACCACCTCGAGCCGGTGGTCGTGCAGCGCGAACGGTATCCCGGCGACCCGGCCGCCCGCGGGCGCGGGCGGCCGCGCCACGGGAGGCAGGTCCTCCAGCGGCACCAGGTCCGGCAGAGGCCGGAGCGGAGGCGCCCCGGCGCCCGTGCGGCCCCGGCCACGGACTGCCAGGCGCGCGATCTCCGCCACCGCGATGGCTGGCGCACCGCCGGCGGGTTCGTAGCGGCCGAGGAGCGGGAGCGCGATCTGGAACTCGTGGGCCTCGGGGGTCAGGCCACGACCGGGGAGCCGCGCGGGCAGGCGGGCGGCGGCGGTCCGGCTGATCTCGGACTCGATCGGATCGTTCAGGCGCAGCTCCAGGCGGCCACCGACGTTGTCCCGGAGGGCGAGGCGAAGGTCGGCCCAGCGATTGGCGGCCACCACCAGGTGCACGCCGTAGTGCAGCCCGGTGCCGGCCAGCGCCTCGATCTCCGGCTCGAGGTCCGGCAGCTGCTGGCGGAGCCTCGCCCAGTTGTCGACGACCAGGAACACCTCGCCGTAGCCGTCCCGATCCAGCGACGGATCTGCCTCCCGCCGCGCGTGCCACGCGGCCATGGAGGCGATCCGGTGACCACGGAATGCCTGCTCGCGCGCCTCGACGACGGCCCGCAGCTCGCGCACGAGCCGGCCGATCTCCGTGGGCTCGTGGGCGCCGAGGACGGCGCCCACGTGGGGCAGGCAAGCCAGCTCGTGCAGCAGCCCACCGCCGAGGTCGACGCAGTAGAACTGCGCCACGCCGGCCGGATGGGTGAGGGCGAAGGCGGCCAGGAGCGCGGCGAGCAGGGTGCTCTTGCCGCTCCTGGGCGCTCCCGCGATCGCCAGATGACCGGACCGCCCGGTGAAGTCCAGCAGCAGCGGCTCCTGCGCCTGCTCGAATGGCCGGTCGACGATCCCCAGCGGAACCCGCAGCCATGCGGGATCGCCGGGCCGAGGTGGCGCCGATGGCGACCCGGCCGCGCCGAGCACCTCGCCGAGCGTGATGGTCGCGGCGAGCGGCGGCAGCCAGACGCGATGGGTCCGGTGCCCAGCGCCGGCGAGCGGCGCCATCGCGGAGACCACCGCCTCCAGGTCGCTGCGCGGCGCCACCGGATCGGCCGGCGTGCCCTCGGGCAGTCCGCGTGCGGCCGCACCGCCGGGACCGGCGGGGGCGGCGGACCGCCGGGGCGCCAGGTCGGCCGGCGGGTGCGGGGCTGGGCTGCCGATCGGGTCGAAGGGCAGGACCATGGCGGGCGCAGGCCCCCGACCGGGGGTGGCGGGCGGCTGGACGGCCGGCGTCGACACGAGCAGGCCGGTGAAGGGCTGGCAGGGGCCGCTGTCGACCTTGAGCAGACCGTGGCCCGGGGATGGCGGCAAATGGTAGGCGTCAGCCGTCCCGAGGACGGCCCCGGACTCCGCGGGGCTGAAGGTGCGGAGGCAGATCCGGTAGCGCAGGTGGCTGTCGAGCCCGCGGAGGCGGCCCTCCTCGAGGCGCTGCGACGCCAGTAGGAGATGGATCCCGAGGCTGCGGCCCGTGCGCCCGATCGCAGTGAACAGGTCGAGGAATTCCGGGTGGGCGGCCAGCAGCTCGCCGAATTCGTCCACCACCACCAGGAGGCGGGGCAACGGCTCCAGGCGCTCGTCGTCGGCGCGCAGCCGCTGGTACCGGGTGAGGCTGTCGAGGTCGCCGGCGTCGCGGAGCAGCCGTTGCCGGCGCACCTGCTCGCCGAGGAGCGCGGTCCGCGCGCGGTCGACCATGGTCGGCTCGGACTGGAGGTTGGTGATCAGCCCGGCCGTGTGCGGCAGCCCGGCCACGCCGGCGAACGCCGCGCCGCCCTTGAAATCGACCAGGACGAAGGAGAGCAGCTCAGGCGGATGGGTCAGGGCCAGCGCGGTCACGACCGTGCGCAGCAGCTCGCTCTTGCCGGACCCGGTCGCGCCAATCAACAGCCCGTGCGGGCCCATGCCACCGTCGGCGGCCTCCTTGAGGTCGAGCATCACCGGCAGACTCGAGGAAGGGATCACCGGCGCGCCGGACGAAGTCTCACCCGGGCTGCTGGCGGGGTGGCCGATGGGAACCCGGAGGAGGTCGGATGCAGGCCGCGGGCGCCAGCCTTCGGTGTGGTCGATCGCTCGGGGGTCGCGGATGCCGAGCACGTCGAGCAGGCGAGAGGTCCGCGTCGCGAGACCCTCGGCGGGCCGGTCGATCGGATCGTCCAGCCAGAGCGGCGCGAGGCGCCGGGCCACCGCCCCGGACACCGCCAGGCTGGCTCGATCCGCATGGATACCCCCGATCCCCGGCCCGCCCACGGTGACGTCGGTCATGACGGCGCCGCCGTGGTCGTCCAGCTCGATCCTGAGCCGGGTCGCGGATGGCTCGTGCGCGGCTCGGTCGACCATGCAGATCACGGTGGCGTCGAGCGACGGCGCGGACCGCAGGAGCGCATCGAGCACCGGCAGGCGGCCGACGGGACCGTGCGGGGCGTACCCGTCGACGACGACCAGCAGGTGCGCCGCGCCGGCTGGTGGTGGACCCATCCCGTCACCCGGCCGAGCGGCCGTGGCGGCACGAGGCCGGGTGCGGCGAGGGGCGACCTCCCGTTCCAACAGTTCCGCCGCTCGCCCGCAGGTGGCTGCGAGGCGGCACCGCGGGAGGTCCACGAGCGGTCCCGCGGCCAGGTCCTCGCGGACATGGGGAAGCCATTTGAGCCAGTCCCACGCCGGGGCGGCGTCCGGCGGGAACACCGCCAGGATCCGCAGGTCGCGTGGCGCGTGGAAGGTTGCCGAGCGCAGCAGGATGGAGCGGACCAGGGATCGGGCCGCCTCCGGATGCCCGCGGACGGCCAGGACCCCGAGGCGGCGCAGGGACACGGCCACGGGTAGGTCGTCCAGCCGCGCGCACCGGACCGCCAGGTCCCGCGCCGTGGCGAGCAGCTTGGGATCGTGGTCCGCCAAGGGATCGCGGCCCAGGTCGAGGCGCACGGGCGCGGCCAGCCCGACCGTGCCGCGGCCGAGCCGGGTCTCCAGGAAGTCCTCGTCCGGGGGCGATCGCTCCCAGACCCGGTCGGCGGCGTCGACCAGCGGCGCCAGCGCCGCCACATCGGGATGGAGGTGCTCGGCGGCGGCGCGCTGGAGCGCGGCGACCCGCTCGGCCGCTCGGGCGACGTCCTGGAGATGGTCGAGGTACCGCGCTCGCTCCCGGTTCCTGGCGCGTTCGGCCGCCCGCCGCGCCAGCAGGCGCAGGCCCAGCCCCGCACCGGTGGAGAGCAGCAGCGAGGCGACCGTGCCGAGCAGGATCCAGCGACGGCCGGAGCTCGGCGACCCCAGCAGCAACGGCAGCGAGCCGGCGCCGCTCAGCAGCGGCAGCAGCAGCGGCCAGCCCTGCGTCCCCACGGGTCCGCTCCGGGGCGGTGACGCGATGGTGAGCTCGCCAGCCGGCACCGGCGCCGGCCGCCGGCGCGGCCGGCGGTGCACAGGAAGCAGCGAGGCGTTCGGGATCATGCGGCGGAGCCGAGCGGGTCGGGGGACTATTGCGTCTCGGCAGGTTCGAAGCTACCGCCGCGCAGGGGCGCGAAGGAGCCCGCGCAAGAAATTGTGGATAACCGCCGGGCCGGGGCCGGGCCAGGGCCAGACCGGGCCCGCTCTCCGGCCCGATAAGGAGCGCTACGGAAGGATGACGGTCTGGAAGTCGTAGGGCTCGCGCTGGAACCCGAGGCGCTCGTACAGCGCGACCGCCGGGGCGTTGAAGTCGTTCACGTACAGCGAGAGCGAGGGATGCCGCTCGAAGGCCAGCGTGCAGCAGGCGGCCATGGCGGCGGTCCCCATGCCCCGGCCGCGCGCCTCCGGCGGGACGTAGACCCCCTGGATCTGCGCACCGCGGTTGCTGGCACAGCCGATGTCCATCTTGAACAGCAGCTCGCCGCCGACCTCGTAGACGTAGGTCCAGCCGCGCGCGGTGAGGATCTGGACCCGCCGGCGGTACCCCGAAGGGTCGCGGGCCAGCGGGTTCTCCCCCATCTCCTCGGTGTACATGGCGGCGGACAGGTACAGCACCCGCTCCTCGTCGGCTGGGGTCGCCAGCCGCGCCAAGCCGCGCCGCGCCGCCGGTGCCTCCAGGGTCTCGGGATCGATCGAGTAGACGAACTGGCGGTCGCGGATCTCCCTGGCGGCGCCGTAGGTCGGGCCGATCAGCTCCCAGAGCCGCACGACCGCCAGACGCTCGCCGACCAGCATCCGGGTCGCCGCCGAGCCCGCCGCGGTGGGCGCCAGCGCCTCGCAGGTGGCGATGTCGTCGACCGCCGGCACCACGTTGGGGCCGACGTGCAGCACGCCGAGCAGCTCGCCGGAGCCGGAGAAGGCCCCCCACAGCGGGCTCCAGCCGGGCGCCCTGAGCACGCCGTCGTTCAGCACCCGGCTGGCGATGAAGACGTCCCTGGCCGGCTGCCGGTCCAGGAAGGCCAGGGCCGCCTGCTCGTCGGCGCGACCGAGCAGGCGGATCTCCAGGCCGGACGACCCGCGTGTCCCGCCCCCCGGTCGCGCCAGACGCATCCTCAGCGTCGGGTCACCTCCGGCTTGCCGCTGGCCGCACCCGAGGCCTTGTACTCCTCGGCCAGTAGCTTGGCCTCGTGCATCAGCGAATCGACGATCTCCGACTCCGGCACGGTGCGGATCACCTGGCCGCCGCGGAAGATCTGGCCCTTGCCCTTGCCCGAGGCCACGCCGATGTCGGCCTCCCGGGCCTCCCCGGGGCCGTTGACGATGCAGCCCATCACCGCGACGCGCAGCGGCGCGTCGATCTCACCCATCCGCTCCTCGACCGCGTTGGCCAGGCTGAACACGTCGACCTCCGCGCGGCCGCAGGACGGGCAGGCGACCAGGTCGAGCTTCTTGGGCCGCAGGCCGAGGGCGCCGAGGATCGCGTTGCCGACCTTGACCTCCTCGACCGGGTGGGCGGTCAGCGACACGCGGATGGTGTCGCCGATGCCCTCGGCGAGCAGCGCGCCGATGCCGACCGTGGACTTGATGATGCCGTCCTTGGGCGTGCCGGCCTCGGTGACGCCGAGGTGGAGCGGGTAGTCGCAGCGCTCGGCCAGCAGCCGGTAGGCCTGGATCATCATCACCGGGTTCTGGTGCTTGACCGAGATCTTGACGTCGCCGAAGCCCACGGACTCGAGGATCCCGACCTCGAACAGGGCGGACTCGACCAGCGCCTCGGGGGTGGGGCCCCCGTGCTTGGCGAGGATCTCCTTCTGGAGGGACCCGGCGTTGACGCCGACGCGGATGGGAATGCCGCGGGCGGCCGCCTCCTTGGCGATCAGCTTCACCTTGTCATGCTTCTTGATGTTCCCGGGGTTGATGCGCACCCCGGCGCAGCCTGCCTCGATCGCGGCCATCGCGTATTTCCATTGGAAATGGATGTCCGCGACGACCGGGATCGTGGACTTGGTGGCGATCGCCTCCAGGGCGGCCGCATCGTCGGTGTCCGGTACCGCGACCCGCACGATGTCGCAACCCGATGCGGCCAGCTCGGCAATCTGCTGGAGGGTGGCGTTGATGTCGGCAGTCTTGGTGATGCACATCGACTGCACGCTCACCGGCGCGCCACCCCCGACCGGCACCTTGCCAACGTTGAGTCGGCGCGATCGCCGGCGGCCCTTGCCAGCCGCGAGGTCGGTCATCTCGAGGGGGAAGGCCACGGTCCATTGCTCCTTTCAGAGACGGGCCTCCGCCGCCGGGGGAGCTGTGACGGAGACCATCGGGCTGGTTTCATCTGAACGGGTTGGCGATCGGGTTGGTGATGTCCAGCCACACCACCACCAGGACGAACACGAACAGCAGGCTGACCGCCACCGCGGCGATCGGCGCGACCTTGCGGAGGTCCACCTCGCGCCTGGTGATCGACTGCCAGCCGATCAGCGCGAGGTAGCCGCCGTCCAGGATGGGTATCGGCAGCAGGTTGAAGATCCCAACGAAGACGTTGAACTCGATCAGCAGCGCGATGAACATGCTCCACTGCCCGGCGGACGCCGCCTGGCCGGCAAGCCGCCCGATGCCGATCAGGCCGACCGGGGCGGACTCGCCACCGCCTCCCCCACCGCCGTCGGAGGTCTGCGCGGGCGCCTGTAGCCGGTCCGCCAGCCCGGGGATGAGGCCTCCGAGCCCCTTGAACGAGCCGACGACCAGGTCGCCGAACATCGAGCCGGTCGAGGCGATGCCCGCGATCGGTCCTCTGCGCACCAGCTCACCGGTCGGGCTGATGCCGAGGAACCCGCGCGGCTGGCCGTTGGCGTCCTTCTCCAGCGCCGGCACCAGGCTGGTGGTCAGGGTCCTGCCGTCCCGCTGGTAGGTGATGGTGACCCGCCGTCCGGCCTTGTCGGTCAGGACCGAGCGGAGCTGGTCGAAGGTGGAGATGCTCTGCCCGTCGATCGCCACGATCTTGTCGCCCGAGCGGAGCCCGGCCGCCGCGGCGGGCGCGGCCTTGCCGTCGCTGGTGGTCGCCACCGTGGTCTGGATGGTGGTGGTCGGTAGGCCGATCTGGAGCCCGATCAGCACGACCAGCGCGTAGATCAGCACCAGCGCCATGATGAAGTGCGTGATCGAGCCGGCGGCCAGGACGATCGCGCGCTGCCAGGCCGGCTTGTTGCGGAACTGGCGCTCCGGAGCGACCGGCTCGGCCTTGCGGCCGCGCTCCTCCTCGAGGAAATTCCCGTCGAACTCGTGCGGGCTCATGCCGGCGATCTTGCAGAAGCCGCCGAGCGGCAGGACCTTGATGCCGTACTCGGTCTCGCCTCGCCGGAAGGACCACAAGGTTTTCCCGAACCCGAGGAAGAAGCGCTCGACCTTCATGCCGAACAGCTTCGCGGTCAGGAAGTGGCCTCCCTCGTGCAGGAAGATGGCCAGCATGAGGGCGAAGATGAAGAGCAGGATGCCGATCAGACTCATGCGGTCTCCCCGGTGGGGGTCAGGTCTTGGACCAGTGTACGAGCGCGCCGCCGGGACCATTGCTCCGCCTGGAGGACGGCGTCGAGGTCGACCACGTCCGGCACCTGGTGATCGGCCAGGACCTGGCACACCACCTCGGCGATCCCGGGGAAGCGTAAGCGCCCCGCCAGGAACGCCGCCACCGCCTCCTCGTTGGCGGCGTTGAGCACGGCGGGCGCGGTGCCGCCGCGGCGGCCCGCGCCGACGGCGACGTCCAGCAGCGGGAAGACCTCTCGCTCGACCGGGAGGAACTCCAGCGTGGAGGCCCTGGTCCAGTCGAGCCTGCCGATCGGCCGCTCCGAGCGCTCGGGCCAGCCCAGCGCCAGGCCGATCGGCAGCCGCATGTCCGGCATCGAGAGCTGGGCGATGGTCGCGCCGTCGCGGAACTCGACCATGGCGTGCACGATGCTCTGCGGGTGGACGACCACCTCGATCCGGTCGAATGGGATATCGAACAGCAGATGGGCCTCGATCACCTCGAGGCCCTTGTTCATCAGGGTCGCCGAGTTGGTGGTGACCACCGGGCCCATCCGCCAGGTCGGGTGGGCGAGCGCCTCCTCGGGCGAGACGCCGGCCAGCTCCTGGGCGGAACGGCCCCGGAAGGGACCGCCGGAGGCGGTGATCACCAGCCTGGCCACCTCGTCCGGCGACCCGGCGCGAAGGCACTGCGCCAGGGCGGAGTGCTCGGAGTCGACC